>Ga0179593_1456341_pt1 | contig 15510 bp, 17 predicted proteins | sample CZODoug2_1_08_16_FD_185931 | JGI IMG/M metagenome (GOLD analysis project Ga0179593, IMG submission 185931) | Vadose zone soil fungal communities from Angelo Coast Range Reserve, California, USA - CZODoug2_1_08_16fungal (PacBio error correction) | ecosystem: Environmental > Terrestrial > Soil >... | reverse complement strand
GACGTTTATTGCGGTCGCTCTTAGAGTCGGTGAAAGTTGCACCCTGCCACACTACTCGGATCTTCATGCGCTAACGTTCTCCCCGTAGGCTCCTTCCCCCCCTCGCCACACCACACCTCGACTCCCTGACGTTCAACGTTACCCTCCAGTGACCCCCTTATGTCCACGTCCCTCTTTTACTTCTTGAAGTATCGGTCCACCCCATTCAACATGCAGACCGATCCCCTCGTCGCGTTTCTATAGCCAGGCTTCCATCCTGCCCCCCTGCTTGTCATGTCCAGACCCCTTTTTTTTTTCCTATCGCTTTCCCCCGTACGGACCATAGAGCACAACAGGGTCACTCTCCGTCGATCTATCCGGACAGCCGTTGTTTGTGTTAATCTCGGCTGCTCCCGCTCCCATCACCGTCTGTAGCTTCGTTCGTTTTTCCCGCTTAGTTCCGCAGTGCACCACCACCCCGAGCATCCTGGAGCGATTTAAGAGCGCATGGATGTGCACTGCTTTTCCAAGTAAGATATTTAGACCGTGGGGCTTCCTTTTGTCTTATTTTTCTTCACACCCCCCCCCCAGCCCGGTTTACCCCAGCCGCTGTGACGTGTCGTGATACTTGGCAAGCAAGACCCCCTCCTGTCGTATCCGTTCGTCTGTTCCCGTCATAGCACCCATTTGCTCTGCCCTGTACCCTGTAAGGCTTCTTTCTGGCGTACTTGCTGGAAGGTGAGTTTCCTTTCTACCCTTGCGCGCTCCGATATCACTTCCCCTCTTTCTTTCTGTGTTGCGGAAGGATACTTGACCGATTCGTCTGTATGTAGGCTCATACCCCTTTGAGTGAGCTACACTTCCCCCCTTTTTAACCCCGATCATGAGAGACTAGACGCTCGCCTCTGATCAATGCCCCCTGTTTTTTTTTTGATTTTTCTGTCCCGTTTTTTGGCCAGTTTTTCGTGCCCCCGCTGCCACCCTTTTTTTTCCCGCACCCCCCCCCCCTTTCACACCCCCCACCCCCGTGCGCGGTGCCTTATGGGGGGGCCCCATAAATGTGGGCCTGCTTCCTTTTCCCTTGCTCCACCCTCGTCAATTTCACTGGGCATTTATGTTCCCTCATCCATTCCTTAACCCCTCGGCCGTTGAAAATTCTCAGTTACTCCCTTTATTTTAATTTCATGAGGGTTCAGGGTTAGTTGCCCACGTGGTACGCAAGGCGTGTTGTCTGATTTACCCATATTTTGCGCTTTCGGAGAATTCTCCCCAGGAGGTTTTTTGGTTTTTTTTTTTTTTGTTTTGCACACCCCCCCCTACTTGTCCCCAACATATATAGCAGGCTGGTTTGCGTTTTGGGCCATATGTGTCCCCAGTTTTTGTGAAGTTTTCGGGGGCGTTGAGACCCACCTTTCTCATGGAGTTGAGGGGCCTGTCTGTCCATTTCCTGCTGGTTAGAGACACTTGCCCGGCTTAGGCACAATGGTAAGGTGTCCCCCGTACCCCTTTTCATGTTCGCCACCCGCACCCCCAGTGTCCTTTTTTTCTTTGCGTTGCCTTACGGGCCCTTTGCAGTAGTTCACCCATTTCTGACCCCCTCTTTTCCTACATTTCCTAAACGACATTCCCCAATTTCCCCACTGCGCAATTCGTGCTCCTCTGCCCTTCCCGTCCCGTTGTCTGGAACTGTTTTTTTTTGTTTTTTCAGGTCCTTTCAGTTCCCCCCGATGAGCTTGCCGCCTTCCAACTCCCCCAGTATTTTGCTTCCGTTACGTTTTTCCCTTCGGTTCACCCGTTCCGCTTGGTCCCACTTCTGTCTGGTTCTTCCAGAGACCAACTTAGCTTTTCTTTGTTCCAAGTTTTTCCCCCGTCCCGTTGTATCCGGAGGGTTCTTTGCCTGGTGTTCATCCCTTCCGGCAACAGACGGGTTGTCGTGTGACAGACAAGTCTATCTTGTCAAAACCCCCCAACAACTGGCTTTTTTTTTTTTGCTCTGTGAGGCCCCTTTGCCAGGTATTCACCCCATGCAGAGTTGGCCCCCCAGTTTCCACTCACCCAAAAAGTCCGAATCCGGTAAAACCCCTGTTTCGTTTCTTTTGACCCCATTTTTTCCCCCCTCCACGCCGTCTTCCCTTCTCAACATCCCGCCCGATTCCGATGCCCGCTCACATCTTACCCTTTTCCTTTTTTTTCAATTTTAGTCTGCGCTTCCATTTTCCTTTTTTTTTCCCCCCGATATGTGGAGCGGAATTTTTTTTAGGTTGTCCGCCCTTGCCTTTCTCCACCTCCGCTAATCAACACGAACAGTGTCTGGAAAGCGTACTAGGATTTTCCCCCCCAGTGCCTCCCGTTTGCTTTGTCTTAGTCCTTGCATCCCTTTTCCCATCACCCTTTGACGTCCAACCTACTCGTGAACCGCGCTAGGTACCTTTCCCCTCCTTTCCAGCCTTTAATTCTTTCCCTTTTGGTATCCTCATTCTCAAATTGCCTGATCACCCGCGAAATTTCCTCACAGTCTTGACATCCTTCCACGTTCTTTTTTCCCCCGACTGATCATGACATTTTTTCCCTTTACGTTTTTTGTGTTCCCACACCCTTCAAACTTTGTCCACGTTTCACTCTTGGTGCATTGCCACTTGCATTGTGGCTTTCAACACTCCATCCCATGCGTTTTTCTTTCATTTGGATCTCCCCCGCCCCCCACAATTTGTTAGGAATCTTTGCGGAGATCCCCTTCTAGAATTCCCGTGCCCCCCCTCCTGTTTTTTTTCCTGAGCCAAGTTGCCCAAATCAAGTTTCGCTCACACTGGACTTCCTCCTGCCCTTTGGTCCTTACTTTTCATCGGAACCCACTCCCGTGAAATCCACCCCCTCCTAGGGAGGTGACACTTGGCTTTTACCCCTCTTTAACCAGTTCTTTTTTCTCGGGGGGCCCCATTGTCCAGATGGGTGGACTTAAACCATGCCCCACCAAGGCCACTGGCCCCCATTCCTTTCTTTTTGGACGCCCCCGGGTTTCCACGTCCAAACGCTTTTGCCTATGCTCAAAGACCCCGTTACCCTTTCCCGCCACCATTTCTTTCTCCACCTCTTTTACCCGATGTCGGGGCGTAGCGTCGGAGTACCCGCTTTTTGACACCCCTACTTACCTTTTTTACGCGTCCTTTCACAGCTTTTATCACGCCCCTTTCCCCGGGATTTTGACCGGTTTTTCCTCTTGGCTCCCCCCACACGACACATGTCACCAGAGACTTCTCTCCCTTTTTTACCCGGTTCGCCAAGGCAAAAGGTTCCCCCGCGGACCTTTCCCCATGATGTTTTCCCCGCAACGTGACTATGTTCCAGCAACACTCTAGTGACTCCTCCCCTCTACTCCGTTGTTGTTTAATATGCGTCTCGATGGAGCTTCGCAACGGGTATCACCTGTTTCTTTTTCACCACATTATTCCCTTTCTCTGCTTTTTTTTTTTTTGGGAATTTTTGGCTTGCGCCAACTTTGAACCACCGCGAGTTCGGTTTTCCCTTTTTCCGTGTGGCTGGTCACTCGCTCACCTCTCTTGGTTTCCCCTTTGGTGTTTTACCTTAATTTTTTTTAAGTGTCGTTTTATGGACCTCTCTTTTTTTTTTAACTGTTAACCCACCCAAGGAGTGGTATCCTCCGGCTCCCCTCCCGAGACCACCCTACACTGAGTCGTTTGCTAGCAGGCGTTTTTTTTTTGAATGTTTGATGTTTCCGATGTTCGATCCTTAACTTGCGGCCGGTTTTTTTGTTTTGCCGGGCCTGGTTGGGTGCGCCTAGCCCCCCACCCCCCCCTTTCCCCTTTGCAGGTTTAAACGAACCACTTACCCTCCCTCGCCATCCCCCCCCCCAACTCCCCCCCTTGGTTAGGTTTTTGAAACCTCCTTTCAGCATGAGGATGTTGGGTAGAGGCTTCTTTTGGGATGAGGATTGTATCTACCGATTACCTGTTTACCAAGGTTTTGATTACATCTTTTTTGCGGTTTTAACTAGTTTTTTGTCTCAATGGTCGACACCCCCCCCTTGGCGTCTTCGATTTTCTTCTTGAGGTGTTTTTGCATGTGCGCTATGGTTGCTTTGAAAGACGTGATTCCTTAGTTGCGGGTTTTTCAATTTTGGCTTCCCAGTGGAGTTTTTCTTTTTTCCTCCCCAACCCTCCCCATATTTGCCCAATCCTACCTCTACCCGTTGGGCTTTTCGTTTGCCTTTTTTACCTTTTGTGTTTGGCCCATTTCCCAACTCGCTCAAACCACCCCCCCCCACCCCTTCAGAGTGTTTTTTTCAGTGCAAAAACCCCCCCCAGTATTTTATCGGGTCCGGCCCTCGGGCTTGACCAGCGTATGGTCCCAAGCATCCTATCTGGGGATACAAGGAATCAGTCCCCCCTTTTTCGTGGTTTGTTTTGCCGGCACCCCCTTTCATTGCTCCTTCAATCCCCTTTTCCTTCCAAAGTGGCTGTCACTTCTATTTGACGGTACTTTTTCTCCCGGTCCCCCCAGACCTTTTGCCGTTCCAATTTTTCGTGGTTTTTAGCGTTTTTGTTTGAGACGGCCATGTTCCTTTTCCTCACAAACTTGTCTGCTGAAACCCCTACCCAACGTCCTATTTTCCCCCCGCTTCCCCCACCTCCGATTCCCTCCTTCTTTTTTTGTGACTTATATGGTGGTTTCCTAGGCAAGGTCGGACCGTTAGAACCTGCCCCTGCTCCGGGTTCGTTTTCCAAACCCACCTTCTTTGGATTTTGCCCCAAAAACGTCTTTGTCATTTGTGTGACCTGTAGATGTCGTCTTCTTTTCTTACCCCCAGTGACATCCCTCCGTTGCAGGGTTGGGTGGGGTCCCGTTGGCCGTTTTCTTCTTCGCATTTTTACGAACCCCTGGGGTTTTTTTTGTTTTCCTGGGGTAAAACGGAGTTGTTTGGGGGGTTCCCAGCTGGAACTCTTGTCATTCTCCATCTTGCAAATTATAAATCCCTTTTTTCCCCGCCCTTTTCCCCCTCTAGAAGTCTTGGCCACTTGCTAAAGAACCCTTAGGTGGAGTGCTTCGAAGGCCCTCATAAAGGATACAACCCCGGCGTTTCCCAGGGGGACCCTATTGTTTCCCCTTCAAGACCCACCCCCCCTCCCTAACCCCTATCAATTTTGCCGTCGCTCGCTTTTTTTGGGGCGGGTCCTCTGGGGTTTCGGAACTACCCATCCCCCCCATATTTTTTCATGTACACTTTGTGAGTTAATCCAAGTCGTTCACGAACCGTAGCAGGCCTTGTCTCCCCGTTTTCTCCCTCCCACCCTGTCCGATGCTGGCGGATGCCTGCTGCTAGTTTTGGCTTTATTGTGGGTCCCCCTTTTTCGGAGTGTCCTTTTACCCCTCCTAATTCGCTCTTTTTCTGTGGAAGCATTTCTTGCCCCCTTTGACCTTTACATTCCTCCGGTTCGAGGTGTGTAACTCTTTTTTGGACAACGGGGAATACCTCCCCCCTTTCCATTTTCTTGGACTTGTGCCCTCTGTTTATCCCACCCTCTCCCCTATGTCCTGTTTTGCCACTCCATTGGAAGGTTTCCCCGTCCGAACCCCACTCCACCAACCCCCCCCCAACTCATCATTCAAATCCCCCCCCTTTTAGATAGATTGTGTGCCCATAAGATCTAGTGGTTTCCTATCATCCCTCCGAGTAGGACGGGTTCTGAATCTTCCCCACAAATTGGGTAATTTCCATACCTCCCTGCTTGTTTAGCCTCATGTTTGGCCCTCAGCGGTGCGAACCCCCCTAACCGATTGTTTTTTCCGCCCAAGGATGAACCCCTTCTCCGTTTTTTCGAATTTGTTTGCCTTTGCGGAGCTAAAGGTACGCCAGGATGGTGACTTTTTACAGGGGGCACCTTTCCCCACACCCGTGTCTTGGAGATTGTGTCCCCCCCAATCCCGCCCCTCCGAACCCCTTTTTTTGATTCAAGGTGTTCCTCCGCCGAAAATGCGTTAAATACCTCCCCCCTCTGCCGCAAAAACAAGGGGCCCAGCTTCTGACACTCCCCCCCTCCGCTGAACCCCCCCACACCCAGTGTTGTAGTTTCCATTTCAGCCCCCCCCCGGCATTCCAAAGGAATGGTTTTCCCCCAACCACAATACAACCCCCCCACAGGGCCGTCGGAACACACTGGTTCTTCCGACTTCGCAAGAAGTTGCAGAATTTGTTCCACCCCTTTCCTAGCCCCCATCCCTATTCCCTCTTGTCCCAAAGAATGCCCCCCCCCAATCTCATCGTCCCTTCCTTTTTCCCCGTTCACCCCCCCTCCCCCTGGTTTTTTTTCCGGTTGGTGTTTCCAAAAGAAGCCCGTTTTTGAGTCGCAACAGACCCGCAATCAAGGCCCATGTCAATTTCCAGATTCCCCCCCACCCCCTCACCAGAGGCGTTTTTTTGCTCTATGCTTTCTCAGTGGTCGTTCCCCTTTTGTTGTTCCTTTTGAGAGCGGTATGCTCGTGTTAGGCTAGGGGTGCCCCCCGTTTTATTCTTGGTGAGGAGGTCCGTTTTCCTTGTATCGCGATAACGGCCTATTTGCACGGCTATTTCCCAGTCTTGAGTTTTCGGAAGTGAGGCCTGAACTTTCACCACCCTCAGCTAAGGTCTTTTTGGGGGGCCCAGTCACCCCCGTAGATGCGTCCAGACATAAATGGCCCCGCGCTGCATGAAAATGTCCTCTTTTTTTTGACCCGGTTTTGAGTCCGCCCGTTGTTTGGGCCCTTTTTTTATGGTCTTTTTTGCCCTTCCTTTTTCTTCAGGTGTAGCCGTGTTTACTTTCCTCTCTTTTCATCACTTAACTCCAGTTGTTTTTGTTGCCCTCCTCCGTATTCCGTGCCTTCCCATGCCCCTTTTTTCACACACGACTTTAAAAGCCCCCTCAGCCAGCCCCCCCCCCACAAGGGGATTCATTTTTTTTTTCCAGTGCCCAAGTCCCCTCAAGTAAAAGGTTCCCGCTCGCCGTTCTCTGCGTTCTTCCTTGCTTTTACTGAAGTTTAGCGCGTTTTTTTGCCTTTTAAATCCCGCTGAACTTACGCCAACTATTGCTGTTCACTTTGCCTTCCCCTCTTGCTTGGCCGACCTACGGCCATACCCTGACAACTAGGACCCCCGTTTTCTTCACTCCAAAGAAATAACTTCCCCTTCCGTTTAAACCCCTCATTTACTCCGTAGCTGAAGTTTTCCCTCCTCACCCCCCCCAACTTTTTTTTGGTTCTGAATAAGGTTTTCGTGCGTGTTGTTTTTTTGTTGGCCTTTTGCTGCTTCCAAAAATCATTGGTTAAAATTGGTTCGGCTTTTATTTTTTGTCCTCCTTTCTTGGAGGGTAGATAGTATATTTGTGTTGTTTTTTGCTTTGCCGCCGGTAGAGTCGCAACTTTTTGACACCACTTAGTGGTTGTACCGTTTTCGCCTGTTTGTTTTTTTTTGAGGGCCCCAGCCCCCTGTTTTTCTGGTTCCCCCAAGATGCTTGTTTTGATAAGTCCGAAGGGATGATTGTGTCCCCCAACTTTCCACTCCTTTTGTGTCAATACCCGCCCTTCTCACTTGCGGTGGGTTTTTCTCCCTGGCCCCGAGTTCTTTTTCCCCCCAGCTTTTTTCAGTTTTCAGCTTCACACAGTTCATGTATAGTTAGGGTCTGTTTGCCACAAGACCTCCTTCCTTTTTTTACACTTGTCCTAAACTCCTAGGAACAATGAAGTGTTTACTTCTGATCCCTCCCCCCCCGACTCTCCTCCTCGGTAGCCTTTTTTGAGAATACCTTCCGTTCCTTTTTTATTTTGGGTTTCCATGTTTCCCACACTCTGATAATTTCAATTTGCAGTATGACCCTCCCCCACATATTTTTCGCAAGGTGTACTTTCTCGAGTCTGTCCACGTTCCCCTTTCCTCATGGCTCCCCCCATGTACGCCCCCTAGCGTGGTTTGTCCAGGGGGATCCTCGTTTCTTTTTTTTTTTCCCCTGTTCAAAGTTTGTTTTTTTTGGGAATTTCGTTTAGAGTTCTCCAAACCTCTGCTTTAGGAACGATTTATTTTGTTGACTATGGCGCTACCTGGTGAAACCCCCGCCAAACTTGCTTGAGTTCCGTCCCCTTCCGCTTAAACCCCCCCTTCCAACCTTTCTTTGCGGGACACTTACAGTTTTGTCCCCCCCCCGGACAGCCTTCTCATGAATCTTCCCCGTCTCTTGTCATTTCACTACACAGGAATCCACATCAAATCCAAACTCATCGGGCACCTTTTCTAGACATTCGTTCCCCCTTTGCTTTATATAGGGTCCTTTTTCGGAGTTCTTTACCATTCCAACCTTGCTTGTATCACCCTTTTCCCCCTTTCCCCAAGTATTGATTTTATTTACGCTCTTCTGCCACTACTTTGCCCACTATGTGTGTTCTCTTTGACATTACTCCCCGTACGATGCTCGCACGTCCCCCCCTGGTCAAACCGTCCCCTTTTATTCTATGGTTGGATAATTCTTTTTTTTCCCCCAGTAGGGTTTGGTCTGGGCCGGCCGATTCTATTCGTGGTCACTTTTGAAGCTGTGTGAAGATGCCCCCACGTCTTGTGCATTTACCCGAAATTCACTCCCCCAAAAGAGGAACCCCCTTTGCTCCCCACCCCCCCCACTTTTTTTTTTCGTAGCCCCCTTGGTCCGCCCCCGCCGCGGATTTTCAGCCTATGCCTCCTGCCTTTCCCCTTTATTCCAAAAGCCCGCGGCGACGAGTTTCACTCAACACCTTATCATTTATTTCCACATTCCCCCCCCGTTTTTTCCCCCGCTAGCTTTGGAGAGGTTTTTCCCGCCCGGGTTGACACCATTCCTTTCCCCATACCCATTTACCCCCCAAACCCACCAACAAGTGCTTGTCCGACGTTTGTGAAGTGGCTTTGTTGTAGTGACTTTTTTTACATTTCTTCCCTTTTTTCACGTTTTAATCCTTTCTACCTGAAATTAACCTTGTCCGGAACCTATTTCTTCCTGCCCGACCCAGATAGTGTGTTCCCAGCCCCCCTCCTAATTCCCTCAAGGGTTCGTTTAAGTTCCGCCCCTTGCCTTCAAGATCGACTTTCCTGTTTGCAATTGGTATTTTCGACCTTTCAGCATTCCTTTCTTTGCACTCCATCTCCCCAGGTAATTTGTTTTTTTTTCATGTCCTTTTTTTTCCCGTCACCAAAAGGTACCCCCAATTTTTCACTTCTTGTTTTTTTAGTGAATTCCCTTTCTTGCTTTGGCTTGTTCCCACTCCCTTTTTTCAGGTTTTTATTCGGTTTGAGATCGCCAATATTCTTTTCGTTAGCGGATGCCCTCTCTTTCACCCACATATTCTATCCCTTTTAACGCACTTCCTTTTTCGGTTTTTCCCAACTTTTGGAAGCCCCTCACCAATACTCCATAACCGTTCTTTATCCTGACTTCTCCCCCCCCCACTTTATGCATTAATGGAGTGTCAGTTGAGGTTGGCCCCAGCGTGGGCCTGTCCCCTTAGTACACCTGGCGTTTCTTCCCCCCCGGTGGTGTTTGTGTTATTGACTGAACCTGTCACTTGTTGACTTTTGGCCCCCCCCCCCTGCTGACCCCACCATTGTTGGTCCCCCACCCCCCCCTCGCGTGACAGGTGATGTCCACCCTTCCCCCCCCCCTTTCAAACCATTTTGCCCCCCTCTTATTTTCCACCCCATAGTTAACAGTCGGGCTTATGTATAGGAGGTTGACCAGCCAACATCCTCTTTTGAACCCTCCCATTCAGCTCGGAAACCCGATTTTCCCCCCCCCACATTTTCCGGAACGCCCCCCCCCCTTGTACCGCAAAAGTCAGCTTTTTGACAGCCCTCCCTTTGCTCACCCCCTTTCCCAAGACGATTTTGGCATTAGATTTCCGGTGGTCGTCGCCCCACAGTTAATCAGGCCCCTTTTTTCCAAGATTCCACCTTCCTTTCCCCTTTTTTTGTTTCTTGACTATACTTATTTTCCCCCACTCCCGTTGTGTTCTTTTTTTTTGACCTCTGCAGGGCTTTTTCCCTTATTTTCCAAAGGGAAACTACGGATTTTTTTTTTTCCAACCCAAGGTGAACCCTTTCGGTTGGGACCTTTTTTGGCTCTGAACCCCCTTCATCCCCGCTCCCATTTTCTGGCTAATTGTTTTTGGTCTTTTTTGGTCGTATGGCTCCCCCCTTCTGGGAGTTACCTTGTTTTCCCCCTGTGTTTTCCTTTCCCCTTTTTTAAACCCTTTTGACACACTCTTATTTTAACGGTTTGGGTTTAATTCAAAAATTGCAACCCCATCTTCACCGCCTCCCTACGTCCCAGAAGACCCTCCTTAACTTTTTTTTCGCTTGTTGGTCTTCACAAACCGTGAAAAAACCCCACAACGGGTTCGTGCTGTTTCAGTTCGTGTTAAGTTTTGGGCGGAATTGAAAGCTGCTGGGGTGGACCACCCAAGTTCCGGGTGGGCTTGCGGATGCTGGCGTCTTTCCTGTTAAAGTACTTTGTTTCCCCCACCTTTTTACCCCCCTTTTTCCCTGTCCAGCCCTTCCCTCCGGGCTACCCCGATTGTGTTTTCAGACTACTCTTGTTTTTTGATAATGGGCTTCGGTCTGTCTATGCCTGATAGCCCCTCCCCCTTGTGCCTTTCATGTTTGATTTTTTTGTGGCTCCTCTTTCTTTGCTCAAATGATGCAACCCCGTTGCTTTCCCTCCTCCTCTTTTACCATTGCGCTCAACTTTTGCACACACGAAATTAGTGTGCTCTTTCCTCCCCCTTTTTCGAGGGTTTTTGTTTGTTCCCCCTTTTCCTGATGTCTTTCGCCCCAAATGCACCCTGTCCCTGCCCCAGATCTTTTTGCCCCCCCGTGTTTCTCGCAATTTTGGCTTTCTTCCCACAAAACCCACGTACATTCTTCAGCGGCTTCTTGGATGCAGCGCTCTACAAAAAAGGGGAAGGGCAGATTTGGTTTTTTCACTGTGAACAAGAGGGTACATCACGGGTCCATCAACACCGTTTTGGTCCACCGTCGTCCCCCCACCATTCAGCAAAAGCCCAATTTCCCTGAAATTAGGAGCGGGGAACAGTGCAGGCATAAGAGCTGTACTTTTTTCTCCGACGCCCTCTTTTCTTTTTGAATGATTTTTTTTCTTGTTTTAAATAGCGGCGTTTCCTTTACGCCTCTTTTGCTTTCCCTCACATTGGTTCGTCTGTTAGTTGTTGTAAATTCACAGGACTACTCAACACCGGTGGATGTCTTCCGGACCTTCTCCCACCCACAGCCTCGGCAACGTCCTAGGTCCCCCCATTTTTTTTCATTTCTTTGGCCTTTGTAGGATGCGTGGTTGCCGTTTTTTATCTTTGCACACAAGGTTGTTTCGGAACCCTTCTCCCATGAACCTGCCTCTTCCAAGCTTCTTAGTTTTGGGTTTTTTAAAAGTCCTTCTTTTTGACTGCCTCCAAAAAGCTTTGATCTTTTTCACTCCTTTTGCTGCTGCGCTTTGCACCCCCCTGACCGGAGGTGGTGTCCCCATGCGTGAGGGGCTCGTCCGTTTGTAAGTATGGTGACCCAGGGTTTTCTCTGCGTTTATTCGCTTGGTTGGTGGTGACTTTTGGCCCTTGGTGGCAATTAGTATTCTAATTCCCTTTTTGTCCAACTTTCCGGGCTCGCTTCCCCCCACGCATTTCCCCCGAAACCTCAAGCTTGGTCATGTTCTCACCCTCCCCCTAAGTGGTTGTTAGCGGAACTCCCTTCACAACCCGTCTACAACCCGGAGGGGGGACGCGGCAATTTTTCACCGAATAAGTCTCCTATCTTCGTTACCCACCCCGGCAAGTTTTCCCCAGCTGTATTATTCCGAACGAGGCGGATACCAGTGACAATTCATCGTTGTTCCTGGACGTTTTTTTTTGCCTGTTTGATTCCCCCAGTAAAAGTTGTAGTCACCGAGTAGAAATCTGTACCACTCGAAAGCACAAGCCAATGGGCCTAACTGGATGGAGCATATCCCCGTGATAAGTTGATTTTTTTCTGTTTTGGCGTTTCTGCATTTGTTTCAAATGTTCCCCCCTTATTTTCATCGGACGAGGTTCCTGGTCACTCTGTGCTTTGCCCGTCCTTCCTTCCCCTGTAGTCCCGTGGTGTCTGGTTTTTTCACGCGGACAGGTGACGTCCCCCCCCATCCCTGTCCCCATTTTGCGGGACGGCGTTTTGATTGTCTGTCTAACCCCAGTCCGCCACTCTTTATTACTCGTGTTTTTGCCTCAAAACCCTTGCGGCAGGGTTGAAAATATATACTTGTTTTGACGTTGCCCTCCCCCCCCCCCCCCGTCTTGGCCATTTCCCAACCCTTTTAACCTCCACGGGAAATGTTAAGCCGCGTGGATGTCACCTCCTCTAGTCGGACTTTCTCCCCCCCTTCCCCCTGTAAAAACCCCGCCCAACCCACCCCCCCCTTGTATGGTTACAACCCGGGACCTCCTTATTGGCCCACTTTTTTTTTTTTTTCAGGCCCCCTGTCACTTTTCCCCCGTACGCAAAGTCGTTGCACACCTTGGGGCTTTTCCCGGTTATCCGGATTTTCTGTCTGGTCTTCAAATGTCCTCCCCAATGATTTACGATATTGCTGCACCTCCCCAACACACTGTGCTTTTTTTTGGGACCCATACCTGTCCCACCCCATTTTTCGGGAATCCTTGCACCTGTGCTCTGCCTTTTTTCTCATCAATCCCGCCCCGTTTTGAAAACCAGTCCCCCCCCCTCCTTCTGAGTTTCCCCCGTGGTTATTGGAACCAACCAACCAAACCCAGGGTGTGGTTGGGTTAGTCTTTCCCCCCCCTGTTAAGCCAATACAACTTGCCCACTTCTTTTCTTCCACCCCCTAATACCCACCTCTTGGCCAGTTCTTTGCCCCGAACACAACCCAGCTTCCTACGTCTTCCCTGACGTTTAGCCCTGACCCCGACCTTTCAGTTTTACGTCTTATCCCCCCCCACAAACTCCCTCTCGCCCCAACCTGCCCACACGCTCCCTAACACCCATTAACAGATTCCGGAACTTTACCCTCCTTCTCCCCAAGGGCTTTTTCCCGTCCTTTTACAGAAGACGGCTCCCCTCACCACCCTCCCCCCCCGCAAGCCCATGAAGGTTCACCCCCCCTTTTTTCCACAACGAATGTCTTTTTCTGTTTGCGTTTCCAGACTGGTTTCACCTGATGTTCCATGTGCCTTTTTTCATAGTGATTTTGCTTGCAGGTGACCGAGTGTATTCTTTTTCCGTTATGTTATGAGTTCGTTGGATCTTCTGGGGCCCTCTGTTCGGTTACCACCTCCGTCCCATAGTTCCGTCGAAACCATTTCACCCAGTCATTGCAGTCTCTTCCATTTTTTCCCTGAAACTTCACCCCTCTTGTGGACACCCGAGACTTCGTTCTCGAGTGCTGGTTGGAACATCCCTCTTGCGTCTGCGCACACCCACTTTCGTCCTTTTTTGCTTTCCGCCTGGTTCACCTCCCTTTTTTCTTGTCTTATTTTTTTTGGCTTTCCCCCCTTCCCCTTTGTTATTTCCCCGTGGGTGTACGTAAATATCCTTCTTTCGACCTTCTTTCCCCTTTCCGTCACGCTTGTTGTTTGTTTTTTTTTTTCGAGTGCGACTCACTTCCTCCCACCCTTCAGAAAAGTCAGTCGTTCTGTTCAACTCCTCCCTCGGGTTGATGTCGGCCGGCAGCACCCCCGTTCCCGATCATTTTTTTTTTTCTCTTCACGATTATTTTCGCTGTTGTCCTTGAGCACAGCCGGTTAGCGTGCTTTTTTTAGGTCACTTTTTCCGAACCCCTTTTCCTTTCACTTGTCACTCTTTTTTTTGTTTCTTTCATCTGCCTATCTGCTTGGTTTCCCGACCCCCCCCGTTCCTGGCCATCCCTTCCCCTGCCCCCACCCCTTCCTACGACATTTCCCAATCCTCCCTAGGAACCATCATCAATCCTTCAAGTCGGGGCTTCCCTCGCCCCCCTATTTTTTTTTCTGTGTGTTTTCTCCCTCATGTGATTTGTTGTTCTTTTTGGCTCCCCTTTCTTTTGTTCTTTAAACCCTCCAAACGGTCGTGGCCTGTTCTAGGAAGTTTTTTCTACTTTGGGTTCTGGGCTTTGTTTTGGCGTCTAGGCTTTCTTTTGCCGTCCTTACAACATGCCCCACTTCCTTTGGCTGTACGGTATTACATTGTGTTCATTTCAAATCCCTGTTTTTTCTCCAGTATTTTTATTTTTTAGACGCCTTGGCTGGTTTCCTTCCACATCTAAAAAAGGTTTAATCTTCTTTTTTTTTTACGTTTTGTGTTGTTTTGTCCCCGGCCCCTAATGTTCTTTTTTTGCACGCCCCAGTTTGTTCGCAGTCCTAAAAGATATTCATCCCTGCGTCTTTTTTTGGACCCCCCCCCCCCCCACCAGGCGCAGTCTTGTGTGTTTTCTTTTGATCTCCTCCGTCTGGACTTTACCCTTTTCCCCCCCCGTCACCCCCCTCACGATCCCCCTGTTCCTCCCTTGTTTGCCTCCCCGTCGGATTTTTGCGGGGGGCCCGCCGTGCCCCACCCTGTGTAGGATATACTGACAGTCTTGTTTCCCCACTATTTTTTTCGCCGGTGCACCTTCTCGAGGTTGTAAGGAATCCCGATTGCTTACCCACCTCCCCTGAGGTGTTTCCCTCTTTTGACTTCCTAGTTATGGGTTCAAAGGTGGTTAGGTTTTTGTTGTGCGTTTTTTTTTTTTTTTGTGAGAATCCGTCGTGATTAACGAGAAATTTTTTTTCGGGACGCTTGCCCCCAGACCCCACCCACCCCCCACAACCCCCCCCCCCCCCACCCCGCCCTCCCCCCCCACCCCCCACACCTTCACAGCTTCGCCAAAATGGACGTAGTTGTCCATATGTCCGGGGGACCAAAACACACTGCACCACCTGAGCTTTTTCTTCCTTATAATACGAGGTCAAGTAATTTCCCTCCTTGCATGACACCGTCTTTAACTCCATCAATAAAACTTGCCCTCCCCCCCTCCCTTAGTCTGTTCCCCCTCAGTCCTGGCCCCGTGTCTGGCTTTTTTTCTCTGGTTTTGGTTTGCGGATTTCCCTTTTCCCCCCCCTTAATTTTTGTCAGGAACTTTTTTTCCCCCCCTTTTCCCCACGTAACTTTATTGATGAATTTGGGATAGTCGCACCCCCCCCTTTTTCCGTTGACTTTTTGCTTTGCTTGGTATACTTCTGCCAGTTCTTTCGTTTGTCAAAGTATTGCCACCCGCCTGCGCCGTTTATATGGCGGTTCGGTTGCCCTCCCCCCTTACAAATCTCATTGGGTCTTATGGGGGAAGGAAACCCTTTTGTTTCTTGGTTCCTCCTTTGGCCTTTCTATGGGTGACTTGGCCAAAGGTTTATTTCCAATCACCCCTCCTTTCAGTCCCCCCCCACTTCCCCAAACGAATCCGCTCTTTCCAACCCTGTTTTCGTTGACTCCGGCACGGCCGTTTGGTA
>Ga0179593_1427207_pt1 | contig 15510 bp, 18 predicted proteins | sample CZODoug2_1_08_16_FD_185931 | JGI IMG/M metagenome (GOLD analysis project Ga0179593, IMG submission 185931) | Vadose zone soil fungal communities from Angelo Coast Range Reserve, California, USA - CZODoug2_1_08_16fungal (PacBio error correction) | ecosystem: Environmental > Terrestrial > Soil >... | reverse complement strand
CCCTCTTAAAAAGTAGAAGTTATCTCTCGGAGTTTGATCTGTCACCTTGTCTTAATGTTAGCACTCCCTTCTATTACTCATCCGACCCCCTTTCCCCCCCTCCCCATTGCCGGCCCAAGAGAGCCTGACTTTCGACCTTTGTCCCTTCACCGAGTGTTTCTCTAACTCATTTCAGAAACTCAGCGCGTTACTCCAGACTGCCTGAATATTTGACTAAAAAAGACTGAAAAGGGGTTGAGTCTGGCCCGAGTTCCCTTAGACCTTGGCGTTATAGGGTTGTAAATGGAGTTCCCTCCCCCCTCTTAGTCCTTTGTCTTCTGTTCTTCTTTTTTTTTTTTAACTTTGATAGACCAACGAGTATGACGCATCACATACGCTCCTGTATAGTATTAGGGGGACATTATTATCAAAGCGCCCCCAGAGATCTTTTTCTTACCGGAAAGGCGAAACGGTTGCCCTTCCCTTTCTTTTTTTTTTTCGCAGCCCTCCTTTTTCTCTCTTGGATTCCGCGATATTCTGAAACAATGGTTTGGCTCGGGTCTTGAGGGGGGTACCTTAGGTTTTTTCTATTAGCAGGCTTTTCTGAACTCAACGTCTTAGATATGCAGCGTCCAGTGTACGAAGCCGGCCCTATCTTTGTAACTTTCGCTCCCCCTTTCATTGACCCCTTTCTTTTAAAACGTCTCATACCCCCTTCTCTCTCTCCTCCCTTAGAAGGTATCTCTTTTTCCTTCTTCGTCTTTCGACGACGGACCTGATCACGGCGGACAACCCCGACAGTAGAGATAGACTCCTTATTCCTGTTCTTTCCCGCGCCGACATTTAAAGGGCAACCCTTTTCCCTTTCCCCCCCTACACCTGTCACTTTTTTGACGGTGGATTCGCTCCCACGCAAGCGAGGTCTCATCGGCCGCCCCAATTTAAGCTTTTCCCCCTCCCTATTACTAATTAAGATCATGAGCCCACCCTTCCTCTTTTCCAATTCTCTTTTTTTTCCTTTCCCACGTGCCAAAGATAATCCGTTTTTCCGTTCTGAAGGGTGAGTACTTCACCCATGGATATCTCGTTTCCCTCATCTGAAAGACTCAAGATGATGTTAAAAAACTTTTTTTTTCCTCGGCTTTCACAGATCGCTATCTGTTGCCAACCCGGCAAACTTTTCTTTCTGACCTCCTTCGTACCTTTTTTTGCCGCGTCATGCCCCGATAAGTCTCCCCCCCTTCCCCCCCTTAGATTTTTTCTTTCCTGCAAACGGAGCCGCCCGTGGAAACGTTCGCTGACACGGCTTCACACTTTACCCAAGTCCTTTTTGATCCCCCCCTTGCTTTCCCCCCTCCCCCTCCGTCCTTCCTTTTTGGCGATCGGAGGAAACCTCCCATAGAGCTTCCCTCTCCTTTTAGAGCTTCGAGAGTGAAGTCAGGGATCCTTCTTTCTTTTTAAGTAAGGCCTTTTTTTAGAACCCTTTCCTTTTCCCGGTTTTTCTCCTCGAGAGTCATCTTTTTATTCCTTTCAGTGCTGTCGAATTGCGTTGGAGCTTGATCCCAGATGATATCTCTGTAGGATCTCGGCCCAATCTATATTGTCCCTCCCCTCCCTTGCTTTTTTTTCCTCTCTCTTTTGGTTTCCTACCGTTCAGGGTACGGCCTCATTCATATCCGGCCCCCCAGGATTTGACCCTCCCCCGTTCTTAAATTCGAAACGATGTGCGCCTACCACGCGATTCTCGCCGACGAATCTTCCACATTTCCCCCTGTTTCTCGAGGTGTTTTCGTAAAGTCACCTTCCCTTTTTTTTTTTGAGGCCCTCCTTCCCTGACCTGATCTACAGCGACCTTGTGCGCCCAATCCCATTTGAATCTTTTCCGGTCGTAACGAATCTGGTTTGAGCTAGATCAACCTCACTGTGATTCTCCTCCCTTCCCCCTTCCCCTGATGCAGTTTCTTTCTTGTCTTCCCTGTCGATCGGCCTCCGAAGACCGTTCAGACCTCGGAGAAGTTAACTTTTTCTTCTTTTACTCCCCCCTTTTAAGCACCTTTGGTAGCCTTTCCCCACTTTTACTGTCAAGGTTTTCCAAAGCCACTTGCCAGAGCGGACTTCTTTCTCTTCCCCCTATCACTTTAAGTCATTAGTTCGATTAAGCAGAATTTTCTACATACGGCCTCCCCTTCTCCTTATAACCATTTTCCCTTCCACCCTATCTATATATCCTGTTGTGTTGTTGGTCGGATTTGGTCGTTCAATCCCTTTATTGTTCTGAAGTCCCTCGCTTGCTTTTGATTTACGCTCACTCTAAGGTGGGATATTTTCTCTCCCCACCCCATTCCTCTTTGGCCGTGGGGTAATTTGCATTGCCGTCGCCGGACACGTCCTCTAAGGATTCTTCCCCTTCAAGAGACACAGTGAAATTCTCTGAAGGTCTCTTGAATTCTTTTTTTCTCCTGCCTCAAGTCTACACGTACTGTGAAAGAGCCGCCGCGCGTTTTATCCCTCCTTATTGCTCCCCTTGATACGATTTTAGACGTAAACGCTTCTTTTCTGTTGCGCATCACCTTGATAACGTGAGGTCTAGATTATAGGCATCTTCTCCCAACTTCCCCCCCCCTTCTACTGGAACCACTTTTAACCGAGACATACTTTTCCCCCCATCAGTTCGACTCGTGATAACATCGGGCTAAGGGTCCAGCCACCTTTCTTTTTTTTCACGCTATGTCGTCTTGGCGTTCCCCCTTTCTCCTTCTACCGACGCGCGATCATCGTGCAAACACTGCCAAGTCTTTTTCTCACCTTAACCTTTTTCTTTTTTTATGCCCCCCCTTGTAATGGCTGACCCCTCTCCTCTCAAAAGCCTCTCTCTTTTCTTTTTTTCTATCAAAATAAGCGCAGTCCCAGAGTCTTGATCCCTCTCGCACTCCCCTCACCAGATGTGACCTTCTTTTTGTGGACAAATGACTTTTTTTCTTTTCAGTGTAGCATATCTTCCCCTCTTCTTGACTCCCTTGCCATGATTTACTATTCCCCTTTTTTCCTTTAATTAGATGTAGCGGTGCCTCGATTTGTTCCCGTCCCTCTTCCCCCTTTTATCTCGTAAAAGTCCCGCGTAGGTCCCTTGTCCCCCCTGACTTCCCTTTCCTTTCCTCAGGAGGGGTGTCCCTTCAAAGATTGTTAGAGACTACCCTTCTTTAGTTTTTTCATGCTTTTGGGATCGTCCTCGTTCTCCGGTTTTTTCCTTTGCAGAGACCGTATCTTATTTTCCCAAAACACAGCCGACTTACACGTCACTCCCAATGTGAATTGGTATTTTAGGAAATCCTACCTAGCTTTTTTCTTTCTTGAGGGCGGCCGGTGACGTTCGGGGCATTTTCTCTCGATTCTTTCGAGGACCTCCTGCTAAATTTATTTACATTTTTCACCTACCCGAGGGTGAACAGCTTCCCCTCCCCGACGTTGGTTTCCTTTCTTTTCTTTCCTTCTTTACAACCCCCATGGGTGCAGGTGCGTGCTTCTCGTAATAGTTTACCTCATTTCCTACCGATGATAGGCCGATGATATCAGATTCGTTTGGAGATCTCCCTTCCCCCCCTAAGTTGACCCCATTTCCGGTATTTCTGCGTATCACAAAGGTGCACAGTGAAGCGTTCTTCTGCTCCGATTCTTCTGTAGACCTTTCCCCTTTCTGTTCCTTATGTGGGTTTAAGTGCCTTAGACCCCCCTCATATCCATTGGTCGCTTTTTTCTCCACACGTAAGAAGTGACTCGACCTGCGTAGAATCGAGGGGTCTGATCTTTGTCGCACTAAAAAGTCGGTCCCCCCCAATTTTTTTCTGGATTATTAAACCAATGACATCACGCACCCCCTCTTTCCCCTCATGACGAGTGCGCGGCCTGATCTCCCAAGGTGAAGCTCCTCCGAACCCCTAAGATTTTCCCCAACTCGCAGGCCACGAACAGTTTTCAATGATGCATCCCTTCCTCCCCTCCCTGATGGACCTTTTCCTTCTTCTTTACCCTCGCGGGCCGCAAGGATCGCGCCCGGTTCTCCTTCATGTTCCTAGTGACTACCCAAGTCACGTCCTCCTTGTTTTTCTTCGGCTTTACCACGAGCTTATAAAGTGAGTCGGTTTTCCCTTTTCTTTCCTCCTTTTCCAGGAAAGTTTTTTCTCCCCGTTTACCCCACAATAAGTCACGCACGACGCGGGTTGCACAATTCAGGGAAACCCGAAATAGACCTCATTCGGACTTTCCTCCGCCATTTTCCCCCCTTTTCTGCCGATTTGATATATAAGTCTGGTCCCCCTTCCTTCCTTTTTAAAGCAGCCCCTGCTCGTTTCTTCTCTGATGCGTAACGCCACGAGCTTCGTTGCCTCAGACATCAATTGCCTATTGGGACCCGGTCCCTTTATCCCTTTTCTCAAGAGGTTTATGATCTATTCCCCCTTTTTTTTTCTGGGATTTCCTCCCCCCGAATGTTGTTCCCTTTTCCACCCCCAATCGAACGCCGCGCCTGAGGGGGCATTCGACATTGTTCTCGGACGCTGCCTCTCTTTCCCCCTCCTCTCGTTCGGTTACGTGCTCCTTCTTTTTGATTACGCGCCATCGATTTGAAACTCCTTTACAAATTGTGTCTGCTTTGTTTTCTTCCGTGTTGAACCCAGGGTCGAAACCCACCTCCCCCCCCTTCGTTTTCTTTCCTTTTTCTGCATCAGATACGCGGAAGTTTTTAGCCGGGCGATGCCCCCCCAGAACACAATGAACCAGTCATCCTTCCTTTTCTCCCCCTCCTTTTTTTTTTTCTAGAGATCCTTTCCTTTTTTCTTTTGGCTCAGGGCTGTTCATGAGTAGCTTCTGCACATCGTCTCCTTTTATTTTGGGGCGGAACCCTTTATGTTGTAATGTAGACCCCCCCCCCCCCTCCCCCCCCAAGGCACCCTTGGGCCGTTTTTTTGTTGTAAAACAACTAGATTTGAGTCCTTCCTCTCTTCTTGTACCTTTTCAATCCACAGTTTTTTTCCTTTCCCTCGACACAAGTAGAAAATTCCTCTTCGGGCCTTTGTCGGTTACCTCTCGGTCACCTGGTATTATTGCTTAAGCCAAGGTCCCTTTTCTGATCCCTTTCCCCTCCTTCGATTGAGTGCGAGCACCCCCCTCTCTTCCCTTAGGAGACCTTTTTGTCCCCTTAATATCATCACGACCCACTCTAAGCGCGTGACTCTCCCATGTTTTTCCCCCTTTACCCAGTCTTCCTCTTTTCTTTTTTCGTCCCCCCAGGGCACAAAGGTGTAGAAGGGCGTCGTCCCTCTTTCTCCCGTTTGATTTCTATTTTTTTTCCCCTCTTTTTTTTCCATCCAGAGTAGATATTTGGATGGGGTTAACGGTCTGACCAACGAAGGCGGGCGCGACTTTCGGCAGGAACGCGGATAACCTTCTTTCTATCCCGTCTCTGCCCCTTTCCCCTTTTTCCCACCTAGCAGATCTCCTTTTTTTCTTCCCCTTACCCCTACCCTCTTTTTTGTGGTAACCGGGCTTATCCTTTCCCTGCAGCCTTGTCAGCGGCTGGGTTCCGCGCTATCAGAATTTTCACCCTTTCCTTCCCCCTGGACGGGTAGGAGCCGGTTCCTTTTTCTTGTTTTGAGACCTAATGCGGGCAATTTCGGGGATTCCAGGTGTCTTTTCTTCCCCTCAACTTGGCCTCAGACGGGCCGATAGACTTTTTTTCCCTTTCGCGTCCCCCATCGTTTCCTCTCTTTTATCGTTTGTCGTACACAGACTCGTAGCGCCGTCTCTCCGGCCGTTAGGTGACTTCCTTCGTTATTTCTCCCTCCCCCTCCTTTCCCCCCTTCTAGTTTTTGTTTGATTCCGTCAAAACCACTGTTCCCAAGTCTTCCTCGTCTTTTCCCGCGTATGTCTGACTGATTTGTGCAAACTCTGTGATCGTTCATAAATTAACGACGTCTTAGGCTTTTCCTATTACAAAGTTTTAAGATCAATTTCTTTCTCATCGTCTCCCTCCTTTCGTGAACCTGACAGTCAAGTCCTCAAACAACTCAGATGGAACATATTTTTTTAGGACACTTCACACCTTCTCCTTTCTCGACACAATTGAAGATTCCTCCCTCCTACTTATCCCCCCTCTTAAATATTTTCTAGCGCAAAGTACGAGAAGTGCTTCTAAACCCTGTTTAGTAGGCCTCCTTCCAGTCACTTCCCCCTCTTCTCATCTCTCTTAAGCGTTGCCCCGAACTCCCCTGTATTCACTTGCAAATATCGTACTGAAGCTCCCGGAGAGTCCCCTTCTCCTTGACTGAATTCCTCCCCTCCCCCCTGTCGCTTTCTCCTACCACGCAAGCTCGCTCGAAATCGGCTCGATGTCATCCCCACAATACTAACGCAGAGCGCTTCCCCTTCTCTTTCCCCGAAGCGTTTTTTCTCTATTCGAGGAGGGAACCTCGGCCATCACGCGCACTCCGGAGTGCGATGTATTTTTTTCCGACTTCCTTTTTTTGTTGCATCCTCATTTTGCTCAAGAGATCTGCAAGGGTCACTCTGCTCCATTTTTTCCTCCCGCAACCGGAATCCGCGCGGCCGTGGTAAAGCCGCTGGCGAAGCTTTGCCCTTTGTCTCTTGCTTCCGAGATTCCTTTTCCCCTTCTCTTTCTGAAACTTTTCTCCTATTTTTCAGCCCTTTGAAAGGCTTTTTTTTGCCGCTTACCTCGCGACTCGGGTCCCGCTTTTTTCATTCATTTTGACTTCATAGTTTCGTTTGAAAAGTCCTCCGTTTTCCCTTCCCCCTTTCCTAGATCTTTTTCTCCCCTTCCCTCTCTTCTCGAAAGAGCTGAATTGCGGTGATTGTCATCAAGCTCTTTGATTTCTTCCTCCCCCCTTATCGCAATGAGAATTACCAGAGCTTCCCCTTGATACTCCTTTTTTTTTCTTTTTTAAATCAAGGGTCGCCTGACCATCTTTCTCCAAGATCTCCATCCGATTCCTTTTTTACGGAGAAGGAGTGAGATTTCCTGCCTTCCCCTTCAGCTTCTGTCTATCCACGACAGCAACTCCCTTCTCCCCCTTACGGAGCCAGTTATGTGGCTGACGACTTCCCTCTTTCGTTTAGTGACTCCGGGCGTCACTGTTCAAACCATGAATACCTCAGTTCGCGACGATTGAGATAGATCGTTCCTCTCGCGCCTATAACTTCCATTCTAACTAATACCTCTTTTCTTTTCCCTTTTTCCAATGATATCATATTTCTTTTTCTCCTCTTCCCCCTTTTTTTTTCTAGAGTTTTTCAGGATTTCCTCCAAGTCCATCAAAGGGATAATGGGTCTTAGCTTCTCTTCGCTTACGGCCTCCTGTGATATGTCTTTCCCCTGTCTCCTTTTCTGGTATCCTGGTTTTTCATGAGTTAGACATTCCCTTTCCTCCTCCCTTCTTCTTCCCCCTTTTCCCTTCTTTCTCTCAAAAGTTCACTTCTAATGATTTTTTTTAATGATTTTTTCTATAATCGCTCTAAAAGTCATAGAAGCATCTCACTTTTTAACTCTCAAGAATCTTTTTCTCCCAGAGGAGTAATTTTATAGCTGCGCAGCGTCCCCCTAGGCCCTTATTTTTGGACTGCACCCTTCTTCCCCAGTATCAGCTTTCTCTGAGGGACTTATCCCTTAATCGTCAAGAACCCAGACTTCCCCTCATGGACCATTTCCCTCCCTCGACTTCAGCGTTTCCTCGATCTTCGTCGTTTATGTAGAGCTCTTTTCAGGTCAGGATTTGTTGGTAGGGATGCCGCCGGTACTTTCACGCAGAATTAGTTTTTACTATCGCTCCCCCTTTTCCCCCCCTTCCCCAACCCCCTCTTCTCTTCCATTTTTCGGGGGCTAATTTTCCGTCGCGCTCGAATTAGTCTCTTTTTTTTTTCTTTAAGATCAACTTGCCCCATTTCTGACAAGTTTCCCCCCCCCTCGGGCTTCCCTCTTTTTCCGCAGAGAGTTGTTGCGCGAACACTTCTCATATACGTTCCCCCCGTTCTCTCTTCCGAGACTCTGTACGTCCATTTCCCCCTGAAAGCTACTTTCCTACCCCGGCGAGTATTTCTTTTTCCTCTTTTTCTAATCCACGCGGTCGGTATAGGTGCAGGTGTGTCGTTATTCTTTTCTTCTTTTCCTTTGCGCTTCTCGGTAGAGCGAAAAATTTTTTTTTCTCCTTCTTCTTGTGGCGCTCTTTAGGTTGCCAGAAACGATCGTCATCTCCGCATTTTCCACAAAACCTTTCCAGACCCTCCCGATCTTTTGGCCTTGAACTCTCCATTTCGCTTTAGTAGGTCCCTTTCTTTTCAGCCTCCATTTTTACGATAATCTGATTTCTTCTTACTTCTTCTCCATCTCGCGAGAATAGTTGGTGTTTTTTGTGTTCCCCACACACCCCCCCCCCCGCTTCCTCAGTGCGCAGAAATGCCTTTCTCCTATGCCCTAGTACTTTCCCTTTCCCCCCACACTCCAGCGCGTTGTGGTCGCAGGTTTTTATTTATCTTCCACGCCCTCATGTAACCCCGATTGCTGATCCCCCTCTTCCCTCCTTCTTTCGGGGCGACATCCATCGTTCAGTTTATTTCTGTACAGATTCCAATAGTTTGAAAACATTTTCTCCTTCCCTTTTCCGGTCTTCCGTGCCTTTCCCCTTTTTTTTTTCTTTGATCGCGATGGTTCACGCTGTTTTTCCCTTGCCGAGCCGATCATTCGTGTTTTTTTCAATAACTCCCATTTCTTTCTTCGACCCTTCGCTGGGCTTCTTTTTTCTGAGGGGTTCCCTTCTGTCTCCCATCTTACCCGCTTTTCAATGCGCTTGGGCGTTGAAACTCTATCTCCTTCTACTTTCTTTGACCCGAGCATCCCTTCTTTCCTACTGATTAAGTTTCTCCGCCCCTTCCCTCCTCTAGCAAAGCCGGTCAGTCCTTCCGACCATTCCATGATTCATTCCAGTATTCATCATTTCTTCCTAAAGACCTTCTCAGGGACCTTTTCTCCCCCCACAACCTCAATGAGTTTTTTTTCTTCTTGCATGATTGATTGACCCAAGAAAGTATCTGGAACACTAGCGCGATACCGTGGTGTTCTGTGTTGGATTCTCTTGAAGGACTTTATTTACGCCTTAGGTTTCTCTCCCCCCGTTCCAACCACTTCCCGTCCCGCCCCCTGATATATTTTGACACTGCAGGAAACCCTGCGCACCTTCGGTTGGCAGGCCGCCTGCGACAAAGGTAGGTGAGGTTTTTTTTTCCCAGTTCCCCCCCTCCTGTTTGATGACCCCCTTTCCATAGGGAGCTTCACGCATCCGATGGTAGGAGTTAACTGACCCGAGCTTTCCTTTTGAAAATCCCCTCCCACTGAGCCTTTTGTTACGGACCCCGTGTAGACTCTTCCTTTCTCTCCTTCCTTTCTTTGTAGAACCCCTCTTTTCAAGATCGAATTAGACAGCCGATCCGTACTGGGCGCACTTCTCCTCCCATTCCTCTTCAGGATCGTCTTTTCCCCTCTCGTGGGCGGGAAGTGTTTTTCCCCCCCCCTCTTCTCCAAGCGCATCGAGTGTTGGACACCTCCAGGTCCCAAGCCTTGTTGAGGGTGTTCATTCTCCCCCCCCCTACCCCTGCGTAAAAATCCTCCCGAGGGATTGACTTCTTTCAGCCTGAAGTTCTTCCCCTCTTTTCTTCCGGCCCACACTCGCTCTCCATTTTCCCGACCCATGCCCAGCTCTTTTTCCTCCCACTTTGTTGAGCTATCTGCCTGGGTAGGTTTTTTCAATGTTCTTTCCTCGAGTTGTGAGTGGTTTAACTCTTCCCCTTTCTTCTTGAGGCTTCTGCACACCTTTTTCCCTTAAATAGGTTCTTATTGTTTTCTCTCCCCCTTTCTTTTTTCAGAGTATTTCCCCCGGCAAGTTGGGAAAAGGGGTTTACCCACCCCCCTCCGTCTATTCCGAATGGTAAATCCGCCATCTTCTGTAGCCCTCCCTCCTTCAAAATTCATAATGTGCGATCGTATTTTTCCGCTCTAGTTTACCCGCTCTTTCCCCCCCCCTTGCGTCTGATGAACTTCCCTTTGATTTCATCCTCTTCGCAATTCGACCGTACCAAGAGAGGGTCGGTTTTTTCCCCCTTGCCAGGAGTGCTTCCCCAGACCCGCCCACGCAGTGACGTAATATTCCCCTATTTTAAACCGTTCCTAATGTCCTCCGTTCCTTACTGCACCACACTCAACACCTTTTTCTCCTTTCCTTCGGCAAGCTGTCCTGTCGTTCGGTTGTCCCTGCGGTAAATTTCGATCAGGTTTTGACGTTTTGTTTCGTTTCTGTCCTTTCCTTCAACACAGAAGGAGGTTTCCTTCTCCCCGCTCTTTCAAGTAACCGCGACCTCTCTGCCTCTGTCGCTCTCGAGTCGATTGTACAAAGCCCGCTCCTTTTCTCTTCCCTTCAGATCAATACAGTGACCCTTTATGAAACGGGGCTCTTCCTTTCTTTTTTGCCTCTCCTGCATTGGTCCGGTGGATTCCGGAGAATTTGGTACCCCCTTCCTCTCTTCTGGATATTACTTGAGGACCTGGGACTTTTTTTTGTTTTCCTTTCGGCAGGACGGCGGAGGCTCCAATGACCAAGGGGCTCGAGTCTTGTTCTTAACTCCCGTTCTCATTTTATAGTGTTCTACCTGACTTTCTTTATCATTCCTCCTTTTTTCTGCTGATGGAGGACCCCCTCTCATCCCGGCTCGATCCGGTGACGCGTTTACGGCGTTTGTCCGCCAGCGCCTTTCCTTGCCCCTTTCTTCCCACTGGAAACCAGCGCCAGTCCTCGCTAGACACTTCATCTGTTCCTTCCCTCCTACGACTTGCACTTATTTCCCCTCTTGATTTTCCTTTGAAACTCGATTTGGGTGATGCGCTCTCACCCCGAATCTCCCGTGTTTTTTAGCTCATTGCATCTCCCATCCCTCCTTTTGACTCGAACTCTACGGTCAGCCGCTGCCGCCAAACCACCCCCGCTTGGCCCACTGTCGGTGTACCTTCAATTCCAAAGACCTCTCGGACTCCTTCAGTTAGAAGGCTTACGGCACCCTCTTAATAGGATTCCTCGTTTTTCCTCAGCGCTTTTTTTAAGCTTGATGACACCAACTTTCTTTTTCTCACCTTCACCTAAACGCCGTCTCCGATTGTTAAGTGAAAGGAAAACGCTATTAGGACCTTCGGCTGGCCGGTTTTTTGACCCCCCCTTTTTTTGATACGACGTTCCTTGGAAATTTCGCCTATCTTCCCTCTTTATACTTTTTTTCTCCTGAGCTCTCCAGTCTGTCCATCTTGGCTCGCTCAGACACCTGAATAATGACATCCCCCCTCTAGTTTACCCCCCAGAAGCTGTTGGACGAGATTTTCTTCTTTTGGAACCTCTTTCCCCTTCCGCGGAGTTTTGCCGGGACGTGCAGGGCTGCGGGAACCTCGCGCTGTCCGCATCGTGTTGAACTTTTCTTTTCGTTAGTGTCTGGCATGAGGACCTGACGGATCCTCTTTTCCTTTTCGTCACCTCCCGCTTTTTTCCCTTTTTTCTTCCCTTGTTTCTGATCATCGGTGTCTCGGGCTCCCCATGTTTTTGCCTTTGTCCATCCGCCAGCCCGCCGCACACGCTTTTTTGCCTTTCTGACGGACCGCTCCCCTCCGACAAAACAAAACTCACAAATCGATTTTGCCATTTGGCGGTTTTTTTTTTCACCAGCTCCTTCCCCCTCGCCCCCACACCACACCCCCTCTACGAAGCCCTTCCCACCCCCGAAAAACACACACAAAAACATGAACACACCTCACAAACACAACACACAGTCAGAACGCACAAATTGCATTGCCTCTCCTTTTTTTACCATTTTTCTATCTTCACCGGCGTTGCTGGTAGCCGCCGTTTTTTTCTTGTCTCCCAGTTCTTTTCTCTCTAGTAGCTTCCATGCCACCAAATCAACAGGTCCCTTGTTACGCCCCGCACCTCCTGGACGCAAGACACCGTGTAAATACACCAAACAAAGACGCCCAACCCCGCACCCGTGACACTACCTACTAGCTATTATGATGATCCTTCCTTCTCCATTCCCGAATCAGGCACCCTCCCTCCCACACACCACCCCCCAGACCCCCCTTTTCTCTCCTTCTAAGTTCAACACTTTTACGCCGGGGTCGCTGGACCGCGACGGGCCACCCCCCCCTTTCTTAAAAACTTCCATTGCATCTTTTGAATTTGATCCACAACAGCTCCTTCATTTTTCGTCCTCCCCTCTCGACCTCACCAGGATCTCCCCCCTTCCTTGCTGACGTGCGGGGTTTCAATCCCACCCCCACACCCCACCCCTCACCCAATCTCCTTACTTCTTTTCCACCTACACCTTTTTCTTTTCTCTCTACCAAGGTTGACACCACCCACCACCTCGTCTTGGTTCGAAAGTCCCCATGTTTCCTATTCTCATTCTATGACCAACGCACTCGCTCAGCCAACGCCGGCCAACGCGCTGATACCACTCCCAAATGCCCTCATCAGATAGGGATTTGGCATACCACGATTGATGAATAGTCTTTCCCTCCTTCATTTCAGTCTCAAGGAGGATTAATTCTCTAAGTGACGGCTCCTGGGAGTTTGACCCCCCCCCCCCCCCCCCAACCCACACCCACACCCCCCCCCCCCCACCCCCCCCCCCCACACCCCCCACCCCCCCCCCCACCCCCCCTTCGATTCCCCACAACACCAACCCACCAACCAACACTCCTCCTCCCCCCACCCCCCCACCCCCATCCCACACAAACATCCCCCCCCCCCCAAACTCACCCCACACCCCACCCCCCCCCCCCCCCCCTCCCCCCACACTCTCCTACCCCCCCCCCCCCCACGTAACCACCTACATATTTCCCAACACTGACACACCCACCAATAGCTTACACAAAAAAAACCCCCCCCCCTACCACCTTCGTTCGCTTATTGCGCCTACCCCGCCCCACACAACCCCTAACATCCTCTTTACGGAAACAACTTTCGTACCGTACGTCTAATTCCACGCCACCCTCCGTCCCATTACCCCCCTACCCCCACAACAAACCCCCCCCTCCCCTACCGTTCCCCCCCCTCCCCCCATTCCCACCCCAATCCTCCCCCCGACCAGCCACAACCAGACCCCGACCACCGACACAACCCAGACCCCCCCCCCCGCACAAGAACGCAGACCATTAACCTTCGCAGCAATGGATTCATTTCTCCCCGAGCCCTCCTCCCAATTTTTTCCCCCCTTTCCACACTGTTTTTCAACTCCCTTATTAGCTTTTGAGCTTTCTCTTCGTTTATTCTCTCAGGTCCTTACGATCTTTTTAACCCTCCTCCCCGAAACTTTCCCCTCCTTGTCAATCCCTTCCTTCGTTGCTGGATGTCTCGATATCTTTCTCTCATCTCCAATCGTTCGGTACCCAGGTCCTTTTTCCTTTTTTGTCCCTCTGATTGCGATGCGCGGTCGTAGCCCTTCTCCCAGATAGACGTTACTATGGCACCAAGCCCCCTTTTCTCTTGTCTTTTAATCTTTTTTTCAATAGATCCCCTCTTTTCGCCCACCGCTCCATCGTTAGATATTGATTTTCTCCCCTATACCCCAACTTTTTACTCCATCGACCAGAACACTCTTCCCTTGATCTTTTCCCCCCGGTCTAGTTGTTTCCCTTCTGATGGACCCGTGACCCTCCTTTTTCCCAAGCCTCCCCCCCTTTTCCCGGACATGTCGACTAACGGGAGCTGCCTGTTTTAAGCTCTTTTCTCTTCTATGTCTAAAAGTTCCCTGCTGTAGGATATCTGGGTCATCTCTGAATTTTTATTAATGATTGATTTCCTCTTCTCTCCAGAGCCGCTTTTTTATCTACCGTTTCGGCGCGTTAAGGTCAGGAGCAGGCTGTATCGGCGCTATTTGTCTGGTAGAAGGTTACCTCCTCCCTTTTCTTTCCGTCATATCCGCTAATTTTAAACAAAAGTTCTCCTTCCCCTCTACCAGGTTCTGGGTAAGTGCTTTGTGTTGAAATGGTATCTTAGTTGATTCTGTTCCCCGCTCAGAATTTTTTTAGATTTTGAATCGCCTGATTCGTTTTTTAAACTGAGCTCCTCCTTAATAGTGTCCGGCCGTTAGACCTCGGTTTTCCTTTTGATATGTTTTCTATTGCTACTCCCCCCTGACCTTTGAATTTTCTTTTGCTCATTTCGGTGACTGTGTATCATTCCGACCAGCTATACCCGTCCCCTATTTTTCTTCTCCCCCCTTTTTTAGAGTGTTCCTATCTCCCCCCTCTTCAACAAACCTTTTCCGGTCCTTTCTTGCAGATAAAGCCATTTACTTCCGGATAAGGACATATTATTGATTCCCCTCTTAGAGCATTTTTTTTTCTTGTTCCTGAACCCTTTGACCACCCCTTTGATCCTCTCCCCTTTTAGTTTCCCTCATGACGTCCGACTATGCGCCGGGTCCTTATCTGTTTTTCAACTTCTCAGAAAAACTCTCTTACATGCCTTTTCGGAAGTTGGTTCCCCTCTCTCTCCCCAGTTTTAACCCTCTTTTCCGAGCCGGCCGACTCCCGATGTTTCATATCCGCCTCCGCTAGCACAACCCCCCTAACCCCATTCCCCCCTCCCTCCCCAGATTAAATGATTCTTCTGAAAAGGTTCCTTCCTCCTTCTCAAAGTTCCCACCTCGGACCAGCGCAGTGTTCAGCAACGACGCTGTCCGGCCCGGGTTCTCGTGACCTTTCTTTACTGATTTCCTCCCCTGCCTCTTCTCAGCGGTAGATGGGTACTTAGGACCACCCTCGATTTCATACCCTTAGAATTTCGATCGGTGCCCGTGGACGCACTTAGTTCTACTCGCCAGTTTAAACCCCCTTTTAAGAAACCCGGATATATTTCTCCCTGAATTGTGACCCTCTGAACGACACAGGGACGAAGCCCTGAGAAACCTGTTCGGGCTTTGGTTGACTTCACGAACTATCCTCTATTCCTTTTTTTTTTTTTTTTAAAATAGTTGCCTTTCCACTCTGATGACCTTTTTGCGGTTCTGTGGATGACGTCAGAGATCTGGCGGTGCCCCCCTTCCCCTTTCCCTTCCGCTTTTGTGGGCCTCTTTTGTCTTAATGGACGTATTTTCTCTAGTTAATTTTCCTTTTTTTTCTTTCATCTTTTGGGGGTGATCGGTTAAAAATAAACTCTCCCGTACCCCTCTCCTAATCTTATTTTCTCCCCCCCTTCCCTTCTCTTTCTTGGCGATTTAGCGAACGCTCGTCGAGTGAATTACCCTCTAGTCGTCTCCTCTCCCCTCCGCGTTTCCCCTTCAAACCCTCAGTTTTACCCAACACCTTTTTTTTTTTTTTTATCTCGAGGACCCACAATCCATTCCCAAATGAACCGAGTGAGGGCATGTTGGTCAGTCCAGCCGTGCTCTTTATCTCCCTCACTAGTTTCCCTCCCTCCCTCAGTACCCTTC
>Ga0179593_1576092_pt1 | contig 15511 bp, 15 predicted proteins | sample CZODoug2_1_08_16_FD_185931 | JGI IMG/M metagenome (GOLD analysis project Ga0179593, IMG submission 185931) | Vadose zone soil fungal communities from Angelo Coast Range Reserve, California, USA - CZODoug2_1_08_16fungal (PacBio error correction) | ecosystem: Environmental > Terrestrial > Soil >... | reverse complement strand
GTTTTTCCTGATTTTTTCCTTTGCTGCAAGCGTTGATTCCGGGGAACGTTCGGCCTTGTTGTTCGGAGCGTAGCTTAGATATCTCCTTTTCCTTTTTTCCCCCTCCTTGCGTAGTATGACTACCTGTTTTTCTTTTGGCTGATAGTCGCTAACGTTCTGTTCCTTCCTTTGATTAGGATTTGGAGAATCATCGCGGCCATACTGATTTTTTGATCCACGTTCTCTTGATGGTGTATGGGCAGCCATTTTTTTTTTTCCTCCCTGTCTCCTTTTCCTTTTGCAGTTTTGGATTCTGTTTTTCTGCCGTCCACGCGCGACACCATGGGCTGTCCGCGCTGCCACGACCCCCTCCCCCCCCCACTATGGTATCCAACTGCAGCCCCTCTTTACCTTTTCTCTATGGTTGGTCCGATTAGGTTTTTCTTTTCCTGGATAGCTCCCAAGTCGGCGTCAGCGTTTTTTTTTCCCTCATGGTAGTAGGGTTGACATATCGCGCACCCTTGCTGCAGCAGAACTTTTTTTTTTCGGTTTTGGTAAACCGACCCCTTAGGTGCTCAAAGATTGATCAGCCTTTATTTTGCCACTGAACAAGTTTCTTTTTTCGTTTTCTTTTTTTTTTGCCTTTGCCACATGCGGCGGGAACGCCTACTGTCCGCGATCGATTTTTTGACCTGTGTCGCTCGTTGTCCCACGCAGCTCGTCGCGACGGAGTTTTTGACGCTTTACTTGACTCCTTCAAATGTCCCCTCTCTACTCTTGCCCCGCCGCTCGACGAATCTGACTAGACTGGTGCCCTTGGCCCTTTTCTTCCCAGGACATCTCTCTTGTTACTGCCAGACTGCTTTTTTTTTTGCCCCCCGATTCAGGACTTGCGCGGTGTGGCAGCATGGTCCGGCTGGTGTTACGTGCTTTCCTCCTTTTTCCCTTTCATGAGCCTTTGTGCATCGAGCTGTTCTCTCCATTCCATGTTCCGGACCATCGCGCGACCTATGTGCGCTCTCTTTATTCCTGACCCTTTTTGCGAGGGCATTCTTCCGTGGTCTCTTGCGCTCCGTCGGCCCGTTTCCTCTCAGCGGCCCCCATCTTCCTCTTTGCGCTGCGGCGCCTTTGGAGTGAAACTCACAAACATCTTTTTTTGTCACTTCAATCTAGGAAGAACGAGTCCCCTTTGATTTGGTTGCATTTTACTGCCTTTCTGTAACCCCTTGTCCCCTCCCCTGGCAAGGTGGTGTTTTTTCCTTCCCACCAAGCGGTGCTTCCCCTTAAGAGAGGTTTCTTCCCATTCCGACCCCACCAGAGTCCAAAAGTCCGCCCTTTCCCGTGTCTTCTTTATTGCGCCGGTCCGGTACCCGCGGTTTTCAGGTTCTGTCTCTTTTGCCCCGTCAGCATGATATCATGCACTCAACAGGAGCCCCTTACTTCTTTTTCGCTCCCGCCTCGGTCCGTACCGAATGACGCGATGTTTTTTTTGGTTCTTCTTTTTGATAGGCATTTCGCCCTCATTTTCTGCGTCGCCGAATTTTCCACACAGGTTGCTTTTGTCTGCGCCGCATCAGGCACTCCGTCCCCCCCTGCGTTTCCCTCCTCTATGCGAACTTGTTTTAGTCGGCCGGGGGTACCGGTCACGGCCGAGACGATGACTTTGTCTAGCCTCCATTTCGATTTTTTTGCCCCCCCTGTATTCAATCCAATTTGGGGGTAATTCGGCCTCCTGCATGGACTCTTTTTCGTTCTTGCCCTTTTTCTGGACCTTTGACGTTCCGGATTCTTCGACGGTGTCCCTCTCAGCACTTGCGGCGCGTTACAACCCGGCTTCCTTCGTCCCTTTCTCCTCCCTTTTTTTGCTTTCTGTGGATAAGGCTCTTTTTCTCCACGGCACCACGCGCCGCGTGGGTCTGCTCCCCGCGTCAGGAGACCCCTTCCTCCGCGCTCATCCACTCTCTCCGATTCCAGGGCAGTTCTCAGGAATTCACGTTTTTTTCTTTATCTGGTTTAAGACACTGGGCTTCATCTCGTCCTGGTGACTTTCCAGGGCTTTAAGTCCTCTGTATCGTTCTGCCGTCTCCCGTAAACCCATCCCTTCTTGGCCGCAGCCTTGTCTTTCCAATGCAGCCGGCAAAAACGGCTTCCGGTCGGCCAGCACCACCCTGCCTGTCCGGTGTCTCCCTTTTGGCGAATGGTGCTCACGCACACCGCCACATTTTTTCGTTCATACGGAACCGCTGCGGTTTGCTCACGCCTCCTTCTTCGTTCATCCCCCCCTTTTTCAGTTTTTCGAACCGGTGGCCCTTATTGAAGCAAACGGTTGCACGTCCCTTCGACAACTCGCTTGGGAGCATTTTTCCATTTTTTGACCCAACGTCTTCAGAGTGGTCCACTGGGGATTTCTGCCTTTTGCTCCCGGCAATGACCGTTTCCAGCATCCCCTTTTCCCCCGGGGATTCCTTGCATTTTCGAGCACCCGGGCATGTAATACGCACCTTTTTTTGCGACTCGTAAGGGCCTCGTGTTTCCTGACCCCAACCGCGAGGAATTTTTGATTTCCTCCCATCATTGAGAGAGACGAAGTGACCCCCCCTCTCTATTTTACTCGCTAGAGAGTCTCCATCTCGAAGGATCATCCCGGAGAGCCCCAGATAGAAAAAGGCCAAGACCTTCCCCCCCCTAGAAAACCTTGTAAAGCATTCCCAGCTCTTTCGCGCGACTGTTTCCGTCACAGGTATGCACTCCCCTTCCTATTGCACGGCGCCGAATGCTTCATTGGACAAGCCTTTCCAAAAACCAAAGACCCCATTGTTGTTTCAGCTCATGTCAGTCGGGGTGCGCAGTGCTCACCCCCGTTTTTGTTGGGTAAGTTCCCATTGACCCGGAGAGTAACTCCGATTCATTTTGCCGGAAAGTTGTGCCGCAATGTAGTTCATTGCACCCTTTCGGTCAAGTACCTACACCAGCGGCCTTAGAGCTTTGCGGGCATCCCGAATCGGGGAGTTCCACATGTTTTTGCCCCTTTTTACCACCTCGGCTTCCAGCGGACTCTCTGAGTTTAGCGCTTTTCCGCCGGCAGGGTCAAAGTCCAACCCAAGCCGACGGCCCCCTTACTTGGGTATTTTAAAAGAAGGCTGTTACTGCACCCTAACCATGTCGTTTTCCGGATCTATTTTTCCCTTTCGTGCTGCGGCATCCACGGGTCTGGACCTACGATGGATTGCCAAGTCCCTCCCCCCGGCGTTCTTTCACAACGCCGCTGACTTTTCCCCTTTTTACAAACGTTCGTCCGATCTGACCACATGGCGCCCGATTCCTTGGGAGGCCTACCCTTTCGTTTCTCCCTTTTTTTGTCCCCCCCCGTGGCCAGCGCTCCTGTGTCGCTTTTTGCCAGGGTCCCCCGACAACAGGCCCCCGCACCCCTGTTGGGCTCCGGGATCAGGGCGGACAACCCACTTTCCCCAAGTCACATCTCTTTTCTCAGGCAGTGGATCACCGCTCGCCCAAGCAGTCCTTTTCTTGATGCTTCGATGCCCCAATGCCTCCCCCATTTCAACGTAGCGTCACTCTTCGGAAAACGGGATCGTCTCTATTTTTTTTCCTTTTTCTTCCCTTCAACGCGATCTGATACGCTCTTCCCCCTCCCCCCTTTGGCCAAACGGATGCCCCGCAATCAATGCTTGCAGCGGTGCCCCCCTTCGACACCTTAATCCGGGCCGCCACTGAAGAAAAGCGGCCCCTTCACCCTCCCCCTTTCGTCCCCGTTTGAGTGATCTATCGCAACAGGCATCTTCCCTCTTTTGTGTGGCTCCTGTGCCTTTCTGTTTGCGAGTCTCCCTCCGTGTACTGCGTTGTTCAGCGTTCCGTTTCCCATTGAGTCCGGCCGTTACTTGGTGACGATGGGTATTTTTTTTTTCCCTTTTTCTTTTTTTTCCCTGGGAGGTCATCCGTTCTGGCAAACGTGATCTTTGTCGAGATCGCCGTTTGAATGCACATTGCCCGTTTTTTCGGACGGGCCCGTTGTCCGCGAATATCTTTCCGTGTTACAGGCCTTGACGCAGGCACGCCCACCCATTTCCTTCTGTTTTTTGCGCCCGGCGGTGATCCAATGCCTGCGATGGTTCTTCCGCCATGGGCATTTTTTTGTCCAGCCACTTACCTGTACCCTTCTTTTTTCTTTACGTTGTTTGGATTAGACCGCAATGGCTTTCGTTTGCTTTTTGCACGCCGATCAAAGCGTACCTATGGTCTTCCTTGCGCACGGGATATGGCCCCCTGGTTGCGTGAAGACGCCTTCTATAATGATCCGGTCAGCGGCTTCCGCGCCGCCGGGGTCTGTTTTTCACTTCCGTATTTCCCGGCAATTTGTCTGCGACTCTCCCTGTTACGGAATCCCCCTTCTGTACTTGATTGAGACACGTTCTTTGCCCGACCAAGTGTCCTTGTTTAGGTCGGGCTTCGGTTTACCTTCCCCTTCGGCGTTTGAAGCGCTACTCCTGAAGTTCCCCCCCGTTCCGCTCTCCTGTTCCTTCGAACAATGTGTCCGCTGCCTTTTCCTCTCCTCGATCGACTGCCGCTGGTTCTTTAATGACCGAACGCTTCCCTTTTTTGCGGCATTGCCGCGCGGCCATGACTCTCAGATAGCTGGCCCCTTTTTCCGGACCGACTTTTTCCTCTTCCTTGGGGCACCCCGAATGGAGGACATGCGCGGAGGCGGTCCTCAAATGGATGAAGTTTTTTTTGGTTTTTGCTTTATTTGGCAGAAAAGCATGCGCGCCGCTCCGAGATGCAATACGTATCAAATGGAAGTAACCCATTTCCTTTCTTCTATGCTCTCTCGCGGAGTGACTACTTCCCCTCTGCATTTCGTTCCCTGGTAGATGATTTGCGGGGTTTCTTTTTTTGTCTCTACAGCATGGACCAACTTGACCTTCTCGTGGCCTTTCGCGCGCAATCTTTTGGCTCAATCCCCCCCCTTTCTTTCGGGTTTTGTCCCCCGGGACAACCCGCACGCTTCGGCCTCTGACGAGTTCGCCCCCCCCTCTTTTTTTTCTCGGATGGCCGGTGCTCGAACAAGATTCCCTTTTGTCAAGTTTGCGGAAGATTTTCACCTTGCTTCATTGCCTCCCAAAGCTCCTGAGAATACCAGTATGCCTCCCTACTGGGCAAAATTTTTTTTTTTTTTGCCAATGCCCTACCGTTCTTCGGGTGCGTTTTCCGCGGTGTGTCCCCGGTTCTTCCATTATCCGGTCCGGATCCGATTTCTTTTCTTGATATTGTTTTAGGCACTAAAAAGCTGACAGACTGTCTGTTCTCCCCCCCCTTCCCTCTTCGTACCGAATGCGCGTCTGGTGTTTTTCCTTATGTTTTGGATCAATTCCATTTTACACCCGTACCCGCGTACTGTCCTATGGACCTCTTTTTCTCCCTTACGCAGCTGGCTCACGTCTATTTTCCGCATGGATTTGAGGGCGAACCCCTTCTTCGCTAATGGCCTGTGCGTGATGACTGCCACTTCCTTGCTACGAGGACTTGAGCCTTTTTCCCAGATTCCCTTTTCCATGTCTGCCCAGTGTCTTAAATCCAACCTTTTCACTTGGGGACTTTTCTTCTCCTGCCTGGCAGTTTAGTGATTGCCCTCTTCGCGACCTTTTTCCCTTCCGGGTGATTTTCCCGCCAGGCCACCTGCGGCGAGTGTGGTTCTTTTTTCCCCCCCCCCCTGCGGAATTTAGATGTGCAACAACTCTTTTACTCCTCTTTTTTTAGAGAGAGTGGCAACAAAACGGCCGCCTTGTTATACTGCCCCCCCCCGCCGCCGCTCGTCCTGCTTCCCCACCGAGAAGAAGACGTTCCGGTTCTTTCACCCTGCGAATAGGAGAGTTCCTTTGGTCCCCAGGAGGCCAGGTCTTCCCCGTTCGTTTTTGGTCTTTCCTATTGGGGGACACCACATGATGCTTAAAGTCTCAAGGAATGTTAGAGGTCTCCTACTCCTGCATTTTCGAGAAGTTTCGTGACCTTCGGTTTATTTCTTCCTTCCCAAACGGCGGATGCGGCGCCAGCGCCGAGCCCTCCCCCTGTCCCCGGGGTCAGATGTTTTTGGTTTGGGTTTACTTTTTGGGAACCTGCTGGCTAACGACCCCCTCTCTCCCCACACCCCCGCGATTTGACCCTCTGTTCTTCGAAAGCAAGGTTCAGGATCCCTTCTATCCCCAAGATATCATCTAAGAACTCCCCCCGGACCTTTCTAACACCCGTTTGAACCTTCCCGCGGTGAAAGACCCGCTTTAACTCCGGAGCATTGCACCGTTCTTCCAACCTCCTCCCAGGGTCGGTCCTTTTTGATTCTGCCCGAGATTTGAAGATGCTTCCTCCAATCCTCCCCCCTCTGTGCAAATCTTCCGCACACTCCTTAATTTTTCCCACTGTTATCTAGCACCGGCAGCATTCGCACTCCCCCATTGTTCCTGAATTCAGCTGAACCGGAGTGCGGGTTGTGAAACTTTTTCCTCTCGTGTGCACGCCATTTTTTTTTTTTCTTTCCCCTCACTGTTTATCTCTCTTTGGGCTGTAAGTCCACGTGACCTGACCGGCTCCTCCCCGCATATACCCTTCTCTCCCCTGTACCCGGGCATTCACTCGTGGTTTCGGTCGCGCCTGGTTTCCGTCCAGATACTTTGCATCGAACAGCGATACTTTGAATGCTTCGCCAAGGGAAAGCCCGAGCCCCCCCCCCCTTTTTTTGTTGCCAGCCTGCCGCCGCAGTCCCTGCCTTGTGATTTCTCTCACCACCTATTTGGAGAGCTTTTTTTGCGGGCAAGCTGCCCCCGGTTTTTTGGGGATTTCTTTTCCTGGTCCTCCGGCTTCTAAATCTCGCATTTGTCACTTTCCTTGCCCGCGTTTGTCAAGTAAAGCGACGCCCTTCGCTCGAGCGGGCTGCTGAACTAGCTTTTTCTTCCACCGGCAAGGGAAGTTTTCTCGAGCGTCGCGGACTCCCTTCCTCATTTTCCTTTTTCTCGCCCTGCGCAGGTTCAAAGTCACCAACTTCCTTTTCGAACATCTTTTCCCCTGTGGCAACCTACGTGTCTCAATCTTACTTATGTTCGTTTTATACTTATTGGTCCCCTTGCTGCTTCCCCCCCTAAAGGTTGTTGGATTACTTTCTCCCCTGGATGCAAAGTTCCAATTTTTGGCGGCACCCGCCGCTGACCGCCCCAAGTTCCTCCTTCAATCCATTCGACACAAGCCTATCGCCCCCCGGATCTCGAGGGGCTGCGTGGGATGCGAACCTAGTTATTTGGTCGGCGTGGCCAGCGGGACCAGCCCCCTGTTTCTGCTGCGGCAGGCCGTCCCCATCTCCGTCAAATGAAGGGGAACGCATTTCTTCCACCTCACTGGAGGGCTTAGCCACAGTCCACCTCGTGTAAGTTGCGCACCGCTGGCGCCCAGCAGTACGTGGCCGACTCTTTCTTTCCTCTCATCAATTACGTACCAATCAACGAGCGGACTTACTTAGCCAAAAACGAGGTGTCCCCTCTCCCTCCGAAACCTCGTTGAAATTTCAACGGCACTTATTCCCTCCCCTCAACCACTACCGTCCCGTGGCCATCCCGTCTTTCCCTCCCGGACCCGCTGTCTTTGAATTACCTCCCCACTGCCCCGGGAATAGGCCTCATTGACTCCACGATTACCAACTGCAACGCTTACTTCTTTCCCGCAAAATGAAACGCACATCCTTATCCTCCTTTTTTTTTCCTCTCTTCATTTTGCGAGATCCTCATGGACTCCGACGTTGCGCGTGCGCGGTGAGATCCTTGACGGCTTCCTTCTGGGTTGACGGGGGTGACGATGGGTAATTGTCAAATTTTCCCTGTTGCGGGCACAGTTCTGTCCCACGTGTACTTTTTTGATGAGCCTGATATAGTCTTTGCAACTATCCTTTCAGGTGTAACCCCTCTAACCACCCCCCTTTTTCGGCTCTTCTGTAGTCCCCGTTGAAATGTGTACGGCTCCCCAGGATTTTTTTTTATCTTTCCCTCGCCGGCCACTTTTGTTGACTTGGCTCCCTTGCGTTCTCCTTTTCCACTGTTCGATGGTGCTTTGAATTGGCTTTGCAATTCAGGATTTGTCCTCGGTCTTGCCCCCTGCTTTTTTTTGTCTTAATTTTTTCTGTCTTCGTTTTACATTTTCCCACTTTTTTTTCTCTCTGGCCAATCCCCGGCCAAAATGTAAACGGTCGGCATCCACCTTCCTCGGCGCTATTTTTGTTTCTAGTTTCAGTGCGTTGTCCGGTCTCTCTCTTGAAGTAGGAGCGTCAGCTTTGGTTCCTGTCTTCCTCTTAGGACGTTTTTACATTTACCTCCCTATTCCCTTCTCAACCCGTTTTGCCGCAGCATTCACCAATGACTTATCATTCCCATGGGTGCTCGTTCAATTGAGACTCCTTCTTTCCCCCCTTCCCCCTTTTTCCGGTATTCGTTTTTTGGATTTTGAAACTGCCTTTTTGACACTTCCATTTCCCTGAAGAGAATCCCTCGCTTCTAGTTCTTCCTTCGAAACAGTGTCCGCCCGTCGTCTAAGAAAGCATCTCGAGCCTCACTTTTTCTTTAATCCCGAACGATGAAATTACTTTCTTTCTACCCTTTTTCGGCACTTCCGACGTACATGACACCCTGATTGGTGCCCAGATTGGCCCGGCTGTTTTACCCCTCTTTTGGTGAGGATTTTTCCTATGGCTGCGGAGGTGTTTCACCCCCTGTGTGACCGTGTGTTGTGAAATAGGGGATTTCCCTTCTCACCCCTTCCCAGATGATTTTGATGAAATAAGTATAATTGGACTTACCCTTTTCTCGAACCTTCTGCGATCAGAGGAGAATCCTTTGAAAAACGAGGCATTCGTTCGGTCGTGCTCGCGTTCTGACTGGGGAATATAAAGTCTTACCCCTTTCTGATTCTCCCTCCGTTAGTGGAGATCCCTTTTCCCCTTCTCTTTTTAATCACTTCTAATAGAGGTTATGTAGTTTTTTACCGAACGCTTTCCTATACCTTTTTATTGTTTTTCGCACAGATGTGAAATGAGTGCTTCGACCTTCCTTTTCTTAAAAGTCCCTGACCTCCATCTCCTTTTTTCTTTTTTGAGGATCCACAGCGGATTTCCTATAGTGCAAATCTAGCGCCCCCCATTATTTTGCCGACCCATGTTCTCTTTCTTTTAAGGGGCGTCTTGCTAGGAGTTTCGGCGGTTGGCGGTTACCCGGGACGTGCACCCTTTTTCTGATCATATTCCAACGTAGTATTCGATGAACAATTATCAATTTCAAAAGCGAAAGCAATGCGACTTGTGAAACATAAGCGGTTCCGTCAGTATGTTGTCCATCTTTGTTTCTCAAGTCCTTTAGAAAAATTTTTGAATCTCTACTTTTCTTCATTTCATGGAACGAGGTTCGGTAGCCGCGTCTTTTCCGGCCGAGTTTCCCAAGTTCTTTCCTTCTCGCTCAAACTTCTCGTGCAGGGCTCTTTTTTTATGGCTTGCCGTTGGCAAGTTGCCCGATACGATTTCTGGAAAGCATCAGGCGCATACTTTCCTGCCCAGTGTCTTAAATACAACCAGTTCTAGCCCTGTAATTAACTTTCTCCTTTCAGCCGTAGAGTTAGTGAACGAGCCAGGTTGGAATTTGACGGGTTCCGTTGTCTGCGATGTGTTTCTGCCACCTGGAGGAGTGTGGGAAGTGGATATCCACCGTCTTTCCCCTCCCCCGTGCATCTCTTTTTTCCTTTTCAAAGTGTTGTTGTGGAGTGCTCGCTTGCCACCCGAACGGACTCTGGTGTTTCTTTGATATACCATTTCAAACCAGTTGTCATGGGATGTTCCGCGGCAGACACGACCGACTTCATGCCTTCGGATCGGCACGCACGAGACTGGAGGTCCGTCCTTCTTCAGGGCATTCCACCTTTTTTCTGACTCCTTTTATTCCTTTCCCTTGGCAGGACCCTGATGCGGTCCTTTATTCTTCCCGTACCGTCATGTAGGGGCTTGGCCGTTCCGCTACCCCCTTAGCCTTGCCGAGAAGTTTAGATCTCAGCTTCCCTTCACGCTTGGCGGTCCAAAACTTCAGCGGACAAGTAGATTCCCCTTGCACTCCCTTCACGCCACCTCGTGGTTTTTTGTCCCCTGCACTACTCGGTGTTAGCCATCTGTCTCTTTTTTTTTCCCCTTTTTTTTCCACCAGCTAGCACCCCCAGCGCGAGCATTTATTGGTAAGTTTCTCTGGCTTTTACCAGAAATGTTGGTCATTTTTGCATCTTCTCTTTGATTGCATTTTCCAATTAATAGAGCTCTCCCTTTTGGACCGTCTTTCTCCCCCATGTTTCACTGTACCCTGGTACCGAAAACCGGACCGCACCCCGGCGCTTGCAAAGCAATTTCTCCCCTCTTTGCAAGGGGATTGAACACTTTTCCTGTTGGGATTAGCGGAGCTTTGTGCTTCCCTTAAGACCCGATCCATCCCTCAGCAAATACCTTTCCGTCCCCCTTCGACCCCTTAGGTATCCTACGCAGTGCCCCCCTCTTTTCTGGTCCCTTCTTTTTTCAAGTGAGCGAAAGCGTGCGTTCAGACACAAGGCTTAATTTCCTTTCAGCCAAGATTGCTCTCCGTATAGCCCAGTCCTGATTTCCTTCTCGTTTGGTTCCTCTTTATTCACGCGAACTCCTCCGGCTCTCCCGCCTCGCCACTCATGAAATAGCAAAACATCACAGTCATTCCAGCATGATTAGAAGTCCATATTGTTTTCAGCTCTTTTTTCTTCCCTCTCCTTTACTTCCCTAAAAGTTATCATTGTGATGGCTTCGCCAGGTGGCCCTTTTTTCAACCCCAAAATCCACCAATTTTCTCCTATTACAATGTCCTGACCCGGTTTCTCCCTTGATCACCCCCCTTCGATCGAGCAGTGTTACCCATCCGTTCCCCTTCTTTCCCAGTGAGTAAAGTTATTAATGCTTCACCTTGCAGTCGCCTTTCCGCCCCCTTCCTTTCCAGCACCCTTTAATTGCACTTTTCGGTCATCTCGCCCCGCATTCCTCTATGCTGAGGGCTGATGAACGAGTCGAGGAAACCTTTTTTCTTCCTCCGGACCCCCCCTTCTTCCTAAAGTAATCAATTCGTTGTAGCGTCCACCCCCTTTCAAAGTCCAAAAAATAAGCCCCCTACCCCCACTTTTCAAGTGCAAAATACTCTTTCTCCCCGAGACCCCCCTTAATTTTCGGTTTCGATACAGTATCTTCTTTCGGAAGCACAGGGTTTCTCCCTTTCAAACGTATGTATTCCCCAAATTTCCCCCATCTCCCCCGGAGGAGGCAACAACCCCGCCTCCTCTCCTATCTACAATTTTCCCTCTCCACCACAAGTGCATATCGGAGTCCTCTGGGCTTAGTGGATGACCCGACCCAATCTTTACTCATGTCTTTTTCTTCTTCCCCCCCCTTAGGCTTTTAGTGGCGGGCGGAAATCACGACACACAGTATCCCGCACCTCTTTCCGCCGGTATCAGTGGCGGACCCAACGGCGGGCCTTCATTCCTTACCACCCATCGAAGTTGACATTTTAAGTGGCCCAGTCCCCTTTCCCCTTTGTTCCTTTTTTCTTCCCCCCTATGCCTCAAGGCCGCGCCCCCAACCCGTAAATCTCCCCCTCCTTCTCGGCGGGTCCCATCGTAGCAGGTTCCCGCAAATCGTTTTGAATTCAACGGAGATTATCTAACCTTTACTCTTCCTTCAACCATCACTTTTCCTAAGGAGGCAACCCTAAATGGGCTCTCAGCCCCTTTGCCCCACCCCTTTTAGTAAATCCTTTCCCCTGGAATCCGGCCGCCATCTGATCGAAGAGGACAACGCTGACCCCCTAATATCGCACGTCGCAGGGATCTCTCTTTCTTACCCCTTCCTCCTTCTCCTTTCCCCTTTGTTTTTTTGAGATCTCTTTTGAGTTAAGGTTTGAGAGAGTCCCCCCCCTGTGACCCTCTCTCTTTTCCCTTGTCGATTTTGTGCTTTCGGACTTGAGGGATTAAAGTCTGGACGGTGCTGTAGGGCTCCCCGCGTCTTTCCTCGGGGCATCAGTTCTTTTTTCCAATTTCACGTTTCTTTTTCCTTCTCGTATCTTTAGATAGCCGTTTTTGACAACGACCGATTGGAGGTAGTCCCCTTCCCCTCACGATTACACTTTTTTCCTAGTAGTTCTTCCTTAAGGCTTTGAATAGAGGAAATCAGCAACTTCTTGTAGACGGCTTTTCCCCCCCCTCCTGATAACCTATGGTGGACTGGGGCAGGTAAGAACAGCCCAGTTGGTACGACACTTTATCAAGGCTTCACCCTGCAGTCTTTCTTCCCTTTAGTTTTTATGTACTGCGACCACCTAGCCCCGGCTTTGCTCCGCCTTTCCCCCACGCACAACAAACATATGGGTCGGAATCAACCTCATGCCCGAGAACCTTCCGACTTATGGCTTTCAGTCCTTCTTTATGTATTTTTTTCTTACCTTCCTTGCGGTCAGGTTCGTTGTGCCTCTCCGGGATTAGTAGTTTTTGGCATTCCCTCCGTTCCCCTCCCAGAAAAAAGTAGACCCTAGCAGTTCTCCCCCCTGTATCCCGGGAAAAACGAATTTAGGTAGATTGAAAGCAGTAGGTTGCCACAACCAGTGTCAGGTTTGTCTTCTTTTCCTTTGGACAGGAGGGACTCCCCCATTTATACGCTTTGCTTTCCGCTGCTCGTGGTGGTCCTTCCTTGCGAACAATACGATGTAGCTCTGAGTCCTTCCTGCTGGTGACGCTTCGTTACTTGGACCGAAATCTGCTACCTTTTTTCTCTTGGTTTTTCCAGGGGACGCTTCCCGACCTAAATGTGACTCGTTTCTTTTGGCCCGTGGTACCCGGACCTGCTTTTTTTTTCACTCCGGGGGTCACCCCATGGCAGGAAATTTTTCTCGGCTCTTGCAAGCCCTTGAGCTTTTCACACCAGGGGATTCCCTTTTCCTCCTTCCTCTCCTTTTCACGCTTGGTACTATCTTGACGTCACATCGCGCGACCTATGTTCGATCCGGCCTTTACAAAGGGTTGCGAGGGCATTCGTTTGCCGTGGTCTCTTTTTTTAGCTTTTCCTGATTTAGTTCCCTAAAGCGGAACCACTCTTCCTGTCTAATTTCTCCCTTCGCGAATCTGGTCGGCCATCACTCCATCCTCGGCGTTGATTTCCCGGAAACAGCAACGCGTTCTTACTTGATGAGTTTTTTTTTCTGAACTGTTCGTGAGGGATTTAATTTCCTTTGCCCCCTGGCGCCGGCCTTTGAGTGTCGAGATTTTCACAGCTTTTTTCAGCTAAATCTTCCCCCAGAACACCAGTTTCTTTGTCCCCTTGGCCCCAAGCGTCGTTCTTCCCCTTTTTTGCCACTGTTTCTTTTTCGGTTTCGGTATCGGGGACGTGCACTTTTTCTTCATACGGCCGACGGATTCTTCGATCCATTCTTTCTGCAAAAAATCGAGCTCCTGTTTCCCCCCTCCGTGCGGTTCCGTCCTAGCGACGTGATTTTTTTTTCTCGCTTTGCGGGAGCCTTCCCTTTCCTACATTTTCCTTTTTTAACTGTTCCCTCAGGGACCCGTTTTGGACCCCGCCGCTTGCGCCGCAGGCGGCCGTTGCCGCCAGCTGCCTTCTTCTTTCTCGCTGGCAACCCTTTTCGTCTGCTGGGGTTACCAGTCTCGCACTCCCGCTTTCCCGACTTTCCTTCAATATACACCGACCGTTATACTGCCCCTTTTCCAGTGATGGTCCTTTGGTTCCGGACCTGCCTTTTTTCTTTGAATTGCGATTTTCGTTCACTTTTTCATGGCTTTGTTCGGAATGAGATGTTCAGGCCTGGTGGAAGTTTGGCTCTCCCGGTTTTTTACTGTGCCACTTTTCCATCCTTTTTTTTTTTTTAGAGATTTTTCTAGGCACATCGCAACGCCGGGTTGCCCTTGCCACCCTCGGTGTGGATAGCCCCATTAGGTCGACCAGTTTTTTTCCCCTTCGACCCTCGGACAATCACTCTACTTTTTAAATTTTCCCAGTCCCTTTGCGACATCACTGGATGATCTGTTTTTTCCCCATGAATTTTTTTTCGTTCAATTGGATGTTCTTCATAGTATTTTAGTTCCTCCCTCCCCCCATTGAGCTCTTTTTTTCCTGTTTGCTTCTTTCTCTTACTCAGCGGCGGCCCGCTCTGCGTTGTCGGCATAGTCTCCCCCTCTTTTTCCCCCCCCCCCTCGGAAGTATCTTTGGTTCTTCAACACTCTGTGGGCGCCCTTGCTCCCACAGCTCCGCGCATTATTTCCTAATTCCCCTGTTAGTATCTTCTCCTTGCTTCTCTTTCTTGGATCCCCCCCCTAATGCTTTCTTCCTCGTTCCTTTTCTATCAAGACCACCAGTGTTGTTCTTCCCTTTACCGCAACCGCAGGAGTCCCCTACTGACACCGTCCCCCTTTCCCTTTGCTTCGTGGTCCCAAAATTAATGTCTTTCCTGTTCTTCCCAGGCTCTCCCTGCAATGAAGCCGAACTCCATTTTTCTTGATGGTAAGCCCCCCCCTTGAGCATCTTCCCCCGCCCCTGAGAATAGTAAGGTGTCTTTTCCACTCTTGTTTTTTTCCTCCTTTCAACCTCTAGGATCGCCCAAAGATTGGTGGAGTCTTGGCCCCCTGTTGAAATTTCCTTCTCTTTCTTCGTGCGTAAGCTGCTCACGCGACCTCTCGCCCAGCATCGACCCAATGCACCTCCACCAAGTTCCCCCTTATTGATCTTCCTGAGGTCGCTCCTGATTGTTTTTCTTCCATTTCCATGGCCTCAAAAGATCTTCTGACCTTCCTCCTCCTTTCTGCAAGAGGAAGCAGTCAAAAACTTCTTCAGTTGCCCTCCCAGCCGAGCCTGTATTCCAATTCTTTTTGACTCTTCTTCCCCGTCGATGAGAGCATTTATCCTACGGGCCACCTCGGCGAACCAGGCCTCATATTCATGTCCGCGCTGCTTCCAATAGTCGCAGTTCACTGCCGCGGATTCATGACGTTTCTCTTCCCTTTTTCCCCCTTGCTATAGACTCGGTTCCTCCGCTTTTTCGAGCGGAACCCTGTTCTTCACGGTAAGGTACTCCAGTTTCCCTGCCTCTTCATGGTGAGTAAGCCGTTTTTTTCAAGTCCCCACCTTTAAAGCCTCCCCAACATTACACTGTGTAGCCTTTACCATGTGCACCCTGTCTGTTTTCGGATACAGGACGGTTTTGCGCAAAGCAACGGTTGCTGGCAACGCCTCTTCCATACACCCTACGGCCCTTCCCCGCGCTGAACGCCCGAACTGCAAGTCCGGACGTCACGCATAGTCATTGCCTAGGCTCCGGTTTTCTGCCTGCCGCAATAGTTACTGCCTTTCCTCTTGGCACATTTTCTCAATGCCCCCTTTTTTCCGTTTCCTTCAAACGACAACAGCCATTCCGCACCCTGAATAGGGTCCCAGGGC
>Ga0179593_1534379_pt1 | contig 15511 bp, 26 predicted proteins | sample CZODoug2_1_08_16_FD_185931 | JGI IMG/M metagenome (GOLD analysis project Ga0179593, IMG submission 185931) | Vadose zone soil fungal communities from Angelo Coast Range Reserve, California, USA - CZODoug2_1_08_16fungal (PacBio error correction) | ecosystem: Environmental > Terrestrial > Soil >... | reverse complement strand
CTACGTGAACCGAACTTTTCCTTAATATTCCTCCCCCTTTTATCGTGGCATCTAAACGCCCGGGTTCGGAAGGGCCGAGCCTTGAATTTTTGTTAGCCGCTTCATTTTTCTTTCGTTTTTTTTGCCATTTCCTTTCGCCGTAATCCGATTCCGCAGTCACTTCCGCCCACCAAGGTTTTGGCATGATGCTCTTTTTCGTGCCCCCACCCTTCCGGGTCAAGACAACGATTTCTCGGACAATTTTTCCGTCCTCGCCTGGGGCTTTTTTTCAACTTTTTACCCCGCAGTGCCCTGGTCCTTTCGTGGAAGACGCGGTGTCCAGAAACCCGACTTCCTGATGACGTCCTTTTGTGTGACAACTTTCGGTTGTGTTTCTTCTTTTTTATCATTGTGACTTTTTTTGTTTCGCACTGACACCCCCCCCCTTTACATAACAAGTCCCTCTGATAAGCTGAACCACACATCAGCAAAGACTATCGAATTGTCAACGGAGGACAACCTAACCCTCCAACGTCCTCCTGGCCTCGTAATAAAAAACTCCGACGGGCGCCCCCACAAGTCCGCGTTTCCCCTCGATACAACGATGTCCCAGGTCTGGGTAATGGAGTTTTTTCTCTAAACCTTCATCGGTGCGACCTGTAGGAGGACTTTTTTCATTTCCTTGGCCCCTTTTTTCCACACCGTCTCTGTCTGGCTTTCGGGATGACTTTTTAACTTTTAGTACCAAAGACTTCCCTCCCGAGAACCTCCTACCTTGCTCCTTTAACACTTCTTTAAGAGCGTGTCTTTTATGCATACTCTTTTTTTTTTTCAATTTTGCTGCCTTCGGCGAGGCGGATCACGCCGTCATTACCAGATGCGCATTCCCACAACGGACGTGATTCATTTACCCCCCGATGCTCTTTCAGTGACGTTTGTGCTACCCCCCTTATGCTACTTGTCAACTTCTCCGTTGCTTCCAGCGATCATTCCCCCGATACCGGTACCCTTTTTTCTTTTTCCCGCATTCCCGCCCACTCGTCCCGTACTTAGGTTCTTAACCAGGTATAGGGCGCGCGGGCATTTCCAACCCGAATCGGCCCCTTTTGCCCTTTAAATAAAGTGTTTTTCCTCTTTCCCCTTCCGGACTTACCCCCCCTGTACCCCCGTCGTAGCCCCCCATCTGTCTCCGAAGACATGATGGCACGTAGTGTCACATGGGCCCACTCCCCCCCCCTTCCTCCTTTTATCAGATATGGTTGGTGATGGGCATTGGCGTCGGGTTTCGGTGCTGGGCGTGACTTTTTCCTCGTGCCCCTTCAACTGGCCCTTTGTATTTTTTTTTGACAGGGAGACCCTTTGCGGGTTCCAATATATACAAGACCATACTTGACCAAGAGTGTGGTATCACCCCCTACCGTTGTGCTGAGTCCTTCTCGGTTGAGGAGACTTCAGTTCTCGAGCTACCCTCCGGTCCCCCTTCCCAGTAGTTTGTTTCATGCTTTGGTTTTTTCTCACCCGCACTGCCCCCAATAAACGAAATCCTTCCTATGCTGTCCACCTTTTATGCCCTTCTTTCCCTGACCTGCCGAGGGGACGACTTACGCTTTGTTTGACCCCCACTCGCTTCCCTGTTCTCTTGCCCGCTGAAGTGTCTCCCTCCATCCTAAAAAGGGCCCTTTTTCTTCACCACGCTGCGTGACCGTTTCACCAGTTCCACAGTCGACGCCATGCTTCCGTCACATAGTGTAATCTTGTCCGAAGAAGACAGAACGATCCCTTCCAAGAGGGTTCGATTAGAAGGATTCCTCACCAACCCCTCCGCGAATGGTTTGTTGGATCACCCCCCGATCAATCGGGAATTACCCTAATTTTCCCCCCCGGTACCCCTTTCCGGTGCCACAACCCGTTATCAAGAGTGTATAGGCAGGGTCCGAGACGTTTGACCCCCCTTTGGTTTTGTCCTTCCGTGAAGTTACCCCAGTTTCTCTTTCTTCCTCCCGGTCGGCCCCAGAGCGCCAAATTCAAGATCGTGGGCTGGGGCCTCCCCTGAGTCAGGGGTTTTTTTGGTGACTCTTTTTTTTTTTCCACTTGACCTCCTTGGGGGGGGGGGGCCACCCCAACCGCCGAGGGACAGAAATGACAAGTCGTCGAGGGTATTGCAGTTCGACTTTGGATCACCGCCTACCTTCGTTTCCTGTGTGACTTGCTCCCTTTTTGCAGTTCTTGGAGAAAAACTAAATATCCTGCGCAGAGATAGGCTCCGAGTAACATGTTACCACTGGGGCGGTGTCGAACAGCCCGTCCCCCTTGAGGCCAATTGATCGATTTGCGGAGTGTGAGGTTCGGGACAAGATTGGACAGTTATGTTCACACAAAGCGTCTGGGTGTTCCCTTTTCTCCCCCAGTCAAGTTCCCCCCTTTTATCGTGTGGATTAATACGTGTAGATGGTTGCTCATAGATTTACTTGCAAATGCAGATTTTTTACCAATTTTTTCTGGCCGATATTCTGATGGGGAAATTTCTCCAAGATTTGGCGAAGAAGAACCACTCCACGTGACTTTGTCCTATTCCCGACCGCTCACGGTAACAGGGCTCATCAGCCCTTTGCGAGCCTTCCCCCTTTACTACGAAGGGTACATTGGAGAGAATGACGTCACCCCCTCCAGGTACCCCTATAACATACCTTCATGTTCCATTGAAACTCCCCCCCTAGGCCATGGCTCCTGCGGTTTTTTGCGCACCTCAGCTCTTTTACACCCCAATGCCCCCGGACCGTTTTTTCTTCGCACCTGGACGTTAAGCCCCCTTTACCGGTCTGAGCGCGTCTTTTCTATGATCCATCCCTCCCCCCGTCCCTTTCTTTCTCGTTGATGCGTAGGGGTACGAGAGTTGGACTCAGCGCTGCCGCCGTTAGCTCCCTCACACGCCGTTTTTTTGGTCTCATGTCCCAGTTCTCCTCAGACCCCCTGGCGTGTCGGCCCGAAAGATTGGAAAACGAAGTCAAGGCTGACTTGGACCGCCGCCGTCAGAACTTCTCCTGAGGCGGGCACTTTCCTCCAGGCACACGCTGTCATGAGCCAGTCGCCATCCTGACTTGAACCAGGGCCGGCCGTCCCTTTTGATGTGGAACACAAGGGACGGCGCCTGAATGTTAAACGTAGCATCGGTTGCCTTTTCTGAAATTCATCCTCTGCCCCCGCAGACAGTTTGGGATGCGATTCCTCCGCGACTGTCGTGCAGCTGTCTCGAAGCAACGCACAGCTTACCAGCGCCTACCCCTGAAATGGTCGTTTTTCCGTTTGCGGTTGCCCTTTCTATTGACTTTCTTCTTGCCCTACGCTGTGTCGTGACGCCATCTCCTGTTTGGGCGCTTGTCAGTTTGTGTGGTTTTGAAGAATCTCGTGGTGTTTTTAAATGCTTTCTTGCTCGGGCGAGAGTCATACGTGACATTCTGAGGGTACCACTTTCTCCCCCCCCTGCCTCTGGGGAATCCCGTATTTTTTATATTCAGTCCCACGGTCATAAAGAGGTCGCAGTAGAGGACGATCTCCCCCACTTTCTCTCCTTTTTTCTCAAGAAGCGAAATTCCTGTTACCTTTTTTTGTTTTCCCTGTTATCACCTGGTTTTGTATTCTTCCTTAGTCGACCTCCGCTTTTTTTTTTTGAACCCCTCCCTCTTAAGACCAGCCATCAGTGACTTCTCCCGGCTTGCCCTCCCTTTTTTTTTTATTTTTCCTTATCGCCTTCCAGCACTCGTCTCTTCTTTTCTTTTTTTGCCCCCGATGCCCTAACTCCTTATCTATACTCGTGATCGGGCCCCTTCTATTGTCCGGGTACAACGTAGTCACAGCCTTTTTCGTGTTAGCCTAAAGTTCTATTTGGTTCTCGTCGATTTCCTTCATCCGCCCAGCGGACGGGCTTCCCAGCACCCCCAGTGAATCCCAGTTTCTCTTTTTCCTTTCCGCCCAATATCTTTTCCCAGGTGCGACCCTTTTCCCTTCACCAACGGCCAGCCCTGGTCTAGAAGGAGCCCTTTTTACCTTTTCGCTGTTTTGCCCGCCTGTTTCTCTCTCCTCGTACTTTTACGTTTCCCCCTTCTATTTTCCCTGAGTCCCTTCCCCCCTCCGTCCTCGCGAGTCCACGTCTAAATCACTTTAGGACGGAGACTTCATGTATCTCAGTCTGCTGAACCTGATTTCCTCGATTAGACTCCTCTGGCTCTTTTTCTCTGCTCGTCCTAGCCTTTTCCTTGGGTTTCCCTCCCCCTCCCCCCCCCGATGAACACTCGCGGCCAGCCCCCCCCACGCCCAATTCTGACCTGTTGACCTCTGTTTCTCTGGGCTTTTTCCCCTTTTGATTCCCCTGTTGTATCCTCCATTCTTCCTTTTTCTTTTCTTTCCCTTTTCCTTGTCAGTCTTTACAGTCTCTCCAGGTAGTTTCTCTATTCTGGCGTTTTTTTACCTTCATTCCTCGTCTCCTCGACGATACTCTCCTTTTTTTATCTGATTCCCATCATTGACCCTTCCTTTTTTTTCCCGCCACATTGCTTTTCCCCTTTCCTTAAAAGGTCAGGTTTTCTGAGGCTTACCCCGACACCTCGTACCCCATGACTCTGTCGCTTCGCCTTTGGACCCCACCCCCACACAGCTTTTTTCACTTTCCCTATCCCCCTCCATTTAGGGATAAACTTTCTTTTTTTATTCTTCATTTTTGATTCTCCCTTTTGCACTGACCCTCCTCTCACCCTTTCATCATTCCCCGCGACCCTAGCGTGATCACCTGCACGTCTCCCACCTTAGCCTTATCGTCCTCCGTTGATGAAACGTGCCTTCCTTCCCCCCTTCCAGTTTTTTTCCGTCTTAGTCCAGACCTGCCTCATCTCCTCTCCCTTATCCTCCGAGGATTCCCAACCCTTCATCACTCTCCCACCCTGACTTCTTCTTTCCCCTTTACTTTTTTAGCCCTGTTTTTGTTTTGTTGCTTTCTTGAGTGCCGATGCTTGTAAGGATTACTTCCCTCTCCACCTCCATGTGTTTTTCTCCTCTTTTTGATACTAAATTTCTATCTTTTCTTTCACCCCACGAAGTTCACTCTTCCTCTTCCCTTGTTTTTCAGATCTCTCTTTTTTCCTTTGCCTCGAGGTTTGTCGACGCTCGAGTGATTGTTGTAGACGTATCTTGGTGTTCTCGGTCTGTTGCGGTATTAACATTGTGCGTCATGTTCGTTCGCGTTTTTTTTCCCTCGCCTTTTTTTGGGGATGTTTCTCTTTTTTTGTCCCCGGGTTTCCTTAGCTTCAATTTTCGTTATCTTGGACCCTGTCATCGGCGGTGATGGTTTTGTTACATCTTCTAACATTTTCCTGACGTAGTTTACCGGCCCCTTTTATCCTCTCCCCCCATGTTTTGGTCCTTTCTTGTAGTGGAAATCTCCCTATCCCTTTCCCCATTTTTTTTTTTCCCCCTTTCATTTCTTTCTCCACCACGATCTTCTCGATCTTTCGCTCTTTCCCTTTGGTTTATTAAGCGCGACCTCTTCTTCGTTCTTTCGAAATTTCTTTGCCTCCTCTTTTTTTTTTCTCATCTGCTCCTTCCCGAATCTCGCATATCTTTATGGTGCATGTGATTTTTCTCGTTGTTGTTCCTTTGTCTCTCATTTCTTTTTTTGGTTCTTCAATTTCCCACACAGGCTCTCATTGGCCTCCCCCTTTTTACAGTCCGCCCCCCCTGAAAAAGACAGTCATCTTTTCCAATGTTTCCATTTCGGGTTCAAATTCTACACCCCCCTTGATCCCCTTTCGAAGACCTCTGAGTTTTTAGCTTCTTTTGCTTTTGATGTATTTTCAGTCCCCCTCCATCTCCTCCTTCCCGTGCTTTTTCGTGCCATTATGCGCTCGCTCCTTTTCTCCCTCTCCTTCCTTTCTTCCTTTGTCCCCTCCTTCCCCTCTTCTCTTCGTTGGGTAGTCCCCTTTTGTCCCAGTCCCTCTTTTTATAACTCGGTTCCTTTTTGTTTTTTGTCACATTTCATATCTTATTGCCATTGTCTAATGTTCCTTCTCTATTTTTTGAAATTGTCATACTTTCCTCTTTAAAGGATGTAATTACCCCCCATTTTTCCCCAGATCACCGGTTTCTTTCCTTTTCCTTCTTTTTTTTGCCCTAATGGGGTGGCCCCCCATCTTGGCTTGTCGATATTCCCCCCCGTGTTTTCCGGTTTGTATTGGGGTTTTTTTTCTTTCCCCCCGTGCCTTTTTTTTCCACCCCGTGTCCTTAGCTTCTCATACTTCTGTTCTATTGAGGAGTGGGTTCCCTTTTGCCGTTGTTACGTTCACAGTCCGTTTCTGTTGTTTTTATTCCTCCCTCTCTTTAGGCTCCTGTCCTCTTCCTAGTCAATCATTTTTCCTTTTCTTCCCTGTTTTTTCAAGTTTCTTCTTTTTCTTGCGATCGCATAGCGTTTTTTTTCTTTTTTTTCCGGTTTTCCTGGGTTTCCTTCCATCCTTCTTTCTCTTCCCCCTTTCCCGTGGGGCTTCTCTTTTTTTTTGCTTCTTTTTTCTTGACTTCTCCCCTTTCTTACCTCATCCTCTTTCCCGCGCAAAAGGGCCCTTATCGGCATTTAGATGACACCGAGCCTCCTCCCCCCCTGTCGATGCGTATTTTTCCTGCGCTTGTCTTTTTTGCATCTATATAAACTTCTCCTTTCTTTGAAGGGAGGCAAGACCACCCCTGCTTATATCAGGGCATCTGATCTGTCTTTATAACCCCAGTACAATTCCGTCCCTTTTCTCTCGTTCTGATTTCTCCTACCTCTTTGTTCCGACCCTTTTCCTATCCCACTGCCCGGTCCACTCCCCGCTGTTTAGATGTAGGTTCGACCTCTGCCAACCTAGGAGCTCCGTTCTTTTCCTATTCCCTCCCCTCTGTACGTTCTTCTGACCCCCTGCACACGTGCAGGCAGTTGCTTCTACCTTGTTAGGGGCGCCCTAACATGGATGTTTTCTGTGTCGGTTTTTAATTCCACGCGCACGGATGCCCGTTTGTTTACATTTCCCCTTTTCTTTTGGTCCCGGTCCTCTACTCCCTACCGTGCTCGTCAACCGGTTGTACGATGGGGAATGTAGTTAAAGCCTCATGTTCCTGTCAGCTCAGACCGTCAAGTTTTTGTTTGAAAACGCATTCCGCATAGCTCCCCCCCCCTCCCCTTCCTTCTCCTTATTTATCGCGCGCGTTCCTTGTGTATGTGTTTACTCAGCTTCTTGTTTTCCTCAACTTCTGCCCTTGTTCTCTTTCCCATCCCCTTTTTATCTTTCCTAACTTCCCTCTTGACGCCCTCAGTCCCGCCACCGACTTTCTTCTCGCTCCGTCCGTTTCGGCGCTCCCTTTGACTTTGCTCTTTAGGCTTCTTTCTCTTTCTGTGAAAACCCCTCCTGCAACCGAGACCCCACCCCCTTACATCCGACTTCATTTCAGTTCGGTACCTTCTTCTCTGGTATTTTGTGAGTGAACTCACCTTCTTCTTATTCCCTCAGGCTTCCTCTTTGCCTTATAAATTTTGCTTCCGGCCGTCCTCTGTTTGAGTTCTTTTTTTCCTGCCAGTTGTGATCATCCGGCGCGTCCCCCGGTCCCCCCCCTCCGCCCCCCTGACCCTTGCATATCCTTTTATTTTTCCCCTCCCGCCCCTCCTTTCTCTCCGCCTCCAGCCTTTGACCCTTTTGGGTATTTCCTATTTTTCCTCTCCCTTCCGCCCTTCTTTGTCTTACCCCCTACTTGCCCCTCTCGCTGCCTTTTTTTTTTACTTGTTTTTCGCCTTTACGTTTCTCTGCATGCGTTTTTATGCTACAAATTCCCTAAACGTCCTGTGTTTATTCCTTACGGCCCCCTAGGTTACCCCTTTTACTGCCCTTTTCCCAGTTCCCCTCCCCTACTTCCATTGGGAATTCTTTTCCAGATGTTGGTATTTCCCATCTGCACCCATTCAGCAGCATCCCTGTTTCTTTTACGGCCCGCCTACTTTTTTCTTCGTCGTCCTTCTCACCCCTTTTACATTTTTCCTCTACCATCTTTTTTGCCTCCCTACCTGATTCCTTGATTGTTTCCGCTCCTGTAATGGACGAGTCCTGTTTGCTTTACGAACGTCTCCTTCCCTTTCATCTTTTCTAATTTTTCGTCCCCCCCCCCCTCCCCCTAGAAATGCGCGCATTGACTTCGAGTCATCCTAAACTGTCCCCTTTCTTAATGCTCACAACTGCTCATCCTTCTTTGTTCCTTTTGCACTCCCCTTTTTCTTCCCTTTTTTACTCCTCACAATCAAAGTTTTTCTTTATGGGAGTTTTTCATCCACATTATAGCTCCGCTAAATGCCCTTACTCTCAGTGCTCTTTTCTTTGCCACACTCCCCACTGGGAGATCACCCTTGTTCGAGCCACCTGCTCCCTCTCCTTTCCATTTCCATCGCTTTCATCACTCCCTCTTCTCTTTTTTCCCCCCGCTTGATCGTCTACATTCTCGTAGGTTTCTCCAAGGAAGCTTCCTTCACCATCTTCGATCCAAGATGGTTCCCCTTCGTATTTTGCTTTCCCCGACCTCGTGAAGCCTTCTGTATCCCCGCCGTCTTTCCGCCTTTTCTTAATATTCAGCCCCTCCTTTTCGAATTCCGGACTCCCGTCTTCCTTCCCTATTCCTTCCGACGATCTTTCCTCTACCCCTTGCTGCCTCCTCTATCTTTTTCCCCTTTCCCTACCCGCCTCCGCGACTTTTTTTTTCATTCTTTATTTACGTTTTCTTCCTCCCCCTCTCACAAACTGATTTCCCGCTCCCCTCGTCGAGAATCAACCTCTTTTTTTTCACCCCCGCTTTCCTTTTGCGGGCCCCCCCACAAACCGCCCCCACACACTCCCCCCCCCCCCTCCTTTATACCAGGATTCGCCTTTCTTTTTTGTTCCTTCCTCCCCCCACCTGTTTATCTTCTTTACTTTTTGTTTTTTTTTCTATCTGGATTTTCTCTTTTTTTCTCCCCTCCCTTCCTTTTGTTTTTCATTTTAATAGGATGCACCCCCCCCCACCTTGCTTTGGTGTCCCTCACTTCCATATGATTCGGTTTTTTCTTTCTGATCTCACTTTTTCATTCCTGTCTTTCCACTTACTCTGCTTCTTCCCCCATTGGGGTGTCTTTGCCCGTCTCCTTATCCCCCCCTGAATTATGTTTCCTGTTCCCTTAAGGGTAGATGGCTTGGGTCCAATATAGCTAAGGATGGCCTTGTTTCGGTTTCCCCCTTCTTCTCTCAGGCTTACCTCAGCTATTTCTGCCTCCCTTTAGGATCCATCTGCGTCCCTCTGATTTTTCTCAGAAGTCGGTTTTTTTTGCGCCACTGCTTCAGATTTCCTTCCGATCTCCTCTTTTCCTAGAAATACCTTTTTTTGTTTTCCCCAGTGGTTACATCCTTCCCCCCCCCTCTTCATTCCGTCTCCTTACTCGGACTACATTGCGCCCCCTAAGCTGTGTTCATAGAGGTGATTTTTCTACTTGCCACCCTGTTCCTCTTTTGTCAACCCGCGGGGGTTACTCTCTCTTCCCTCCACCCCCTTTGGACTTTTCTTCGTCCCCCCCTTTTTCGCATTTACTTGTCTTTGCTTTTTCGGTTGCGAATTTAATCTTTTTTTCTTTTCTTTTGTGTTTTAGTTGCTCTTGTTGGGAGCAGAGCATGACTCCCTTCCCCCTTCATCCTAGTTCTTGATCTTTAAGTGTTACCCCTACCTTATCAGTCTATTATATCCCTTTCCTTTGACACAGCACGCTTCGATATAGACAGAACTCTCTTTTAACTCTTTTTCCGTTCTTTCTATTTGTCAAGTCTTCGGCTCCTTTTTTTTATTGGAATGGGCCCTCTTACCCCTTTTGATTTTTTTTTCCCCTTCCCCCTCTTCTCCTTATCATCCCCTCCCCTGGACCATTTCGATGGCAATTCCTGAAAATTCTTTAAAGCTTCTCCCCTCATGACACTTCCTCGGACGCGTACATTTTTTTCTCGATTCTCATTCTTCCTCTTTTTGTTCCCTGTGGCTTTTTCCTCAACCCATCTTCTGGTTCTTTTCCAGCACCGCCCATGTTCTAATTTGTGTATGTCTGTCTGGCTATTTACGTCTGCGTAACCAGATTTTTGGTTCGCCCTCCTTTCGGTGGTGATAGTTTTTGTCCTTTTTGCTCTCCTTGCCTTTTTTCTTTCTTCAATCTATTTTCTCTCCTTGATTTTTCGAATTGTCATGGTTTTGCCCCTCTGAAGGCAGGTGCGCATCAATTGCTTGTTTTACCGTCCGTATCCTCCCCGGATCCCCCCCTCCCTACAGCTTCCCGTTTCGCTTCTTTTCCCTTCCCCGGATTTTTCTTTCTTCCTTATCAAAAAGTTTTGTCCACACCATGGGTTTCCTTCTAGGCCGCTCTGTCCATTCTGCACTCTTCGTCCTTGTGTTGCTTCTCTTGTTTGACCATTTTGTCTTATTTTTCCTGTCTTTCAAGCAATTTTCTCTTTTTTTACATACGACCTTTCCTCTAAGTTTTGTTACTCCTCGCGGATTTCCTTGTGTAGTTTCGTCTAACAGTTTTTTTCCCTGTATTGGTGTTCTGCTTGTTTTGCTTATTTTTATCCCTGCTTTTCAGCCTCTTGCTCTTCCCCTTCTACATTTCCCTCCTTTTCACAACATTTATATCTACCCCGATCATGGCTTTTGTAGAAGACCTTAGGCTGTCACATGTCTTTCTTTTCAGGGTACCCACCATTTCTTGCTGGCTGATTGTTCCCCTTCCTGCACCCTTTTATGTTCGTCCCTTTTCTTTCCTGAAACCGATACCCTTTCCACCCGTTTTCTAACCAGCATACTCCTAAGACGAGCTAGACCTTCCTGGACTCCTTTCTTTTCCCTCCCTCCCCATCTTCGAAGCTCATCTTTTGCCGCAGACGCGTAGAACCAGATGCTTCTTTTCATTCGCACCTGACGTAGACCCCCTTTATACCCTGCTTCCCCGTACTCGCCCCTTCCCGCCTCCCTTCCTTGTTATTGAGGTTTACTTCTCCCATTCCTGAATCGCTCGAAGACTCTGATTGTTTTCTTTTTTTGTTTGGCATTTTATCCTCTTTTTTTAACTTTGCCTCTATCCCTCCCCTTGGAGGTCCCTGTTTGTCGGTAAGCCTTGTGAGTTTTTCGCTTGTTCCCTTCCTCATCACTTGCTTCCCCAACCCCCCCCCTCCATCTTATCCTCGCTTTTTTTCTCTTTACTTACCCATGTCTTCCTCTTTCCCCCCCCGGCTTCATTGTTATCTAGCGTTGCCGGCAGCGTTTGGACCCCACCAAAGCCGCTTCCCGCGTTTTCATATGATCATTTTTTCATCACACCTTAGAACATTTTCCCCCCTTCGGGTGCGTCAAACCCTTTTTTCCCCTCCAGTTTTTCCCATATCCCTTCTCCCCTCGTCCGAACTTCGCTGGATGGCGATTTGCCCCCTTCCTTTCTTTTGGTTTGGATGTCTCGACCCCATCTTAACTTGTGAGGGGCATCTGATTTTTCTCCTTCTCTTTCCATTTTCATGTATTTTTTACCTCCCGTGTCCCCCTTACTTTCCCCTCGGCTACGTTGCTCATTCGCCCAGCCACCGTTCAAAGTCTTCGTCTCCCTCTAAGTTGCCTTGCTGAACTTGATCTCGATTTCCTACCGATAGGCTTATGAAATTTTTTTCCCCCAGCATTTTTATCCTTCGTCCCAGCTCTCTCCGGTCAGGCCCTCTCTGTTCTAATCGAGCTCCTCGTTTGGTTTTCATTATTTATTGTAACCTACGCTCTCCCCCCTTCCCCCCCGGCTTACGCCTCCTTGCCTTCCCCGTCAAGCTTCCGTGCTGCTTGAGGGGAGTTTACTTTTATGACCCCCTGCAATATACGTTAACCTTATTCTCCCTTTTTTTCCTCCTTTTTGTTGCTGTTGCGTTTATTTTGCTCTTTTTTTCTTTCTTGACCGCGTTCTCCCCCTTCGACTTCCTTTTCCCTCCCTTTCGTCAACCTTTCGCTCTACCCTCTTCTTGGTTCCGAGGCCCTTCTCTTCGCCCTTTTCTTTTCTTGCGCCTGGTGTCATTGGTGGCCCCGCTCCGGCCCTTGTCCCGCGCTGCTTTTTTTTTTCGATCAGAAGCTTTGCTGCCTTGCGTTGAACCCTGTGTCGCGCTTCCAACCTTACCCTTTCGCTAGCTCTCCTTATTGTACTTTCCGCTTCCCGCGACCTTTCCCTACTCTTTATGGCCCGATGGCCTCCTTCCCTTTTTTCATTGAATCCCATATTATTGCCCTTGGACGCAGCCCACCACTAAGGGCCAGAAGAAACACTTTGACCTCTGTGACTTCCCTAGAGGACAACTTCGGGCCCTTTTCCCTCTTTTTGGATTCACTTCTCCTTTCAGTCCCTTCCTTTCCCCTTTCTCCTTTCACAGCCCTGTTTTCCTCTTCTTCTGTTCCTCTTCCCTTCCTTTGCTCTGCTTTCCCCCCCCCTTCTTCCGTTTTCTGTGCTCTCCCCTTTTCCCGGTTTTCCAGGATTTTCCTTCTTGTGTCGTCGGTTTGTGCTTTCCTTTCTCTGTGCTTCCTTTGGGCGCCGAGCCCATTTTTTGCGAGCTGCTTATTCCCCTCAAGTCGCGCTCTCCCCACACACCTGCTACCCCCTCCCAAATTTCTCCCTTCCCCCTTTTGGTTTTCTCTTCCCTTTTTTTCCAAGGACTCTCCTGCAAATAATACTCTTCCCCGATAAGGAGAATTGGATTAATTTGAAACCCCTCCAATATCTGTTATACAACTTGCTCGTGCATTTTCTTTTTTCCTCTTTCCAGTCAACCTCCTTTGCTTTCCTTTGTGCTTCGCATCAACCTCTCTCTCCTTTTCTTTTTTCTTTTCGTACTTTCGTACTGAAACCCCCTAGTTTGGATTCCTCCTTTCTCTCCCTGCCAGCTCCGGTTCTCCCTCGTACTCGTCTTTTCTTATTTTCTATTTCCCCCCCCCTCCCCCTTTTCCATTTTTTCTACTTTTTTTCTCCCGATGTCCCGTTAACATGACCCGCTTAATCCTTTCTTTTTTTTTTCTATGCCTCCACCGTTGCTTGCAGTGTCTCCGTAGTCCCACCCTAGCCTCCCCGCCCAACCGGGCACTTTCTTTGCTGCTGCTGCTATACCCGTGCCACACTTTTGGATACCTTCTCCGCTCACGACCTTAGTTCTTGTTCTTTTCTATTTGGCACCCGAACCCACCTTCCCCCCCGATTCCCTCCTCCCCTGTTCTTCTTACCTTTTCCTTTCGAGTCCGAATTGGTTCATTCTTCTTCCTCGGTAAAGCTCCTCCCCCTTTCTTTTTCCCGTTTCCTTTTAGGGGCCCTTGTTCTGCCAAGTGTCCCGTGTGGAGTTCCACTTATTGGGGCATCTCGTGCCCTCCCTCTGTCTCCTCCTCTCTCCCGGTTTAATTTCTAAGACTACGTATCATCGCTTTTTTTGTCACGAAATTTTTAGTGTTCATCCCTTGTTTTTCTCCGCTCTTGATTCCATCTAGCAAGCGTATTTTTTGCAATCCCCACCCACACTAAAACTCTTTTTTTCTCTTCTTTGTTCCTCTTTCTTTTGGCGGTTACCCCTGCTTTCCTTTTTTCTTTCCTCTCTTTCTGGTTAACCCTTTCTTTCGTTAGCACTCCTCCCTGCAAAAGGTATCCGACGTTGTCTCTCTTGTTACTACTCCCCGTTTTGGTGAACTTCGACTGTTTTTTTTCGTTTTCGGGATGCGAAGAAATTTCCCCGTCGACTCTTTTTTTCTGTCCTGTTTATCCCCGCATTGTTTTTTTCCTTCCCCTTCATTCTCCTCCTTATCCTGTTGTCTATCGGTTTTCTTTTTTTTTTTTACTGCACCTTCTTGCTTTGTTCACCTTAGGTTTTCTTCTTGAGCCTTTGTTCTCCCCGCCTTTCTTTTTGTACCATTTTGTACCCTCCTTTTCCCAAGTTAACTTCCCCTTTCCTACTTTTTTTCTCTGTTGACCTTATCCGCAATGTCTCTTTTCGTCCCATTGAAGATTAGTCCTAAAGCCCCCTCGAAATGATTTTTTTTCCTCTCCAAGACCAGCTTCTCTCCCTTTTTTGCAGTTCCCCCCCCCCTGTTTTGCTCCCTTGTTTCTTCCCTTTCTTGATACTTTCTTTTCTCTATCCTGAATAGATTCCCCCTTTTTTTTTCCCCCTTTTTCTTTTTTCCTCCCCTCTTCCTCTTTTCCCCTTCCTGACCTCCTCCCTTTTTCCTGTGGTAGCTTATGTGGACGGCTGCTGTCATGGGTGTTTTTGTCCTTTCCTTGTTCGATGTTTTAGTTTTCCGTCAGTGTCATCTTGCTTTTTTTCCCCTTGTCTTTTTTTTCTGGTTTTTTTTTCCGCCCGTAGTCCCTTCATTGCCCTTAGGAAATATCATCCCCCGGGCAGGGGCAAAGATGGACCCGAAAAGCCCTTGAAATCCGCCCCCAGGTTCGTCTTTTCTCTCCTTTTCCCCCTATCTCCCCCCTTCCCCCCCTGCGACAACATAAGGCCCCCCCCACTTACTAATCACGCTCATGAGTTGCTTCACCCTCTAATGCTTTCTCTTTCTTTACCTTCCTTGATGTCCCCCTCTTTCTCTCTTCTCTCTCACTAAAATAAACCAGCAGGCCGATTTATTGGATGCCTCTTCCGCCTTACCTTTTAGCAATGAAGTGTCGACCGGCCTTGCCTTGTTTTTCTTTTTCCTGGAGATTTTGAACCCTCTTTTTGGGTTGTTTTCTCGAACCTTTCTTTTAAGGATTTGGATAGCTCCCTCCCTCCTCTTGTCTCGTCGCCTTTGTTTTTTTGCCTTTTCGACTTTTCTTCTTTCTCCCCCGGGTGTCGACTGTTTCAGGAACGTCCTGAGACACCTTCCATTATAATCTCCCTGGTGCCCCCTCCCTGCCCCCCCCCCACCCCTTACCATTATCCATGTTGGCTGTCCACCCCTTTCCTTGGTTGTGACTCGTGGCTCTTCCCTTCCTCCTTCGCTATTTCTGTGTTCCACTTTTTATTTTTTCCCCCGTTTATCATCATAGGATTCTTTTGCGTTTCCCGACTGCGGTAACTCCAGACTTTTTCTTTACCCTCGAGATTTATGCCCCTACCCCTCCCCTCTTCTACCCCGACCCCCTTTCTCCGATCCCCTTTTTTTCCTTCCTTTCCCCCCCCTCTCTTGGGCCCTCCTTCCGCCCTTCCCTGTCACCCCTCCTCCTGTTTAATACCCTGTGCCCATTTTTTTCTCCTCCCCTCCCCCCTCTCCTCCCCTAGCCACATTCATTCTCCTTTGAAGGGCACCCTACTACTCCCATCCCCCTGGGCTCCCCCACTTTTCCCCCCCCTTCCCCCCGATCGGGCTCTCATCCTCTTCCCTCTAAAATTTCGTATCTCCCCTTTTTGGCTTTTGGGTTTGTTGGTTGAGTCCCTGGTACTCCTGTGTCCTTCTGCCACGTCGGAGACCGTTGTCCCCT
>Ga0179593_1358551_pt1 | contig 15511 bp, 17 predicted proteins | sample CZODoug2_1_08_16_FD_185931 | JGI IMG/M metagenome (GOLD analysis project Ga0179593, IMG submission 185931) | Vadose zone soil fungal communities from Angelo Coast Range Reserve, California, USA - CZODoug2_1_08_16fungal (PacBio error correction) | ecosystem: Environmental > Terrestrial > Soil >... | reverse complement strand
TGCCTCTCCCTGGGTGCTAGGTTGACCCACCAATCCTTTCTCAGTCTCGATTCAGGTCTTCCTCTTCTTGAACAGATTTTTTGCTTCTTCTGCAGACTCCCTCCTTTTCCCGTCAAATCGACGAGCCTTTTGTTTATCTACTTTCCCGGAAGTATCTTTTGATCTAAAACGGCGAACTCTTCAGGGAGGGTTTCTGTGTTCAGCGACACAGTACTTCTTTTTCCGTAGTTTCTTGAACGCCTTGAGCAGGCAGCGGGCCCTTACAGATTACAATTCAGTTCTCCAGCCGAGCTAGTATTTTAACGGTACACTTCGCTTTTAATTCAACCAAATAGTTTCTCTTACGGTTTTTTTGAACCTTATCGATCTCTACTCTACCGTTCAGGATCTCTTTTCCCCCCCCCCCCGGTTTTGAAGATCCATATTTGAGGTTCTTTAATTTGTACTTGATCTTGCTTCAGAGTCCACGAATCTTTTTTTCCTTCTGAGTCTTATTTTTTACCTTTTGTTTTTTCTGTTTTTTTGTGGACTATTCTTTTAGGAGGCGCACCAAAGACCCTTTGGTACGATACACTAAAGAAGCTGCGTAAGAAAATCCCAGACCCTCGGCTTTGGTTTTTGTGACCGGATTAGCTTAAGAACTCACTACCTCGCGTAAATTTTTTTCCCCAACTTCTGCCCCAGTTTTTTTCACGATGTGATTTGTTTTCAAGCTCGGCAACTGCTTTCCATGCCCGAACAAGATAATTTAAGCCTTCCGGCTTTCCCCGCACGCGTACAGTAAGCCAGTCAAAATCCTTTTTTTTTGTAACCCCTGGCCAGCACCTACGACCGTTTCCGCCCATACACCCCCATTTGCGCTCTTCGATTCTATACACTTCGCGTCAACACTGACGACTCCTCCTGTATTTTCCACATTGACCAGACCCCCTGTCTTTTCTTATCGACGTTTCATCTGCTGGACCTCTTGCACCGCAGATGCGGTTCTTGGACACAATTCCTACGCCCTTTCTCCCACCTTTTGAGAGCAATTTTCTGATTTGGGGCAAGTTCTGAAGGGCGCTCCCCTTTTTGCCTCAATGAGCACTGCTCATGCACCTTCTTACTATTGGGCATCCTGCTTTGTTTCGCTATACTGCGTCCGTTTTCCCCTTATTTTTGACCTTCACCCGCCTTTCTCAACCAGAATTCTGATTTTGGTTTCCCTTGCTCTGTCGAAACGAGTATCTTTATTAGTGCGTTCATGCGTTTTTTCAGTCAACCACCATTCCCCCCCCTAAATTGGGTCTTCCCTTTTTGTAAGATGGTACCTATGGCCGTGCTCCCGAGTATGACCTGCAATGTTTATTTCCCTTTTTTTTAACTTGTCCCAGCCTTTTGACCAATATATTCGTTTTGCTTGATCGGATCTTCAGGTCACCCAGGGAGGGTCAGTCAGAGCCTTCTTTTCATCTCGTTTTCAAAATGCTTTCTTCACGAAGTCCCCCATCGGCTACTCCCTTTCTCGTCCCTTTTGCGAATTCCTGCCTCGATTACTTGTATGCAGTATCAATTTTTTTTTCAAAAGGTTCCTACGTCATAAGGTCCCATAGATTGAGCACCCTTCTTCCGATCCGTTTCCGGCCGTGACTTTTTCCTCCCGAGGCGACCTTCCCACCTATAGCCCTTTACATTCGGTTTTGTAGTACGTCACCGCATCTCCCACCTGCCATCTTGTAGATGGACGTTCCCCTTTTTCTTTCGGTTTTACGGTTTCTTTTTCTTCTGTAAGCTGCTGGTATCTTGCTTGAGGCGTTTGTTTCACAGGACAGAGACCCTTAAGTCTCTGGGCTTCCTTTTCGATGAAGGTGTAGGCCTCTGGTTTTTCTCAGTGTGGGGACGCTGTCTCTCTTTTTTTCTTTTTTCCTTCTGCCTACAGCTTTCTGCTTTTAGTCTCTATTTTTACCCCAAGGTCTGATAGATTCCTATTTCCTGGACAATCATTTCGCTTTCTCCTCCCCCTTTTTTAGCCGACAATTTTTTTTGGTTGTGGGATTCTTTTCCCTGTTTTTCTGACGGTCCTTTTTGCGGGTACCTTTACTTGCACTTGGCTAAGACTTTCCCTTCAATGGGAAATTAAGTTTTGACCTTTTTTCGGCCTGCGTACTGCGTAATCCCCTCTTCCCTCTTTCCGACTCTCCTCGGGTTGGGATTTTAGAATTTTCTTAAAACACCGATACCGCATTTTATAGTGATTTATGCGTTTTTCTCCTTTCTCTCTGCCGGTTTTCGAGCCAGCGTTTTTGAGGCGGGATGGCTATCGTGGACCTCAACATTCCCCTTACGCTGTTGAGTCTTTTGAGACCTGGATTTTTTCCCTGTTCTTACTACTCACTTATGATTGTGGATAGTTCTTCCATTACCAACCCCCCCTCTTGTGTATTGCGCGTTAGTTTTCTGGATAAACTTGCGGTCCGCTTTTTGCCGAGCATGTTTCTTCAGTTTGCCAAGTCTGGCGACCACCCGTTCCCTTCTTACCTCCTCCGTTGTGTTTTTTGAAGAGCCCTTCGGTTGGTTTCGCCAGGCTTTTCATTGTCCGACACAGGTCTGCCTCATTTAAAGCAAGGTTCCCTTAATGCAGAAACGTACGCTCCCTTCTGATGTTGACCTTGGTTTGTAATTTCAACTTCCTTTTGTACGCGAGGAAGATTTTCTAAACCATGCCGGTATCTCCAGATTCCTCTTCCTTTTTCCGGTTGAGATAGGCCCTCCCGCCGACAGACGGTCGGTTCTTTCTGAAAACCGGGCCCTTCCACTTTATGGCCAGCGCATAAATTCCCTTTTCCTATTGAGAATCGTCGCGCCAATCCCCCCGAGGGATAGCCTTGGCCGCGTTAAGATTGGGGATTTACGCAACGTCGCACCGATCTTATTTCACTCCAAGAGCCACGCTGAAGTTTTGAGCGTTAGTGCAAGGCGGACCAATTGGTATCCCCCATTAACCTCTTCCACGCACACCCCAATTCCTTCTTCGTCGAACCGGGTGCTGCCTCGGCCTTGTCACCTATTTAGCGAGCGGAGGACTTCCTCCCCTTTTACACCTCATCAGGCAGAGCGGGAGGAAAAGTGAATCCCATATAACAAATGCTCGCGCGTTACTTTTTTTTCCTTTCAAGAGCTAAAAGCGGCTTTTTTGGACTTCTTTATCCCAGAGACCCCTTTTTTTTTCATGTGGTAATCAACAAGGGGCTAGAGATCATATTCTTCTTAACCCCCGTTTCGCATTTCATCGGACACAGGGTACGTCTTTCTAGATCCTCCAAGTCGTCAATCGCAAGTTGCCCCGATTCCGCTTTGTTAGTACTGGGAGCACGCTGAAGCTGCCTTCCGGTTCCTCTAGCGGTTGCGTAGCCGTGCGGAAAAGATCACCTCGCCGGCTTCTTCTTCTTTAAGGTTGTTATGTCCTTTTTCTGACCGTAGCGTCTCCATTTTGGTTTTCCCTTCATGAGGAATCGATGCAAGCCCATAATCCGTGGCGTAATCTTTTTTCAGATTCAGAGGACTGGTCATTCTCTTTTATTTTCCCTCTCTTACATGACCCGCCCTGCTTGTCGTGGATATCTTGACTAACCGTCCTATTTGTTCTTGATTTTGCAAGTTTGAACAAGGCTCAGTTCGTCCCCGCCAAACCTTTGCATTGTTCCCCCTGACCATAGTTTTACCCTCTTCCCCCCCTCAACCTTATTAGCCCAAATTTCGTAAGGTTGGATTTCAAGCATGACGCATCTCTCGTTCTGACCCTCCTCATTGGGCCGCCCTTCTTTTTGTTTCGCTTTGAGTCAGGAGAATGGTCCCCTTTCTAGTTACGACCTCGTTTCGTTTCGAAAACCACTCCCCAGTCTTCACATAGTAAGAGAATTACCCTTTGTCTCTTCTGCAAGTCCGCTAAGTTTCGTCTCACTTTCAGCTGCCTTCTCCTCGTGGCCGGCTTGTTTCTAGTATTTGATTTGTGCCCACAATCTTCTGTCTCTTCACTATTTTTAATTCCTGCTTCGGCAGCCTGAATTACAATCCGCTTCGATAATCCACTTGTCCTAGGCAAATACATGCATTGAGTCTGTGACCCGCGACGATAGCCTCCTTCCTCCTCCCCGTCGATTTTCTACTCTAGTCAGTTCAGCCATCAGACAACGGCTGGTTATTTTAATTGCTTTTCTTTTCTTACCTTCGTTTACCAACTGCGGATTCTTAAAGATTTTCCCGCTTCCGATCCTTTGACGATCCAGTTCCACCTCCCTTGCCTAATAATTTTGCAGGTTTTTCTGCCCCTTAGTTTTTTCTTTTTGTCTTTGCTTTACAATTCGCTGAAACGCTTTTCTTTCTTCGATCCTGTCCCCGCGGGAATGATCGTACCATTGTCTTCCCCTTTTTCCTCTTTTATCCCTGAGGATATATTCCACCATTCAAAGGATTCCCAAGTCTCTTCCCCCCCCCACCCACTTTTTTTGCATAAGTTATAAGGATCAACCACATCTGTTCTTTGACTTGCATGACATATTCCCTTACAATTCCCGTCGCTTTTTATCTGCTTTGCTCCTCGCGACCCACCCCTTTGTCTGGACGGCGAAAGCCTTTTTTAGTAGATTTTGTTTCGGTCGCCTTTCCTGAGAACCTTTGTTTGAAGGCCCCTCCAGGGTGTATGGATCTCCCTTGTACTGCGGCGACTTCTTTGAATCTGTAAGGGAAGCGTGCTGCCTTCCTTGTAAAGACACACCCTTTGGAACCGGCTCCTCTTTTCTCTTTGATGTGAACGTTTTCTTTCCCACGCGTTATTGCTGATCGCCTTTCTCTCCGATTAATCTTTACTTTTTTTTTTGTGCCCGTCTACACACAGCTCGCCTCTTTCTGAAGGCAATGATGTGCGCACGGACGCCCAATTTTTTTCCCTCTTAAGCTATTGCCTGCATCGATCTACCTTTTCCTCAGCGTCCCCTGTTCACCTCTGTCTTTTTCTGGTCATGTTCCCCAGGGTCTGCCATTCCTTCGATGTGCCCCCTTTGTGTACTTTTGTTCAAGTTGGAGGCGGTTATCGCTTCCCGTTCTCCTTTTTTTTGAGAGAGATAACCGCACTACCCCACATTCCCACAAACCCGATGACCACCTTGGCCCCTGCCTTGTTCCCCCACTACCTCAATGGTTCATTCCCCTTCCGGAAGAACTTTCCCTGGGCCTCGCGGAACCCATCTTTCGAAGATCTTTCTTCCCTACTGCCGCGCTTTCTGTGTACGACTCTGGCTTCGTTAGCATAACGCATTGCCTCATCCGACTATCCCTTTTTTCTTCCCCGGTCCCGCACTCCGTTTACAGCCTCATTCGGTGGCCGCCACGGCGAACCTATCCGGGCGGGGTTCTGGTTGTTCAGCGATCTGCTTTTGGCCGTCTTTCTTTACGATGCGTGGCAGCACTTCTCCCAAGTTAAAACGATCTCTTTCCTCAAGTAATTCGCGCCCCTTACGTGCAACCACTTGGATTCGGGTTCCTTCCAACAGACCTATTTTTCTCGCCGGGGCGTGAACTCGCCGTCGCCTTTTGCATCCTTGACTTGCAGATTATATTCGCCTTCCACAAAAGTTTTGTTCGCCATGAAAACTCGGATTATGGCGGCTTCTCCTTTCTCGTTCTCTGATTTGTCGATTCGCCTCACTATGTGCTCCTTTATGGGTTATTGATGCCCCATTTTTTTTTTTGTCTTCTACTTTGCCTTTCCCATTTGAATTGTGGACATCGCTCCCTGAGGAGGTCCAGCACCATCACGTCCCAATCAATGTACTTCCTTACAGTCCTCCGTCTCCCTCCAGTCCAAGGCTTGGATGTTTTTTGCCCCCTTTCATTTCCTTTTTTCTGGTGTATATGTCTCCCTATCTTGCAGAAAAAGGCTGCCCCGGTTTATGCTTTGTTCGGCAAAGCTTCACCCAATGCTTTCTCGCCTAAGGATCACTTTAATCCCTTCCTTTTTTTACCCCTACCTTTAAAGAATCCAGCTACAATACCCTCCTCAGGGTCTTATTTTCCCTTGCACGACTATATTGCGAACATCCCTTTGTTCGTGGGCGATTCACTATGGCATACGTTATTTTCCCTATAGCCCCCCTCTTCTTTTCCTATTGTCCGATTTTGTTTTCTTACTCTTCTTTGGCATGAAAGACATGATGACCCATCTTGCCTCCCTGGCGGTTTTCCTACATAACCCAGGCCATAAGAACGTACACCCGCCGGGCCGAGGTTGTAGAACGGTGGAATCCGCTTGTTCGGCATTCCTCTCAAGTTTTATGAACTGATTCTTCCTAGCATTTAATACCATCAGGGTTTCTATTATATGTCGAATCGCTTTTTTCTCGAACTCGCCTCTTCGTACGTCTCATTTTTAGTCACCATTATCCTCCTCAGCCCTTGACCAACTTGATTGGGCTGCCAAATTAGGATTACCCGAAGAGCCTTACGTTTTTCCTTCTTTTCCGCAGTCCAAACCCCTTTTTCGTCCCATTTTGTTTCCCTCTCCAAGGTTGCTTTGAGATTTTTACAACCTATGCGTCGCTGTACCTGTCCTGAGGACCTTCGCTTTCGGTCTTCCCATTCTCCTTTTTTCCCCCCCCACACTTTCCCATTTCTGGTAAACACATCATTCGGTTCTTCAGCTTTTCAAGTAGTCTTTCATGGGCATCTGCGTTTCTGTTCCTTCTTCGCCTCCTTTGGGATCAATTTCCCATCCCTAGTAAGCTGCCACCCATTTATTACTATTGATTTGAGTACCTATCTCTCCCCAATAACGGGAAGCCCATATGAAACCGTCCTCTACGCCTTTCATATTCTCGCTTGAGCACCCCCCCCATGGACGTCCGATACCCTTTTCCTTGCGATTTGTATCTTGTCATCCCTTGAGTCCGTCCCTCCAACCTCTTATTCAAGATTACAGGGCACCCTTCTTAAAATCCGTCACCTCCCTCGACCTCGTGTCCATTCTTTCCTGGGAAGTTAACTGCTAATTCTCTAAGGCTTTAACTTGGTTATGACAATTAGCGATGGTTAATTATGCTTCAGTTTTCCCCCCCCAGAGTCCACCTATTCTTTGTGCTCACGCATCGAGCCTGCCTCATCATTTTAGGTCTATTGGATGTCTTCTCCTGGCCGCTTCAATTTGTCTTCTTTTCTGCTCCAAGTCTCTTTGTAGCTACGTTGAGTCTTAGTCAGCAGGTTCTGATTGCTTTCCCCCTTCGAGACTCCATTTTCTCTTTTCCGCGAGCCCCCCCTTTTAGAGACATCCTTTTCCCGTTTTGTCGTGCGTTGAGATTTATCTTTCGTTAACATTTTCCCTCCTTGCACGTTTTTAAATATCTGTATTGGAACTCTGACAAGTTTCCCTTTTAGTTAATTGTTCCGTTGAGTTACCTCCCCATCCCGGTTTCGCAAGATATCACCACCCACCCTCGTGTTGTGGATGTCTCTCGGTACCGAATTCCCACCTTTTCCCGTGCCTTATGATGTCTCCAAAGTCTGAAGTTTTTTTCTCTCCCTTTCCTCGGCGTGAGGGACTTCTTTTTTTTTCATGCAACCCAGCACACGTCCTCTGGTGGAAAGTCTTTCAGCCTTCAACTTTGTTACTTCTTCCGAATAATTCGATGATAGTTTTGCCATTCCACAATGTCCCAATCGGAGGTATACTCTCGCGTAAGTTTGTAGATTACTTCTCAACTTGTCGCCGTTTTCTTTAAGAGTCTTTCTTTAGTCTTCCCCCGCCTTTTTTCCCCGTGTTGCTTCTTCTCCTACTCTTTTTTTTGTTGTTGAGAGATCTACGCATTTGTTTGGTCTCACTTTTTACTGTAAGACTAACCTGTCTCTTCTCCCCCGAGGACGACAGGTTTATTCCGTCATCGCCCTGACCGTACTCTGAACTCATCCTGTGTTTACCTTGTGTTTGATTTCCAACTCGCATCGATCCTCCTCCAGGTTCCAGTCGTCCCCCCTTTCTCGAAAGTCCTTTCCCCGCGTACGGTTCGTTTGCTCAGATAGGCCCCTCCCGATCCCAGCCTTTTGGCTCCCCACCCTTCATGCTTGTTGGCCCCTGCATTTTTCCCCCCTCGCAAATTGCGATCTTCGCGCCCCAATCACCCACGTTATTGTAGTTGGCATTTCTGCCTCCTTTTCCTTGGTTTTTATTTCCGCAAACAGGTAGCATTGCGCGCCTCACTTCTTGATTCCTACCTGCTCCCTCTTTTTTCTCTATTTCCGTTACCCATGTCGCAAACGCCACTCAACGCACTCAGACACCCCCCCCGTTCTTAAAGGTGTGCCGATTGGTAACCGCCTGACACCCTTTCGTTTTTCGAGAGGAGGCAACCCTGCTTCTTCAGGCTTCCCTTCTCCCCCCTTCTCCAAGTTCAGTAGCGTTTCTTCCCTCAGAATATACCCTGCTCTCACGCTGTTCAGGCGTCGTGTCGACGAGATTCCTCTCCCATTCTCTTCGCTCTCTTGCCTTTGGCCAGTCCCCTTCTCCTCCGTCCTTTCAATCAACCCCCTTCCTCGACTTCCGATTCCCTCGTTTCCATTTCCTCCGGAAACGGGTAAAGCTTCTCTTTCCCTCCATTTGAAGTCGCGCCATCTGGCACCGTCTGTGCCCTAAGGGTTTTCTTCCCGGACTTGGGCAATGCCCCTCTTCCCTTTTCATCGGTTAGAGATCTTTCGTCGCCTTCGTGAGGACAAGCTTAACTTCCGGAAACTGAGTTTTGTTTTTTAAGCCGAGCCTTCGATACCGGTAAGCTTAATTCCCCCATTTGTTTTCCGCTTTCTTCTTCACCTGCTGCATGCCTTTTTTCCCTCCCCCTTGACGATGGCGCACAAGCAATTGGTGCTCGATGGACGTTCCTTTCTCAGACCGATCCCCTACCTCCTCTCCCTTCCCTCCTTCCTCCGTTAGGAGATTCTCTGCTGACTAACCGAATCTCTTGTTCTTGTTGAACCCTTTCCCCAGGCCCTCCTTCCCGAACTTAAAACGGCAGGGCCCCTCTGCGTCTCCCTTTTACCTAGTTTTACCCTTCACCTCCCATCTCTCCCACCCCTTTCTCTTTTGCTTGCACGTGCCTTTCTCCCGTCTCGCGTTTCGGTACCCCTCGCACGGACCCGCACCAATACGAGTGTGGCTTTTCTAACTGGTTGTAAGGGGTAGAACTTGTTTTTTCCGCCTGCGGAACGTCTCCTCTCTTCCCGTCTTGCTTAAAAAACCTACTTGCAAATGTAGATGACCCCCCTTTGAATCCTTTCTTTCGCGATTCCTCAGCCCTTCAGCCTCGCACGCAATCCCCTCTTTCTCAACTCTGGCCGGTGCTTTTTGCTTTAGGACTGTGTGGTCCCCCCCCCCTAGTGCAATTCCCCCCTTTTTTTCCTTTTCTTGGCAGAGGGAAACAAAAAGTGCCGCTTTTCCTACAACAACTCGGACACCTCTTCCATCATGAATCTTCCCTTTTTCCCAGCGACTTGATCCTTTTCCCTTCCAACGCTAAAGTTCTTTTTCTAATTCTCGTCGTTCACCAGTTACCTTTCACCTGTGCGGTCCTTACATGGCTGGATTTCCTAAAAGTACCTTAAACCCTGGCCTGTTTAACAACTTGATCCTCGTCTTTTTTTTTCGAAGCATTTCGCTCTTGTTCCAATCAAGCCTTTTCGTCCTTGTCAGGCTTTTTTTCCGCTTCCGCGGCTTTTCCAGCAAGATCCTTTCTTTTGTTTCCCTCCCCGTCCATTTTTATGATATTTCCATTTGTAAGGATGTTCCCTGTCTCTTTAGTTTTGCCTCCTCCTGCTTCCATCCCCTCCTCTCCCACTCCTCCGCCAAAAACCCCCTTTGAGAAAGTATCCAAGAAGGCTCAACATGTTAGTCTTCTCTCTACCGTTACCTCCCTTCTTTTCTTAATCGAGTTTCCTTTCTTGCTCCCAAACCAGTTGTAGGTTTCGAGGCGCATATTCTATGGTCCGGTTTTCCTTTTGAGCTATCTATGACGTCGTTTTCTTGTAACTAGGAACTCTTTTTTTCAGCTACCAGCAGAGAATTAGTTTCAGTGGTTCGTCCCTTTCTCAGAATCTTTGTTTTCCTGCGTCGGGAACCTGTTTTTGAATCTTTTTCAATTTTTCCAAGCTTCTTAGCGAATCGCTCTTTTTCTTTCTCCCCCTCCAATCACGTGCCCCGTCCTTGCATGGTTAGACTGAAACACCCTTTACCCCGCCCGTGAGGACTTAGCTCGTTTCCCCGCATAAAACCCCTCTCTTACCGTCTCTTTTCTGAACTCTACACCGCTCTCCGATTGCGTTCCTGATTTTTTTACTACGCCCAAGATTTCCCGTACAACAAAAGTCTGAATCATCCTTCCCTTTGATCTTCGTGAAATCCTTTCTTTCCGTTAAACTATTAGTTTTTCAGGGAATTGATTTCTGTGACAAAGTTCGCTTGCAATTTGGAATCCTTTTTTTTCTTCCCTTTGTAGGCGGTCTTTAGAGAGGGGTCATCACTCTGTTGTTTTTTTTAGAGATCCCAAAAATAACCAGAGTTCCACCTCTCCCCCCTGGCGGCACAGCGCGAACGTTAGATGACATCCCCCTTATCCCAGTGACGGAACGATCCTCCCCCCATGGTCCTCTCGGGTTTCCCCATCTTTCCTGAAGATCGACCTATTACTGCGCTTGTGCTCCCGATGTCTTTTTACTTGTGCTTCCTCCTCCGGCCTCGTCCCCTAGATTTTGTTGAGGCGCCCCTTAGTCAGCATCGTTTGTATTCCTGCCTTGCCAACCATCAGTTTTGGGGCTTTCCGTTGACGAGTGTGTAACGCGAACTTTTGTCCGTAGCTTTCTCCTCCCTGGGTCCACGTTCCTTCCCCTCAAGACGTCCTCTCCCCTGTGCCGTACCATTTAGAGATACCTTTCTTCCACTTCGCTTGCGGGTCGTCCAATACTTTCTGACATTTTTCTTTTCCCGATCTTTCTCCCTTACGTTGGGCTCACCTCGAGCCGTCCTCCAAAGTTTGTCTTTTAGATCCAATAGGTCTGATTCGTCTTCTTTCTTACGGATATCCTCTTTTCCTCTTCCTACCAGGGATAATGATGTTGATTATTTTTCCCGGTTGGTTTTTTGTTTCTCCTGTTTTCTCCAACCAACTTTTCCCCATTTTCTCTAATGCGCGTCTTTTGCTCCTTCTACCCAGCAGAATCCTGATTCACAACTTTCCTCTCAACTGCTTTTCCCTGCCCCTTGTGGCTGGAAACTGATCAGCTTTTCCTCAGAATATCGCTTAGGCTTTTCAATCCTCCAAAGCCCCTTCTCTCCCGATTCGCTTTGCTTCCTTTCCCAAGGCTTTTCCCCTCTCGCGCTTGAAGCCTCTCACCTTTCTTCACGAATTTTTTACCAAGACTACTGTAAATTTTTTTGGTATTCCTTATCCCCTTTATTATTTGTTTCTTTCTTGTATGTACACTTACGCTTCCCTTTTCCCAATTTGCGTTTTTTTAACTATGGCTCTACGTGATTGTTCGATGCATATATGTATTCCTTGTCCTCTTTTCTTTGCAGGTATTTTGTTTTACTCGTGGTCCCTCCGACCCTCGAGATGCTTTGTGGCCCCTCCTCCCCACTAGGCCCCTGATGTCGACCGTTTATAGTGCTGAAGGCGCTTCCCCTTCAACCTGCCTCTTTTACTCTTTCCAGTTCTCTTTCAGAGATAAGCGTCTCCTCGCTTAGTTTTCACTATTCAGACCTTTGCTCCCCCCCCCACACTTATGATTGGGTCTCTCCCCCCCATCGTGTTTGACCGAACGCCTTTTAATTGAGTTTTATCGTCATTCCAACCTTTCGAATTTGGGTGCTAATCAGTGCTTATTAAACAACTAGGGTCTTGGTTCCTCCTGGATGCCTTATTTTTGGTTCGACCTTTCCTCTTTTTCAAACCCCTTTTCCCCCCACCAGGAAACAACTCCTCTCGGTTAGTTTCGGATCTCACGTGCCATCCGGGTTTCATCTATTATTTTTTCTCCCTCACAGTCCATCCGATTACCCATTTCTTCAGCCTAGTTAATGCTTTTCGTATTAAGCTATTCCTCAATCCAAGTTCCCAGGTACGTTGTTCATGCTTGAAAAAATTGCTCTTTTTCTTTCTTTCTCTTTTCCTCACTCGGCTTCCCCCCAACTCCCTGCCCGGATTACTGTCCAGAATTAGAGTGTAAAATTCCTAGCATCTGCCCCTCTGTTACTTTCGGTCACCCTTGAGTTGGCCCCATGTTACTCTTGATCTTTTATCTCTGCTCTTCACGTCAAGTGGTGTCTTCCAACGGACCGTATCTGTTGACCTGTTCCCCCCCTCACCTCTACCGCTTTTTCTTCCTTCTTACCTTCTCTTTGGAACCTGCTTGCGAGTCTTTTTCTCTTTCTTTTGCTCCCACTGTCTCTTCCTACTTTACGGAGAGGTTGTATTACGGTATCCTTTCAGTCTCCCCCTTCCTTATTTCAGCCCATGCACGTTATCGTACCATCTGTTTTTCAGGCTTTCGCTTGTATTTTTTCAGGTCACTGGTCGACCTGCTCTGTTTCCAAGTTCGGTGATTCCTTGCTTCCCATTCTTTTACGTTGCTTCAATACACTCTTTCCGTCTATTCTCGGGTTGATTGCTTAGAAACTTAATCGCTTGATATTTCGCTCCTCCTTTACTTTCTTTGTGCCTTCTGCTTTCTATGTTGTTCGCACAACTGAACAGTCCGATGTTTTCCCTCCTGTTTTTTCTCTTTTCTTCCTCGATGATAGTTTGTCCCATACCCCCAAGATATCATTCGGGGCTTGTCTCGTTATTTTTTTTCGATACTTTTTTTATTGTAGGCCTCTCCCTTGTAGTTCTTCGCCGGAAAACACCCCCTTTTCTTCGTCTTTCTCTCTTTCCGTTGGTTTGATGATCTTACCTCTCCTGGTTTTTAGGTTCTTTTCTACCGCTTTCGGCCTTTTTTCTCCTCCCGAACACTAACTTCGCGCCCTTATTTTTCCTTTTTTTCTCTTCACTGAATCGAAGTAGTATAAGCTTCCCTAGGTCCCCACATCCGCTCTGAACATCCTTTTCCCACGCTTTGTTTACGATCTGGCCCCGTCTTTTTCCCCCCCCCCCTTTTTCTCTCAACCCCTGCAGGTCCTCTCTACCTCCCTTCTCGCAGATATCTTCCCAATCCCCCGAGGGTCTCTCTCTGTCCCGATTTTTATTTCCTCTTCCGGCCGCCTATCCCGTCTTGTCTCCTACCCCGGTTCCTACCCGATCCTTTCTCCCTCTTTCCTTAAGGGTACTCCCAACACCGCCTCTCAACCGCCACTCCTCCCCCCCTGCTTTCCCGGTTGTTGCTTTCCCTTTCTCTTCTCGAGAGGAGTCCCCTCTATTTCCCGTGCGCTGTTAGCTTATCTTCTTGTTCCCCGATCATAATATACAAAATCCTCTTCTTCGGCGCTAAGAGTCTCCCCTTTTTTTTTTCTTTCAGTTTTTTTTTCCCTGCCCTTTTCTCTTGGTTAATACCCCTGGCCGGCGAGCGCGTCCCGATCTCCCCCTCTCGCTTCTTGCCTCCCTGCCCGTTTAGCCCTTACGCCCTCTCCCCCCCCCCCTAAAAACCCCCCCAACAAAACAACCCCCCCCCCAACCCCCCCACCCACAAGAACCAAACCACCCCCCACCCTTTCCGTCCCATTTTCATTTTTTTTGCGAGGAGTTTAGTTATTTGGGAGCCGAAGGTTCCCTTTTCCTCTTATCTCTTCTGAGTCGCTAGGTTACGTCAACTTTTTTTGTCCCCTTCCTTGATTCTGGTTTCCTCGTCGGCAGGAACGTAAGCGTCCGGTCCATCTTGGTACGACTCTTTTCCTTCTCTTTTCGAAAAGCAAATGACGTATTTTTTTCTTTCAGCTTCAGAGGGATGGCGTTCTCCCCTTCCGAGACCCTCTCCTTCAGCCTGATTGAACGTCTTTTATTTTTTTTCCTTTAAGCAGGACTCCCTCCTCTTTTCTGGATTGTTGGTGCCCAGTTCAAAGGCGACCTTCTTTCTACCTCACATTAGGTTTCTGTTACAGAATTCTAGGTTTACACACCATCGTTACCCCCTTCACCCTTCTCCCCCCAAACCCTTTTCGAATGTTTCAATGAAATTACTCATTCTATGTCAAATCCCTTCTTTCTCCATCAGAATATTGTTTTGACGTTTTTTTAGGAGGAGAAGAGGGAACGAAGTGTTCGGGACGACTTTCTCAAACCGCACTGACTGCCCCTCGCCCTCTAAAAATATTGTAATTTTCCCGTGTTGAATTATTCTCTCGCTCCCTTCAGAACTCCTATTCTCCAAGGTCCTCTTTCGGCCCGTTTTTATCGGTGGTTTGGCCACGCATTTTTTTCCCCGATTTTAATTCCTGGCGGGTCTTCTCACAACATACGCTGCGATAATCAACCCCTCCCTTAATATGTTATTCTTTTTTCCGTGCTGCAATCTCCCCCTTATCCCCGTCCGCCAAGTGATTTTCTTCTTCTCCCCAAATTAAATCAGACTTTTTTATGTTGGCTACTTTAAGTAGTTTCCCCCTGACTTATCCAGTCTCTTCTTTTTCAGCTTCCCCCTTTCGCTCTTTCAATCAGCTGTTCCCCTCAGGGTGAAGCCCATTTATAGTCCTATCTTCTGTCATTCCTCACGTCTACTTATTATGTTAAGACCCCGAATTTCCTCATCTTCTGTACCCTTTGCATGCTTCACCCACTTCATTTGCGATGGTGCTTTCATTTCCTACCGGCGCTCTCCCTTGTTTTCACCCATCACTTATTTTCAAAGTTGCTCTAACAAAAACCACTGTTCTTCCCCCCTGCCCCATATCCCCCCACCATAGTTCTTAGTTCAACTCTATCCTTTAAACGTATCCGCCGGTTTCATCTAGTTTATTCGGCCGTTCACCCTTTGTCTTTATGGCTCGTCATATTCGCTTTGGGTAATTTCTTCTAGATCGCTGACTCTAGATTTTGCCCCGGCCCTCTGCCAACTATTTGTCGTGTAATTTCTCCCCCTGCCAGGAATTTTTGCTTATGGCAAAAAGTGTCTTTTTTTTATTCACTGGCGTTGAATCTGCGGGCATTTTCCTCTGCTTTGAAGAACAAGTGGTTCACTGTCTCTGTAAACCACCCATAAACCCCGCCCGTTTTTCTAGTTCTTTTTGATCCTTTCTTTCGCGCGTTTGCGAACGTCTAGCACCAGAAACCCAGTCGGTATTAGATTGGTGAAGGCCAGAAATCCTTGTTAATACAAAAGTGTGCGAACAAGTTACGCCCACTCGGGGTACCCTGCCGATTGACTGAATCGCTTTCTATGTTTTTATGAGATTGCAACCTCTTCGTTCCGTGTGTTTTTCCCACTTATGTTGTAGACCACGTTTTCTCAACAGTGGTCATCTTTTTGTTCATTGCTGCGTGTATCTTCTTCCCTCTATCCATTTTTGGAA
>Ga0179593_1530064_pt1 | contig 15512 bp, 30 predicted proteins | sample CZODoug2_1_08_16_FD_185931 | JGI IMG/M metagenome (GOLD analysis project Ga0179593, IMG submission 185931) | Vadose zone soil fungal communities from Angelo Coast Range Reserve, California, USA - CZODoug2_1_08_16fungal (PacBio error correction) | ecosystem: Environmental > Terrestrial > Soil >... | reverse complement strand
GTTTTGCGGGTTTTGACCGTAATACCGTTTCGGTCTAAAATACAGCTTATTTATTACTTCACCCCCTTTTGTAAGGGCGGAAGGTATCTCCGATTAAGTACACTTTCTACTGGGTCTTTTCCCAGGGTCACCTGAAGGATTCTTCCCCCCTTGTTCGGCCCAGTTGTTTCAGTCACCGTCATGTACAGCAAGAAAGGGAACATCTTTTTCCCCCCGTTTTGAGATCGCGGCGTCCCCGTTACCCCCCAACGTTTCGGATAATTCCGATGCTTACTTCTTGGCCAATGTTCCCTGATGTAGGTCCCTCTCTTTTTTTTCAAGAAAGTGCGGGGGTCTCGGTTTTCCCCCTGAGTGAATCCCCCCCCCAATGAATCTCGAATTCCCCATTAAGGACGGGCCTCTTCCTTTTTAGATAGTTCCCCTCCTAATTTTATTTTCGTTTTTTCCTCCCCCCGAAATTGTCCCTAAGATTTTCTTTACAAATTCTTGCTGCTGCAATGGGTAAACCCCCCCCTTTGCAGCCTTTGCGGCTGGCCTCGGGGCAATCCCCTTTTTTGCTGTTTTCGGGCTCGGTAAAGTGTATTCCACTTCACATTTCTTTTTTTTTTCGATGGTATCAAGCCCTGACCCTTGGTCCCGGTTCCTACATTCCTTCCCCAAACTCGTTTTTTCCCTCAGTAGGCTTTTTCTCCCCCTTCTTTTTCGGATTTGGATGGGGTGGACTGGGGTATAGATGGGGGTGTATCACCCTTTTTCTCAATCCCCTGGCAACTTGGGTTGCTTTCTCGTTTTAAAGCATCCTTTTTCCCCCGTTCACCTTGTTTGTTCCCTTCTGCTTCTGCATTTTCAAATGTCTCTGCCTTGTTTTTTTTCCCCACAAAATCAGTAAGTAAAACACAGGTTCAAAAGGCCTTTATGAGAACCCCTGATCCTTCCTTTCTTGAGTTCAACTTTTTGCGGTTTTGACTCCCCCCCCTTTTGAGGGAATACCAACTTAGACCTTTTTTTTTTGGTATCGAAAAGGAGACCTCAAACTTTCCTGTCTTGCGGTTGACCAATTACTTTTTCCCACCAGAGGGATTGTCTAGCCTTTCCCCTTCTTGAGTTCCTTTGCCGACTAACTTACTCTCCCCAAACGAGAATTCCTTTTGTTTTTTTTTTCTCCCCAAAACCTGGCCGGCTCTTACCTTTTTTTTCCCCGTAAAATCCACACACCGTTTTTTTTCAGGAACTGCGCAACCGCTCCCAAAAGTCCCCCCCCCTCTACCAAGTCTCCTTTCTTTCTTTCCCGCAACATCTTTTCTTTGGATGCCTCTAGCCTTCCGTTATGGAAGAAAATTGATGCTGCGGGTTCCCTACCCACGCCTTCCCTCTCAATCCAAGGTTTTTCCTTTCCCCCCCCAGTGCTTGACTCAATTCCATCCCCCCAGTCAAACTGGTCTTCGATGCCTTTTTTTTGACCCTTGGGCCGAAACCCTGCGGCTAGGCGCACACTTTTTTGTGCGGAAGCTAGGCCCAACTGGTGCGTTGCACAACCTTTTCCCGCACGGCACCACCTTTTTTTCCCAATTGCCGAAGGCCCTAGCCGCTTTTCTTTCCCTCCCCCACATTGGACACTTGGTAAACTCCCACTCTTTGCTTTTTCTCCGCGGCCCCACCTGCGAACACCCGTGGTGCCCCAGCCTTGCCCCCCCCCCCTTTCTACCCCCCCCCGTACGATGTGGCCCCCAGTCACCCAGTCTCTTGGCCTTCTGGCGTCACTCTGTCGACGTTGCCCCCAAATCCCCCCCTCTTCCCCGTCTCCGTTTCGTCAGCCCTCTGTTTCACCTTCACGATTGACCAGGGGCACATTTCGCCCGCTCGCCAAAAATTCTGATCACCTCATCACCCCCAGCGCTTTGATTTTTCCATGGACCCACTTTGCCCTCATCCTTTGATTGAGGCCGGGCTGATTTTGTTCTCCCCGCACACCCCTTCCAGAGGCTCTTTATTCCCTTACTCACTTCACCACCCCCCCCCCTTCCTCCTCCCGTTCTTTTTTTTTTTTTTTTTGTGTTTTTTCTGAAAACGTTTGGCGGGCGTAATCCCCCTTTTTCTTCCCCCCCCCGACATTCCCACAGGAGATTGTTCACAGTTTTCCCCTTTTTCCTAAAACACGAGTGATTCCCTTGTGCCTGCCCATCTCAAAACCCGTGGCCCTTATCCCCTCTGCTGAGTCCCCAAGAGACTGGCTCCGTTTCCATCTCTTTTCTTCTCCGGTCCCATTCTTGAATGCGCCCACGTTCTGCATTGCTCTTCCCGACGGTTTCCATCCTCCCGCGCTTCAAGGTTTCACTTCCCTTCGGTTTAGAACGGTTCTCCCCTTTTAACCCTACCGCGTTGACTCATCGGCCGCAAACCCCAAACACAGGCCAAAGCGTACTTTTTGTCTTGTTAAGAAGTACTCGCTTTCCCCCCTTTTCCATCTATTTGCGGGGGAGGCGACTTTCCCCGGTTTTTGAGCACCATCCGACTCCCCTCGTTCGATTTTTTAGGTGATTTTTTTCTCCTTTTGAAGTCGTGCATGCATATAGCCTTTTCCCCCCTCAATAGCGAACAACCAGGGCGCGCCGGGTCCGCTCTTTCCCTGGAGCTCCCCCCCCGTCTCCCATTTTCATCGTTTTTTTTTCCCTTCCAGTGACAGTGTCCCAATTTTCCTCCCTCACGATGCCTCTGACAAGACTTTGTCGGGCTACTTCGAGTGATCCAAGTGATTTTTTTCCATTCAGATTTTTCCTTTCCCTTCCCCAGGATTTGTATCCCCCTCTGATGAAAAAAAGTCTTCTCCTTTTCTCCGGATGTGGCTCGGGCGCGTACCCCCCTGTTTATTCGCACAGTATCCTTTGATGTAAATTCCACTACAATTGGCTCTTGCCCCCCTTCTTTTTTTTCTCATTTTTGGTTTTCCTTTTTTTTTGCCGGCTTGTTTTTCCGACACCCCCCTTTGCCCACACCAGTTTTCTCCTTTTTCACCTTATGCCACGATCTCTCTCTTTTCCTCCCTCCACGTTTTTTTTTTCCGTCTTCTCCTGTAATGAAGTTTTAGCCCCTTCTTATGTGGAGGTGTGACCTTTTTGTAGGCCACCCCCAGACAAAAGAAATACACGTTTTTCTTTTCGGTTTTGCAACTGACCCCCCCCCAATGAGAATCCCTTTTTCTCTTCCTAGTCAACCCCGACTTTTTCCCTTTCCCCCCTTCCCCGGAGGAGATAGGTGATTTTCTTGTTTACCCCCAGTTTGGTGGCACGAGGATCTACTCTCATGCGCGTTCGAGTAACGCCAGACTTTAAGCCGCTTCCTCCCCCCCAGCCGCACGTTGCATCCCCCTGCTTGTCCCCCGGTTTTTTTCCCCCCCCCGGGGCTTGATCCCTCTGAAGGAGCTGCAGTCCCTTTTCTTTTTAGTTTTTGGATCGTTCTTTTTGTAGGAACCTCCTGGTTCACAAACACTGTTCAATGAATGAGTTCTTTTTTTCGATGGTCCTTTTCACCAAGCAGGGCCGCGCTTGTTTTCTGTGCCAGGCTTTGCCCCTATGCTGGTCACCCGTCCGACCTTTTTTCCCCCCTTTCCCTGCCCTGAAGTGGCTCCTCTCTGTGGCCCCCCCCTTTTTTGAGTCGTCCGGCGGCCCGCACCAGATGGGAAGTGGCCTCCCCATTTTTTTATCTTCAAAGATTCCCTCTCCCCATTTTGACGGTGGTTCTTGGAGTTGTCGTTTGACCCCTCAACTTTTTTTCAAAGCCTGATTCGTTAGTGAGTAGAGAAACCCCGATGGGTTTGCCCCCCAAGCATGCCTTCCCCCCCAGGTGCGTACGCTTGTTTTTTCCCCTTGCGGCAGCTTTTTCCAGAGTCTTCGATTTCCCCCCCTCTTCTTTTGCGGGCCTTTTTTCTTTTAGATCGCGCGGTCTATCCTTTTTTAATTTTTTTCCGGGAGGGATCCCCCGTGGCACGGTGGCTCAGGTTTCATTATGGAGGGCGGTGTTCCGTTTCCTTTCGCTTTCCGTATGTCCCCCCCATCTACATTTTCTCGTCGTTCCTTTATCCCGGCGGATGACGAATTCTTCGTTTCCCCCTTTCATAAAAAAAGAAAAGCGTTCTCTGATGACTTTTTGAAGGTCAACCCTTGACTTACAAGAGCCTCAGAGTGTAGTGGCAAACCCTTTGGCTATCATGATGTTGCGTTTTTTTTTTTCCTGGTCCCATCCGTTGGGGCTTCGCTTCGATGTTTTTGAATGAGATTCACTTTCCCTTCGCCCTTTGGGGACTTTCACCCCTCTTTTCTTTCGAGACATTGCCCTCCTTTATGTCCTTGCACTATTCTTGTATTTGTCTCTTGACGCCAGTTCACTTGCGGTTGTCCCGCCTTTTGAAACAAGGCGGGCTGACCTGAGTTTTTTTTTTTTTTTTTTTGGGACCAGATGTTGACTGCCTTGTGCTCTGGCCCGCCCTTTTGGCTGCTCAATGGTCTTCTTCCCCATTGGAAATCTTATTTTCCCCCCCCCCTCTTAGCGGGCGGTTGCCGTTAGCGCTGTAAACAGGTTTCTTGCGGTTCCCCGTTCTGTGCAGAACAACTGTTTGGAGCTGTCCGCCTCTTTCCCCTCCTGCCACAACGAGTTTCTGTTCAGCCCCCCCCCTCCTTGACTAAATTGACGCCTAGCTCCCACTCGGGGTGTTTCTACAGCTGATTTTCCTGACGATTGTTCCTTTTCACCCCACCTGCTTTTCCCCCTTCAATGCTACCTTGCTGACCTCGTCCTCCAAAGAGATCGCTCTCTTTTTGAGAGATGCCAATGGAGGATCGTGGTTTTCCCCCCCCCCAGAATTTTTGCTGTTTTTTTCCCTTGGCCAACTTTGTGGAGTTACTTCTCCTGCCGGCAGTCTGCCCCCCCACGACCAAATTTCTTGTGTTCACCGGCTTACATTGCAACTTATCAGCCTTTTTAACCCCTGTCTCCCCATCCCTCTTTGGCCCTGCCCTTGGTGAGTTTGGTCCCCCCCCTCTCTTTCTCCTTTCGAGACCCGGCTTCCCCTTCACTCTCCTTTCCCGGTTCTGCATCAAGAAGCGGCCGGAATTTTCTTCTACCCTGCTGGGCAGATTTTCTTTCCCAAGCAATTCTGTGGTCCCCCCTGAACTGATGGTTGTTGATCCTTTCCCCCAAGCCATTTGTCCATGCCCTCCCTCCTGAGGACTTTCCCCCACCCCCCCCCCCAATGTCAAACGGGAAGCATAAACCCCCCCCCCCCCTGAGGACTCAGACCAAGTTTCCTTTTCGAACCCTTCAAAGTCAAGTCTCCCCCCCCCTATACCCACTCCCATCTCTTTTTTTCCTCCCCGCTTACCTCACCTTGTCTGTCCCTGACTTTTTTTCTAATGGGTAGTTGGAAACGGCTGAACCCATTCCAGTTTTTTCTGATAACCATTCCACGTGACCTCCTGAACCACTTGACGGAGCCTTTCACCGACACCCTCAGCTTTTCTTGTACTGTTCTTTTCTTTACCAGCCGACCAAGGCTGCGTCTTCCTGGGCCTCGGAACCCAGCGTAATACTTTCTTTTTCCAAATTTCCCCTTTGAGTAGCTAAAAGCTCCCCCCTCCCCCCCTTGATGCTTTTTCCCACCCCTACCCCCCCATTGATTGAAAAGACGGCCGGCCATCGACTTTTCCCATCCTTATTTCGACATTCCTTTTCCCCCTATCCTATGCACCCCTCACGTACTCAGATGGTGCTTCCCTGTTCCATTAAACGGCGTCTTGTGTGACACCGCCTCCCTCCTTTTATTTTTTTCCAGGGCGGTTGTCACCCTCTCTTCTCCATTCTGGCTGTCATTTCCCAACCACTTTGGACCAGTCTCCCTTTTATTTTTCGCAAACCAACTTTTTTTTTCTTTCCAGACTGCCGGTATTTATACCCCCTCTTACTTATTCCTTAGAGCCGCCGACTGCAATTCGTGAGACGACGGTCCCTTTTCTTTTCCCATCAAGCGTGGGACAATTTTCCCCCCTTCTGACTCGCCTTTTGACCCAAAGGATCTACCCTTTCCATTTTCTTTTTTCGGTTGAAACCCGGAAGAAATTCGCCCCGGCCAAATTTCCCCCCCCCGACCATCATCTCTTTCCCTTCGAAGAGATTCACTTTCGGTTTTTTTGCCGGGGGACGGCAACTTTCTTCCGGTTTCCGTCGACTGACATTTCTTTCTCTTCCTTCCCCCTGGCCGACGTCTACAGGGGCCCAACTTTTCCCTCTGCTGATACATTCAAACGCCTGGCTTTGCACAGGAACCCCTGAACAGTTTCCTGGTTTTTTCCCTCCCTGTCCGTCGATTGGGTCAGTTTTTTTCCCTTTCTTCAGGACAAGGTGTTTCGGGCTGGCTTTTGTGCCTTTCCCCCCCCCATCTGTCCTCGTTCAAAGTCCCCCTCTTTTCGCGCGACCCTGTTTGTTGAAATAAACGTTTCGTTAATCCAGATCCTCCCCCCAGTCGCAAAATATCATTCCCCTTAGTAACCGTCCCTTTTTCATAGGGTACTTGCCTTCCCCCCCCCATCTTATAGTAACTTTGACCTCCTCACTTTTTTTTTGATAAGCCCCGGCTGCACCTTTGCCCTTTGATAGTTTGCCAAGTGCCCCTTTTCTGCGCATTTGTTAGTCTCTTTTTTTCCAGGGAGCTATCTTCGCTCTTCCCCTTCCCCTTTGTTTTTAACAAGGGGGGCCCCCCCTGCGGCCTGGACGGGGCCTGTTTTTCCAAAACATTTGTTTGTCCTGTTCACGTCTCCCCCTTTCTTTCCCCAGTCATGCTATGACTTTTTTTGATGTTAATCAGCCTGGAAGGGGCTGCGTCCCCTTACATTCGGAAAAACCCCCGCTTCCTTTTATTCCCACTGGGGTTCTTTCCTTTTTTTTTTCTTACGCGACGCCTTTTTTGACTTGGGTCTAGATGGGTTCTTAGTTCCCTTTTTTTCCCCTCCCTTTCAACGTACTTGGTCTGAGGATATTTCTTCCGTTTTTTGTTTTTCCTACTTCCATTTTGTTGAGTGTTTTTTTCTCCTTTTGTCGTGGTGAGGCCTTTCCCTCCCCCTTTTTTTGGGCTTGTTAGCCTGGCCAACTTTTCCATGTCATGTAACTGGTTTTGACACCTTTTAAGGGACCCTCTTGAGAGAATCTCTCCCTCATAGTAGACCCCCTTTCCCCATTTTTCCTTTCTTTCGTGGATGCTGTGCCTTCTGACCCTCCACCGGATCAGTTTTTAGCTGCTATGGTCCATGGATGTTACCCCCCCTCTTCCGACCCCCCCTTCCCACAGCGTCGGGGGCGCCCCATGGAGGCCCCCAGAGGGATGCCCATCTCTCTGATTTCGTTTTCCCTCATTTACGCGTTCAACCCCCCACCCTTTCGGGGGGCCCTCACTGTTTCTTTGATACAACTTTTCTTTCTCTCCACGTGCCGGAAGGTACTGCTCTTGGTCCTCCCCCAAGCTTTTGGTGTTTTTTCCCCCCCCCAAGCCCCCCTTGTGGCCCCCCCTTCTACGCTCCCCCACCTTCGGCTCATCGGTTGCCAACACCAACATCTCTGTGGGCTCCCCTTATGTCCCCCTGCAGGTCGAAGTATTTTTTTCTCCTTGGGTTGTTTTGCCTTTGCCTCTTGCGAGAAAATATCTGGGGCTACCTTTTCTCCACACTCCACACCCTCTTTCCCCCCCCTGCTTCGTCAAAAAAATGACGTAAACTTGTTCTATCTTTCTCTGAACTTTTTGATCCTTCGACAGGGCGTACACCCTGTACGGCCACCCCCGGTTGCCCCCCCAGGAACCTTGTTTCCTCCCTGCAAACCAGTTTTGGGGACCCCTGGCTGTTGTGCAAGGCGTTTCCCTTTTTTCATTTCTTCCAGCCCAATTAAACAGCAGTTCGCTTCCCCCGTCTCCCGCAACTTCTCTTCCCGCAACATTTTCTTAATTTACAAGCTGCGGAACCATCGCCCCAAACTCCATTTGTCTTTAAACCTTGGTTGACCCCCCCCTCTGCGAAACTTTCCCTCGTTTCCCGATGTTACATTTCACAGGTGACCCCCTGTCTTGGCGGCTGGCCGTTTTACGGGCCCAATAACACCCCTACGGCCCCCCCTCTTTCAGCAGGGCTTGTTTCCCCGAGTTGGACCCCACCATTATTTCCTGCCCCGCAGCCCATTAGTCTTTTTTTTGCACAGGGGGCTCTTCCCCCACTTCAATGGCACTCCCATCCTGAGAGCACGTGTTTTTTCAACCTGCCCGTGCGCGGCTTTTTTTTTCTGACCAAAGTACGTTTTCACCTATCTCTTTCCGTCCCCCCACACTCTTCGGATTCGATTTTGTCTTCTCCACGTCGCCGCGTCGGCCTACTCTCATTTAATTTTCATCCACGGGAACGTTTTGAAAAGCTCACCCTTGGACCGCTTCACCCCCCCCCTTAGTACCGCCCACGCACTTTCTACCCCACCTTTTCTTGCCCTTGCATGGCCTTCCCTCCTTGCATTGGATTTCGCCAAGATAAGTTCTGGTTTGGGCCGTCCCAGATTTTCTAGCATTTTTTTTCCCCACCTTCGTCCGATTGCTGGCCCCCCGAGCTCTTCCCCCAGACCGCTTTCCCATTTCCCCCTTTCTGCATTAATGATTTTTCCCAGAGTTTTTAGAACTCCTTCCCCCAACTCCCAGGGGGGGGCAAGCCCCCTCCGTTTTTGACAACCGACTCCGCCAAACCCACTCCCTTGAATCCGAGGTCATCTTCTTTTCCTCCAGGGACGCTTGTGCGCCCCTTTTTCCCTCCTTGTGGGGCGGGCGCGTCTTCCGGTTTTTTTCGTGGAGTAACATACCCCCATTTTTTTCCGCCGTCTGTCCTTCTAGATGGCTTTGGTTTTCTTCCCACGGCAGCCAGTAGGATCAGTCCCCAAGACCTAGCGAACTCCCCTTGCGAGCTCCTTTCCCATTTGCTCAGTCCCCCTTCTCGGACAAGCTCATCTTGACATTCGTTGTCGCCGTCACGTTCCGAAAATCCCCCCCGCCCTCCCCCCCCCCATGGCCAGGTCCTGACCATTCTCTGGTCCTTTTTTTTTCGATATTTTTCCCGGCCTTGGTTGCTTTCCGCTTTCCGTCTAGTCGATTTTGCTTACCCGGTCTTTTACTTTTGCTATATGCATTATTTTTTCCCCCCCCACCCCCCTGTTGTCTCCACCACGGCTAAGGCAGACCTGTTTGCCGGGGACGAACACCCTCGTGACGAGGTTCCCTCCCCAAATAGATTCTCCGCCAATTTCCCCTTCTTCTTTTTCATTTTTTGTGCAGCCTCTCTCCCTTTCTGTTGACCAATACCACCCCTCAATCTTCTGGTTTTTTGTGCTTTTTTTCCTCCCCCCGATCCCCCGCTCTCTTTCCTCCTCCCTCCTTTTTTTTTTTTTTTCTCTCGATCTTATGCGGATCTTTCACTATTATATTTAGGTTTGGTTTTTCTTTGAAACCCCCCCGTCCCTTCTACTTTCGGTACAAAACGCAACACATCCTTTTTCCGGTTCGTCCGTGAATTGTTAGTGGACGAATGTGTCCGGGCTTCTCTGTGGCGAAACAGGTTTAACTGTTCGAGCAAATTCCACTCTCTTTCCGGAGTTATACTATTTTCCCTTTTTCATTTTCCCAGTAGGTCTCACCGCTCGACCCTCTTTTTTCCAACTTGATCTCTCGAAGGGCGCGGGCCCGCTTTTCCCCATGAGGATAGGTGATTTCGGATCCAATTGCAATGACCCAGCCCCGATGACACCTTCCTTTTTTTTTTCTCTTTTTCTGGATTTGGACCCTTAGCACCGTCCCCCTTTTTGAGCTGGGCCTCTTTTTTTCTTGCTTCTGTCAAGTACACACACTTTCTTTCCAACCATTTCCTTGCGAGGTTTTCTTTCCCCCCCCGGCAGTCGACTTTTCCGGTGCAAAAGTGGGATGGACGGTCCCCGTCTGCGGGAAATTTCCGAAGACCTGACACGCTTCTTTTTTTCGTTTCTCATTTTTTTTCCTTTTTCTTCGTTTCAACCGCGGTATGTTCCTTTTTGTTTTCTTCCCCACGACACGAACGATTAATTCGAATGGCAGAGCCTGATTAGGTCCCCGTTTTCTTTTTCCCCTTTTTTTCTGTGCGCTTCCCCTTCCGAGGTTGTCTTCGGCGCGCCGGCTATCCCTTGCAGGCTGGTTATACAAGCCACGGTTGGTTTGTTTTACCCCTGGGCTTGGCGGTACTTATTATTGGTCCCCCATGGAACAAATCTCCAGTTTCGACCCCCCCGTGGACCGCGGATACGCTTTGCGCCTCCCTACCCAAAAGAGCCTTCATGTTTGGACGTTTCCCCCCCCTTTCTTTTGAGTTGTCAGTTTTCTTTTCCCCTTCTCTTTGTCGTTCCCAATCCGTTTCTCTTTTTTTCCGCTGAGTTTCGGACTGGTTTTCCGACCCCCGTCTTTTCTGAGATGATTGTGATCTATTTTGTTTTTTTGCGGGTCCTTCAATTTTCTGGTTCTTGATCTCTCATGGCTGCACTTACGATCCTATTTGTATTTCCGTCGACCTCTTCCCTTTTGTCAATTGAGGGGCAGCTCGTTTGCATTTAACAGTCCTTTTTTGAGTTGCGACGTTGATTTGTCCTTTGGTTTTGAAAAAGCGTTTGACTCGAGTTTACTTTTGGCGCTGGTGCCTTTTTTCTCGTAATGCGCGTATTTCTTGGGATTTCTTCCCCAATTCCCCTTTTTTCCCTCGTCGGAGCTGGCGCTGCCGTTCGTTTTCATTTATGGCCGTGCGAATTTCCAGTCTCCCCACCCGAGGCTTTTTTCCCCCCCTCTTTCCGTCTCCTCCCCAAGTTCGTCTGTCCGGCCCACCTTCCATTTTTTGACGCTTTGCGAGGATGGTCCCCAAGTTTTTTTTTTTTCCTTTTTGAGCAATCCCTTTTTATTTCTCGTATTTCAGCACACCGGGCGATACCCCCCCTTACTCCAATTTCTCCTGCTCCAACATGCGCGCCCCCAAGAAGTTTTTTCCTTCCTTGAAGTGTGAACTTCTTTTCTTTACTGCTGTTAGCCGTGCCTCCCTTTTTCCCAAGGCCAACAGCATGTATTGCCAAGGTCCCTCCGGCCCTATGTTTAGGTGGTCGCACTTTTCTTTTATCGCGGGCAGGTTCTTCCCCCGCACCCTTTCCGTGCGGCTTGGAACCTTTCCCTCCAGTGTATTCGGTCGCCTATATCCTTGGTTTTAGAATCCCCCTCTTTGTCCGTAAATTTTTTTTTCTTTCCGTCTCCGTCATAGGGGGCAGACCCCTCCCCTCCTTCTGTACGTTGGAATTCCGGTCTTGCATAATCTTCATTTTTGAGCAAGATCCCTTAGGATTTTTCTCTCCACAACTACCCTACTTTGTAAGCATTTTGTTAACTGCCTGTCTTTTCTCCCCAAGTCTTCCCCCGGCCCATTTCATGGCTTTTTCCCTCCTTACGTTTTTTTTTTTTTTTTTTTTTTTTGACACAACCCCCCTTTCAATTTTTGAAGTTTCCTTTTTTCCCCCCCCCCCTGAGGATCAGACCAAGTCGTTTCAAACTTTTTTCGACCTGGGACTAATTCCCCATCTTCCACATTTCGCGACAAGGCCCACAGTCCCCCTTGTGTGGTTTTCCCTCATGTTTTTAGAACCCCTTTTTTTTTCACAGAACCTCGACTCTCTACTTCCCCCCCCTTTTCGACCTGTGACTGGAGAAGAACTGCAAGCTTCGTAACCATCCAAAGATGGTCTTGACCATTTTGCCAATTTTGTCGTTCCTTTTTTTCCCCAATGGATAAGTGTTCTTCTGACCCCACTAACCCTGTGGGCACTCTCCCCTTGATCTTTATTTAAAGTGGCCATGGGACGTCCCCTCATACCCCGATGAAGCTTTGTTCCCGATCCCCCAAGGGTCCCCCTGGGCGCCCTTCCCTTTTTTTTCCCCCCTCCTCTAATCACGTATTTTCGTACCTATGCGAGTTACTTCAGATGGAAATCCCCCTTATTGGTTGAATGAAAAAACGGCTTTCTTTTTCACCCAACTCCCCTTTCTTTTTTTTTCCCACTGCGTTTTTTTTTTTTTATCGTCTTGGAATCTCCATTGGCTTGTCATTCCAAAAAAGTGCTGCCAGCTGATGGTGGACCCGTCATGAACGTCTTGCCTTAACCCTCTTTCCTGGTATAGTTCCCGGGCTCTTTTTTCCTTGTGCAGCTTCGGCCCGGCGTTTTTCTGTACCTTTCTTTCTTGGCCTTGGCCCCTGGGATGACGGAACCTTCAATTGCCCCCCACAAAGATCTCCTTCTCGTCTTTCCCCGGAAGTCCTGTTTAGCCTTTTTTTTCCCCTTCACAAACCTGACATCCTTTCCTTTTTCCTCTTTCCGTGTGGTTTTTTGGTGAAGGTTTTCAGGGTGCGGCGTTTTGAACCCCACCTTTTCTTCCCGGTTTCGCTCCTTCTTTAATGGGAAGGGAGTCTTTTTGTCTGGGCTTTTGGCGTCTCCCAGGGGACCAAAGGTTCATCCCCTCCTTTTTGACCCCCCCCAAACAGCCTTGTTGAGGCTTACTCGACACGACCGTTTCCCAGTTCTGGGGGCGGGCTAGCATCCCGGTTCTGTAAAGACACGGTTTTGTTTTTTTTTTCGTAACCAGTGACCTTTTTAGGACAACGCCTTTTTTGGTGGCCGCCCTGCGCATGGATGGCTTCTTTTCCCGTCCTTTGTGAATGGAAATGGTTCCAAGGTCCTCGATTGAACAACTCCCAGGTGCCCCCGTCCTTTTTTTTTTCCCCCCTTCGTCCCCTGGACGCCGGGTTTCCCCCCTTCCCATTTTGCATTCCAATCTGATTTTCGGTTCCCTAGGTCTCACGAGAATCGTCTTCCCCCTCTTCCGCCCATGCGTTTATATCCGGATTGTTTTGGTTTTTGGATCGTTGCACCGTATGCTTTTTTGCGAGTTTTTTTTCTTTCAATTGGACTTTTTTTTTGCAAGAAGTCTTTTCTTTTCCCCTTTCCAGGTCTTGGCTGCTCCAATGGGGCCCCTTTAAATGCCTTTTGCGGCCTGGACCCCCCTGTCCCATGTTTTCCTTCTGGTGTCGGTTTCAAGCTCGGCCTTCTTTTCCCCCAGGCTGGAGAGGTTATCAAGGGGTTTTTGGCCGTTTCACTAATTAGGCCCCACCGCCTTTCGCCAGTTTTATCCTTTTTTCGATTTTATGGGGGGGTTTTATCTCTTTTAGTACCTTTTAGCAAAGAGTTTCGTTGGGTCTGAGTCCTTTTGTGGGTTTTTTAAACCTGATATCCCTTCCCCCCCTGTTTATCCTTATGCTTGTGAGGGCCCCTTTCTTTTTTTTTTTCATGCATTTTGTTTGACCCCCTCAGTAAAAAACAAGGCCCTTTTTGGCCCCCTTCGTTGTTTTTTTTTTTTTTTTTAGCCCTTCTCCTAGGTAGGAATCTTGGCTCTCTTTTCTCTTTCTTTCAGGAGACCGGGAAACAGGCTTCGGAGCTTTCTGCCTATGAATTTTAGAAAACGACCCGGATGCCTTTTTTTCCCCCTTGAATGCGGAATGCACGGGGGCGTGGTCATGTGTCGCGATTTATTCTATAGTTTCGCTGACAATGGTTTTTGGGGAAGTTTTTTTCCCAATAAATGGCCATGGATTTCGTTTTGTAAAATCCGGCGCCTACTTTTTTCACCTTCCCAAAGTGTTTTTTCCCTTCCCCCTTTTTCCGGCTCCCCAAGCTTTTTTCGCCAACAGGCCCAGTTAAACATTCCTCGTCTCGGTTTTTCCTTTTTTTTCGGCCCCCATCGCTTTTTTGGCGTCCTCCCCTGCCTTCTGTTCCGAAGGGAAGAACTTTTTGGCTTGTTTTTTTATCCGCCGTGTTCCTTTGCGCCAAAAAACATTTCCTTGTGAGACCCATTAACATGGCTGTGCTCAAATTTCCAGCGCACCCCTCTAGCACCCCCTTTCAGTAACCCCCTCTTTATTTTTAGTTATATACGAACTTTTTTACTCTGACGAAAGCCCGGGAGTGGCCCCCCTTTTCGAAAATCTGGTGCTGTTTTGCTTTCACTTTTGTTGCCGCAACATCAACCCTTTCACAGGTTTGCGACGGACAATCAGCTGACTTTCCGTACCAGTTTTCGCCTTTGCACATTTGCATGGAACCAGCCCACCCCCCTTCCATATCCCAGCGTTTTGCCGCGGACAGTGCACTAGGGCAGTCAACTTTTCCCCAACCTTCCTCACAGTCGCACCGCATTTTTCCATCACTGGGCCTTTTTTCCTGTGGGAGTCTTTTTTTCTTACGTGACAAAAACATATGTGCCCCCTTCCCTGTTAGCAGCAATATAATTCCAGTTGCCCCTTTTTTCGCCCTTCCCCCCCCCGTAGCACATCCCTTTTCCCCCCCTCCCGCGAGCCTTTCACCCCCAGTCAGCAATCCTGGCAGCAAGCTGACCCTACATCAAACGCTGCGGTGTGCCAGACCCCTCCTTTTCCCTTCACACCCCTCATCTCCCGTCACTCATTCTCTTCTGTTGGTCTTTCTCGAAAAAGAGGATTAATCTGGTCTCCCCCACCCCTGTTATTGTTCCTTCACGGACAGCTTTTCCAAAACCCTTTCCCCTCTGTAGATTTGTACCCAACGCCACCCCACTGCCCCAGGGCTGTTTTAGAACTAACCGCCGATCCCCCCCCCCCCCTCTACGGAGCGCGTATTTTTCGCAGACACTATTTGTTCTTGCAACGATTCCACTCCCGCTGTCACTACAAAGCGCTCCTGGCATTCCTTCCTTATTCTTTTGCAAGCAGGTCCTTTGCACAGGGGCCCCGCTGCCCCCGCACAGCGCCAACTCGTGATTTCCCAAGGCACTTTGATATCGTCCGAAGGGAAGACTGGTTTACACTGTACCTTTTTTCTGTGCAGGCTTGAGCTTACACTTTTTTTGCGCCCCCCCATCGGACTTGGCTTTCTTGTGGAGGGATTGATAAGATGACCCTGTTCAGCGTTTTGCCAGACATTAGGGCTTCACCCCCCCAAACCGTCCTCTGCCGGGCTTTCTACCTTTTCGCCTTTGCGCAAGATAATTCAGTTGATGAGTGGTGGTTTATTTTAACCCAAGTGATCCCCCCCTCCCTCCCAAGATCCTTTCCCTTCAATGAGTCTGAATGTCTCGCTCCTTCGAGTATCTTTGTTCCTTCCGCTTTTCGGCGGTTTTTCCCCCCTCCACTGCTAAGTTGCTTACCGGCTACTTCTTGACTTTTGGTCTACGCTGGCCTTCTTTCCCCCTCCCCCCCCCCCGTTGGCACCCCACTCGTCCCTTCTTTGTCTTTTTTTTGTTTTGGACCTACAATTCCTGCTTACTTCGGGATCCCCCCCTCAAATGTTTTTGCTTTTGTGTTCCCACCGCTTCTTTTCCTCCACCCTTGCACCCACCTCATCTCCTTTTTTGGGTTTTC
>Ga0179593_1675304_pt1 | contig 15513 bp, 23 predicted proteins | sample CZODoug2_1_08_16_FD_185931 | JGI IMG/M metagenome (GOLD analysis project Ga0179593, IMG submission 185931) | Vadose zone soil fungal communities from Angelo Coast Range Reserve, California, USA - CZODoug2_1_08_16fungal (PacBio error correction) | ecosystem: Environmental > Terrestrial > Soil >... | reverse complement strand
AGGACACGAGATGTTTTCTGTTTTTTGTCTTTTTTTTTCTATTCGGGTGTTGAGCGGCGTTTTTTTGCCGACCTTTTCTGTGGTAGCCCAGAAGGGAAAATTCACATCTCATTTTTCCTGGCATCTTTCTTTTGGCTTGTCTTGAATCCAGTGCAAGATTCTTTTCTCTGCTCCTTCGTTCTTTGTCAGACCCTTTCTGAGGTTTCCCCCCAGCGTCAGGGACTTTCGTTCTTTTCTTCCGAGGGGACTCTCAGAATCCTTTTGATCGGTTTTTAAGCATGCCCTTTTACCCTGATTCCTTGATTTTATCTTCTGATTTTTCCACGATCCCTTGTAGTAGGAAACAGTGTATTCCCCGCCTGTTTTCTTGGTGTCCTTGTCCTGGGTTTGGAGTGCCAACACTGCTGTCCCCCCCCCTTTTGCCCAAGGGAAACGCGCCGGGACCCAACCTTTGGTCTGATGGTTTCGACCCTTGCGCCGAGCTTTTTTTGCCTTTTTCTTCCCATAAGCAGTACGAGATTTCTTTTTTTCTTATTTTGAATGGTTTTTGTGGCTTTCTTCCATGTGGTTCGAATTCCTAAACGCCCCCTTCTCCCCCCCTTCTTTCCCTCCCTCTTGGAGATTGGGATGCATGAGCAACTCCACTCCGATTTCTACCCCTTTTTGTTTGACTGAAGGATTTTTTAAGTTTTTCCACGATTTCGTCCCCTTCCCTTTTGTGTTGTCTGCACCAAAGGGCACCAAAGTCTCGATTATGGTAAGCCACTTTCTGTTCTCTCCTCCTCTTTTTTCCCCTTGGTCCCCGGTGCAGATCCCTCTTCAGACCCGCAAATGAGCTTTTTTCTTACGGGCTGACCTCTCGCCAGGTCCGTTCCAATTGTCTTTTTTTCCCTTTTTTCTCATCTCGGTCCCCCTTTTCTTCCTCTCCTCCGTGTTTTAGGGCATGCACTTTGGGAGTGAGTCCTCGTGTCCTTTTGACCCCCCGACGGGTTCCTTGATTCGCCTTGAGCCGGGCTAGCCTCCCCTTGCTTGTCGCCTCGATGGGTGGCCTTTTCCTTAAACGGGGGCGCAAAATATCGAAGGTTCAAGGTTTTTTTCAACCCCCCCCCACAATTTTGACATGTCGAAATAGCCCTCCCCTTACCCCCCCCCCCTTGCCACCTGATATTTTTCCAAGTGGGAGGTTGTATAATGTTTTTTAGCCTCTTTTTCTTTTCGACTCCCCTTGATGGTAGTTTCTTTGTTTCAAACCCGGGAAGCCCCCACTCCCCTCCCCTGGATTCTCCAAAACTTCTCCAGCACCCGTTGTTTTTTTTTTCTACTTTCCCCCCTCCAGGGGCGGTTCCGCATTTTCCACCTGGCCTAGGTGGGGTGATTTCCCCAGAAAACCTCGGTTCTTGCCCCATTTTCTTCTGCGGAGGCTTAGTATTTTTCCAGAGGAAGAGTTGATTTTTCTCCCCCCCCCAGTTTTTTTTTTTCCAGGTGGAACAATTATTGGTCTTTTCACACCCTTCACAAAGAGCGCTGGTATTTACAATTTCCCCCCCTCTTTCAACTTCTGTGTCCACCGGGTACACGTTAGAATTCCTTTACAGCGAAGGTAATTATGTTGCAAACCCTTTTTTTCCCTTTGCTGTCGGGCACCGCTTAAAGTACCGCCTTCCTCGCGCTGCGGTCCACAAAGACCACGTCCAGATGGTTCAGGGCCCAAAAAGGCTTCCTTTCTTCCCCCGAACCGTTCCCCTATGAGAGCATGAACGAATCCCTTCTTTCCTACCCTCACAGTTGGCCCCAAGATTCATTTTCCCCATGGACTTTGGAATGTGTGGTCCTTCCAAGTAAGTGTCCGGCACAAACCGGCCCCCGCCCAAAAGCTTTCCCCCTTCTCGAAAGTAAAACAGCAGCCACCCTTTCATGCGGACTCCTTCCACTGTTTTCACGATGATTTTTTCTTTATGCCCCAGTATTTCACACTCTTGGCCTTCCCTTCCAATTGAACGAGAAATTGTTCTTTCCAATTGCCCCTATGGACTGTTGAGGTATTTTTAGTCCCCCTCCCCCCCCCCTCCCTCTCCCCTCAGGATTTCTTTTTGAGATTACCCCTGGGGGGGGCCTGCGTTTAGGCATCCGATTAGTTTTTTTTTTTTTTCTTTTTTTTTCCCAACAAATTTCGCTCCCCCAGCCCCTGATTTCTTCCTCGTCTTGCTGGCGCGCGGCGGATGTCTTCCAACATCCTTTTTGCCCTCCCCACACCCACGTGTCACTTTCCCACGTGATCTTCCCCTGACATGAGGAACAATTTTCCAGGTGTTGGCAGAAACGGACACTATGGCTGTGTTTTGGTTTTTACTTCCGTTTTAGTTGACTTTTTCTTGGTGGGGTTTGTTTTCTCATTTCCGGAAATTTGGTTGCCGGTTTTGGGAGGCCCTACCTCCCCTTTTCTTTTTCCTCCCCTGAGTCTTTTTTTGATTTGTCGTGAACGGTCCCTCCTTGATGTCAGCCTTTTCTTTTTTTTCTCCCAAACCTCTTTTTTTCCCCATGGGTTTCATATGGTCCTTCCTTTTCTTATTTTTTCCCCCTGTGCCAAGGAAAGCGGACTGGGTATGATAGTTTCCAAAATGGGTTTGGGTTTTTTTGCATTGAAGGAAATCTCTGTCGGTGACGGTGGCTTTTTTTCAACTTTTTCCTTTTCCTGTGGGTTCACCTTGCCGACATTTGATGTCCAAGGTTTCATCCAATTATGGGAACGTCCAGATTGCTCTTTCAGATTCCATTGTTGCACGACCCCTTTTTTTTTTTTTTTGTGGGTTAGGACTTGTTCTTCGAATTTTCTTTTTCACCATATAATCCACCCCCCCCCGCCGTCCCAACTCATTTTTTTTTTTTCCCGACGTCGCTACTTTATGTTCTCCAGCGAAGTGGAACCTTTTCGGACAGTGTAGCAGGGTGGAACCAAAGTCCAAGGGTGAACTACCTTCGCTACGATCCTTTCTCATTAGTTCAGGAACACGTCTGGTTGACTCTCTCTTGTGGCTTCTGTACGTCGAGGACATTTTATTTTTACGTCTTTCTTTTTTCACACTTCCTTCACCGCTGTTTGCGTTCTTCCGAAGATTAGACTTTTTCTGTTGTCTTTTTCTTCACTTTGTTGTTCGCATCTCATTTGTTCCCCCCTCCCTGAACGTTTTTTCTTTTAGTTGCTATTTTAGAGCTGGGTTCCCCTGACCTCATCTGGTTTTTTCTGCTCTGGAGCTGCTTATTCCGCCACCTTTTTCGGTCTTTCTCTTTGCCATATTTGCGGCCGGAAAACAAGGTGTTTTTGCTCTTCGCACTTTTGAATTTCTGGCTTCGGGCGTGGAGGGGCGCAGATCCGGCGTGCTTTTTTGAGGTTTTTTTGGCTTTTTCAGGCTGGGGTTTTTTCTGACGTTTTCTACCGGTCTCTTATCGTGGACTTTTCTCTTTGGGAGGTTCGGGCATTCGTCGGGCGGGTGCTTTTTCCCACTTGAGTCCAAAAAATAGGCACTGTCTTTCACTGGTTTCCCCCTTCCTTTTTGGACATTTTCTCCTCACGGTATTGGGCGAATGCCCCCTGTCTTGATACGGTCGGAGTCACACCCCCAGCATTGTTTTCTGAACCCCCCCGGCGGGTTCTCTGATTACCTTCGTACCCTTTTGATGGATTCCAATTTCGGTGTGATAAATTTTATTGGCTTTTGTGTCTTCTTTGCGCCATCCCCTCATTTTTTCCCTTGGACCCCCCCTACGTTGAAGGGACTGTCTTTCGAAAGACGTGTTGCTGGTTTTGCATTAGGCTAACAGGCTTGAGCCAGTTCCGACACCGAGGCCGCGGAAACCGACTCTTGCATCTCTCATTTTGGCATTCTTTCTGACCTCCGGCCACATGGGGACTTCGAGTTTTTTTTGGGTTACTCCTCCTCCGGGCCCAAGGTGGCAGTTCATTCTTCCTTAACCCCCAATTTTTTTCGATTAGGTTTGCCCGAATTGATGTGAGAGTGTTGATATAGGAACAGACCCTCCTCTCTGTTCTGTGTTTCATATGTTGGGGTTTGGCGTTCTTTGTCGAGATTCTTGACACTTCATGTAGGGTGAAACTTAGTTTTTCTCCTGTGGCCCTGCGACCCGTGGGGAAATCAGCTTTTTGGTTTTTGTTGCATTTTTTTTCCCATTATGGCGACTTCCTGTCTTCGCCCCTTGAGTTTGTGTTTGGTACAACTTTTTTCATTTTGACATTTTCTCCCGATCTTGGCGGTTAAAGGTCTCGAATGGATTCTTCTTTTCCCTCGTTTATAATGGTTGACTGACCACCATAAAGCTTTACGGTGAGTTGGTTTCTGTACCATTTTTCCTTTTCTGACGATTCGTTTTCCGGATTCGCTTTGGTTTTTTATGACTTTTTCCCATGATTCCTGGGCTTATAGGTTATATGGTTTTTACTCGTCCCTTTCACCGCGCAGTTGTTTACGTTTTTTTTTACCCTTTTGACCCCTTGGTTTTTTTTTTGATTTCCAAAGCATTCCCTTCGGTTTTTGTTTTTATGGATCCTGTATGGGTGTGAATCTCTTTTCCTCCTCCTTTTCCTTTGTTGTTTTTCTTTTTTCAGTCCTCTTTGGTCCCTCATCAGCGCTCCAAGGGATGGAACTTGCCTTTTCATGCCAACCGGTTCCTACCCCGGCTTTCTCTTGTGGGATCTGCCGATTCCCCCAATCTCTCTTTTCCGTTGGGTTTGGGTGGGGGGGGGGGGGGCTGATCCAGGTGCGTGACCCTCAACTTTTTTTTTATTCTAATCCCCGTCTTCGAGATTCCTGCCCATTTTCACAGGTGCGGAAGCCCTCCCCCCCTCAGTCTTTTCCACGAAGTTCCTTTCCCTGAACCTTTTGAGACCGGATTTGTGCACGCCTAATATTTTTTTTTTTTTTTTTTTTTCCCCCCCCTGGGGGGGTTCCCCCTTCCCCGTTTCGGGCGTTTCCCCCTGTTCTTCTTTTAACCCAAACCGGCTCGAAAAGGTTCCGGGCCCAGCATCTTTTTTTTTGTCCTCCACCGACCTCCTTTGAATGCGCCCCCCCCTTTCCTCCCTCCGGACTTTTTCCCCCTGAGGTCAAAAGTCAAAGCATGTTTTCCCCTTGTTTTGTGGCCTCCCACCGCTTCTCCAAGCCCCCGGCCATCCCCTCAGTTCCCAGATTTTCTTTTTCCGATTTGGCAAGATTGGAATGAAGACCGCCCCCACCCCTTCCGTCCGGTTGAAGGTACAATTTTTTTAGGCAGAGTTTCCCCCTTCCTTTCTGGTTTTTTTTGGCGGGATTTAGGGGTGCGTAAAAAAAACGCCCTCTCCTGGGGCTTGCTGACTCCTTGCCCCCGAATTTTTAATTTGAGTCTTCTGCTTTTCTTTTCTTTTTTTTTCTGCTTTTTTTTTTTTGCGTTCTTTTCCGTGTAGGGTAGCCTAACCGGGCACCCCCCCCCCTTTTTTTTTTTTTTCTTCCCTTAGGTTTTTTGGGACACAACAATTTCTTGTGCAAACCCTCACCCGAATTTTTTTTCTTTTTTACCCGCTTTCCCCTTGAAAGGCGATTTGTGACGAGGATCCAAAGCCTGTCTTTCCAGACCCTTTGCCTCAAGGACGGTTCCCCATTTTCCCCACCGGGTCCACACTTGACACCATTTTCTCATCCAGGACTTTTTTTTGCGCGCAGTCCACTGCCGACTCACTTTAAACTCCAACGTACCTTTCCCTTCACGTCTGCCCCCTTCCCAGGTTTCCCAACCCAACCCCAGTCTCCCGCGTCTTCATTTTTTTACAGATTTCGCCCGAACTCGTATTTCATTTTTTTTTTTTCAACTGCCCTTTTCCCCCTGTCGATCTTGCCCCCATTTTTCCTTTCCCCCCTGTCTGGATTTTTTTTCCTTAAAAAGTGTGCGGGAATAAGATTCCCCGACCCACACCCCTCTTTCACACACACCAATTTTGAAGTTTCCATTTCCGCTCATTCTTGAATTTCGGAAGGGCAACGCTGACGTGAGCGATACCTCCAATACATTCCCTGTTTGATTGAGAGGCGGTATTCGTCTTCCCCCCACTTAGCCTCATCGTCCTCAGCTGAGCGTCGGTAGGGTGTTTTTTTTCACCCATAGGTGGTACATGCTCTCCCGAATTCACCCCCCGGCTCCTCACAGGCCCACCCCACCCATCTGCACACGGTCCCTCGCCCCCTGGCAACTTTTTTGGTCTCGTCGGAAGTACCCCCCTTGCCATTTCGTTTTTTTTTCCTTTGCCGGACACCTTTTCTGTCCTTTTTTACCTTTTCCCTCTGTGATTTCCCTGGCGTGGACCGGGTTTTTTGCTTCCCCTTTTTTTTTCTCATCGAGGTTGGCGGATGTTCATGACAGACATAGGGCCCTGCTTTTTTTTTTTTTTCCCTCTTTTGGCTTGCTTTTTTCACAAATTTCGACGGGTTCTCTATAATTGCCCCCCCCTGCTTTTTGTTTGGCATCCCCCTCCGTTATCCTTTTTGGATAGAAGTTGGCCTTCTAACTCCCTATTTTTTAGGTTTTTTTTCCTTCTTTTTTGTGCTCTTAACGGGGTCCCCTTCTGGCAAATATGGAGTCTACTTCCCACAAGACCTTTTTCCGTTTCCCCCAGGTGGCAGCCCCCCTTTTCTCTATTGGAGAGGCTCCATTCAGGTCTGTTTTCCTTTTCCTTCAGTCAGAAACCTTCCCCCTTATAAGATTTAACTGCATTACTTCCGCAATCGTCCCCCCCTTTCATGGTACCCCCTGATCCACCCCCAATTTCTTTTTTTACCCCCCACAAAGCCATATCGTCCTTTTCGTTGCATTCCACCCTCCGATTTTCCCCCCCTTTCCCGCAATTTCCAGTGAGCGTGCCCCTTCCGGCGGGGCCCCGCTTGCGGTTTCGATCCCTGCGTCGGGGCACGGAGTATCCCCGCCCCCCCACATCCCCTTCCCATTTTTAGTTTCCATTCTTTCATATCGATTGGTTCCTCCTTCGCTTTTCTTCACCTTTTCATTTTCAGGCGATGGTGGTCTTTGGCACTCATTGCTTTCGTGCCCTCATTGCTTCTGCTTTTTACTTTACCGGTATCCGGGATTTCGGTACTGGTTTTTTGTTTTTTTGTCTTCGCCGAAAAAACCGCATTTTTTTTGGGGCTTCTTCCCTAGACGCCTCGGTGATTTCGCGGTCTCCCGTGGGCGGGTCCGTGTGGGTTTTTTCCCCCTTTGAACTTTTTTTTTGCTAATTCTTTCTGTGCAAAACTCAATTTACCCCCTTCGGCAAAATTTCTAGCCAATGCATCCCTTTTTTGATTTCAGTGCCTGATTCGTCTTGGGCCTCTTTTTTTTTCTTGTTGTCCTGTTTTGACAAACGGCGTTTCGGTTTCTTGTGTGGTTTTTTCGGGTTCTCTTGATCTTTTTCCCGCAAGCCTGGTCCCTGCACCTTTTGTCTTTTTTTGATTTTTCTTGTCACAACAGAATTGTCTTGTCCTTTTCTTCCCTTTTGGTTTCTTTTCTGGTGCCCCAACCTCAGGTTGTTTTTCCCCTTTGTTTAAACCGGTGTTGGCGATTGTGTAACCACCTCATCGATTTTTCACCTGCAGTCTTCGGTTGTTTTTTTCTCTCCTGCCGATCTTTTTTTTTTCTTGTTTGCTGGCCTTCACTGGCCGGTCCTAGAAACGTCTGCGCCGCGGGCGTTCTTTTTTTATTGGCGTTATTGGTTTTTCCCCCTTTTTTTCTTTTGCTTTTGTTAAACATGGTCGCTAACTCACTGTGATGGGGGTCCCTTCGAACCGAGGGGCCTCTTCTGGGCCTCTCTCGAGAAACCCTTTTTTTTTCCCCCCCTTTATTTTTCTCGAAGAAATTAGTGGCCTCCTCCCTTCTCTGAAGCGTGTTTTTTTCTTTCCCCCAAGTCCTGTCCCGTGATCTCTTACCCTTTCTGTTGGCGGCCGGTGGGGGCCGATTTAAACCCGCTTCGGACGCCTTTTTTTTGCGGATCAAGGTTATCGCCTCCCCTTCCTTTTCAAGCTGATTTCTGCCCCACCCTTCGGCCTCTATCTTTTCCTCTGTTTTTTTGTTGAGTCCCGAGTTTCTCCCCGAGTTGGGTGGTGTTCTTTTCCCCGGGACTTGCCCGTTTAGGCGATTTGGCCGTTCTCCTTGCCGCCGCTCCGACCTTTTTTCCCTTTTCGGCTTTTCATGTTGCCCTCACGCCACGGTTTTTCATTTAGTCCGAGCCATGTTTACCGGTTTTTAATCTCGCTCAATGTGGGATTGTTGGCTCCCCAACCAGAACCCCAACCACTCTTGCCCCTGGCACACCTAGTTGCACTCACCCTTTGAAACCGTTTTTCTTCGCAACTCTGGAAGGGAGAAGTCTCTTACCCCCCCCCCGGAGGCCAGTTCCCCGCGACCTTGCTTTTCTTCTCCCCACGTTTTCCCCCCTCCAACTTTTTGCCAAAGAGCCCCTTCTCTAATACACTTTTTTTCGCCTTTCCAACCTTTAAACTTCGCTGTCCGCTAAATTTTTGCCTCTTGTCCCCGGCCTTGTCGGATCCTTCACCAATATCGTTACGTCGCGGACCCAACACGGTAACGTTTCATTTTCATTCTCGTTTGCTCGGAGGCTTTTTCCCCCCTGGAGCTTTTTTATATTTCGTGCCCCCACGTTTTTTCCACCTTTTCCCTTTTGGTGTGTGGGGTCACCCGAAACCCCGCTCTCTACAACTTTTTCCCTTTTTGCCGGACCCGTTCACCCACCTTCTGTGACCCCCCCCCATCGTTCTCGCCGGACCAGGTTTTGCAGACTCTGTGCCCTTTTGCTCGTGTTTTCAATGAAGCGCTGCCCGTAGGGCGCCCTTGTGTCCTCCCTTGACTTTTTTGTTGTGTGCATCCAAGCTGATTTCACCCCCTTTTTTTTCACTGACTCTCCCCTTCCGACCTTGCCACTGTTTCCTTTTTTTCCTTTTACCTTTTGGCTTTTTTCCAATGTTCGAGGGCCTGCTTGGTACCCCCCAAGCCCTTTTTTGTTCTTTCGTTCTTCTCTGGACCCGAACCTCGAAGATCACAGATCCGATGGTTTCACCCCCTCCCCCCAAATTGGCTCCCATTTTTTTCACGTCGCAAACTCGGCCCAACTTGTATACCCTTTTGGACCTTCCACGCCCCATTGTCCTCTTTCCTTTCCCTAATTTGGGACTTGCTCGGGTTCTTTCGTTGTTGGCCCCCCCTGTGAGCTCTTGGAAGACGGGGGGGATTGATCTTTTCCTTTTCATCGATTTCCTTCTTTTCTCTCTTATGTTTTTTTTTTCTTTTTTTTCTTTTTTTATTTATCTTCCACTTTCCTTCACAGATCATGGTCCCTAATTTTTTTCTTGTTTTTCTCGCCAACACTCAGGATTTGTCTTCTTTTTTTTACAAATTTTCCTGGGCCTGTAGTTGGGGCCCCCCCCCCCCCTCCCCCAATGTGTCCCGCTGACTCATTTTTTTTCTCTGAAACCCTTCTGCAATCCACTACACGACTCCTTGTGCGTTGGGGGTTTAGTCCGGTTTATTTCTTTTGTAAAAAGGGGGTAGGGCCGTCCCGTTTTTTTCTTTGGTGTTTTCACGTTTCCCCCCGAACTTCCCTTCTTAGTTTCCCCTTTTCTTTTTTTTGTCTGACGTTTTAGAATGCCTCAACATTGGCGGTCTCCCCAGCCTCCTCCCCATTGGCCGCCATATGTTCTGTATCCCCTTTTTTGTGGCCGGGAAATCCTTGGGTAGAGCCTAATTGGCCCTACTTGAGCGCCCTTCCCCTGAAATTCGAACTTTCCTAGGGGATTAGGACTTCCCTTGGCTCCCCTCCCTCTTCCTTAGTTTTTTCCCCTTTGGGAGAAATTCGACGTGGGTTCGTCCCCCTTAATATTCCCCCAGATTCCTATCGGTTATCCGGCGCTAGACAATGTGCCAACTTTTTTTCTTTTTTTCGAAGTGCTCATTCTCAATCGCAACCCCCTCCTTACGGGTCCCCCACTATAAGACCCAAAAACCCCGCCCGGGGGGTCCACTTGTTGCCCCCCTCTTCCGCAATCCTTGTCTTCTCGTCAAGTCTCCCTGGGCCCTTTGTCCCTCCCCCAACTTTTTTTGGGAAATTGGTCTGTCCGGTTCCTTTTTTTCAACTCACGCTCACGCGTTTCCCCTTATTTTGGACGTCATTTTTTCGGATTTGGGGGTTTTTTGTAGGTGCGGGGCCCCCTTTCCCTTCTCTGGTATTAAGTCCCCCTTTTTTTTTCTGTTTTCCCTTTTGAATGTCCTCAGGTATTTGATTCTTATGCTGATATTTTCTTCTTTTGATGACTTTCGGGCGTGATCATGGTCGATTTTTTGGTTTCTTAGAATTCTAAATTGAGTTTCTTCCCCTAGTACGGAGTCCTATTGTGTCTGATTGGGCATAGAATTTCGCTTTTCTTGACCCCTGTTTTCTTTCTTACGATCATTTTTTTTTTTTTTTACCACGTGGTTTTTTTCCCGGTCTGCCGGAAACATTTTTCTTTTTCACTTTCGCCCAGTGGTCCCTTCTTTTTTTTTTTTCCTTTCTTTTTTCGGAAGTTGATTTTTTTTAGGATTTGATTTTCTTTTTATTGTTAGTTCTTTTCCCCTGAGGATTGGGTTTGGTTTTTCCTTTTCCTCGTGCGGTTCCTTTTTTGATTTGCTTTGGATTTTTACCGGTGGGCCCGGTTTTTTCCTTTTCTTTTCCCCCGTCTCGGACCCCCCAACCCCAATTAGTGCTGATCCTGCACCTGTTCCTTTCTTTGTGGGGCCAGGCTTCGCCCTTTTTTTCTTCCTGTCAGGGTTCTTTATTTGTGGATGGACACCCTTTACTTTTTTTCGACGAGTTTTTTTTAATCTTCCAACTTTCCCTTTTTGTGGATTAGGGTCATTATTGTTCTTTTCCATGGTGGAGGGTGCCACATGGGTCGTTTTCTCCCTTTTTACACCTTTCTCCCCCTTGTGTCTTCTTTTCAAAGACTGTGATTTTTTTTGGTTGTCTTCCTTCCATTCGGCTCCCAGGTCGTGCTGACCTGCCCTTAGCCTTTTTTTTTTTGAAAATTGCTCTCCATCGAACTCCCTTTTTCTTAGTTCTTTTTAGGCTTGGACCCGTTTCCTGAACTTTTATGTTGGAACGAACGACCCTTCCCTTTACCCAGGATTTGAAGAATCTGTATGGAACCACCCAAATTGGCCCCTAGTATTGGGAACCCACCCGATATTGCTGTGCTAAACTTTTCTTTTCTGATTTCTAGTGGAATAGATTTATTCTTTTAGTGTTTTGGACGTTTTATCTGTTTTTTTTTGGGTTTTCTACCAGAGACCCTTGGGTCAGCCCTGTCTTGGAGTTGACCTTTCTCTTGGATGTAAGTTTTTTCCATCCTCATTTTGTTTTTCTTACAACCCCCTATTCGGTGGGGGAGCGAAGAAATCGGTTTGCAATGTTATTTGTTTGATTCAAATATGGCGATTCTCTTCTTTTTTTTCCAAAGATTGTTCGTCTACTTTTTGATTTTTAACCCACCTTTTGTCGTTGCGGGGACCTGCCCGTTTGTTGCGTTGGTTTCCCCCTTCCCGCAGACTTGGATTATGTTCCAGATTGCACCATCCGGTTTTCTTTTTTTTACTTCTGATAGTCTCCCGTCCCCGGTCCGGGTTTCTCTTCGTTCGGGTTTTACCCCTTCTTTCTTTGGGCTTTTACCAGATTTTCTTCTTCGCTTAGAATGCCGTTTGTTGTTTTGTCTATCCCCGATTCTTCAGCGGCCTTCGTTCCTTGGGTTTTTGAGTTTGATTAGGCATTGATTCCACTTTTTGCCCCCCTTTTGGTGCTCCTTTTTTTTTTAGGTTTCGTTTCATTCTTGACGGTTTTTCCCCTCCGATGGAATGAAAAAAAGGTGATGTTTTGGCTGATCTCTTCTCTCCCCTCCTTTTTCTTTTTTTTTTTTTTTTGTCTGGCTGCCCATATTTTCTATTATAGGCTCTCCAGAAGAAGGGCCGTGTGAGCCCGCGACCCCTCCAAACTGTTCAAAGTTTTCTAACCACTGGGAAGGCTTCTTCTTCCCCCCCCCCCAAATTCCCCTCTCGATGAGCAGGTCCTTTTAGAGTTCCCAACAGGTTGGTCGTCCTTTCTCCAGACGAATTTTTTTTTTCCCACCCCCACAATTTTACAGGCCCAGGGCGCCCACCAAAACGATCACCCCCTCCTCGATAGGCACGTGATCCGTCCGTGCACCGCGGCCCCCATTCCATTCTGCTCTCCCTTCCCCCGCTTTTTGGTCAGTGTCCCCGCAAAGAATTGTTCCGCACCAACCGTCTCCCCTCCTGGATCTGCCCGACTCCCCCTCCTTCCCCACTTATTACTGAACACCGCGGTTTTTTATTTTTTTCTTTCCCTGACCTTAAAAGAAGGATGTGCACAGGCGTTGACAGCCACGGCAAACTCCCATCTTTCTTTTTTTCCACGCCCCCCCTCGATACCAAGGTATCGAGCACTCCCCCCTCCTGCTTAAAGTTCCCCCTCGCAACCCTGCAATGTTTTTTTTTGTGTGTTTGTGCCTTCTTTCCCGGAAAGTTTGTAGGCCGAGTTCTCGTTTGTTTTTTTTTCCCAACCGCGGAGGCTTTGTTGTTTTGCGTCAAAAAGACTCTCCTTTCTTTTCCTTGCCCCCCCTGGATTCTTTTTAAGCGCCTACGGTGTCCCCACCACTGATTTTTCCCTGCTCTCGGCTTGTTCGGAGTTTTGAGATTTTGGTTGATGGCCGCAGGCTTGAGAAGCCCTTCCAGATCTTGTCGAACACCCAGGTCGCACCGGCTCGCCGATTCACATTCTCCCCTTCTCTTTTGAACCCACCCCCCTTAGTTTCCCATTTTTCACAACCCTAATGACAACTCTCCCCACCCTAGGCGATGGGCGCTCCCCTAGAGACCGGTCCTTTGTTGTTTGAAACTTCTCACCCCCTCATTTTCCCCATGATTTCAAGACGGGCACCCTTCTTTCCCACCTCACGTCCCAGTGCATGATCAGGTCTTTCTGATCCCCCTCGCCAGCGCGGCCCGGTTTCCCCCTTCCAACCCTTCAAAATCGTCACTCTTTTTTTTTAAGGCCCCCCCCAGCTTTGGCAACTGCGAGCCGATCGGATTGCTCTCCCTTTCCCGTCCCCCTTGCGATATCCACTGTGGCTCCCCGCCACACTTTTCCCCAGTCCGCCACTTTATTTCTTCCCCGCTTTTGTTCTCTCCCCCCTTGAGGCAGGAATTTCGCGCCCTTTTGCAGCCGAACCACCCTGGCCCCACGTCATTGGAGGGGGCGACTTCCTTTTCCCTTCAACCGTTCGACGTCTTTAGGCCCCCCCTTCCCCTGCAGTGAACCACCCTTTTTTTCTCCCCCCCTCAGCGCTCTCCGGACCCGACTGCGCGCCCACCGCGAGGCCCCCCTTTTTTCCCCCCATTTTTTTTTCCGGACTACCGGTCCCAAGGTCTTTTTTTTACTCCGACGACTCCCCCCATCCGGCCCACATTCCTCTATCGACCGGCCGGCGTTCTTAGTTTACTCCCCCGGATTTTTTTCTTGCCCTTTTCGCCAAGCGGTTTTTTTTTGACAGGTTTCGCCCTCAGATTCAGAGCTCGTCGTCCGGTAATGGTGAACCGGGTTTTTTTTTTGAGGTCCCGAATCTTATTTTTTTTGCCCCTCTTTTAGATTTGGACCGCTTTTCCTCTCTTTTGCTGATTCGAGATCCCCCATTTCTGGTCTTACGCTATAATTGGCTGCTGGACCTTTTTCCAGATTCTCAAGTTTCACACCCCCTTCCGGTTTCTTAGTTACCTTGAATTATTCCCCAGGTTCGCGGTTCTTTCTGGCCAGTTTTCCAACCCCCCTGCCAATCTGGAAAAAATCATGGCGTCTACTCTCTTTTTCCCCCCTTTTCCACCCGTGTCCTTCCCCCTTTTCGTAGGCCCCCATTATTCCTCCCCCTTTTGAGAGGTATTTGGAGAGGGGCCGCATTGCAGTTTATGTTTTCTTAGGTTTTTCAAACTTTCCTTTTTTTTTCAGATTTGAGGAACTTTTCAATGTTTCGTATTTCCTTTCCAAAGGAAAACCGGTGCCCATACCTGGCATACGCCTGCTCCCTTTCCCCCCATCCCGTTCCTTACAACACCACCCATCCCCTCTTGTGTTGAGGCTTTGCAACTTCCCCCCTTCAGTGTGCAAACTGTCAGCCTTACAGTTCCTGTCCCCTTTGCTGCGGTTCCCTCCGTATAACTAGCCTTTCGTGCCGTCGAATTTGGTGTTTGAGTCGGAATTTTTTCGATATCGTCTTCAGTTATGTTCAATCGCCCCCTGTATTCCTTCCCTGGTGCCCGGAGCTTACCTTAGCTTAGAGAAATATTGCCGAGACGAGTCCCCCCCACCCTCATCCGGTACTACGTTGGTTTTTTTTTATTCTTGTTTTTCTCCCCCTTCAAGCTCTTTAGGCGTGGGCGTGTTGATCCTGACCGAAAGCAATGCTTCTCGTTTGATGTACCTCATTGTTTCTTTTTGGCGGTGGTGCTTTTTCCCAGGTGAACTTCCCACATGTCTGTCTTTTTATGCCCACAGGTCACATTTTCCTGCACCTTCTTAAGGTCCACAGTGCGGTCTTCAACTTTTTCCAGAATTCTTTTTTCTTTCTCTATAGTTTTTTCACTCCATCCCTGTGGAGGATGGACAACCGTCGGACCCTTTTTGATGTTTTGTCATTCTCCCTTCGGACTTCTGACTTTTTGCCTCCTCCCTTCAATGCACTTCTCTCCTCACGTTCCCCTGAGAGAGCATCTTTGTTGTCACACCCGTAATTTTTTTTTGGTGGCCAGTTCCCAGTGTGGATCTCCCGCTATATGGGGCCGGTGCACCCCACACCCCACTGTCATGGTTGGTCTCATCAAAACCTGGTTTTTTTCTGTAAAACAAGGAAACCCCGGCCCTTCCACGCCGTCTCCCCTCTCACTGCACCTGGTTTAGGGCTTAGTCCTTTCCCAAGAATTTGTTTCTTTTGCCCCTAACCCTGGTGGATTTTTTTCCCTATTTGTACGATTCTTAAGCTTCTTTTTTTTTTTTGCGAATTGCGCTTCACTTTTCCTTGAGACTTTGGGTTCCCGGTGTAGGTCCCTGGTTTTCCCCGAACACCTTCCCTTTGACGTTTCTCGTTTCCCCTCCCTTGCCTGATCGAGAAAATGAGAACCTCCCCCTTTGTGTTCTACAATTTTTTTATATCGAAGAACTTTGGTCCTTTTCCCTTAGTGTCGGACCTCTCTATCTGGGGAGTTGCTTTTGGTTTCATAACCCTTTTGTGATCGATAGTTTTTCCTGCACCGCTTTCTTTTTTTTTTATCTCGTCCGATGATTTTAGACGCCACTTCAATGTTTTTCTTTCCCCTTGGCCTTCTGATCGCCCCGACCGTGTTTTCCAGCTTTAGCCTTTTGTCCCCCCA
>Ga0179593_1603761_pt1 | contig 15513 bp, 20 predicted proteins | sample CZODoug2_1_08_16_FD_185931 | JGI IMG/M metagenome (GOLD analysis project Ga0179593, IMG submission 185931) | Vadose zone soil fungal communities from Angelo Coast Range Reserve, California, USA - CZODoug2_1_08_16fungal (PacBio error correction) | ecosystem: Environmental > Terrestrial > Soil >... | reverse complement strand
TTTATTTCTTTTAAACCCACCCCCGTATCAGCTTGTTTTGCTGACTCCCGTCACGACCGCTACTGGTTAGACCCATAACCTGTGACCCAGTCCCATTTTTTTTTTTGAATGAGAGACCTTACCTTTCTGATGCGGTTTTCGCGTTTTCTCTCTTTGACTGGTGGACATCCTAGCCCCCAAAATTTGACCCCACAAGGCAAGTTTAGTATCTTTCCCGCCCCCCCCTTTTTATTCCGCTGGTTAATGTGTGGTTCCCCCCCTACCCCCCCCCCCCCCCCCTTTAGGAATTTTCGGTAGTTTCTTTTCGACTTTTCCCCAAACAATTAGCGCACCTGTTTTTTTGACTATGGCAGGCATTGTGTTATTCCTGACCACAGGGTGTTCTTGTTAGTCCTCTCTTTTAGGTTCAAGTTTTTTTTGAAGAGAAGACCTCTTTTCACCCCCCCCGGTTTTCTTTTTCCCCCCCCCCCAGAGCTTACAACCCTACTTTTTTTTTTGGAGTGCCGCTAAAGGTTCTTGGTTTATGCGGCTTTTGGTTACCCAATTCCTTCTTTTCTCTATTTTTTTGTTTGCTTTTCCGGTCCTTCGTCCCTCCTCCAGGGCGTCGCTCCAGTTGCGGTCCTCAAGATCGTTTGTTCCACTTTCTCGTTTTTTTTTGTTGTTCTTTCAGTCTTCCGTTAGGCACCCTCGGGACGCCCGATCTTCCAAGGGGTGGATTACGTCTTTCCCCCCCCTCCGCCCTGGGAGACCGTTACTTTGAACTGGCGGCTTGATATCTTTTTTCTGCGGAACGAGTGTCCCTGGGCCTTTTTTTTTTAGGACGAGGCTCGTCGTACACATTTCCATTGTTCGAAAACAGTCTCGGCCCAGGACGAGTGTGGGCGTTTTTTTCCCCCTAATTGGCTTGGTTGGTCCCACCTCCTATAGAAGGGGCTGAATGACCCCCCTCCCTTCTGTTATTCCTGTCGGTAATCGTTTTCCCCCCCACTATTACGATCTACCTTGTCTGTACAAAACACACGTTTTTTTCTCACCAAGACCCCCATTGGTTTCTACACCTTGTGATCCCCTCACCTTGCTCCGGATTGTGCGTTCCCGGGGTTGATCCGATTGTCTAGACGTTGGGGCATATCCTGCTATCGTCTCCCCCCCGTTTCAGGCTTCGTCTTCTTTTTGAAATATTTTTTACGTTTGGCCTGCATTTGTTCTCCCCTCTTTATGGTCCGTGCCTTCAAACCAGCTACCTGCGAACCTTTTTTGTCGCGTTCGTGAGTGGTTTACATTTTTTCCCTTTTTCCGGACCCCGGGAACGTAGGCCAACGCTCTCCTCAGTCCCTTAGTTTTCCCCCTCCCGTTTACCACAGGTCTTTTGGCTGTTATAATTTCCATTCCTTTCTGGAAAATGAAATAACGTGATCCTTCTGTTCTACCTGGTTCCCCCCCCCCCCCCCACATATTTTTTTGTCTCTTTCCGTGCCCCCCCGTTCCTTCCCTTTCTTTGAACGAGAACCCCCTGGGTCGGAGACCCCCGTACCGCCTTTTCCCTTTTCTTGTCTGCATTCGCACATTGCCCATATTTTAACCCCTGGGTGCTCCTTTGCTCTCAACCCTTGCGGACATTGACACCTTCTCTAATTACGGCCTGTGTGTTGTCCGATGTGAGATCTCTCTATCCCCCCCTTTTGTGTTTTTTAGACATCCCCCCCCCGGTTTTCGACGTCCCACCCCTTTTTTCCCCTTTTATCAGCTGGTTTTCCACTTCCCCAACGGTCTAGGGGCGGCTTTAGTTTTCTTGACTTTCCTTGCCTTGCAGATAGGCGTGCGAACTTTACCTTTTGTGCCCCGGAAAAAGTAACCCGACAGGCCATTGGTTCTCTGTTCGACCTTTGCCAAGGGATTTGTCTAGGTGTTGTTTTATCCTTCCCCCCCCCCGTGACTTTTTTTTTTCGTGACAACATCCTTTATGATCACGTTACAGTCCCCGCCGGTCAATGTTCCCTAACAATTTTATCGCTCTGGTAGCCCCCTTAGGACATTTCCTTGTCTTTCTTTTTTTTTGCTACCGTTCTTTGTGTTCCTTACCTTCACTCCCCCTAAGTAACTCTTATTGTCGCCCCCTGTCCTCTATTTTTTCTTTTTATTGCCCCGGACACAAGATAGCCATTCCCAATGGCAAGCCCCAGGTCAGTCATCTTAAAACTTACGCATGTCAGTCGTCCTTTTCTTTTTAACGAATATTTCCTTGATATGTCCCCCCCCCGTTTTATCGTCCATCTTTCTTTCGGGTGGTGTTTTGCGTTGAGCAAATAGAGTCCCCCCTCCCAAGAAGAACTTTTTTTCCCCGGGCTCCCCAGCACCCCTTTTCTTCCCATCCCTGCGTGTATCTTCTGCGGTGGCACCCTTTCTTTCCCCTTTCGGATGCGTTCTAGACCCCTTTTCGCTTGGGTCGACCAACCTGAGGTTTGCTCCTCCACCAGCTCTGTTTCTTTCGAATTTACCACAACTTTTTTTTCCTCCCGGATGCTTCGCCCCCCCCCCCCCCCTTCCTTTCCTTCGCAAGTCTTCCTTTTTTTCTCCGCCGCAATTGCGGCTCTACTTTTCACCGTCTAGGGTTTCGGCAAGTGCCCAAAAACCCTTTTTGATGAGATCTGCGATTTTGTTGTGCGTAAAACTCCCTGGACCCTCCCTTTTCGTTCCTTTTTTTTTTATTTTTCCCGCCTGTGAAGCCTCCCGGTCTTTATCTTGCCCCTTTTTTGACTTTTCCACCTGAGGATACCCCCCCCCCCTTTCGATCGGACGATCTTCTTACCCCTGCTACCCGCTTTTTTCCTTAGCGGCTCTCCACCGGCGAGTGAAAGAGGTTTTCTTTGTCAATGCAGTCCCCCCCCCCCAGGTATGAGCCGATCCCTTTTTCGATTTTCCCCCACAGCACACCCCGAGTTTTGAGTTACCCCCCCTTTTAAATCCATTTCCCCCTTTTTTTTTTTTTCCCCCGAAAACACTTCTGCCCTAGTTCCTCCCTATATGTTTGACTTTCTTTTGAAACCTTTTTCACAACACCGAACCTTTTTTCGCCCCCCCCAAGGTTTTTTGAGTTCCCTAAAGATGCCCCATCCCTAGTGGCCCTCCCGTATAATTTCTTTTTTTTGTAGTTCGTGGGAACCCAGATGAGGTCCCCTCCTTTCTCCCCCTTGGAAAAGCAACAAAAGGCACGGCCCCCCCTCCCACAATTTTCGGAGACACCCCCCCCCACATTGTATCTTTCCACTAATTCCCGCCAATTTTGTCGTATTAGGCAGACCAATTCTCCTGTTTTGTTGTTCTAACGCCGACCTCCTTTCTTACATTGTGCCCCTTGCCAAAGCTTCCCCCTCCGCTCAAATATGTTTTCAACTTTTTCCTTGAACTTATACAACCTCCAGTTCTCTTTTCCCCTTTCTTGGCACCCCCCCTACAAACGGGTGCTTTTAGGCCAGGATTTCGCGTGGTTCTCCAGTCCTCCCAAGCACATGTAGTCCACTCTACATGAAGCCCCAGACCCCCCCCCAACCAGTCACAGGGATACACTTTGGATTCCAGATGACCCGTTGGCCGGTGCAAGGAGTCTTCCTTCCCACAACTGACGCGGTTGGCTGCCCCGTGTCCTTCCCCCCAAATCATCGAAATTTTCTTGAATCATGCCTCCTTCCATCGACTGCCCCCCCTTTTTTCCTATCTTCCAGGGCTCCCATTTTGCACATGGACTTCTGTCGCTTTGTGGTGCCCCCCTCCCTCCCCAGGTCCCTCCCAAGAGTCAACGAATATCTTTCTTTTTTGTTGCCGCCAAGTGAGCAAGTTTTTTTTATGAGAGGCGGCGATCACCTGTGTTCCCCCCTCCTCTTTTTTTGATCGGGAAGTCGCGGCGCGGCACTTAATTTCGGCGGCCCCATACGTTTTCCCCCCGAAGTTCCCTTTTTTTTCCGCTCCGGATGGCCGATTGACATCTTCTCCTCCCCCTTCCCGTCCTGGTCCCCGGAGTGTCCCCCCACTTGGGCATCCGCGTTTTTTTTGGTGTGGACCGTTGAACCTTTTTTTTGGTTTTTTTTTGTTTTTTGTGGTGTAAAACGAAACTTGGCCCCGCCCACCACCTACGTTTCTCATCGGAAATTTTTCCAGTAAAGTACAGATTATGATTCTTAAAGTGCAAAAACATCCGGACTTGCCCCCCCTGTCAGCGTTTGAGGGACCAAAAAGGTGACTTTAGTTTGACAGCCTCATTTTTCCAAAAAAGTTCCTTTGGACATTCGTGTACCACCGGGATTTCTATTTTTCAGATGTTAAACTGACTTGATGATACAAGCCCTGTCCTCTCCCCTTTCTCGAGAAAAACCTCCTTTGACGTGTGCCCAGTTCCTTTTTTAACCCTGGTCTCCCTTCCATAATCTCCCCCCCGCTTCCAAAAGCCCCCCCACAACGGCGAACTTCTCCCCCCCCCCTCACCCCCCCCTCATACGATGCCTACCCGGCGATACTGTTAGAGGTTCAGGCCCTCTTCTTTTCCTTTGGAGACACTCAAGGATTTTCCTTTTTACTGCAGGCCTGCCCCTTCGGCAACATCCCCCCTTACCTAGCCCCCGAGAACCCCCCCCCCTTTCCTTTTGTGGACCGGCTTTCCCGTGTCGACATCCCAGTGCGGAACCTAATCAAGCGCATTCCCAAAAAGGACCCGTCCCCAAATTTACAATTCCCGGTAAATACCATGGTCTCGGAACCTCATCAGACGTCAGTTTTTGGGGGTTGTTATTTCGTGCTTATTTTCCCCTCCCCGCTGGGGACCCAAACCCCACAAGTGGAATAATACTTTCCTATACCGTCATGCATAAGACTTTCCCCTTGGTTGAAGATGATCCCATTTCGCGGGCCCCCCCCCTTCTTTGCCGATTCATGATTTCCTTTTTGACGTATGTGTTTTTCCTTTAGATTCCAGGAGTGATTTTTTCTTCTGAGTCTCAACTTTGGATTCACATCCCCCCTCTTCAGGGACATAGATTTCACTGGGAAAGTTCCCGATTCACACCCTTCTCCCAGGCTCATGCCGTTTTGCAACCCATTGACCGCGGTTCTGTCCGAAGATCCTGTTGAATTCCCCCTTCTTGCAGTAGTTTTGGTTTCTGTGGAGAAAAGTCGCCTATTTTTCCCCCACAGAGATTGTTAAAGCGCCCGCGTCGTCGGCAACCCCGCACCTTTCTCTCTTCTACTCATCATTTGGTTGGGTGGGGATTGAGTGGAGGCTTGGTTTGGTTTTACCTTTGTGACCTCCTCATTGTTCTCCTGTTGTCGGCGGTTTTTGACTTTTTTCGCTTAATCCCCCCCCATCGGTTGGTTCCCCCCAGACCTTCTTCCCCGCCCCTCTGGTGTTCCGCTTTTCCTGAACCTCCTTTCTTCTGAGTGCAGTTATTTCTGGATCCAGCCCCTTCTATTCAATCTTTCGTTCATCCCTTTTATTTTGAGAATCCCAACACCTCCCCCGATATAGCCCCCTTGAAAGGTCACACTCCTTTTTTCTCGTGACCCTTCCTTTTCTCGACCTTGATGATCAATCAGTCAAACCGAAGAAGAACGATGGTTTTTTGGCGCAAGTGCGTTATTTTTTGAGCTCCCTCTTGTTGTTGCTAGTCATTCCTTCCCCCCTCTCTTCGGTATCTTTTAAGTGAGACCCCCATTGGTTTTGTGGTTTTCTATTGGCCAGTGAGGGGCAGGCAGAAGCGAATGGGGAATTTTTTACTTTTTTCTGGAGCATTCTGTGGCAACTCACAGCTTCCCCTCCCCCTCCCAGGTTTTAGGCTCTTACTGTATTTGCCTCCGTGTGGCAGGGTTATGCTGATTCCTTTCCCCCGGTTCTTCTCCATGAGTCCCCGGACGCCCGACCCAGTTGGACTCTTGTATTTCTTTTTCTTTTCCTATAAGTCGTGGCAACGTCATTTCTCCTTGGCGGTTTTTTTTTCAGTTGGTGCCCTTACCCCCCCCTTACCCAATGTTAGTCCAGCTTTTTACCACGTCACATCTGTTAAGAAGCACATATTAGTTTTCCTCTTTCTTTTAGGCGTCCAATTTCCTCTCACACTGGACAAGGCCCTACTAAACCCCCCAGTCGCTTGTGCCCCGTTCATTCTTTTCCCCTCCTTTAGGTTGTCTGGTTAATGCCTCCCCCTTTTGCAAACTACCCACCCTGGTGTCCTTCCTTCTCCCCCACACCCGTTGCAAAGTGTCCCTGGATGTTTGTTTTTGACTCTTTGTATAGACTTTTTTTTTTTTTCTGTACGTCATCTAGATGATGCGTACCTTTTTTTTTCTTTTCGATTTGATTTGTCTCCCCAAGTCCTTTTTATCCCCCCATCTGAAAATAGGGTGTGTCCCCCCCCTCCTCTGACCATGACTTGGTTGGTTCTCCCCTGCGGTCGTCTCACTGCATCTTTTCCTTGATGCTTTCGGCCAGTCTTTTTTCCCCAATCTGTTGAAGATCATCCTTTAGCGCTCCCCTTCAGAATTCCAGAGTTCCCCAAAACCTTTTACCTTTTCCTCTCTCTTCCCAGATCATTTGGGCTGGCTTTCCTCGATCTTCTTATTTCCTTTCAAATGGCTGGCGGGGCGTTCCAGTCGTCTTAGTGATCCATACCACTTTATGGTAAATCCCCAGAGTCCAAAAACGTTTCCCTATCTCTTTCATGTTTTTGCTGACCATCCCTTTTGGATTCTCCTTTTTGAAGCAAAAGTCTCCCTCCACCGTCTTCCCCCTGGTCCGTTCGGCATTGAGCGGGGGCTTTTTGTTAAGTCTTGGTTTCGCTTTCCCCCACCCTTGCTCCCGTACCATTTTTTTTCTGGCATTTGGGATGTCGATTTGTCGGCTTTTCCTTTCTATTCACCTGCGAGCGGTTTTTTTCTTTCCTGGGCGGTGTGTGCTTCATGTCCCCCCCTTTTTCTGAAAGCCGTTTCTTCCGCGGGCGTTGATAGTAACTTTTCCTCCTTGCCACCTCCTTCGGTTCCCTTTTCTTTTTCCCTTCCTGTCTTTTTTTGAAGTTTATGTATCTCTTTTTCCCTTTCCCAGCATATCGCGGTGTTTTTTTTTGCGCCTCCTCCCCACCGGACCCGCTCTTGTGGGACGGTGTCCACACTGTCTTTTGGGTTCAATTGCGAGAAATTGCTTTTCCCGTCTGTGGCTGTCTTTTTTTTTGGCGTTGGCCCTCCCCCCCCCCCCCCCCCCCCCTTTGAGGGGGAGTCCCTTTCTTACACAAACAAATTTCCCCCTTTTCCCGGACCCCTTATTCTGCGCCCAGAGTTCTTCTGAACACCCCCCCCAAACTTTTTTGGCGTTCTTTATTTGTTTTTGTTTTGTTTGATTTCGGATTTGCGCCCTTTCCCAATCCTTCTTCAGAGGTGGACTCGTGACATCCTTGGTACCTTTCCTTCCCTCGTACGTGGATTACTCTCGTTTTAGTTGCTTTCCGTTTTTACCCCCCACCCCTTTTGTTGTGTCCGGGAAGGACCCCCCATTCTGCTTCACCCCCCTCTTTCAGTTGTGGGTTGGGACCCCCCCCTCTCTTTACTTCTGAGGCAGCTTCAAGCAGATTAGGAAGTTTTGAGATTGGTTATCCTTTTTTCTCTGCTAATTTTGTTTTTCCCTTGTGGTGGTGGAATTTTTCTAATTTCCCCTTTTGCCCAGCTGGCTGACCATATCTTTCCCAGAGATTTTCTCTCTCCCTTTCCGGTCTACGGCCACATTTCAATCGTCCCCTCTCCCTCTGCCCGTTTGCTTGGTTCGACACCTCGGACGGAGCCGGTTTGGAACTGATCTTCCCAATTGCTTTTCTTTCTCCCCGCGCGGGCTGTCTTTTTTTCCCTTCTTTCCCTGGATGGGCGCGGATCCCTGACGTACACCATGTTTTTTTCACTTGGGATGAACCTTTTTTTTCTACGGCGAGCTGTGGCGGTTTTTTAAGTCTTCCTCTGTGAATTGTCCCCCTTTTTTTTCCGCATAGGGGTGGCGCCCCAATCTCCCCCCTACTAAGGACGACTCTGTCCTTTTTTGTTCCACCACACGCTTATCCCTGTTCTTTACAAAAATTTGATTCTCAGACCATCTCTTTTTTCAACCAGATCTCAGCGCTCTGGTACAACGCCGCCCCCTTCCCTTCGAAGTGAGCTACTCTGGGTTTTTTTCTCCCCAGGATATTCCCCCATCCCCTAGGCGAACCGCGGTTCTTTTATCGGGGGTTCTTGGCCCTTTGTTTTCCCTTGCCCTCTATGTGTTCATGTTGCCCTTTAACTCTCCAATCGCGGGGCCTTTGGATCGTCATACGTCTTTACCCCTTTCTTTTGCCAAGGGACGTGTCCTTTACCCTGGGACTGTCCACCAAACGTCTCCCTGTAAGGCTTCCGAAAGCTTAACACCCCCTTTTTTACCTTCTAGTCCCTGGGCCTGTTTTTTCCAAAGGATCCCTTTTAGTTAACCTTCCGTATCTGACCCCCCCCCCCCCCCCCCCACCTCTTATATTTTTTGCGCCGCCCTTTTTCCTTTTCAGCGTTGGGTCGTACCTGACAGGGCCTGCTTTTAATTCCCCCCAGCCACCTTTCCTTTCTTTTTCCTTTCCCCCAAAGCCTCTTTCCCCCCCTTTTGTCTCTTCCTGCCTTAAAAATCAAGACCCCGTGATAACCTTGAATTTGACCCTCGTGAGATAGTTAGTTTTTTTTTTTGCTGGTACCGTTTTTGATCTCCCCCCTTCTTTTTTTCCTCATTCTTTTTTTTAATTGAATCCCCTTACCTTGCAGGCCTCACCCCCCCCCCCAATATGTTTTTTACCTTCCCCCCTATTTGGTTTTCAAAATGGCCGTTTATCCCCGGTTTTTCGTCTCCTAGTCCTGTCGCAACTTTGGAAGATTTTCCTTTTTTCCTCACCGACAATCGGTGCACTTCGGAAAGTTTCTCAGCAGGCCCTTGTTTTCTTCTTCGGGAAACCGCTTCACACCTTTTTGGACTGTCGTCCCCACCTCCTGATTGTTTCTCAAACTATTTTCCTTATCCGTAAGTTTACCACCCCCCCCGGTCCCCAGGTCAGGGCCCACATCTTTTTAAGCTTTCTTCCTCCTTCCTTTATTGAGGAGAGTTTTGTGAATCCCTTCCTTTTTTTTCCCCCCCTTTGACCCCCCTTGAACAAAACGACGACTTTTATTGCGACTCGACCAATGTGTTCCCCCCCCCCCCCCTGGTGGACTTTTTTTTTTTTCCTGGTCCCACCTTTTTTCCCTTTCCCCCACAAATGGCCAGGCCCCCGCCCCGATATTCCCCTGCCTGGCGGTTCGCGAACGTCATGCTCCTTTCCCCAGTGCTCTGCCCCACTTTTCGCCATTAGGTCACTTTTTCTTGCGTATTCGAGCTTTTTGAATTCCGAATTTTTACTAAGTCCCTCTTATTTAGGGCACCTTTCCCCCCCTTTTTGTTTGTTGTCCACCCCATAACCTCGGTTACTCCGTTTTTTTTTCAAAAATGATTTACCCATTCTCCTGTGGTTATACTTCCCCCCCGGGCTTTCTGCTTCGGTCCCAAAACCATTCCCCCCCCTTTTTTCCGCTTTCCACAAGACCATTAGCTTTTTTTTTTGTGAGTTCGCCATTTTACCCCCTTGGACCCCCCCCCCCCCCCCCCCTCCTAGGGCTCGCGCACCCGGACTTTTATATTACCACCGATGCCCCGCTAGATCTTTTTTCAAGCCGCCATTGCGGTTTTTATTTTCGGCTCAGAGTTTTTCTGTTGAGAAACCCTTGAGGATAGATCGTTGACCGATTGATTTTGCCCTCCCACCCTCCTCTTTCCCAATTACTTTCCCCCCCTTCCCCTGAAAGTCAAGCCCTGGAGTCCTCCGCCTTTACTTCCTCCTGACCTCACATTTCTTTCTCCCCCCCCCCAATAGTATCCTCTTGTTCACACAACAAGCTCCTGGCCTAGTCTTGTCTTCTCGCGCGTTTCCCCACTCTGGGTCGTCACCCGTGGAAACTAGGTCGTCGCAGATGTCTTTTCCCCCCCCCCCCCTCTCCTTCCCCAAGACCTAAAAGATCTGTTGGATTTTTCATGGCCCGGGCCACTAAGGTCTCCATTTCACAATATCATGACAACTCTTCCGGTCTATTCTTCTCTTGGAACCCGTCCAGACCCCCCACCCCCCCTACCCCTTCCTAATTTTTTTTTTGGGCTGCTTCCCCCTGCTGTCACCCAAGCTTTTTAGGTCCCCGAATTTAATTTTTTTCCTTTTTGTGAACACCCGATGCGGTCCCCAACGTCGCCCCCCGCTAACGGCATAAGACTTGGCCTAAAAAACAAATTTCGCTGTGCCCCCCCCAAAAACCAGGCCCCCCCCAACCTCCAATAGTCGGGTTCCAAACTTGATAATGTGTTGCATCAGGTAGACTCCCCTTCATGACGTGAACTTTTAATTTCCTCCCATTCAGGTGGGAATTCTTTTGAGGAGACCCCGCACCGGATCGACCTCACCCTCAAACTTTTGCTTCCAAGGCCCAGAGGTTCTCGGGCGGGTGCCCTGACCAAAACCAGGGGTCCCCAAGTCTAATTCTCCCTCCATGTGACTGTCAGACCCCCCCAACCGTCAGTACGTTTCATTCCCTTTCCCTTTGACCCCCTCCTTCAAAGCGTGACGGGCATTTTGAACCCGTTCCCAAGTCATTTTTGGACCAGCCCGGCCCCCCCCTCCACCTTCCCAACAAGACTTGATCATTCGTCCCGCCCCTCCTTTGCCGTGATAGGCTCTGATAAGTGGTCATGATCGTCCCGAGTGACCTCTCCTCTGTGTCCCCCATTCATCGGCCGCTTTTCTCAAGCAAGCCGGAATTTATACCAGTGCTGGAATCTGTTCGAGAGGTGGACTTTGGTACCTTCCCCCTTCAAGCGCGTCTCTTTTTCTCTGCAACCCCCCCCATCAAAGCCTGTCTTCCGTCAGACTTTCCCCTTCGATGCAATCGTTGGAGCCAGTATTGGGTACTTCTTGCGTTTCCAAGATTTTGCAGGCGCCCCCCCCTCCACCAGCCCAGCACCACCCCCCCACCCTTAAAACACTTTTCTCCTTCCTGAGGGAAACGTTAAGTTTCTTTGTGCAGTCCCCAGTCAACCTGCAGTTCACGTAGGTCGAAGGGGACCATTTCTTTTCGTGCCGCAGCCCCTGGAAAATCTGAGGTCCCCCTTTTCTTCCCACAAGAGAAACGATGATCTTTCTTGAAAAATGTCTTGTTCCGGGACCGTCCCTAGGATTTGGGACTTTTTTTTTTTTTTTTTCCCCAAGATAACTTTTTTCCCCTGATTCTACCGTTTTTCCTTCCTTCCTCCCCCTTACCAGACAGACCCCCCAAAAGCACCCCCGCCATAGACTCCCCTCCCTCAAGTGAAAGTACCACTTTCTCTTCAAAGATTTCCCCTTGTACGGTACTTTCCTTCTAAATGTTGAGACCGAGGTTTTTAGCAGGCAGCCTACCCCCCCTTTCGGCCCTTAAAGAGTTTTTTATCCAGCTTTACTTGCTCGGTGGCCTTCTCGAAATTTTTGAACATCAGCGGTCGCCCCAATTCACCCCCTGCAAATTCACGGCCAAAGACCTTACCCCCCCCACTTTCCTCGAGCCTCCCCTCACCATGTCCGCTTCCCCTTTTCTCGAGCGCCCCCCACGCGGATCAATATCTTCCTCTCGCCGGCCCTACACCAGCTTACTCAGGTCTTGTTTGAAGACTTTGATACATATTTTTCTTTCACGAAAGTGCGGCAGCATTGACGTGGTGCTGATTTTGCCAGATCCCCGGTTTTTTCGAGAACCTGGAACTTGTGATGTGGGCACTTTTTTCTTTTCCCCTTGGTATAGATTAAGGTTTTTTTTTTTTTTTAAAGCCCTTTCTTCACGGTGCTGGGTCCTCACTTGGTGTAGTCAACCACCCTCCCCATTTGGAGACTTTCATATTTTCTCTATATCCTGTATGGTATTTATTCTCCTCCCTGAGCATTAGTCAAACAATCTGATTAAAACATCTATCTGCTTTCCCAAAAATGTAATACTTATATTCCATATTTGTTGGTTTTTTATTATCTTGGTCGGTTTCCCCCCCCTTCAAATACGAGTTGATTTTTTCGATCTTTTTTTCTTTTTTCCAAGGCACCTTTTTTTTTTCCCCAGTGCCCTCCTCCTTTTCTGTGAAGATCTTAGCCTTTTTTTCTCGGGTCATGGTTGCCTTGACCGGCCTTTCGGGGACTTTCTGGGTCTTACTTGGAAGGAAAAGAACTGATATATTTTGACCCCTGATTCTCGCTGTCTGTTTTCCCTCTCCTTGGGCCCGATTTCCAACACCCCCCCGGTTTCTTTTTTTTCCAAGCTATCCCCGTCCCCCAACGGGCTTTCTAGGGTCCCCCCTTTTCGTTCTGAACTTGATGATCCTTCCTCCCAATTGTCTCATGGTGGCTTTTCCACGTTTCCTGGCAGATTATTCCCAGTGGTTTTCTTGGTCGATAGATAGTTTTCCCCCCCAGATGTCCCCCGGGCTTCCTAGAGCCATTTTTGTTCTTTGGATATTCTTTTTTTGTGTCTTTTTCTCTATGTTCTGGGACTATGTTTCTTTTTCTTCCTCCCCCGGCACTCCCGCTCCTGTGCGTTCCCTTTTTTTTTTTCTTGCTTAATTAGCGCTGTTTGGTGGCATGTCTGTTTCTTCCCTTGAACCCGCGTACCTGATCTTTTTCCCAGGGCGCTTTTTTACCATCCCGCCTTGGACGTTCGATTTACATGGTTGGCGATGTGCTCGTTTTTTTGTGTTCTTTTCACATTAAACGGGGTGGGTCTGACCTTTGGGCCTTCCCTGGGGCCCCCAATGGCTTTTCCTCAGGGCGCAATATCTTGTGTTGGGGGGTTCTTTGGGTCAGTTCCTGTATGTGACTCTGCCTATACCAAAATATTTATGGATGGTTTCTTCCTACATAATAGTTTTTTGTTTTTTTTTCCCGCTGGAGTTGGTCTCCCATAATTTTCCTTTCTATGATGGACCATTACTTTTGTCCCCCAACCTTTCTTTTTTTTTTGTTAGGTTCCCTCCCATGATCGTCCTCCCCTGTTTGGTTCTCTGATTTTACCGGTGGTTGTGTCTCTGTTTTCCCCCTCCTCGTCCCGTCCCCCCATTGTGGGGTCACCAGATTTTTTTTCACCCCCGGGTTTGAGACGGCGTTTTTTTTCCTGCCAATTGCCCTCCTTTTTTGTCAGCGTCTTCTTCAATGGATTTTTTAAAGATTTTTTTTCTCCTCACTTTATCGTTTTCTGACTTAATCTTTTTTTCCCTCCCTCGTTTCAAAGTCCAGGTCCCGTTGCCTATATCATTTTTCTTGGGCTCGTTTCACCTCTTTTTTTTCGGTTAGTGCCGTCTTAGTGACCCCTTTTTGTGTTTTCGTGGGTTTTTTACCCCCCCCTTATCCATTTCCCCCCTTTCCTCTCTTTGGCCCATATAGTCACCTTGGACCTAAATCAGTGATTGTCACTTACACTAGTCATGATTTTCGAAATTGGGTTGAATATTTTTCGGCAGGCGTCCTTCAAGAAGTATCGTTTTTTTTCTCCGGAACCAGACTTGTAGTTTCTCCTGATCTGGTGTCGGGTATTTGGGATCCACCGTTGCCTCAATTGGAATTTGTTTGTTTTTTTTTTTAGGTGCATGGATCTCTTTTCTTTTTCGTTTTTTTTTCACGTCGTGTTTTTTTTTTTTTCACGTCCGGCAGGGTTCTTTGCTGGTTTTCCCCCAGAAGGATCTACCCGCCTCATTCCTCGGTTGTTAATCACCCCCCTTGCCCTGGTTTTCCCCTCTTTTTCTTCCTGGGGACCTTCCGTTTCTTTCTTTTTGTATGCCGATCGTTCTTTTAACCATCTCATTCTCAATCTTTGGTTCTTGCCCCATTTATTTTCCTAAGAAGAACCCTCTGGGCTCTAGGAGTGTTGAACCCCCCCCCCAGTCCTTTTTTGGTTTGGTCCTCTCCCCTTTTTTTGAGCCCCTGAGCGATCCCTCGTTTTCCTCCTCTACGTCGTGCTTTATCCCCCCTTCCCCGGCTTCGTTCGTTTTTGCCCCACTAGGCTTTTTAATTGCGTTACTCCCCCCCCACCAAAAAAACTTCTTCAATTTTTTTCTTTTTGTATTTTAGGATTCCCCCTCTTTTCACGAAAAGGAGGTCCCCCTATGTTTCCTAATTTTTCCAATGCTTTTTTCTTCAGAATGAAGCCTTTTCTTTTTCCCCTATCGCGGGCTTGCTGTTGGTGGTCTTTCTTCGGGAATCCCGTTTCATTACCGTCGGTTTTTCATTCCCCCTGCTTTTGAACTGGCGGAGATCCGGTTCTCATCGGCGAAGTTTTTTTGTAAGTCCCCAGTCATTTTTTCACTATTTTTTTTTTCTTTCCTTTTTTCATTTGACTTAGTTTTTCTTTTTTTTTTCCCCTTTTCGTCGCTCCGTTTTCATGTTTCGTCATTGATTCTTCCCCCCCGCGAGGTGATTTTTTAAAGCGTTTTCCTTGATACCCCCTTTGGACACAATCTCCTTCTTGCTGGCCTCAACCTTCGACCGTTTTTTGACTGTGTGTCCCTTTTAAAGCCCCCTTCTCTGTCGCTAACCGTGTGACTCTTTTCATTGCCTTTTTTCTAGAAGCTTTCGCCCCCCCCCCCTTTGTTCCCAATTGGCGACCTTGTACCTCTTTTCTTCTAGTTTCTTGTCATTTCTTTGATGGTCGTTTCGGTGTTTGATCTTTTTCTTTTTCGCTGCTTCTGGACAGTGACCTGTTGTAATCCGTTTCACCCACGAGACGATTCCCCCTTCCTTGTTATTTACAAAAAACTTTGCTCAATTACCTTTTTATTTAGTCATTCCTCGTCCCCCTCCCCCCGTGACGTTGTTTTTTCCACTGGCGTTGATTGATTTTCCGACCGGGCTCTTTTCCACTTCTTTCTTATCTTTTCATCTTCCCCTACAATCGGTGAGGTTTTTTTGCTTTTTTCTTTGAGGTGCCCTTTGCCTTTGTTGGAGGGGGGCGCTATTTTTTTTTCCTTTTTCCGACATCCCACGCGACCATGGTCTGTCGCATACTCCTTTGTTCTTTTTTCCCCCCCGGTGGCAGGTTCAAATTTACGCCTTTTCGTCACCGGTCAAATGTCCTTTCGAACCACTCCCCACTCTGTATACGTCAATAGGGAACAGTTCCCCCTTTCGGACCCCTCTTTCCCCCCCCTTTACGGGCGTTTAATAACGTATATTTTTGCGCACCTTTTCTTTGCATTTGCTTTTCGACACACAATGGACTCTCCTTTTGCGAGTACCTCTTTTCCCCGGATCTTTTTTCTGCCCTTCCTTCTTTTTTCTGAACAAAGTTTTTCCCCCTTCCTCCCTAAACGAACGACCCTTGCCCCCCCCATAAAACCCCCCGTTTTTTGGATCTCTGTGAACGCTGTTTTCGTCGCCTGGTTGAGTG
>Ga0179593_1500629_pt1 | contig 15513 bp, 14 predicted proteins | sample CZODoug2_1_08_16_FD_185931 | JGI IMG/M metagenome (GOLD analysis project Ga0179593, IMG submission 185931) | Vadose zone soil fungal communities from Angelo Coast Range Reserve, California, USA - CZODoug2_1_08_16fungal (PacBio error correction) | ecosystem: Environmental > Terrestrial > Soil >... | reverse complement strand
GGCCCTTACGCCACGAAGAGAGAATTTCTGAAGTTCTCTTATTACGCGGGGATTCTCGCTGTCTTCGTAGAGCTCCTTCGCCACCCACACCCCAGATAGTCATCGGCAATTTTTTCTAATTCCTTCTTTCTTTCAGGGAACCCTATCCCTTCTTATTCCCTCCCATTGTCATAAATTTTTGTTTTTCTATGGAGGTACACTGTTTTCTCCTCCGAAGCTCGACGTGCCTTAGCCCCAAGCCCAGCCCCTGACCCCCCGTCGTCATCCCTCTCCCAGACCTAAATTCTCCGACTACGTTCCAAGTCTCCCCAGGGCGGGGAGGGTTCTGAGGACAACTCGTGGAATAAGCGGCTCCTTGCGTCTCTACATTAGATGACTTTCTTTCTTTCTCACAAGCCGTCTTTTTAAAAGTGAATATTCGGGCTCATCCACGGCCTTGCGTGGTTAGGGGCTCTTCCTTCTACGAAATGGCGCCTTTATGATAATATCACTCCCCTTGAGCTATTCACGTGTTGAGACCCCCCCTCCATGACCCTACTCTCCGATTCTTTTTGTCCCAGGTCTACTTCAACCCTTCACAAGAGCACTTCCAGACGACGTCAACTTACGATTTCTTATCTTTTTCCCCATTCCGTCTTCCCTGCTGCTGCCCACTATCACCCCTCCCCCCCCCCCCCAGCCCCACCAGGCCCGGGTTTTAGTCATCCGAGTCCCCTATGCGAACGTGTCTTCCTTCCCTGAACTTGAGGAGTGATTCTTCGCCCTTTTTTTCCCCCTTGCTAACTCGATGCAATAGTAAGCAATCACGTCATCATCTTCTCTAAAAACACTGGGGACCTCTCTTCTATGATCGGCAAGTTTTGTTACCCTTTTACAATCGGCGACGTCCTCCGCATCCTCGGCATCGGTTTAGCTCTCACGGAGCCCCTCCACTTTGGAACCGCTTAAATTCTTGAGTCAAAATTTTTCCCCGACCCAGTTACAAATCAGGCCGAGGTACACTCTTACTTGAGGCGACTCCCCAACTTCCGGTCCCGCCCCTTTCTTTGAACTCCCGTTCCTCGACAACTTTCTGAAATTTTCTCTCCCTCCCCCGGAGGCTCATGTGGATTCCGTTCTCTCTTCTTCCATCCCCTTCCCTTTAACTTACTGATCAGAAAGAAGTAAGGTTTTAGGTGCTGCTCTTCCTTCTTTTTACTACTTCCCTCCGCCCATGGACAAGGCATTGTCCTCCCTGGGGAGGCGACTCCTCAATCCTGCTCCGTACACCGCATGGATCCCCATACTTCAGATTTGCGTATCTCCTGGTTACATCGATTTTCGTAATTTTCTTTTTTCTCACTTAGGTAAGGTCGGAGTTGATTTCCCTCGCCTCGGTTTCTTCTCGGCCATTTCTTTTGAAAGGGGTTCCCCCCCGTGCGAGGCTTCTCCTCCACCCTTTGAGCAATTGACATTAGCAGCCCATGGGCATCGGCGGCGCTTTTCATAGTCCTTTACGTTTTATACCAAGTTAGCATTGAGACCGCCCATCCAGCTTCCGGGTTGCTTATGGTGATCGACGTTTCTCTCCGACTTTTTTCCCCTCGGACCTTTATCTGGCCGAAACTTAGAAACCGTGTCCGTCAGTTTCCCAGGGCCTTCGGCGGCAAGTCTAATAAGTCCGCGCTCACGAAGCCCTTTTAAGTGGAATCTTTCCCGCACCCCCTACCTTTCACATTTTTTGTGGTTTACTGATACGTTGGTCCGGCTTCCCTCCCACACCACGACAAATTTATTTTCCTTCTTTCCTTGTCCGATCTTACGCGGTGTTTGGGTGGTCGTATCATCCGGAGCTCATTTCTTTGACTTGTTGTCTTCTAGAATTCTCGTTTTCACACTATCTTTTTCGAGATGTGAGGTCGAGCGAATGCTTCGGCCCTGCGTCCTAATGCCGTCTCTCCCTTCCTCATTTGTGAACGAACCCCCTCCCCACCGCACTTCTTTTCTCCCAAGCTCACCGGAGGCGTTGAAAATCCCTTGCTTTGTCTTTATCGGGCACAGACACGACACCGCTCCGTCTGTCCTTCCAGTCCCTTGACCCTCCCATTTGTCCAGGTGGTTTTGTAAAGAGGACACTTCTCATTCGTCTTTTTCAACGTTCCACCCCCTCTTGCCTCCTCCTGAATTCGCCCTTCTTGCATCGGCGCCTGTTTTCGGACGTTTTAAAAGACTCAGTCGGAGTGGTCTCCTCTTTGGATCACATTCTTTCCCACCCTTCTTTTTTGGATTGCACCGCTACCTTTCAGGTAGAAAGCAAGGAACACCACAGCGAGACTCCCTTTTTCTTCTTACCTCGAGGTCGCGACTTTTCCTCCCCCAACTTTTATCGGAAAGAGCACCCACTTTAACAGGTTCTTTCACCGCTCCCTGACGATTTTCTCAAAGAAACCCCGCCCCCAATTTTGAGCAATTCAAAAGTATAGGAAGGCACCCTTACTTCCAGAACTGTCCGATCAAGCGGATGAGGAAGGTGTCCTTGTCCCCTCTATCATACTAGATTGTTACTTTGAGGGGACGTCTTTAGGAGACCACTCGGATTCCCCCCCTTCGTTTCCAGTGGATTCTTTGCCTCTGTAGCACCTAAGATCGCCCGCACCCATGTCCTTTTCTTGGGATCGTGTTTCTTTTCTCTTCTACGCGCTCTGACGCCGCCATCCTTCAGTCTGGAACTTTCCCTTGGCTCCCCTTCCTTTTTCCGGGAGGTGGTGGTCGGGAGGGTTTCCCCTTTTGCGGTGGAAGGTCAGGCCTATGTTTTCTCGCCAGGGGCCCCTCTTCGGCGCGGCTTCTTAGTAGTCCCCTTTATCCGGCGACTTGCGTGTATACATGCGTTCCTCCTCCCTTCTTTTGATGAAGGTACGCGTCGCTTTTCTGCTCCTTGCTCGTCCGCCGGTCATCGACGGCCTTTTTGCACCTTCTCTATGGACCTCTTTTTTTGTCGCACTTGTTTTGTTTCCCCGACGCCGAAGCTGTTGGTGTGCATCCGATGAGGAGCGTGGTGTGCGGTCGTATGAATGGCGATTTTCACTATGTTGCCGTTTGGTGGCTGCCTTCACCGCAGGTCTTCGCGCCTCTCCGTATCCGCTATCCGCTATTTTCCCGAAAACTTCGGCGAGGCAGGCAACTCCCACCCCCTTTCCTTCCCACTGGTGGCGACCAACCGGGCTTGCAATACTATCTCCTACAGTACACCTATTTAGTTTTCTGTCTATCTGACCATGTTGGTTACCTTATTCTCCCCCGTTTTCGTTCAAGGCGAAGCCTCTTTTTTAGACAGGAATCTTCTCGCTGAGTGAGCGCAGTGGACTTGCTTCCTCATTCTGTGGGCCCGATTGGGTAGAGATAGTGACCTCGATTCTGCCCCTTTCGCGCCCCGAATCTTATACCCGGCTGATCACGGGCGCCCGAAAGTTTCCTTCTCGTACTTCGAGTGTCCCTTCTGAAGAACCGGGACTTTCTGGCCCTTCTCTTTTTTCTCTTTTTTCGTCCTTCAGAGTCCTTACCCGTTTATTCTCATTGGACCCATGGTTTCTTCTTCGCTTTGCAGGCGCGGGACTCGCCGGTCTCATTGGTCGTGGCTCCCCCTTCCGCTTTTTCTCGGCCTTTTCAGGCGTGAGCTTCCGAGCAGTGAACCGGTATTGTTTCCACACACCCCCCCCTTCTCTCATAGCCTTTACCTAACACTCTCCATCCGTGCATGACCTTTGTAAACGAACCATGACACTTTTAGTTTTGCGCAAAGGAGACTCGTTGTGGCGAGTAATTTTCCTTGCCCCTTCACTACAGCGTCCCTTTCAGTCCATTGTCTCTGCGGACTGAATACGCCGTCTTCCCTTGCGCAAACGAAGCGGGGTCTCTATCTCTTTTTCTCCTCTTTTTTTTTTTCTCGAGATAGGACTTCGCTTTTTTTCGTCAATGGACCAGAGACACTTTCGATTTGTCGATTTGTCTGCTCTCGATGAGCCCCCAGTTGCCTGCCGTTTCTATGCGTTAAGCTTACTTCCTTCCGGCTTCAAACCGCCCCACTCTTTCTTTTTTTCTGGTTCCTTCATCGTGAACACTCACTAGACTCTAGTAGCCCGTTCTTCTTTCTTTTTTTGCTTTTTTTTTCTGCCGGGTTAACAATTGTCCTGCTCCGCGGTTTCCCTTTCGCGCCCTGCGTCTCCCGCCGCCCAAGCCGAATTGCCCGGCAGAAGCCAGCCCTGCGCTGGAAAATTCTTCTTCATTTTTTTCTTTTTTTTGTTCCCCCTTTCCGGGATTCCTTCGCGTTCGTTACACGTCCGAGTCTTTTTTTTTCCTTTTCCGCGTCTCGAAAAGATTCGCGAAATCGGAACTGCTTTCTTCCCCTGGACTAGTTCTTCCGCGGGCCCCCTTCCCCTTCGCATCTCTCTCGCCATCTGGCCCTAGGAGCCCTTTTTTCCCGGCCCCCCCCCCTCTTCCCTACTATACGATCCTTTGTACTTCCCTGCCGTGGCCCAAGACCTCCACTTGAAGCGAAACCCCGTCTTCCTCTGCGTCGACTTGTCTTGCATGCCGCCCATTTACCACGCGGGAGTGTTTTCGTCCCACATGATCCCCCCGCATCCGAGGTCGTATTGGCGCGCGAAAGCAACCTTGGTGACTGCGCCGTGCCCTGTTTGAAAAACTTGCGACGAGACGCCTTCATGTTTTACCCTCTTTTCCCAATTTCTACCCTTGATTGACAACTTTTTTACAGTATTGTAAAAGTAGCTTCGGGGTTCACAAAGTTACCACTCGCGGGGTCCCTTTTCGCTACCAAATCTGGACGAGATCTTCTGTCGTCCCTTTACGCACATGTACTTCATACCCTTATTCTGAAGTACCGTCCTTCCATGTAATAATGTCGCCCCCCTTCAGCGATCCCGGCTTTCCTCCTTTATTCACAAGTTTACCTCTGCCAACTGCTTTTGGACGCCGCCCTACCATCACACAGCCCTTCACATCCGCCTTACCGCTGTCGGTTGCCGTGCATTCTAGTTCACACCGGCTTTTCAGCGTAGCCATCTTCATGGGTTCTGTTCTCTTTTTGATTTCTACTGCTCCTCTGCTAATATCTGCTGCCTTTTGTCATATTCTTTATGAGGCCCATTTGCCGCTAGCCCCCTTGTTACATGCCCCAGCCAGGTTATCTAAACGCGCTTCTTCACTTACCCAATGGTTTCATCGCTTGTTTTTTCTTTCACTTTTTCTTTTAAGGCGAGCTTTCTTGTGCCCTCGTTCCATTCCTGTTCGCGTTGGTCTCGGTCGGCGGCACTGTGACATGTTTTTCCTCCCCCGATGTCCCGGGACTTCACCCATCATTTTGCTTCTCCCTTTATGCGACCCCTTTCGTTTGCCACTGCCCCCCCCCTTTTTTTCTTTGGACACTTAGGGACGTGATAGGGGTAACGGTAAGCCCCACGTAGGTTTGGGTGATTTACTTGAGGACCTCTGATTCCCCATCACATGGAGTTCGTATGTGACGCAAACGTTGCACCTCATCTGCCGCCGAAGTTAGACTAAGTTTTTTCGCTTTCTTGTTCTTCCTTACCCCCCCGGAGTCCTGCCTCATGGTCCTCTGCAATCTCCGAGGGCGGTCAATGGAGGTGGCCGGCCCGCGGTTGATGGTAGTTCTCCGCATCCCACCCCCAGTCCCCCTTTTCCTTTTTTGACCTCCCGTTCATGGGCACTTCGGTGGTTGTTGTTCTTCCCGCCCCTTGCCGGGTGATTCGGCATCCAGTTGTCCTTTCGGTTTGCCATAATTTTTTTTTCATTTTCTTCCCGTGTTGTTTTTCTAGATTTCTTCCCTCCTTCCCTGTGATCCCTCGTGCTGCTTCCCTGCATGGGTTGTCGAGCACAGACCAAACCCCACATCTCTTAGGGCTCCTCATAGTCCCGGAAGGATCTTTTGTATTCACTGAACAACTTACAAACCAAATGCACTGATGGTTGGGTCCCCCCCTCTCCCTCCCGGCCCCGGACGTGATTCTTTTGAACCTCCTGGGCTTTTTTTTCTGCGGTGCCGACTTCCGCGTCGCCTTCTCTCACGCCCTGCCCAAGCCAGCGTTCTTATTTGGGGTGCGGCGATTTCCGATGTCTGCCTCAGTCTTCCTTTTCGAGTGTGTGTTCCCGGGAAGTCCCGGCACTTCCTACCTCCCGGCCCAACTTTCTGACACTGCAGGTGGCCTGTTGAGGCCGCCCCATCAAGAGTCCTCGGCTTGATGAGCGTTCCTAGCAGTTGCGCACCATCCTCCCCCCCGAGCTCTTTCCTTTGACCGTTTTTGTTCTCTACCGACTCCCCCAAAGGTGCCCAGGTGGTCTCTTTCCCTCGGTCGCCTACCTTTTTTTCGCCCAATGCTTGTTTTCTCCCCTCGGCCCTGCTTTTCCCCCACGGCAAATGTCCCTTCACGCCCGCGACAGGCGCGGACATTTTTTTGGGTGTGGGGGGCCCCCCTCTGTGCTGTGAGCGGACCCTCCAAAAGTAACCCCAAGTCGATAAGAAAATTGCAGTCAATGCCCTAAGCAGTGCCGATCTTTTTTGTCTGCCGGTGGTACTATTCAGAGGATTGAGAGTCGGAGCCCGATCTCTCTTATTCAGTTTCTTTCCGGTCTCTTCGAGTCGACCTAGTAAGCAGCCCCCCAACCCCTTCCCCCTGACTTTTTGCGTAATAGTGAACGAATTTGGTGCCGACGGGACTTTCGGGCGGAATCCTTTATTTGTCGGTTCCCTGGGTATAAGCTGTCCATTACTGGTTCTCGGGTGTTCCTTCCTCGTGGCGGACATCACACGGCTGAACCTTTTAAACCGATCTGGATTTTCTTTCCTTTTCAGGCTCCCCTCGGCTTGCCGCCTGTGGTGAGTCTCGCTACGCTCTGCCTTTGTGGTTCTCATTGTAGTACCCCGTGCCTTTTCGCCGTTGAGCTCACCCTGTTTTTCCGTGTAGGATTTGTCTTTTCTCCTCATTTTTTGAAACTCGGTGAACTTGTACCCGCTGTGCAAACCCTTCACCTCCAGCCTTGTGGAAGACGGCGAGGAGCCGGGTTTTTTCGTTCCTTTTTTGTTCTCCGTTTATCGGATAGACTCCTTCATAGGCTGGCCGAGCTCAACGTCGCTGTTTTTTGCCGACAACTGCCGACCCATTTCGGATGAACAGGCTATGCTTTTTATACTTTACGGATGTACGGTGCGTTTTGCACCGTGTTGTCTTGGAAGCGGAAGTTGTAAGGCTTTTTAAGACCCTGGTCTCTCCTGAGATAGGATTTTGTTCTTTTGTCCCTTCTTTCTCTTTGAGCCCCCGCGTCCTTTATGAGGTAAGATGTACATTTCTTCCCCATTGATGATCAGAGCTTGACCCGAGCTTTTCCAGACCTCTCCCTCTCGTTACCTCTCTCTCCGCCTGCTTTTCCGCTTAGACCCCCCCTCCCTTTCGTGTTGAATAGAGTATCAGCCGCCGCGCGGTTTCCCCTGTCTTTAGTCCCCCACCCCGCTGGGGATATCCTTGGGCAGTCTTCTTCCTTCCGGCTCTTTTTGTGCAGCCTTGGGCTTCGGCGCGGTCGCGGCCCTTTTTTCCGGAAGGAGCTATGCTTGTTCTTCAAACGGAAACCCACCCCGTCTACACCAAAGGAATACACTCTTCTCTACTGGCCTCTTTGCCTTCGACTGCTTGGAATCCCAGTACCCCCCTTTCTTGCCTATCTCACTGTTTTTTTTCGAGTAAGATGACCTCTCATGCGGTTCTATAATGATTCCTTATCGTTCTGGAAAGGTCTATGCAGGGAAGGCTCCGTCGACATTCCCCCAGGCAATTCTTATCCTTTTCCTCTCCCTTTGTTTGATATCTGGTGCTAACTTCGAGTCATTTTGAGCAAATTTTCGGAATTTGCCCTTCCGGCCGCGCTTCGGAAGGGCTAAGTCTTCTTTTTGAGCCGATGCTGCATGAGAACGCTTCTCGGTCTATCTCTCCCCCCACGTTGTTCAATGTTCGCTACTGGCCCTTCTAGTTCGAAATTAGCCGGAAGGTCTATCTTTATCCCCCTTTAGAGTCGTTTTTTAAGATTTATGTTTTTGTGGATTGAACAGGCCCTCGCCCGCTAAGCCGAAGAAAACGTCACCGCCTTTCCCCCCGTTCATCATTTTCCGCCCTACCATTTCTAATCTTTCGTCTTCATGCCGTTTCTGGGCTTTTTTTTTACACATTCCCCTTTGAATCCCCGGGGTTGCTTCCCTGCCCTTTCCCTTTGTGGTCGTTCCCTCGTCCTCTCAAAGACCTCTCGACATCGAATTTTCCTTTTTTGCGGTTTTGTTCGGACTCCTGGCCGCCGACTTTCATCAGCCCTCAGGAGCAGATATTCCTCACTTTTCCCTTTCGCGAAGTCAGTCCTTTAGAAACCCCTCTGCCCATCCTTCCTTTTTTTCTTCTTGCCAGCTTCCCCCAACGCCCTTCCCCTCCTCGAAAACGGTGATTGTCCCGGTGTCTGTTTTCTCCCGATTTTTTTTTTTTGGTTTTTCGCTGTTTTTCTTCTCTTGGTTGGGGTGGTGTTGCTTTGCTCGAAGACCTTCCTTCATTTTTTCGTCAAATAGAGTGCCCATCTCTCTCTTTTTCTCTGGTTTCGCCTTTAAGGCGCGATGGTTGAACCCTTTTCTAAGTCTCCCCCCCCCGTCAATCGACCAGCCCCACCCCTTTCCATTTTTATGATCACCGTTGCGGCCTTTCCAACTGATTTTTTTTTTCTGACTTTCCTTCCATCCGTCGTTGAACGTCCCCCTCACCGGGACGAGTTTCGTTCAGCTTCGTCCCCCTTCCTGTCAAGTTGCCCTATAAGGAGGAGACGCGACCCCTTTTCCTTCTTCGGACCGTTCTCCCGACGAGGCCGCACGATTGTACTCGATACGTGACCCGTGACAACCCACTTTGTTTTACCTCTAAGCAGCCACTTCCCCCCTCGCTGTTTAGGCCACTTGAACTTCGTTTATCGTTCGTCAGCCGATTTTATTTTGTTAACCCTCATGTTTACCTCTTGTGATATTCTGATGTTCTGCCTCTTCGGCCTCTCCTCCTCCGGCCCTCCGGATAGGTATTACCCCTCCCCAGAAGACGGACCCCTTTCTCATCTATCTGCAGATGCTTCCCTATTGGGGACGCTGGGTGTCCGGCTCACTTGGAAGTATCCGCCCCTGGTTTCCTTGCCTTTTTTTTTCCGTGCTTTTCAACTGGGTGCTCCCTCTGCCGAGGAGCTCTCCCCACAATAATTTCGACAGTTTCGCGACTATTCGCCCCCCCTGAGGCCCAACTGCGTTTGCCTTGGGGATTCTCTTGCCCCCTGGAATTTTTGGTCGATCGTAGAGCCCACGCAACCCCCTCTTGGGGAGCTTATGGTTCTCTCCATTTTGCCTCCTCATCTCACGCCCTGGAGTTCCCTCGTGAATGGTCTTTCAATGTCTCTCCCCTCTCTCCTACCGTGGCTCGGGACTGGTCAACGCTTCCCCTTTTCCACCAGGAATCCTTTGCCTTTTTTCCACGGTCTCTCACAACAACTGTGCTGTCTAAGGTTTTGTTTATTCCGGCCCAGCGGTGCATTAGTGGGTGTCCTTTTTCGCCCGCATCACCCCCAAGTATCAGCACTCATAACCTGAGTTTTCATTCGTTGGGGCGGGTTTGTCGTTCACCTCAAATGGTTCGAGGAGGCATTTCTCCGTCGTTTTCTGGTCGTTGTAAGAATCCTTCTCTATTTTCCTCCCCCTTTTTTTGGTACAGGACACCTGTTGGCAATAAATAGTTTGTCTTTGTTGGGGGGACTTGTTTCGGTTTTGGGGTTCCCTTTGCCCTTTTTTTGAACGTCAACAGCCCCCCCCTCCCCCTTCCAATGGCTCCCCGACGGCGATCTTTTTGAACTTTTTTTGGTGGTTGCGACGCGTACCATCCACGTAAGTCACTCGACACCATCCGTTAGTGGGTGGGACGCGGTCACTCCCAGGATAAGTAGGAGTTTGTACGTAATGGACTCCTCCTAGTCTTTGTTTTCGTTGCGGTCCTTTTCCCCAGGACTAAGGCGGTTGATTGAAGTCTAGTACGTCGACAAACCATCCCCGCACTTCTCGGATTTTGCGCGTTCAGCATTTCCATTTTATAGACCCGTACGCCAAGCACCCGTTCTGCCACCACTTGCAATCTGTTTCTGAACTGTTCCGCCAAGATCTCGGATCGCATCCCCACGCTGTTCCAACATTTTCCGATCACCCTCTCCCTGATGTTTCATTCGGGCGAGAAACCCCTGCCGCGTTGAGTTCTCCACCCAGTACTCCCGATCGGCAGTTTAGTAATTGACCGCTTGCCTCAGACTTCCTGCGAGCCGTTGCTCGCGGGCCTGTTTGTTTCGGTGTTTGTGTCTTCCGAGGAGGCCTTTTTTTTTTTTTTCTGTGGCGGCCATGCGAGATTCCCTTTCTCAGAGAGCCAGCAACTTCCGTAACAAGAATGCTATTTCTCTCCTGTTTTTTTTTATGCCCCATTTCTGTTCCGAAGCATAGGGCTGCTGGAAGGATTCCTTTTGTCTCTCCAGGTTGCCAGGACCGTTTACACTTCGTCGTTTTCCCGTGTCCCCGCTTTTATGTTCACTCGTTGGTGTCTTTCTTTGACAACGGTACCAGGAGAACTCTGCGTCCCCCCCTCTTTGACCGGCACACGGGCATTAGAAGTTCGCTCCTCTGAACCCCCATAGTGCTCTTTCCCTTTGTGCCGGCCTTGGCGTAGAACAACCCGATGTTGACCGGCTTTGTAAAAAATTGTCGTCTCGGTGTCCCCCCCTCCAGTTTTTTTTCTGAGCGAGCCTCGGTCGTTTGATCCCAGAAGGAGAGGATAGGTTCATTTCCTGCTCGCTTCCACCCCGCAGGTATTTCAGCGCCTAGCCCCCTCCCCCCTGCTTTTTTCTGAACCCCCCCTTAGGTCGTAGGGTGGGCGTTACCCTCGGTGAAGCCTCGCTTACCGTCCCGCCGTATACCGGTTTTCTGAGGATTTCTTTTTTCTTTCTCAGCCGTTTTTTTCTGGAAGGGACCTCATATATAGTGATTGTCGGTTTTCTCCGCCAGTTTTTTGACTTGACTTCACGTCGGTTCGACCGTTTGTCCTTCCGCCCTGCCGCCATTGCTGACTTGATGATCGGGCCGAGCTTCCTTTTCACGCTTTTTCCGAAAAGAGACCCCCCCTGATTCTGTCTCCCCGCTTGTTTTCGCCGTAGTACAGACTTTATTCTTTTCCCCTGATTATGTGTTGGGCACCTCCCAGACGGAGCTTCTCCCCCTTTCCTGTTCTCTCTCCATTTTCACGCTTTTTCGCGGTATCTCGGCTTTTTGCCGTCGCTCGGTATTTCTTCCGTTTGTCTTCGGCGGCGACGGGTTGCGCGGCTTCAAGGCACGAGCGACGCGACCCCCAAGCCCCAGATTTACGGCCATAAGGTCGCTTCACGATCCCCCCCCTCCTTCACCTCTACCGATTAAACTCTATCTCTTTCTTTTCTTCTGTCGTTTCTTTATGAGGAACTCGAGGAGCAAAATTGACGGCTTTTTGCCGAGCCTGGGGTGTGTGTGTGAAAAGCTCTTCTATTCATTTGACCCCCCCGTTCCAAGCTCGTCTGAAGTGTATCACTTTTCCTCGTTCTCTTTTGCCCCATTTCCGTCTCTATACTCCCTGTCCCTTCATCATTGTTGTTGCTAGATATTTCCCCTTAGCGTCCGTTTTGTCGCATGTCGAAGGCGTAGCTTTTCGGCTGCCGTTTTCTGCAGTGGCTCTCGGAGTCCTAAGGGTTTTCATCGATGATTCATCTCCGCATGGAGTCTCTTCTCCTCACTCAGTGCCCGGCATCTACTTCCCCCTTCACGTTCCGGCGACTTTCAAATACATAGCTGTATGTGAGAGAGTTGATTTTTAGATGTTATCGCATTTTTGTTTTTCCCTGCCTGTTCCAATGCTTTACAGCCGGAAACTTCCTTTCCTGGTTCTCGAATTCCCCCGGCGAAGCTTCCCCAGGGCCTCCCTGCTTTGCTGGGTCCCCAAGAAGCTGAGGGTTTTTATTTCCTCCTGACTGTGGAATCCGGGCGGGGCTGACTTCCTTCTTCTCTGTCCCTGAACGTTACCTTTTGGACAGGCCAGTGGGCAATTCGTGAATAGGGCGTTCCCCTTCCCCGCCGTGGCTCGGATTCTCGTCAGAAGGTCTATTGCCTCCTTTATGATCACGATCTATAATACGTGTCCCCCCCTCCGCCCCTTTTTTGCTAAACGATGCCTCCGATCCTTTATCGTCCACATTCTTGTATTCAACTCCAAGACCCCCACGGTCCTCAGTGCTCTCGGCAACCGTTAAGATCGATTGGCCTTCTATCCCGGCATCCTTCAGCACCTTACTCCGCCTGGGTTTTCGAACACGTCTGGACCCGTCGAGGTCGTTTATGCGTTCTCTCTGACCTTCTCTTTGCGCGAGGATGCCCAAAGAACCCTGGCTTTCATACGGACCGAAGTAAACCAACCTCCATGTTGCTCACCCAAGATGGTATTTTCAGTCGTTGACCGGGCAAGGTGGGTAACCCAACGTTCCCCTCTTTTTTTCGACTACGCCTTGACTTTCCAGACCCTTCGCTCTACCGAGAAGTTTTTACGTTTCCTTTCCCCCCTGGAGACGGTCCCATCTCGTCGAGAGAGTCCTCACCTCCTTCCCGGGCGTTTGCCACGATCTGTTTCCGAGACTGACCCCATGTTACCTGGCCAACGCAATTTTGACTCCCGTCCGAATGCCTCCGCTTTCCGCAGCCAACCGATCCAGTTTATACTATGCTCTTTTGCGTTTCTTTCTTTTCGTGGATTATCTACACTCCTTCATGGGTTACCTATTTTTGGCTCCTTCTTTCTATCGCAGATGCGAGGCCAAAGCAGTCGAGCGTTTGACGATCCGCCGCCCGTTACCAACTGATAAGGATTTATCCTCTCGTTTTTTCCTCCCTTTTGCTTATCGACTTGAGGCGCCCTTTGTTGCCCGTCTCTTCCCCTTCTTGCGAGTTGGTTTTTAACCCTCTCTGGCAGGTTTTCGGCGGCACATGTTTGTTTCCAGTCTTTTTTGTGCGCGACCTTAAGAGAGCGCCCCCCACCCTTTGCGGTACCAGGTTCTCTGAGATTTCGAGCCACTTTGTCACGGCTTCTCTTTTGTTCTCTCCTTCGAGGCTGCTTGGACGCAACGCTGGATTCGGATTGCCCTTGTATGACGCCGATTGGTGGGAATAATCACGCCCTCGCTTCCCTTGTGACGGGCCTGCCCCCAGCCAGGCCCCGCGATTCCTTTCGCTTCTCTTGCGGCAGTATCCGCGCAAGCTACAAGATTTGTTTTCCTCGGTCTCATTTCAAACCAAATACCGCGTTTTTTCCCCCTGTTCGTGCATTACCGATCCGTTTTTCTGTTTCTTCTTTAGCCCCAGCATCCCCAACCTCCAGCATAGAGCTGGCGTATCATTGGCACGGGTGCTCATCCCCCTTGTTGGAGCGAGGCATATCCCCGTCCCGGTAGGTCTCCCAGCTTTCATACTCGTTTTTTTGGGAGTCTATTATCTCTTCACCTACAGGGCAAATTTCGTTCTTCGCTCCCGGCCTTTGTGACTCACCCACCTCACAGAGTTTCCAGAAAAGCTGGCAAGAAGGGATTTGTGGTTGTCTCGTTCGTCACTGCACAGCCACCTCTTTGAATGGCCTGTACCTACCCCCCTGGACGCCGATTTGAGGAGCTTTTTTTTTGCGATGACCGAGCGCAAGGTTTCCCCCCCTTTCCGTTCAGGAGGGATGACGACTTGCCTCCTATGGACCTCCTCAAGTCAAGGTCTACTGTTTGTTCCGTCCCCCAGCCTTACTTTTGTCTCTTCCTTCGGCATAAGAATGGTCGAACAATCCATCCTCCCTGACGTGTAGTATTAGCAGCCCTTCTTGTAGAACGCCCCTCATAAAAATTGCCGCCCCCCCTCTTCCCCCGTGTCTCTCGAAATCTACCCCTCGTTCCACTTTTATCCAGTGCTTGTGGTCTTCCTCACCCAGCTCCCCAAACCTGTCCAATGGCCCCAGTTCCAGATTTTCCTGCTCAGGTAAAAAAATGCCCCCCCACCCCCCCTCATGCTTGTACTCCAATGACGGGCGTACCGTACAAGCCTCGAGAAGCACCAGTGAGTTTGAATTGGGCTTCAGCGGGATTCTGATTCATGAGCGGTGTACCGTTGCTTCTATGTCTGTCGGCTTAACGAGGAGTCCGGCTAGGGCGGCCTTTATTTCCTCTCTCCCGGACCAGAACCCTCTCAAGTGATTATCGTTTAGGCCTTTTAGCGTGCCGCCCCCTATGTCATACGATTTCATCCGGGGCTCTTTGCCCCGTCCGCGGTTCTCGTTCGGGCTTCGTTTCTTTCAAACTTGGCGGCAATTCGGTAATATGGTTTCGATTCTTGCGTTTGGAGTTCACGGTGTCTCGGGCTTTCCCAATTTCCCCTTCTTTCTTCTCCTGTGACGGCAAGCTGCTTTCGCGTCCCATTTTCTACTTTCGGGATAGCAATGTTTGTTGGAGGCGACCCCGTCGCCCTCGGGAAGTGGTTGTCCCCCCCCCTTGAAGCTTCCCCTGGTGTCCAAGACGGCCGCCTTTGCATGGTCTCTCATGTCGCTTAGCGTGGTGTTGCGCATTTGGCTTCTTCCTCTCTACGGTTCAGAGGGTCCGCCTCCGCCAGTCTTTCGTCTTCCCCCGACTTCTTCTCTAGAAGACCTGCTTGCACTTCCTATATTCGGAGGTGGAGACGGGCTTGCCCGTCCCTAGCTAAGCGTTTACGCTTCCCCCCTTTTTTCGCGCGAGGACCGTGGCTGATGGCCGTTTAAGCGTGCCTTTCTGTTCCTCTCCGCTGAGAGGGTTTTTCACCCCGTGCTATCCGGGGCAGGTCTTGCGTTCGAAGCTAGTGATCATTTTGATCTCGCCTTTCTTTCCCTGAGCTTCCCCGATTCGGAGCCATGTCAGCCCCTTTCCCCAAGCTAATTTTCGATTTGCCCCCCCGGTTATTGGGAGCGTCGAACGACGACACTCATTTTATGCGTATATTAGAGCCGCCGTTCGATGAGTCCACTTGTCTAGTCCCCCTTCCCCCCTATGTGGCTCTTCGCCATTCCTAGCCGGTTAGTATTAGAACGTTCCCGTCGGTTCGTGTTTTTCTGAGCGTTTGTTGCAAAGTTTCTCTCTCTCTTGGGTAACCCGTCATCTTTTTTCTTAACCATGATCAATTCAAGGCATTTTCGCCCCTCGTAAGTTTATTGGCCCGAACATGATTTTAAGTAGACCCGGTTGACGCGTGTGGTGGGGTACTCTTCCCTTATCCATGCGGCCAATGTTCTCCCCCGAGGAATCCCCCCTCTTCCTTCTGCCCTGCCGAAGGTCTCTGCAGGACAAGCTCTTCGCCTGCGCAAACGTTCTTGGTCCTTT
>Ga0179593_1493687_pt1 | contig 15513 bp, 16 predicted proteins | sample CZODoug2_1_08_16_FD_185931 | JGI IMG/M metagenome (GOLD analysis project Ga0179593, IMG submission 185931) | Vadose zone soil fungal communities from Angelo Coast Range Reserve, California, USA - CZODoug2_1_08_16fungal (PacBio error correction) | ecosystem: Environmental > Terrestrial > Soil >... | reverse complement strand
TCTTTCCCACGAAAGCACTTTGATTCTCAACTCCCGAGTCGCCATTTCATAGAAACCCCACAGAATGGCCGAAAGCTCACTCCTGTGCGAGACTTTCGATCCATCTCAGTAACGGAATGTTTTCCTTGTTTTCCTATCCCCTTTTACCGATTAAACCCGCTTCCCCCCCTCATTGATATACCCCCTTTCCCCAATCCTTTCGACCCTGCTGGCAGGCCTCGGATAGAAGAGGAATAGGGATTTACTTTTCGGTTTTCCATCAAGCCATTCTCTATCTTCCTCCTGTCGGTCCCCCATTCCCATTCGCCCCAATAGAGTCAGCGAGAGATCCCCTCCTTCTTGACAGGACTTTTTCGATTGTTCTCACGGTTTTCGGTGAACATGCAAAACACCAGTCCCTTCCAACACATTCCCTGCTGCCTCGAAATCCCCCCCCGAATGATTCTCCCCTCTCCCCGGCTTCATGTTGCTCCCTTCAGTGAAAACTGCAGTGCGCACCCTGATTCTCTGTTTTCTTTCCCCCAGACTTGGTGGTTTTGTTCCTCTTTACCCCGTTCTTGGTCTTCCCAACAGTGTTGTATATCTTCCTCAATATCGTCTGTTTTTCCGGAGCGGCTCATCTGAGGGGAGGTGTTAGGGGGTTCCTCTCCTTGGGCTTTCTTCCTTTTCTCTTTTTGGGCCGACTTTTACCTTCTGCGCCTTTCTCGTCCCCTCTTCCGCGGTACGAGTAGTTTTGAGGTGACTTGGCCCTTTTCTCCTCTCCCTTCATACAGGATCCCACGCTTTTTTTCCCCCCCCGCTCCGCTCCTCTTTTTTGCCCCCGGTACGTGACTGGTAATAGAAAAGAGAGGTAGCTTGGTTTCGTATACGTTTTCCCGGACCCTCCCTCTTTGGCCAGCAGCTACCTTGTAGACGGGATCGTGGGTAGGCACTTGGGTGATTTTTCGTTGTGTTTAGGATTTTCCCCCCTTGTTCATTCCTGCCCCGATCCTCCTCTAGCCCATAATTTTCCTTTCTGGCGCGTTCTTCCGCAGACTGGCAATCCTGGGTGTACTCCTCGTCTTAATCTTCCCTCTTCACAGACTTTCAGACTCTCATCGTAGCCCCCCCCTCATAGTGACTTTTCCCTATCCGTTCCGTTGTGTCTCCGGAGTAAGCTTGAGGTTTATTCTGGTTTTTTTTGCCACTCGAAGGTCCTTTATTGTAGGATCCCTTCCTTTCCTGTGCTCCGGTTTAGCGATTTCTTTTTCCCCCCGGGATCCTTCTCCATTCTCATTTGTATGAGTTGAATTTCAGATTTCTTCGCTTCCTTTGTTCGTTCTTTTTCTCTCGTGGTTCTCTACAAAGCTTGTCGGATGCATTAAAGGTTCGGAACCGAACCGGACGGAAGTTCTCTTATAATCCTTTTTTTCTTTTTTCTGACCCGTATCTCCAGGTCTGATGTTTCAAAGTGGCTTCCCCGAAACATCTGCTCCAGCCACTAGACCCTTGTGATTTGACACGGTGGGGCAGGCGACATAAGAAGCTGCCTTATCCCCCTTTCCGACTTTCTTTCCTATGCTGCACCCTGTCGGAACCTCATATTAAATTCCCCTTATCTCTCCCCCGGAGCCCTACCGTGTAAAGGTCTATCAGGGAGACTTTCTAAGGGTTCGAAATTAGCTCGATTACTCTCCTCCCTTGGGACACCCCCAATCCGGGATCCCCGCTTCTCTTCTGAGAGTAGTACGTCTGCAAGGACAGCGCTACAGTGACTTTAGGATGGGTTTTCTGATACTGTGGGGGGAGGAGAGGTTAGTTCAGTTATGTCGTGGAGTTATCCTTTCCCGCGTGTATTTCAGTTTGGTTGACGCTTGGAGCTTGAAGCGTTTCTGATTCTGAAATGGAAATTTTGGAGAAATTTCTGATCAGGCCTTTCATACGTTTTCGTTCCCTCGTTGACTCGTCCTATAGGCCGGATGAGCGATTGGGTGCCCTCTCCCCCAATGTTTTGTTATTTTTCTCTTCCTTGATTCTGGCCGTCGTTTTTGGCCCCATGGATGAGATCGAAGACGTCTTCTCGTTGGGATCGTATCTTCCCCATTAACTGTCTCCTCTCCCGGAAAATTTCTCCACTCTCGTTCCCTTTTCCGCAAATTTAGGGAGGGCTGGGGTTCCCCCTTTTGGGTAGATGCTTTCGCACTCAGTACCCAAGATTTTCCCTTTCTTCTTTTTTGGAGTTCACCCTTTTTTCTTGCTTTCTGCTTTGACCAGACGTTCCGTTTGTCTAAATATGGCATGCCAGACAGGGTTTTAGTGTGGTACTGTTATTAAGACCCGGGCAAGAGCCCCTCTTTGAAGTCTTTTTTTTTTGTCGATCCTGATGGTGCAAGGGTCCCCCCTTTTTATCCAGCGGTTCGCTGTTTGGGATATTTTACCTGTTTCGGTACAGAGCTTTAGCTCGATAGAGCTAGTTACCTTCTATTGAGATTTAGAGTCAGAGAGAGTAGACGGTGAACCTTTTCCGTAAGTTGGCGTGCCTTTTCTTCTTTTTTCCTTTTTCGGGTGCGTTCTCCGAATTGTTATTGGAGGAGTGGAAGACCAGGAAGAAGGCAGGAGGGTGTTTCTCAAGTGTTTTGCTGACTGTTTGGTTTTCAGGCTAGGGTGGAGTGGAGGCGGAGTCTGTTTTTTTGGCTCCTTCTTCTTCCCATTGTGTTGTTTTTTGCTTTTTTTTTTCTTCGTTTGTGCCTCGTCTGATTAGCCCCTGCTTTTCTCGGAGGCACATGAAGGAAAGGAAAAGATTTTTTCATAGCACCCCTTTCCCCTAGGTTTTCTCCCCCCGGTTCCTCCCTCTTCTAAAACCATGTTTTTTGGGTGTTTTTATTCTATTTTCCTTTTTGATGTTCTGTGTGTGTGACAGAAGGTTTAATGGGAAATATGAGGAGTTGATATATCTCTTTCCTCCCTCCGTTTTTTTTTCTTTTTTCCCCCCTAATTTCCCCCCACAAAACCCCCCTCAACCTTAGCCCCCTCCTAAAGGATCAAAGAAAATCACTTGCTTCTTGGTTTATACTTGTGTCGGAATTTCAGGTAGGATTTGCGTCACGCAATTTCTTTTGGAATGTGATAGCTGTTTTAATTTAACTTGGTCATCCCCCCCCCTCCATTCTTCCTAAGCCCCCCCCCCCCAGCCCCATCCTTGGCCCAATAGTTTTTTCCCAATCGACTCCCATTACGCTCCCAGCAAGAAGCCCTCGCCGGCAAACAGAGTCCCAAACAAATCCCCTTCAGCATTATGCCCCTCCTCAGAACCCTTTCTCCCTGTCAACCCTCCCACATCTCCAAGGAGGACTCGACGCCATCCCCTAATCGCCAACGTAGGAAATTTCAGAACTTCTTCCTCATATCTCTCGACATCCCTAGCTAATTAATTTTCAGTACCCCTTCGAACAAGTCCCCTCCCCCGTTCATGACGTCGTAGGAACCCCCTCGTTACCCCATTCCTCTTCCCAGGTAACCCACATAAGTGTGATAGAAGACGTCTTTCCCTCCTTTCTGATTTGTGAATTTTTCCCCTACTCCTCTTCCCTTCTTCTCCCAACTCGCAGTCCCCCCCCTTTTTTTTTTTCCCCAACCCCCCTTGGCCCAATAGATTTTACCACAGTCACTGCTTCCCCCATGACAACCCCGGGGAACTCTTCCCCGGCGCTTTCCGAGATGGACTGTCCTTTGGGCTGTTTGCCTGGACCTGCTAACAAGGGAAGGAACATACCCGCATCCTTTTCCTTCCCTCCCTCCCGATCCGTCATCACCGTCCTCGGGCATACCTTCCAAGGAAGTTTGGATCCAAACCTACGTCAAAGTATGCTTCTCCTCCAGTCCGACAACCACGCCGGTTCCATTCCCAGACAGTTTTTCCTCCCCAAACCCTCCGCCTGTCGCAACCCGGACCTCGGGGCGCCTCCCTTCTCCATTACGATACAGATAACCCCCCCTCATCTATTCCGTCAAGTCGGTAGTAGAAAAGTAATGCTGAGACCCCCCCCCCTTTTGAAAACAGCCGCTCTTTCCACAAAATGTCCTCCCCTCCCCTCCTCCCAAAGCCACCACCTGCCTGTTTCAATACGATCCCCAAACCCCTTCCCTCCCTCCCCGAAAAACCATGCTCAGGCCAAAGGAAACATATCCAATGAGTAGTTATTTCTTCTCCCCCTTTCTATATCTCCTAACTGTCCCTTTCCACCCCAACCTTCCCAATAATCGGATTCTCTCGTACGGGTCGAAAACGTTCGCCAAGTAGAGGAATATAATTGACCTTTATACTTATTCCGTTGTGTCCCCGTGAATCTGAGTTTCCCCAATCTTGTCACTCCCACCCAAGAAGTAACCCGCAGATTTTAGACTGAGAGGGTTCTTTTAATTCAGGTTTTTGATCGAGAGGCTCTTCAGTATTTTCTCCTAAACGTGTCAAACGAAACCTTTCGAGTGATTGAGATTTTTCTGTTTATTTTTGCCGCTTTACTCCCCCTAGCCGCCCCTTCTCCACATGACCACAAATCGAGGTGGAGAATGCGTTGCATTCTTCTTAAGTTCCCCTTTGATGCACTATCTTTTAAATCCCTCTCCCTTGGTGATCACCCCCCCCCCCCGAAAAAATCGAAAAGGGGAGCCTCTCGGCACAAAGCCCCTGTACACCTTTCCCTAACCCCTCTCCCACGCCAAATGTCGGAGTGCGCCGTCAGACCAAGAAAAATAGCGCCCTTTTGAGTCAACCCTGTTTTTTCGCATTCCTTCCCTTAGACCGCTGTCGTCTCGAAATCTTTCACATCTTGAAAGAAGTTCGCAGCCCCGTGAACTTATGTCAACAATATCAATTTTTTTTTCTCATATTATGCTTACCCCCCTATGGTGATCCCTTGCCCATTGGACCTCTATTTCCTGAGGAAACCCCCCCCCCCCCCCATCTTGACAACGTTTCTTCTGCGTAACCTGCCCGAAGATCGCTGATGGGATATAGACTTTTGAAGCTGGTTTTCTGTCTCCTCCCCGTGGACTTCTTTTTCCCGCATCCCCCCCAGGCACCAACTTCTGGATCCGTTTACAACTTTTGGTAAGGATTTTCCCTCGTTGACGGTCAGAAGCCTGTCCAATTTCCCCCTGGAATTCTTTTCTGTCCCCCCTTCCCCTCAGTGTCCCCGTCCTGGAGTGTGTAAAGAGTTGGCACCTCCCGAAAGCTCGCCGGCCTCCAGGGATAACTTTTAGAAATCCATTTCACTCGCCAGTCTCTTAAATCTTTTAGTTTCGAACTCCCTCTTCTGGACCCCTTCCAAAATCCCAAAACAAAATCTACCTCTCAATCAAGAAGCCTTCACCCAAGGGCCCCCCCCCCCAATCTTCGGAATTGACCAGCCATGCAACCCCCTTTTTTTCTGAGGAAACTCCTTCCTTTCACTGTTGCAGCCCCAGAAAGGGGCTAAAGAGGACCCGCACCCACGCGCCCGAAAAAAGTGCAAATGAAACAATGCCGCAGCATCCTTTTTACGCACTTTCTTCCCCATGCTTTTTCTCAATGGGATTCTTTTCTCCCCCGATTTTCCTTGCTTATTAGTTCATGCATTGGAAGACGACTCCTTTTGCTTCTGACCCATGATTTCCAGGTTCCCTCCATCTCTTTTCAACCCTCCTCCGTACAAGAAGCCCCTCAGTCCTGATGAGTGAGCGAGTTTTTCCCTTTGGAATAGTGGCATTTTCCCCCTTCCTGATCCTCTATAGTTTCCTCTACCTAAGACATCTCTTCCCTCTTAATTATATGTCTCGTCGGTTCCCCCTGGAGGACTGGCGTTGGAGCGTGGTTCTATCCAAGAGGATTGGGAAGAGTTCCTTATTCGCACTACCCTCCTCACGACTCCTTTGCAAATTCCTTCCTTTCTAGCCCCCGGAGCAAGCGTCCCGTCTGATCGGCCTCTGATCCCCCATTTATGTTTTAGCCCGAATTTCGATGAATGTATTGTTTGCAAAGAAGATCCCATAAGCTTGATTTTCTCCCGTGTCTTATTTTTGCTTTAGGTTTCCCTTCAACCCAATCCCCACACTCCTTCTAACCTTTTGTCGCGATCCGAACTTTCCCCCTCTTATACTGCAGGGCTTCCCGCCAGCCGATCAGTGGCAGACAGATTTAAATCAACTTTTCCTAAGATCGTTCTCTGACCCCCCTCCCTTCCCCGAAAGACTCTTTTGCTGTCAGACCCTGAGTTTCAGGATTTCCCGGAGCCGTTTTTGCTAAGAATGCTAAAAGACACACCACCCCCCCCCCCCCCCCCCTCTAACCCCCCCCCCCCCCCCCCACCCCCCCCCCCCCCCCCCCCCCCCCCCACCAACACCTCACTTCCGTTCCCCCACACCCCACCCCCCCCCACGCCATCGAAAAGTCTCTTCAATCTCTACCCTGTCCAATTTCCGTGAAGGCCCCAATCGGCTTAACCATTTTTTGTCAACCCATCAGGCCTTCTTTCCTCTCGCGTCGAGTCCCCCAAAAACAGTAATGAAATGTTTGTTTTTCCAAGACAGATGTCTTTTCTCTCTCCCCGTTTTTGAGATGATCCCTTATAATCCCCTTTCATTTTTTCTATCCCAACATGCTTACTTTGGGTTTACCTCTCTTCTGCTGAAATCATCTCCCTTATGTTGAAACCCACCAATATATTGAAAGGACAAAAAGCCTTTCCCTATGGTGGCCATCTTTGCATTTGACTTAGTTCCCCGTTTAGCCAGATTTTTCCCCCCCCCCCGGATAAGACCTGAGCCTGACACTTCCGGATTACAAGCATCGAGGGTATTTAGTTCTTTTTTAGCTGTTTAAACGCCCGCCATCCTTTTGTCCAATTTCACATGATCTTCTTCGATACTCCCTCCCCATTATAATATGTCCAACCAAGTGTAGGCTTTTCGAACCCTAACTTTCTTCTTGACCTGACTCCTTTCAAGCAAATCCTTTCAGTACTTTATTCAGTCTTCGGGCCCCCCAATTCCAGTCATCGAACTAGGAGTAACTACTTTCCTCGCGTCCTCTTTCTCCCTTTTTCGAGTCAAGGCCTAGAATCATTTTCACTTGGTACCTTCCCCCCCTTCTTTCGTTGATCGATCCCCCTCTTGCGGCTCCAACGAATATTCTAAGACCGTCCAAGAAATTGGATATAGTTCCCAACCAAAGCCCTCTTTTTTTTTTTTTTTAGTTTCGGTATGTTCCTTTAACCATGGTTTGCAAAACCCTCGACCTCTATGGAGCTCCCTTCAGAGTGAGGATAACCATCCGTATTCTGCAATCTCGCCGCGTCCCATTTCAATCCTTCTTCTTTCTCTGCCGTCCTCGTTTGAAACCTTTCTTTTTAGTCCTGTAAGCCTTACCTCTCTTTTCAGCCCCCTCGGCGTGTAGGAAAATGAAATTCCCTCCTGATCCCCCTGACTTTTCTTTTACTTTCCCCTTATCAAGGTTTTTTTTCTGTCAATAAATGTTCAAACGACAGGTTCGTAGAAAAAGGACCTTTTTCGAATGTCTCCGAGTCTTTACTTGTAGCCTTTTTTCCCCCCTCCCAGTTACCCCTTCCCCAAGTGAGTTTCCTCTCCTCAAAGATAGTTTCCCCCCCCTGTCCATAGCAGGTCTCACGGACGGCAATGAGTGAGTTGGCCTTTTCTTTCACTTTTCTTTTTTGTGGATTTTTTTCTTGGCTTTTCCTGGTCCTTCTCGACGTTATCGGTCAACGAAAGAGGTCCGAGTTAGTTTACGTGTATTTGTTCTAGTTTTCTTACTGTCTCCTGTCCCGGACCGTGAATGATGTTGGACCCAGGTGCTATTTCTTACCGCTCCCGAGTTTTTTCATCCCTCCCCCTGATCTTTCCTCACCTGACTTTACTTTCTCGTATACACGAAACTGCCGGGATGAAGTTGTTTTTCCTTTATATCCTTTTTTTCTTAGGAACTGCCCGCGCTGAGCCACAGTACCAAGTGTACGAAGGGTCTTTGGGTAGCAATTTTTTTTCTTTTTTAGAGTCACTTTTAACGGGACGCCCCTTCTTTCCCAAAGCCCTATTCCTCCTAGAAAATCCGCCGCTCGGACGATGAGTAGCAAGAGAATGACTTTCCCCCCTAGGTTTGGTGTAATAATACCTCCCTTTTCGAATCGTTTTCTGGGTCTTGCATATTTCACCCCTATTTTAGGAAGATTTCCCTTTATCCCCGTTAACGTTGATGAGAAAATGTTCTTTCGGTTGATGTCTTCCTTTCTTTGAATAGCCTTCCTTCCCTTTCGGATGTCTTTCCTTTCTATATTGTCCCTTTTTTCTCCTTTCTTGTAGCGATTTTGCTTGAGTGCTGCAGGAGATACCTCTGTGCTTGGTCCATCTTCCCCCCTAGTTTTCTCCTCGAGTTTGCTCTCTTTTTTCTTATAATTGCCGTTGTTATTGATAAAACTTTTTGATTTTCTAGAGTTTTCCTCTTTCCTTAAAAGGCTTCTGAGCATGCATCACCCCTCCTTCACGGTTTTTCCTGTTTTTACCCTTTATAGGAATTTGCTGGTGCTGTGAAAAAGAGGACTTTTTAACGCCCCCCCTTTTTTTCAGCTTTCTTCCACTTTGAATTATTCTTTTCTTTCCGATCTCCCCCCTGTCCGGTTTGTGAGTAAAAGGAGGCTCAGATGAAACGGCTTTCCCCCTGGCTCACCCCCTTCATATACACTTAAGCTAGTACGTGTGAAAGGCCCCCTTGGGCCTTGGCTTTAGAATTTTCCAGCGGTCTCCCTCTTCTTCTCTTTGATTTTTCCCAGGCCCCCTTCCTTTCTTGAGAGGCATTCTCTTCTTTTATGAGAAAAGAGCTGTGCCACGGAAGAAGAGATACTTGCCTATGGGCTCTTCTTTTTAGCTTCTTTTCCAGTCTTTTCCCTTGTTTCTTTCTTTCGCAGTTATTTTGCTCTGTTTATGTTCAGTTTGGTGAGAAGGGTTTTTGAAGGTGATTCATTTTTGACCTTTTTTTTCACATTAATTTTCCTCTCCTTTCCTGACTGACCCCTGCCATCGTCGGGTGACTATGTATTAACGTATAGGGAATCTTCGAGCCGACTTTTTGCGACTCGGCTGTGGAGATCTGTGCCTTTTTTTTCTTTCCGGCTTCTTCCCCGAGAACTTACTTAGGGCTTTGTGATCCGTAGAGCCCTTTCCATGTGAAGGGATTGCAGAGAAATCTTCTCTCTGCGACTCCCCCCCGTTCTTCTTTTTAATGTTTCTCTCTTCTCTAAGTCCCCTTTCCCCCCTGGACAACGTATATCCTCGATTCGAAGATCTTGGTTCACCCTTTGGTGGATTGTTGGTGTCTGATTGACGCCCCCTAAATACGTGTTCCCCTCCCTCGTTATGCTGTTTTCTCTTAGTGATTAGGCCTTTCCTTTCTGACACTCCCCCCCTTTGACCGCGTCTTTATTAGGTTATTTGAAGTAGTAAACCTTGATTTTGGGGACCTGGGAACGTCTGTTTCCCGAGATCCCCTTTTTCTTCAAGATCTTCCAGTCTAATATTCTCTCCCTGGACCTCCCCTAGGGAGATTCTGTCTTCTAGTAAGGCCCTTTCTAAGTATTACCTTCTTTTCTTTTCTCTTCTTTAATTTTTTTCCCTTTCTTTCGACTTTTTTATTGTGTCCAGCACTTCTGTTTGGTGGGAAGGTTTCCTTTTTTTTTTTGTAACTTTCGGTTCTTATCTTCTTCATTGATGCTGTCATGTGTGCTGGGTTTTTTCCCTTTGGTGGTTTCGTTTTTTCTTTTCCTTTTTTTTCCTAAGGGCTTTCCCTCCCTTTTCTTTCCCATGACCCGCAGTAGTAAAAGGGTTCAGTCTTCCTCCCCGGGCCCCCAAAACTTCCCTTCGGATAACTTTTTCCCCCCCCTTTTTTTTCTCTTCCTTTTTGATCTTGTTTTTTTTTTCTTTTTTCCCTGACAATTCTTCAGTTATCTTCTTTCCTTCCTAATTCCGTTTGTTGTTGTGCTCTCTATTAAAATTTTTCACCAATACACCCTCCCCCCCCAACCGCGTCAATTTTAGGAACCTTCTTCCTTATGCGTCTTTTTTTTCCCCTGTTGATAGCTTCTCTCTTTTTCCTTAGTACACAATAAGCTGCCCCCTCCCCAATTTTTTACATCCGCTTTGACCCAACGCTCAAACTTCTCAATGAAACTTTCCTTCCCCTTTTCAGCCCTCTCCTCCGCCTCCGCCTCCCCAAAAGCAGGAAAAAACAACCTCCTTCCCAAAAAACCTGACCTCCCCTTCTGCCTACCGATTCCCCCGGTCCTCCCCCCCTTAAAGGACTTCCTACTCCCTACTCAATCTTCCTTCCAAAGGGACTTACTTCTACTTTTCGATAGAGAGTGAATTGCCATCGGTAAGTACTCCCCCCCCCTGATTTAGTCGTATTCCTCTGATTTTTTACACTTTCATAGAGCTTCCCTCCTTTTTTTTTCCTCCACCTATTCCCCTTCCCTTCAAAAAGTTGCCTCAATAAGACTCATTCAAAGTAATTGAGCCCCTTTCCCCCTTTGGATTTTAACGAAGTCTCACTTTTCCCGAGAGAGCTTTCTTAAAAAGTATCTTTCCTTCCAAATCACCCCCCCCCCTTTGAACTTCATGACCCCGATAGGCTTAGAGATTTTTTCCAATGAAGGGTTGGCGAGAACCCCTCTCAAATCCCTTCCCTTCTTTTTTCCCCTTCGTCCGTTCAAGAGACCCTATTTATAGGCATAAGTTACATGTACAGGTCGTTTCCCCCAACCCCCGAGCTCTCCCCTCCTCCCTGCCAAAATCTTCCCGGCCCCATCCCGAAATTATTATAAACTCCTAAAAAACGCATTATAACCCTTCCCCCCGAGATTTCCGATATTCCTCTTCCCATTTTAGTTACCCTTCCCCTCAATTAGATCTCCCTTCCCCGTATTAGTTCAAGTAATGTTAGCCCCAATTTGATTAATTCCCCCCCCAAATTTTTCCTTACCAGAAATCCCTAAAGGCCTCTTTCCCCCCCCAACGCCCACAGTGGAGACTTTCCTATAAGAGAAACCCCCAAAAGCATCTCCCCCCCCAAGTCAAGTTCCCCCTCCCCCCCATAAGTCTTTTTAGAGATTCCTCAGAGATATTTTCCCCTCCTCCTTGAAGATGACTTCTGCTTGGCCGGGTAAAATTAAAAATCCCCCCTTCATCTTATTATTCTTCCCTTTTTCCACCCGGATCCAAGCCCCTTCAATATACCTTAAAGTATATTCTCCGGGGACTCTCTGGGATTTTTTACCTCAACTCCCCTTCCTTGGTTCTCCTTATCCTTTTTTTCTTTTCTTTAAAATCTAGGTGGTCGAGATCTCTTACCGTACCCATGCCTTTTGTCACCTTCCACTCTCTTTATTCCCTCTTCCGTGGACTAAGCGGGGCGAATCCCCCCCGCGCCACGTCCCTGAATTTCTCCTGCCTAGTTTCCTTTACGATCCTCCCTCCCTCCACATATCCTCTTTTTATTAAACACCCCCCTACAACGAAGAAAAGGCCTCCCCCCTAGTTCCCTCTCCCGAGGCCCTCCCCAAGATGTCCCTAGGCGGAGTTTCTCCCCTCTTCCCCCCCCCCTCCCTCTACAACAAAGACATACTAATTAAGGCATCTTAAAGGCAGTCCCGGTCGGACCTTAGAGCCCCCCCCTCCAGTCATCTCCCTTTTGCACTTTCAACGCTTCTCCCCCCCTCCCAATGCTTTTTTTCTCCCCCCCTCAGGCGGGCATAACAACTATCGGGATATCAGACAATATTTATAGAAGTCTATTTAGACCCCTTCCTTTCCATTCGATTCCTTCTCCCCTAGATTCTCTTTTGATGGTCTTCCCCTCTAGGATTTTTTTTTGTATTAGCGGATTTACCCTTGGAATAAGCGTTCTCCCCAGACCAGACCCCAGGACCCCCCCAAACCCCAAATTTTTTTGCATCCCTTCTTTAAGATCTCCCCCCCCCATTCCCACCCTTGGATTTTCCCCTTTTTAGGGGGTACACCCTTCTTTTTGGATTTTCCAGAAAGATCCTCCCTTCTTGAATTTTTTTTTTCCCCCACTTGGTGTTTCAAGGTACGCGCCTTCACATAAAAGTGGCGTACTCTTCCCTTGGGGCCTCTTTGGTAAAACTCCACATCCCCTCAGAACCCTCTGAAACAGTTCCCCCTCCCCCCCCTCTTCGCGGTGAGCTTCCTTCTACTCCCTTGACCTATTCTTCTTACTGTGACTATAATGAAACTTCCTTTTTTCCAGATTAACCCTTTTCTTCCCTCACGGCGTTTTTCCCCCCCCCCAAAAATCTTCAAGGGTTTCCCCTTTTTCCCCCTTTTCTTTTTTTAATTTTTCTTCTTCCTCCCCATGCAACAGAGTCCTTTTCGTTCCTTATTGCATAAAAGCTTTTAGAGGTGCTCTTGTTTTCAGCCCCCTCCCTTTGTGTCCCCTCCTTCTCTTTCCTCCAGATCCCCCTTCAGTAAAGACTTCCTACCTCAAATGATGAGTTGTCTCGATCTCCCTTAGAGATTACGACTACGTGTCCTTAATGCCAGCATACGCCCTTTCTTTTGTTGCAACCCCTTTACATATCTTCTTTCTTCTCTAGGTCTCCCCCTCCTTCCTCAAGGATTTTATCTTTTTGACATAAAAGGTACTTGGGAAGATCTGATCCGTATCGTTAACTTTGTCTGATCTATCCCCCCCCTAGTTTTTTACCAACATTTCCTTCTTTCCCCCTCGCCCTCTTTTCCCCTCGTAAGTCTTCTTCCCTCCGCTCCCCCTTTTTTTTTTCTGAAGATTTTCGTTCTTAATTTTCCCTCAAGATTTGATTCCTTTGATCTTTTTTTCCTCTGGAATCCCTTTTTTTCCCCATCGGCTATCCCTCCTTCAAAATTTTTTTCCGTTGAGTTAGATGTGCCGACAATTTGTAAAGCTTTTAATCTCAGTTTCCGCATTTCAGATCTTGGTGACTTTTCTCTCTCCCCCCTCTCCCCGTCCCCCTGACCGTAACGAAATCCATAGAGGATTGCCCTCTTTTTGGCTTCTGTTTCTCCATTTTTTTCCCGACCCCTTGCTTCTCCTCAACTCCCCCCAGGGACATTTTTTTTTCGCAGGCCCCTTGCTGTTGTCTTCCCGTATTTTCAAACTTTTTTCGGAACCCTAAAGGTTTTCTCTTTCCCCCTGACGGATGATACGTCTCCCTTTCCCCCTACTCTTGTTGTTGATAGATTTTTCCACCCCAATCTCTTTTCCCCCTCCTCTAATTTTAGCTTTCCTCAACAGAACGCGGTCCCTTATATGGACCAAAAAAAGCTAGAGTTTTCCCCCCAACGGAATTTTCCAGGGCCTTTCACTGATCCCTTTTCTCGTTCCTTTTTTCCTTTCGACACCTCTTTATGGAGAAAACAACCCTTTCCGCACGGATATGTATGCCCCCAGCCTGGTCCCTTTCGTGTTTCTTCTCTCCATAGATACAGCTTCCTCCTTTTCTTTGTTTCTTCTTTGAAATTTTTGAGAGACTCCTCCCCCCTTTCCCCCTTGCAAATTTCCTTGCGAATTTCTCTCCCCCCTCAAAATTTTTCTCCCCCCTTTTTTTCCGACAGATTTTTTATCTGAGTCGGCAACTTTTTCCCTTTCCTTTCGCTTTTTCCGAAACACTTTCTCCACCAGAAATTGTTCTTTTTCCCGAACGAGGACTCCTCTTTTAGAGGACTTCTCTTGCGCCCTCTCTTTTCATAGCCTTCCCTAGTGTCTTCAGATTTTTCCCCGGCCCCCCCCCCTACTCTTATCACAATCTTCTTCCAACTCTTTTTTTATTAAAAACGTCCTTTTTTCCCTACCACCCCCATTTCGTTCTCTTAGTTTTTTCGGTCCCTTTCCCTAGGTCCCTCTCCCTCGTATTTGTCATCATTCAGCACGTCGGTCCCCCACCCATTAAATTCTTAAATCGAGCTCCTCTCCTTCTTAGGTAGTTTGCGCTTGTTTGGAGGATAAGAGATAATATTTCCCGTCGCCAATTTTTCCTCCTCTCTCCCCCCCCTGGGAGCATCATTTTATCCCCCCAGGGAGAATTTCATTTTACGAAACTCTCCTGAAACCCAGCTTCTTTATGCTGGCTTTTTTTTATTTTCCGTGTCCGTTATGGTTTATTCCCCTTTGCATTCATATTTCTCCTTATCTTTTCTTTATCGAAGTTTTCTCCCCCGATCAATGAGGGAGTTTTTCTGCGAAGTTTGTCGTCTTTCCCTTATTTTCGGGTTTGTTATTACGTCTCTCCCCTCCTTTCCTCTAATCCTCTCCGGATGAGGACTTTCCTTATTTTTCTAACAGGTTCCAGGATTAAGAGAAACTTCTAGTGAACTCATCTCCCTATTTGTGATCTCTAGTCTACCCTCACGTAGAGTTTCTTCCGGTTGGTCCCCTTTTTCTCAGTGCTCTTTCATACCAACCCTTCTTTTTGTTTTTTGCTTTCTTTCTTTTAGACGCTGTTTTTTCCCCCTTTTAATTTCAGAGATACGAAACCCCCCCCCCTCTCAGAGTACGACTTTCGGACTCTTTTTACGAATCCCTCCCCCCTTTGTCCTCCCGCACCATGCTTCCCTTCTCCAATAGCTTGGCCAATACGATACCCTCTCTGGTGTTTTCAGCGAATAGCGATTAGCGATCCCGCAGTGTTTATTTTTTTCCCCTCCTTTCCCTCGGGGAGGTTGATCTTCTTTTCTTTTTTCCCTGTCTGATGGGCATCCCCCTCATGGACGCCTTCCTTTTTTTTGCTTTTGTCATAAGTCTCGGTGATGAGCCTTCCTTCTCCCGCCTACCCCTCCTTGTCTTCTTGATTTCTCTTTCTTTTTCCCGTTCGTTTTTTTTTTCCCGATGAGTAGTAGACTTTTTCTTTTAGTTTTTGTTGTTTTATACCCCTTTCTACATTAAACTTAACTTTGCTCTTCCCCCCCTGCATACCCCCCTTTTCCCTTTTTCAGGTTTTCCTCCTTATCGACTGAGCTCTGTGGTACGTAACCTCCCAATCCGTTTTTGACCCTTTCGAACATCCTCTTACGATAGATTCTCCCCCCCCCGCATGTTGTGCAGGAGAAACTTGTCCCTCCTTCTGCCGGCCTTCTTTTTCAACTTGCAGACCTGCCTTGTATTTTCCGCATCCGGGTTTCCCCCCCTCCTCGATTATTTTCAGGGGCCTTCCAAGAAGGGTATCATCTTCAGGAGGCTTTCTTCTTCTGAGCCGTCTCATTGGCACAGTTTTTTCATGGGTCTCCCTATTTTTTCCCCTTCTCTCTTTTGGTTTTTGGGACGATCCTTATTAGGTCCTTTCCGAAATTTTTGGCGTCCCTGTTATTTTTGCATGCTTTTCAGGGGTTTCCTTTTTTTCTTATTTTCAATTTACTTTTCTCCCCCGTTGCGAAGAAGGGCATTTGACGGTGATTTTTTTCTCGGATGTTCCTTTGTATAGGCTTTTCGCAGCTCTCCAG
>Ga0179593_1489390_pt1 | contig 15513 bp, 20 predicted proteins | sample CZODoug2_1_08_16_FD_185931 | JGI IMG/M metagenome (GOLD analysis project Ga0179593, IMG submission 185931) | Vadose zone soil fungal communities from Angelo Coast Range Reserve, California, USA - CZODoug2_1_08_16fungal (PacBio error correction) | ecosystem: Environmental > Terrestrial > Soil >... | reverse complement strand
ACCCCCCCTGCGAAAGTTTCCGATCACCACTTACCTTGCTGCAAGACTATCCGGTTCTCACCTCTTTTTATCTTCTAGAGCCCTTCGCATGTCTGTTCCCTGCTGCAACTTCGCCTTTTTGGCGCGAAGAAGCCGTTCTGGCCCCATGTTGTTTCTTCAGAAGGGGCGATGCCCGCCCCTTTACCTCCGTCTGGCGCGCTGCTGGCTTCCCCATAACTCTTCCGCCCCCCCGCCAGAGGTTACTCTGTGTATTGTTCCTGTTCTTTTTCGAAGCCAGGTTTAGAGTGTTTTTAGCCCGTGCGTTATTATGATAGGTTCCCTCCCCCCGTTTCGCTTGGTTCTTCCTCTTTGAGGCAGGTATTAGATATATCGATCTCTTCCCGTAAAAAGACTGCCGGAAAAGCACTTTCGCGTTTTTCCCCCGGAACGAGTCGCCTGTTGTATTTCCCCCCTTGGTTCTGTCCTCCCAGATCCCCCCAAGATCATTTCCCCCCACAGTTTTCTTTTATGCTTTTTTAGAGAATCGGTTTCTTCTTTTTTTTTTTCCCCGCAGTGAAATGGTGAAGAAGCCTTGTTCCCTTTTTATATTGCATCTACTTCCTCCCGCCGCTCTCCCCCTTAACCCCCCAACCAATGGTCGGACGTATCGATGATCCTTTGGTGTCGCCCCTTCCCTTCCCAATCCCCTCTTCCTCCCAAGAATGACTTCCTTCTTTTGACGCCTCCATCGCTCCAGGCCCGATCCTTCCAACATGGATCCCTTTCCTCCCCGTTTGATTCCCGCCGCTTGACGGGAGTGCCTCTGATTATCCTCGTGCCAAACTCTCAAATGTTTCCTTTTTTCTGCATTCCCCTCCCCAGGAAACCCCCTCTTGTTTTTTTTTCTTCAACGTTACTGTCACCTCCGTCCAACTTCCGACCTCCCATCTCGACCCCCCTAATGATATATCGCTCTTTGCCAACCTCCCTCCCTCGCCGTTTTTCCCCCTTCCTTACCGGTGTTTCCGAGAGAGGTTTCTTCCGTGCAGAAGGAAGTGTTCCTGCTTTCCCCCCTTCCTGGAAGTTGTCTTCCCACTGCCGTCTTTATGAATGGAAAGGCCCCACACGTTCTCTCGCCACTTTACTCCCGCTGTAACTGTCCCCTCCCACGTCTCCCAAGGACCTTTCGCCCTTTCTTTAACCCGACGGCCTGCAACCTGGCTCTTTCTCGGTCCGACGGCGCCGGCGAAAAGGACGTGCCCCCGTTTTTTTCATCCACTGGTTCCCCGTCCCTTTCCCACGCGTGTTCCCCCCCTGACATCTAAGGAAGATAGATTTGACCTCCGCCCGCAACAATGTGTTTCGTCCGGGTAGAGACCGAAACATTACTCCCCTCCAACGTTCTCACCGATCCGGCAACCTATTCACCGAATAGCGTAGCGCGAGATTTCCCGCTGTCCTTTAGTCGCACTAAGCTGCGCTTGCCGAGCAATTTCTCTTTTTCTAAGGTTCCTAAGATGTCTTTCTCACATGCCCCCGACCCCCTGTTTCTTTTCTCTTGAATTTTTCCCTCATGAGATTTTGTTTTTCCAGGCATCAGATGCCTTTCCGAAAAGGTTCCTTTCCTCCCATACCCTTTACCCCCCCCACTTTCCACTTCCTTTGGAGGATCCCCTTTTTTTTCTCGCCGTCTCTACATTATCTTTGCCGTTTTGCGCTATCGACGTCGCATTCCCCTTGGACGCGCCAGGACAGTTTTCTTCTGCCCTCCCCCCCCCCCACAATTACCACTTTTAGAGCTCTCCATAGTAACATTCTTTTCCGACCCGCTAACCGCGCCCCATTTACGCTCCCCCCCCAACAATCCTCTTTCTCCTTTTTATAACTTAATCTTCCTTTTTCGATTTCTTGTTCTCTTGCTCTCTGCTTTCGTACATCCCTGCCCCCACCACTTTCCGCTAGAACCTCCCGTTGAGGATGGTATCTTTCTTTTCTCGCCCCCTGTGGCAGCTTCCCCCCCATTTTTAGTGCTGCCAGGGAGGTTCTACCCCCTTTTTTGATTTCTTCATGGTTGAATATGAACTTTTGCTCCCCGCCTTCTTTCCCTCCCCCTCCGTTTGAGTCGATTGGTCTCATTTTCCCCTTCTTCGGATTAACTATTAGCGCCTCCCCCTTAGATTTTCCCAAAAATGTTTTCGCTTTCGTTTGTCTTCTTTTTTTCGGACCCCTTTTCTCTTTTCGTTTCTGCTTGGGATCTTGGGTGGGTAGTGCTGTTCGAAACCTTCTGGGTCCTCCGGCCCGCCCTCATAATAGAAAGACCCCTTTAAGTATATGCAGCCCAAGAGAAACCCAGGGCCACCCTCTTTTTGCTCGTTTTACTTTGTTCTTTTCTCTCTGGGCGGTGTTCTTATTGCATGTTTCCTATGGATCGAGGGGTATCTCCTGCTGTGGTGGTTGGGCGGAATCCACTGGTTCATGCCCTCCCCTTCCATTGTCCTGGCTCCCCTCGTCGCCTCTCACCCTCACTTCTTTATGACCTCCCTCCCCCCCCGTTATAACGTGATAGATCTCCCCCCCTGCTTCCTTGGTGGAGCACTTCATTCTCCTCGGATTTTTCCCGGCATTTCCCGGTACGAAGAGCCTTCCGAGTTGCCTTCCCGCAGCAGGAAAATTCCTACTCGCTTAACCGTCTTTTCTTTTGGGCACCTTATCCCTCTTCTAAAATTTTTCGTCTGTCTGTACGGGATTGTTTTCTGGGTTTTTTCTCGGACAAAGGATACTATCTGGAGCCTTCTGATCTTTTTCCCTTCCGGGTACCAGTGATTCAGGGATGAGAAAATGTTCCTTCCCCTTTTTCGGAAACCAAGTTTACAACCTTTTTTTTTCGGGCTTTTATTCCCCCCCCTTCATGTATTTTTCATTTTTCAAGCCTTTTCCCGTTGTAGATACCTTCCGCATGCTCTCTTTTGTCAGTTCTGCGAGCTCGGGTACGAAACTTGTTCCTCGGGTGAACTGTTCTCCCTTAGGCTTTAATTCTTCGGTTGAGATCTTTGTTTTTGTTGTCGCGTTAGTCTGGAGTGAAGTTTATTCCGTCGCCCTTCTTTTTTTCCTAACTTCCGTCTCCTTTTCAAGCTTAAACCTTTTTGCCACCGCGGGCCTTAGACAGCCTCTCCCGATTTCTTCTTTTTGCTTCTTCTGCGTGACATGGTCGAGAGTTGGGAATTTAGACTTTTCCGGTTAACTTTGCTGAAGAATCTTTCTCTCCTTTTTTCCTGGTATTGCAGGGACGTTTTGCGCCTTTTCCGGTTGTGAAGGGTTTTTTGTCCTAACCTTCGTTTCTCGGAGGGACGGCGGTCCTTGACATATTTTTTTCCTTCTTTCTATTTTGTACGGGTTGTTTTTTCTTGCGGCGGACGGAGCTGCGAACTCGTGGTCGTTTTGAGAACGCCGTGCGGGAATTTTCCTTTTTGTTTTAACTTCCTCTCCCCCCCCTGGACCATTATGATCTTTCACTTTGACCCTTTTTTTGGTCTGGATAGTGGTTCTGGGGTTCCTTGGTTTGAACGCCGATTTAAAAAGACATGTCCCCCTGACCCTGGACACAAAGGGAACGGAGGGGTACTCATAGCTATCTAAACACACCTCAGGTAAGTAAACCCTTGATCTGGCGCCAGCGCTCCCGATGTGGCCCTGGTGTCAAAGTTCCCCATGACTTCTAGCTTCCCCCCTTTTTCTAGTCTATCGTTAGGTGCCGGCAGGATTTTGGTCCGTACCCCTATATCGGTTTCCCCCCCTTCAAAGCTACTTTAACCCCCTCCCCTTTATTTTGCATGCGCTCATCCGTTCTTTCTTTTTTTCCACCCCCTTGCCCCCCCCGACCCCTCCCTCCCCGACGATTGGCCTTCTCTACTTGACTTCTGCCTCAACAAGATACCTCTTGCGGGGGTCTTTCCCCATCGTTATTTCTCCAGCAGCGGCGGCCGGTTTTTTATAACCACCCCCTCTGGGCTTACATAGACTGTCTGGTCTGCCCTTCACCTTTGGCCCTGGTGGCCCTTTTTCTTTTAAACCCGCGGCGATGCTTGCGACACGATGTTCCATGCCGAGCCCGAATCCTAGACCCCTATCCCAAGCTAGTCTTCCGACGTCACTTTTTTATTAGTTAGACCCCTTTAAATTTTCCCCCCCCCTAGCAGGGGGTCCCTTCTTTTCTCCTCCCTCTCCTTTTTGTTTTTTTCTATGATCCCCCCCCCCGGTCGGATTACGTTTTTTCTTCCCCTCCTTCAGTTTCTGAAGACTACCCGCGTGTTATCATTTTTCTTCGGCTCGCCGCGCCATCGTGTTCTTGAGTTTTTTCGCCGCAAACTGCGATGTGGCCTATTTTCTCACGGAGGTGTTCCCGCATCCCTTTTGCGATGACCCCTACCTTTTTCCTCGCCCTTGCTCGTTTTTTTTTTTTCTCCCCCTTTTGCCGAGAAAGCTTAGTTTCATCTATTGTTTTTTTTTCCGTGTTTCGCCCATCGAGTAGAGCGCAGCACCCTCTTTTTAGTGGGGGGTCTTTCCCGTGGGGTTACCCACTAGGCCGATGATAGCATTTCACTACGTGTGGTCTCTTGTTGGAAGTTGAGCCGGTGCTTGTCTCCCTCCTCGATCTTTTCTTTTCCAGACCCCCCCCCTTCTGCCCCCCGTTTTTTAAAGTCTGAGCTCCCTCCTTGAAGCTAGCCAAGGTTCCGCCTGGCACCAGGGACGCAGCGTTGATCGCTGGTCTCACCGTTCCTTCCAACGGTTTTTCTTTATTTTTTTTCTCTCCTGGTGAACGAGGGTCCTTCCCTTCCCCTCCTTCCTTTTTGCCGCCTATTGTTTTTCGTTTTCGTCATGCTTTCCCGGCCCGCAGCGAAGCCCACATCCCGCTTTCAAACAGGTCGTTCCGATCGATGACCCTGGGGATCTTCAGCCAGAGCCCCCCCCCTCTAGGTGAACAAAGGAAGGGTCCCCCCCCTCCAGATCGACCTTCCATTCCGCAGCAATCTTTCACTCACCGTATTCCCTTACACCCGAGCTTAATTCCCCACTTTTCTCTCAATTGCAGGCGCATCAGTCTTGCTTCCCTCCTGACCCCTTCCACCATTCGTGCCCACCTTAAAGGGCCCCCCCACAGGAGGTACCCTCAGCCTTCTTCTCCTGGAAAAACTTTCCAACTTTCTTCCGCGTGAGCTTCTCAACTTTCGTTAAAACCCCGAACTTTACCCACCTCTCGACCCACTTCTTTAGGACTCCCTCCCGGCACTGAAACCCTCTCCCCTCCCCGTTAATTTTCAGAAAGATTGTGCAGGGCTATTCTTCCCGGCGCAGGCTTTTTGTGAAGCGGAAATGTTCAGTTGGCTATTTCCCCAATCACACTCCTTTCAATGAAAGCCCCACAGTTCTACCTATCCCTGGACAACCCCCCGCGAAGTAGCTCCACGCCGCAAGGGAATCTTTTAGACCTTCCCGAGGCACAGCCCCTTTGGTCAGTACCGGGGCTGGTTCCCTGGATTTCCTTAGCAAAGGAAGCTTTTGACTTCTCCGTGGGGAACGTCACGGTGACCCCCGTTCAACCTTCTCGAATCATTCGGAGGAAACCCGACCATTCCCCTTTGTTTCCGGCCTTGGTGATCCCGACTGACCCGCAGCGCACACGTTCCTCTCCCGATCCCGTCGGAAATCAGATCGACGATGTCCTTCTAGACCCGGTCCCCCGAATTTCGCGTTAATAGCCTCGCCCCCCCCTTCTAGATCTTCGAAGAACAAATTCTATCTTCTGCTAGTACATGCCCAAATGAACATCCTCCGGGGGAGCTGTGTGATGCCTTCTTTGACGTGCGCGTTTCACTTCCCTCTAGCTTCAGTAGGACCCCCCTTTTTTCCTTATTCTTCCAAAGATCTTCCGATAACCCTTTCCAAGCGCCTGGGCGGGAGGAAGTCGTGGTCCTACCTCCCCTGGACTTGACTCGTTTCGCATCTCCGTTGGTGCTCCCCCGGCACGAATCTCCTCTCTACTCATTCAAGAGCGTATCCATCCAACCAAGCACCGGTTCGAGCGCTCCCCCTTTAGCCCACCTTTTTTGACCCTCCCTCTGATCCTACTCGCCCCCCATTCACCCCTCCCCCATCTCCCTTCTTCTGTTCCTTGCTTACCCCCCCTTCTTTTTTAAGTCTGTTTTTCTTTTTTTCTTTCGTTTGTACATCCACCCCCACATCGGTCAGTATACCCTAGTGGTGTCCCCCGCAATCTTGAGAGCCAACTTTTGTGTTCCCATTTTTCAGGAGAACCCCCCCCTTTCTACTTTGTATAAGCGCTCCTTTTCGAAGCGCAATCCCCCTTGTCCTCCTCATTTTTTTGGGTTGGCTTTTTCTTTTTTTTCTGCCCCCGTCTTCCCCTTCCTTTAGTAGCGCATCCCAGAGGCCTCCCCTTTCAAGGTTGAACGAACCCGTTGCGTCTGCAGTGGCTAATCTTTTTTTCAGGAAAGACTCCTTCCCGTCCCCATTTGGTGTTTTCTTTGGTCACAATCCTTCCTCCCGCAGCTCAAGAACCTCTCTTAAGTAAGGATAGCACGCCGAACCCTCTTCATTTTTGCGTTTCAACATGTGACGCGGCGCTTGTTAGCTGGTTCCTGGAGGTGCGGGAAATTGGAATATGGCCTACGCTCCGCCGTGTTGGTTTGCGTTTCTTTTTTTTCTGAATAAAATGGCTCAGCTTCCCCTTTGTTTTTTTTGCCGATTGCTTCGTCTGCTTGGCAATGAATGTGTTCGTTCTTCCGTGCGCGGCTCATTACGGCTTTCTCCCCTCTTCCCCACATCCATTTGATAAAGGTGGGTGGAATCTCCTTTCCCGATTTGCTTGCTCCCGGGGGCGGTCCATCATAGGGTGATGGCCGTTTAATTCCCTGGACTTACGGACTAACAAATTCTTTCAATCCCCTCTCCTTTTTTCTCGTGTTACTTTGTTGAGCTTCTTATAACTTTTGTTCTAGGGTAATATATGCTCCCGTTCCTGGTTTCTTTCCGCCTGAAAAGTAGTTATCTCATCTTGGCGTCGTTATCTTTGGATAGGGACCCCTGAGGAAAACACGTGTGCGCTGTTTCACCTTCCCTCAAAGAAGTCCACTAAATTTTTTTGTTTTTTTTTTTCTTTAATGCTAGTCATGTCTTTTTTCAGAAGTTGACCGTTGACATTTCAATGCTATCAGGTACTTCACGGATGCTCCGTTTCCTCCCCTTGGAATCAAGTTAGCCTCTTCCTTGGTCAAGAAAGGTTTTTTGACCCGGGACAATGTCAGGATTTGCGTCGATACCTGTTTTACTTTTTGCTGGCGAATCGCTTTATTTAAGGGGTTTGGTCGCCCTGGTTCTTTTGATGAACGTTTTCATTTCCCTTTCTTCTTGCTCTTGAAGAGACCAACACTTCCGGCTAGTTTCTGGTTTCCCTCGCGCATTGGAATCCCCCCCCTTCAGATCCCTAGAGTTCCATTCCATTGAAGTTAGTTCTGTTTAGCGCTATCTAGTCGTTTTGCGTCTACTGATTTTTCCCCTTTCGGAGTTCCTCTTCTCACTTACCTTTTTGTCTTCCTTCTCACTTATGTACTTGGTCCCCCGGTTTTGATTGCCGGCGCGTACTCCCTGTGGGCTTAGGCTGGCGTTTCCCTCATTTTTTTCCTTTTTTTTCTTACGAGAATCTTCTTAGTCTCGGAGGAGCGTCCTAATTACGATGGCTCGTGGTTCCCCGGGTTTATCGGTTTAGATCGCTGGATGGATGGCATTTCTTCACCTTTGAGGGGGAGCTCTTTTTTCTTCGACCGGGGGGTTTGGATTTAGGCTACACCAAGGAAAACTAGTCCCCGACAAAGTTTTTGTCTTTCTTCGCCTTTGTTCCGGCGTTGGGTCTCTTCCTTTAACGGAACCTTTTTTTCTGATTCACCCTCGTCCACCCCCCATGCTTTTCACCCATTCCGGTTCCCCTGCGCCCTTCCTCCAGCTCTCTCTAAAAATACTCCTTTTCCACGCTTGGGGCAACGTGACTCTGTGAATCAGCGATCCGATTTTCCTGTGGCCTTTAAAAAGTGCTACGGCCCCCCGGTTGTCTCTTTTGAGCTCCCTATTGCGGGAAGCAGGTTTCGGTAGGAAGCGCTCTGTCCCGATTGTTCAAAGAGACTTCCCCCCTTACCCCCCTTTTTAGTGACTTTCGTGTCTCACCTCATTCTTGTACCCCCCCTTTTCTAAGACCACCCTTCCCCACCTTCCCTCCTTGATTATATCGGTGGGTTCAACTTCCTCAAAGATGAAAAATCGTCCGGGTTGGGTTTAATCGTAATCTTCGCCAGAGCCGCGCAGCGACTTTCTTCTCAACCTTAGGCGGTCCAGCCTCCCTTACCCTCGGACAAATAAGTTATGGGCTGCAGGCTTTTCCGTCCCCTTCCCCCTTAAGCATCGGCGCCCCACACGGGGTGGTGTTTGGGGGTGTTATTTTTTTCTTGTGTGGGTTTTTTCTTTTTCTTTTTTTTTGTTGGGGTTTTTTTTTTTTGTGGGTGTGGGGTTGTGTTTCGGGCTTTTTTGGGGTTTGGGTGTGGTTTTTTTTTTGGGGTTTCTTTTTTTTTGGTGGGTTGGGTGTTTGTTGTTGGTTTGTGTTTGGTTGTTTTTTTTTTTTTTTTTTTTTTTTGTTGGTTGATGTCGACGGGCCCGCTCAGACGCAGAAACATCTAATTCTAACCCGCGGTGTTCTTCTCAGCACGGGTGGATCGTCTGTACCCAATTTTCCCGCCGCCGGTTATCTCTCTTTCGTGTTTTTTTTTTAGCGGAGCCCACCCCCCCTTTCGTCCGTTCGATCCACCTAAATTGCCTTAAGACTACGCCGCTTGTTTTTACTTAATTTTTTTTTTTCTCTTTCCTCCCGTTCCTTTGTCGACGATCCCCTTTTTTTCCTCCCCCGGCCTTGAAATTGCGAGAATAACTGCCCCCTATTTTTTTCCTTCTTCTCAGCAGTTCCTCTGCCAGCTCCTTGTCCCGCCGTCCGGCTCGGCTTCTTTTTCCCCGCCCCCCCCTCTGGAAGGCTTCCCACCCAGCAGCGGATTTTTCCTTCTTTAGGTGCGCGCGCATCTTGTCGGCAGCCCTAAGGTCCTTGTAGTGGTTTGATTAGGACCCGTTTTAACAACGATAGGGCCGGATCTTCGTTCCCATGTCACTCTTTAAGTTAGAGGGGGGTTTCCTTTTGAGGAAGGGTCGTTCCTCCTTAGGAGGCCACACGCCCTGCACCGACCGGGGTTGGTTGCGGAAGAGTACTCGTGATCATTGCTGGGTCTTTCCCAGGGTCTGATGCAGCCTGTTCTTCACCAGATCATAGTTACAAGCGTTTCTCTTTCTTTTTTTTTTAGAGCGCTGTGGCGCGGCGTTCGTCTGCTCCCCCTTCCTTTTTCCCGCTCCCCCTTGTGCCCCTTCTTCTTATTCATGCTTTACGCAATCTCCCCGCGCGCGACCCCTATCCGCGTTTATCCACCCCCCCCCCCCCCCAACTCACATGGCCTTTCCCTCTCGAGGATTGGGTGGAGACACCTTCCAACCAAGCTGCTGCTAAACAAAGAAGGCTCCCTCTTTCATGGGCTCCGATACCCTTCCTCCCCTCCCCCTTCCGTTTTTGGCATCGACCCTATCCCGTTTAAAACCCTGATCCCTTTTTCCTCTGACTCAATTCACTTTTTTTCCCGTCCGGGTGGCCGTAGGATTCTTCCAATTCCCCACCACTCACTGAAAGGCCCTTCGCCTCCGACCGACCTTCCACCTTTTACCCACTTAGGAGTGAGTTTCGACAATGTTTCCCTTTCCCCGACATTCAACTCTCGTCTTTTCCAAACAACTCTCCGCACGGTCCATGTCTTCCCCCAGATCCCCTTTCCTTGGAATGGACTCTTGTGGTCGGGTCTCTCGGACTTTTTCTGTTCCCGTGCGCGTCTTTTTACCCTCCTGCGCAGGACCGTGTTATCTAATTTTTTGCATGGAAATGCCACACCTTATCGCGCGACACCGGCCCCCCATCCTGTCGCCCACCCGCTCTTTCAATCTCGCAGCCCGCGTCTCATCTCATCCTCACACCTTTTGATTACCCATAACGATTTCAGGTGGCTGCCAACGGAATCTTCGTTTGATGCCCTGGTTTCCCGTCAATTCCCCGGGGGAACATGATCCCCCTTTTTGGGATTCCGCCGCAACCCATAGTTCCGTCCTTGGGTGGTATCGCGACCTTTCGCACACGTCTCCCCCGGTCGCCATACGTAACTCTCCTTCTTAGCACGAGAGAGGCCTTGTCCCTCCTATGGCCCCAGGGGCCCCGCGCGCAGCGGAGATCTCTTCCTTAACCCCCTCTTTTCAGATTTTTTCGAACGCCTCCCGCGCTCTTTCTATGGCTCTTCCTTTCGAGTGCGCTGATTCCGATCTTTCTCCTCTTGGACGTTTTCCCCGGGCCATTGATCCGAAGTATCCACACCTTTTGTCAAATGCATGTGGTTTGTCTCCTTTTCTTTCCCGTTCTCACGGCTACTCTCCCTCTCGTTGGTAGCGGCTTTCGACGTACGGCCAGCTCGACTCCCTCCTTTGAAGTTTCCGCCCGCCCCCCCCAACCCCCCCCTGTTCGCTCGAAGCTCGTCCCATTCCTTTTCCCCCTCAGACCCCAACAGAGCACCCCCAGGTACTTTTCCCCCCTTCTGACTGCCTTGTCCTTTTGCTATACTCAGGAGTAAGTCTGTGCGGATTTGTTTTGTTGCGATTTGTACATCCACCTTCCAACCCCCCCTTTTTCCCAGTGAACGACGTTTGATGAGGTCTTTCCTCCCCCCTCCTTTCTCCTCAAATGGCGACATTTTTCTTTGCAGGTCTCCTATTGGGTGGATTTCTAACCCTTTCTCACTTGAAATGCGCCCCCCCCCTTTTCCTCGTTTCCCCTCCCCCCTCGTGTTCGTTTGCTCTAATGGAGCATGTTCGACCCCCTTGCGATTTAAATGACCCTTACCCATATTTCTCACTCCCCTCGCCCCCTCCACTGTGCGATGGTCTTTTGCTTCTCTTGAGGTAGGAGAAAGAGCCCCCCCCCTTCTTCTAGCCCTTCCCGATTGGTTGTGGGCGGTGTGGATTTTTCGCACGCCGCCCACTCCAAGAACTCGCATTGCATTACTCTCTGCAGGCACCCCCTTCCTTCCGCTTTTTCTTGTTTCAAGTTTTCCCTCCTGCGCTAGGGAGGTTGTTGTTGAGGGAATGTGACTATCCCGAGCTTTTCTTTCTGGTGCCGTTTTTTGGATGGTACCCTCCCTTCCCTTTTCTTTTCCAGCGCTTCACCCTTCGTGTTCCGTTTTAGAGATTGATTCGAGAGCCTATCCTTTCACTGCCCCATGATGGTACGAGATCGCGGCCTACGGCGTTATGCACCCCTCCCTCCACATGCTCTTTGTTTACCCTTTGTTGGCTCCGGCTAGATCCTTTCTTAATCCCATTTTTTCCTGCCACTCCACCGTTTTTTTTTCCTGAGTAATTGGGTTTTCTCTCTTTTCTTTCCTTTTTTTTTTTTTGTTTGGCCTCGTTCAATCACGCTTTAGCACCAATTCAGTTTGGCATTCCCCCCCCAGAGATATGTTAGGCTGGGCTTTTACGAGCTCTTATACCACTTTTTTTTTCTCGTTCGAAGATCTGCCCGGGCATGGAAGGGTCATGGGTTTCCCGACGCGGACTCTTCTTCCCCTAAGGTAGATCCTAGTGTTTATTCGCTTTTTCTCCAGGGCCTGAGGAACGTTTTCTTGATTTGTCCCCCTTCCTCCAACAGGACGAGAAAACTACCTGTTTTCGTGGGCGTGGCATTATCGCTATATTTCCTTTCTGTCTTTTTCCCCCTAATTTCAAGTGGTACTTTAACCCCTCTACGGTAATCGGTATTTTCTTAATCTTTTTCTGCCTTTACCGTTTTTTGAGAGAATCCTTTCATCAGTTTTTTTTTCATTAGGTTCAATGATTGGCTTTGGTCGATTTAACTTGGCTTCCTGGGTTTTTTGACTCCGTGCGCTTTACCATTTTATGTTGTATGGTTTCCCTTGTACTAGCGACTTCTTACCCTGTTGGGCATTCCCCCCCCCCCCCTTTCCGCACCGGCGTGGTAAGAGACCTTTTTCGGTTCCGCCTCAACAAGCCTGCGCACGGTTTTTACTAGGAGTTTTCGCCATTTTCCCTTTTTCCCCATTGGCGGGGATTGAACAGGGACGGTCCTCCTTACTCCGAGAGTTTTTGGCCGAGAGTCAGGTTTCGGTGTCGTGGGGCGCTGTCTTCCCTTCGAAGATTTCCCTTTCGTCCTTAACTGGACGTTTTTTTTCCTTTCTCCCCTTCGCGACGTTTTTTGGGGGTCGGTTTTTCTTTTGAGTTGCACGCTACTTTGGACCTTTTTTTCCTCTCTTCGGCGGCTCAGGAGGGAGAGTTTTTAGTTCCTTTATCAGAGTTGGCGCGTTATTGTCTCGTGTACGGGATCCCTTGTGAAGGACAAGTTTCCTTCGGTGGAAGGAGCGGCGCCTCTGGCGGGAGCGGGTTCTACTCGCGGGCTTGGGTTTTTTCTTCATTCCCCTCCCCACCCAGGAAAATCTTCCTTGTTTTCCCTAACCTGATGAATCCCTCAACGCGGGACAGGGGCGTCTTGATTTTGGCTGCTGTGGCACGGAAAATTGAACGCCTTTTTTCCCCCCCCCGTGCACCAAGGAGGCGGCAACCTGCCTGTGCATCGATCCAGCTACCCCCCTTTACCCTACACGCTAGCCTGATTTGTGAAGTCTTTGAATTTGGACGATCGGTCCGTCTCAGCCCTCCCTCTCGAGATTCGCTTTTCTTCTAACGCGCAGGCTCTATCTTTTTTGTGGCTTCCTAAGAGCCTGACTCTCCGGGACCCCCCCTTGCTCAAAGCTCCCTTCCCATCTAGTAGTGAACTGGCGCTCCCTGTTTTTAACCCCGGTCTACCAAAGCCCCTCCACTCCTTACTTTCGACCTGGGATTCGTCTTCCCCCCCTCCCCCAAGATGGCTTCTCCTTCCGGTTTTTTTACTCGCTACTTTTCGCCCAGCTCGTTTTCGCCACGGGCTTTTTTTCTTTTAAAAACTCCGTGGCATCGCCTTTTCCTGACCCCTTGACCTCCGTTTCGTTTCGCCGGCTTTGCCCTTTCGAAGGTTCGATTGCTCTTTTTTCTAAACTATGAGTCAGGGCGTCCGAGAGACCGAGGTCCCCCTTATTCCTCCCCGTGTAGTACTATGACCCCCGTCCAGACGCACTGTCTGTTGATCGCTAAACCGTAATCGACACAGGTTTACGGAATCGTCTTTTCCCTTCCATTTCAGTTTTTTTTGTATGAGACACCCCCCCCCTTCCTATACTTTTTTTTTGACCACCCTACCCTTCCAGCTACGCCCGGCGTTGTTTCCTCTCTTTTCTGCGGATTATCTCTGCCTTCTCCCCTTGGGTCCCTAGAATCGTTTCCTACCCCCTGTTTTACCCCACGAAGACGGCTCACTACGGATTTATCAGACGGGCGATTCGTCCTTTTTTCCGCCGTCGCGTCGCGTTGATTTTCTAACTCACGGATTAAACCCACCCGCGAGTTATCTCGGTTTGGTGTGCCCCGCGTCCACCTTTTTCTAGTCTAAGCTCGCGTCTTGAGGGTGCTTTCTTTTCGGCTGGTTAACAACCCGCTAGCCTTCCTGTCTTTCTTCCTCTTAGGGTTTTTTGAATGTATCTTTGGAGTCCTTGGTCGTGATGCGTCCCGGGATCCTTCACCCAAGCCATGAGTCTCTACCCCCCCACCCTCAAAGTCTGCTTCCTTCCCTCCTGACGCCGTCCTTCAACAGGTGCATCGGCCTTTTTAATTACCAGATCGTCCCCCTGTGCTTTTCGTGTTCTTTTTTCCGAGATAGATGATCGTATGGACTTCTTCTCAAGTGACATGGTTTCCCAGCCGCTTTTTCTTGTTTCATAGTAATTGCGTTCTTTTACCCCGCGCGCCCTATACCTCTCGAGAACCCCCACCCATGTCTTGTACCGATATATTTCTTTCTTGTTTAGATTTTAAAAGTCCCATAGTCCCCCCCCCCTCGACGTCCCCACTCAGTCCCTCCCCATCCGATTTTTTAGCCTCCTCCCTCAACCTAAGAACTTTCACCCGAAGTCCCCCCTCCGACGAAGATGATCCCAATGCCGATACTCCTGGAGCCGCTTCCTTCTTCCCCCTATCTGTTTGACCCCAAAATGCCGGGCCCACCCTTTCCTCCGCCCGACCCGACCCTACCTTCCGTTACTCCCGAGTGCTCATTCGCAAAGTTAGTTCAATCAGTCCGCCAGCTTACACTCTCGACCACCCAAACTTTATCTCGGCACGTCCCCCCAATGCTGTTTCCCCCACCCCCCCCGCCTCTCCCCGTTTTTTTTGCTCCGCGCCTCGATTGCGCCTTTGCGCAGGCGTTTTCCGATAACCTTCTGAAGTTTACTCTTCCCCCCTCCCGTTGCGAATGGAAACCCCCCCCTTCATCCCTCCCTCTCCAAATTTGCCTCCCGCGCCCGTTTTTTCCTCCTGAATTCGCGCTTCTGCTCCATTTCAAACAAGCAAGTGCCCCTTTGGAGTCAAGGAGGCCTCTACGACTTTTCCCCCGTTCGCACGGAAGCAAGCCAGTCGGACCGGATCCGGTGACCCCTTTCACGTGCAATTTTTGGTACCACTTCCCAGACTTAGCATAGCGGAGAGACATCCCTACCGTCCCCACCCCCAATTACTTGGTTTTCTTCCTCCTGAAAATCAGCTCCGTATACATCCCGAAACCTAGGCCCGAATCCGACACTCCTACAGTGCGCCGGGCGCGAGACTCACCGCATTTCTCCTGCCCCTCGGTGCGTTGATCATCTTCGCTTTTAACAGTTTAGATGATCGTAAAGCACCCCCACTTTCCCCCCTGCGGAGGTTGAGCTGATCTTTTTCGATCTGCGTTCCCACACAGAACTCGGCCCCGGCCTCCTGTTTCCGCACCTGGCCCCTTACAACTCGATCCGTAAGTACCCATTTATAAAAGATCACTGGTGGAGAAGTTCTTCATTATCCCCGCCCGCGACGGCTCGGGTCTCAGTGGTGACGGCATCTCCTCGCATTCTCGACGACACCCCTCCGTCCCTGCTGAAAAGTGGACCGTCGCCGCCCGCCACCCCAACCCCGGTGCTCGGAGCCATTTGTCCTTTCCACGCCCCGTTTGACTCCACTAACACGAGCACCCTCCCCCTTTTTCTCTGCTGCTTTTTTACTTCTGAGTAAGTCTGTGCTCACTGGGCTTTGTTCGGCCCTTCGTAATCCCCAACAAATATTTTCCTCTATGGCACTTTGGATTTTTTTCGTAATTGTCTGCCCCCCTCGTTTTCCTCAGCGACACCTTTCTTGCTGCCAGGGGTTCCTTTTTTTTCTTTTCCCAAGATTAATTTGCGATGACAATTAGAATCCCCCCCCCCCCCC
>Ga0179593_1652387_pt1 | contig 15514 bp, 8 predicted proteins | sample CZODoug2_1_08_16_FD_185931 | JGI IMG/M metagenome (GOLD analysis project Ga0179593, IMG submission 185931) | Vadose zone soil fungal communities from Angelo Coast Range Reserve, California, USA - CZODoug2_1_08_16fungal (PacBio error correction) | ecosystem: Environmental > Terrestrial > Soil >... | reverse complement strand
TCTCCTTCGTAGGTGATGCCTCCCTCTCTCTCGCGAGCTCTCCCCCGGGTGATGAGCTGCCCCCCGTATCTTTGTCTTCCTTGCCCGGACTTCTTGCTCCGTTCCCCCCTTCGATACTTTTCATGGCTCACGTCGCCTTTTTCAAGACCAGATCAGCTTGATGGCTCGTCCTTTCCCCCCCCTGCAATAACGGCACTCTGCCCTCCTTTCCAGGTATGCGCTTTTTTTTCTGGGACTCTCCGTTGACCGAGTGATACCCCCTTTTTTTCTTCCGATGGCCAGGAAGGTTCTAACTAAGGGCCCTTTTTTGAGCCGTCGTCTTTCCGCAGTTTTCCTAGGTCCCCCTCTCCCGTGCCCGTGTTGACCAATGTTGGTGGCCTTGCCCCCTCGGGTTGAAGAGGGAGACTGGCTGCGACCAAGAGACGTCTTCCCCTTCTCTCCTCCTCCGCCCCGCCGCTCGGGAACACAAGACAGAGGTCAACTTTGCGGGTTGAGACTTCCGATTTCTGGTCACAAGGTTTCGCCTTTTTCTGCCAGATGGTGAACCCCGTCCTCTCCGAAATCCTTCATGAAGTAGGACGCCGATTCACAGCGTCGGGGATTTTTTTCTCTTCGGTCGATTATATTGAGCCCCGTAGTAGAACGTGCCCGGCCTTGCCTCCATAAGTCACGGACACAAGGTTTACAGTTCCAATTTCCCGGTGGGCGACCAGAAGACCCTCCCTCCCTGGCCTAACACGTCCCTGGGGTTGCCGGTCGTGCCCCAGTTTCTTTTTGTTTGGCCGTAGGGACTGTTGAGGCCTTTTTGTTTCTTATTCTCCCTCCTCAGAGCGGTGAGAAAACCCTTCCCCCTTCCTATATATTTATTTTACATAGACTCCCCCTTTTGAGAGGCTATCCTTGCTCTTTCTTTTTACCCTTTTCTGGCGCGAATCCCTCGCTACATTAACCAGTACTTGCGGGCGCCGACAATGGATCTTCCACCTTTCCCCGGGAATTAAGGTTGATAGAAGCCTGTCTTCCTTCCCCACTATCATGGTCTCATCGGAGGCTGGCACATGTCCCCCTGGTTCAGTCCTTTTTTTCTCAGCAGTCTACCGGACGGGCCAGGTAGGACGAGCCTCTCTGAGACGTTTGGTTCTAACTCTTTTGAAGCTGATGCTTTTATTTTACCTTTCTGGGGACGGTAGGTGTGGTTTTTAGTTTCCTTTTGTCGCCATCTGGGGAAAGGAGCTTTGATCCGACAGCGACCTCCAACCTCAACCCTTGTACTTCGTGTGTTATCCGGAGGAGAGGATGTAGGAAGGATCTTTTTATATCCCTCTCGAACTTGGGAGAGGACCCCCAGTAGTTTCGGCAAACGCCGCAGGTCCTGCTTCTTTTTCTGGGCTTTCTCTTGAGGTCAACACAAAGGAATTGGCTTTTGGGTGTGCAAATTTACGCCGGCCTTTTCCCTTCTCTGATAAACTTCTTCCTTGGCGATGGTTTTGTTTAATCAAGCCCCTTTCCATTCCCTCGTCCTTTTGTATTCCGGCTGATAAAGGAAGACGCTCTTCTAACCCCCCGCTTTTGAGTCTTGATGTCGATGCGGAAGGGATTCCATGTCAAAGTGGTCTAGCGACAGAGCCGCTTCCCTGATCTGTCGGTCCCTCCTCCCTTTTTCATCTCCCTGTGAGAATGGCGATTTTCAGTAGGATAGTTTCCCCCGTCTTCCCCCCCTTTACCGGCCCCTCTTCCGTTACCGCTCCCCGATTTTTTTCTTCTCGCAGTCTAGAGCTTTGAGTCTCAAGTAGAAGGCCCCCCTACCCCCCCCTTCAGCATGCGAAATGGCCTGCCGCGGTGGGCGGATTTCCCTTGTTATTTTCTTAGCTTTTGCACGCGGGAAACCGGTTTCTCCCCCCCCTTTCAGCTCCAGTTGAGGGCTCACCTGCTGGCTTTCGATTCCCCCCCTTACGGCATAAGGCCGGGCGAGGCGCTGCTCCTTGCTTGCCCTTTCTCAGTTTCCAGCCCGAGACTTTGGGTAGCGTCTGCTTGAGTTCATCTGGGGGCGTTTAGCCTTTTTTTGCCCTTTAAATAGCCTCTTTTTTCTTTCTGACGAGGCTAAAGAGCTGGCAAGTTTGCTCTTACGCAGCTTCTCCCCCCTTCCCCGGACTCTCTGCGGCGTACCCCCCCGACGTCCTGGCATAAATCGTGGTCCTCGAGGCCGCTTCATTTATTGGATGTTCCGCGGGCTTATCGTCGAGGCAACCAGCCCCGCACGTTTCGGGGCCGCTTTCCTACATCCCTGAAACGGCCGACCGTTTATTAGGCCCTAGATCCGGAGGTGGATTCTTCCTCTGACATCCTCCTGTCGCAGGCAGGGTAAGTAGCCCCTTTGCGCTCGCAGATTATATTCGTTTCTCGGACGCTGGCGGGCCGGGGAGCCTATTGACCCTGGCTTCCTTCTGTCCGTTCTTTTCGGTGTTGTACACTTACACCTTCCGCATCTTTTCCGGCTCACCGAGTCCGAGCAAGGGTACGCCGTCCCTTGCCTTTTGTTTTTTTTTCCTGCGACTTTCTTTCCTTCACGATCTTGACCGGGAGAGAGTCTTCTTGGTCGCGCCCTTCCTCGCAATGCCCCTCTAACCAGATCCGAGGCCCCCCACTGAGTTGCTCCATCGCATTCGGTGATCGGTGTCGGGCTCCTTTTTTTTTGCCGCAGTTTTCTCCCTTTTCAGATGGAGGGAAACTACGGCGTCACCTTCCCCCCCTTGTACATTCCCCAGAACTTCCATGTTTTTTCACGCCCTGTCAGGTCCTCCCGCGCCCTTTTCCCTTTTTTTTTTTTTTCCCGTGGCGAGCCATCAGAGGACCAGCTGCCCCGCCAAACCCCCCCCCCCCCCCCCCAAACCCGGCGGGCAGCTCAGCCGTGGCATCGCCGTCTCGCTCTTTCCCTCTTTTTTCTTTCTAGTCCCGCTCGATGCTTGCGTGTCAGCTGCGGGTTCGTGCTCCTTCGAGCTGAGCAGCAGAGCGTTGTGTCGCTTTTCTCCATTCGATGCTCCCGAGCGCGTGATCATCTTTTTATTTCCTTTTCAGGGCCAGCGTTTACCCGTTGAAAAGAAGGGAAGAACCCCTGCCCAACCTCCAGTGCTTAAATCCGCGACCCCCTCGTCCGCGGTCAACAGTACACCTTAAGGACGACTCACTTAGTCCTCCTTTTTTCTGCAAGTCTGCTTTACCGACATAGGGAAGTAGCCCCCGTTCTCGATCGTGTGAGCCGCTGTTGGCTGACGAAGCCGAAACTACAATACTTCCTTTTTTGTTGAGTCATCATTTCTTCTCGGCAATGAATGAGAGCGGAAAAACCCGCCCCGGATCTTCTCTCGGTACGCTTAAGCATCGGTAAATATTTCTATCCATTGAGGATATTACATGTAGGACGTTGGATTAGAGGCGGGCTATTTCCCACAGACTTTTAGCTTGGATCTTGTAGGTTGACTCTGCCCTGGCCACTGAGGTTGGGCCCAGCTCTTTCACGACCCTTTTACCTTTTTTTCTCCGTCTTCTTAGGGTTATTCCTCTCGGTTTATGAGTATGTTTAGGACTGATACGCCCGTTTTCTCGGCCGACCCTCCGCCTTTTTTTTAGACGGCCAGAAGCGGACCAGTAAAGACTTGCTCGTCCGATTACCCCGCCGGTGGATCCGGGCATGATACGCTCTTGTTGTTTTTCCCCAAGACCGCCCGCCACGCCAGGAATTGTTCGTCCCCTTTTCGACAGGCGTGTGCCCTTTTCGCAGGAGCTGCTTTCTTCGCCTCTTGAAAGGAAGTCGCCTTCCTTATCACCGTGTACTCGAAGGTGTTGCAGCTGTTTTCGTTGCTTGTGAGGACCCTTTCTGAACGCGGTTCAGCCTGGCCTCACCGCTTCTCCTCACTTTCCTCATTTCCAACTTTCCCTGGTCGATGTGAGCCCTCACGTGGGCTTTCTTCCGGTGATCCTTTTGCTAGAAGCTGCGTTCCTAGAAAAGGCCGACCAGCGCAATCCGAATTCCTTCTCCCTGAGCTACCTCGGTAACTTTCCCGCATCCCGGTTGGAATTCGGGGTCAGAGTGATTTCATTTTCCCGTTCTTTTTTCCTTGTCTTGTTTCAGTTGGACCGGGCCCTGTCAATAAACTTCGTTGCGCTTCGCGGACGGAATTGACGCCGGTCAAAAGAGGCGATATTTTCTGTTTCTTTTTTTCATATACTCGGAGAATGGGCAGAGGGGCTTTTAGAACGAGCCCCCCTGCTAGCGAAAGGTAAGGTGCTTGAGGACTAACCCAGCCGTTCTGGCGCGCGTTTTGGTTTAGCAGTAAAGCCGGGCATAGGTTTGGTTTCTTCCGGCACCTAGAAACCGTAGTCGGGGCTTTTCCTTAATCCTTTACTTTTTCCCTCAAAATGTCGGCTCGAGGGACAACGTTCGGTCCCCTTTCGCTTCCCTATCCTTTTCCCGGTAAGATAAGGTCCTTTATGTCTAAGTTATCCTGTCCTTGGGCCAGCTTTTTTTCCCCGGTGGTTTTTGTCAATCCGAACATAGGGGCTCTTTTTCAGCGCCAGTCTTCTGAAACTTTGAATCGCCCCCCAAGATAGTTGCGGGCCGGGTAAGAATCCCTCTGATCTTTTCACCCCTTGTCAGATCCCCCTTCCACGCGACCCTGCGCCAGAAGGAGGATTTCCGCCCGTCCCTCCCTCTCATGTTACCCTTCTGGCAAGACAGTGAGTACGTTTCAGCGCGTTCATTCTTTCTGCAGGACCATTTAAAGCTCAGCTTCTCCTAGACGATAATTCCTTCGATTTCTTGAAGTTAGAATTCCCGTCTGCGTTAAGGAGGGAGTCCCGGGTGAGAGCGTGACCCTTCCCGCGTGGTATTCAACTTCTTAATCTCTCCCTACCCTCCCCTAAATCGACAATGTTAAGGGCTCCTTCCCAAGTAGAGTCCCCTTCAAGCATGCGAGGTCGCTCTGTAACAAGAAGCCAGCCGGAAACTCCTCTACCGCAGCCGATGGGTTGTACAGCGCTTTTCCGACTCCTAAGTCTTTCATTCTGTGAACGAAAGATCTTCCCTCATACCTTCTTGAGTTACAACTCACCCTGTGGGTATGGGCCCGCGCGTTCCGCTGGGCAGTGTCTCTTCCTTGCCCCAGCTGACCGTGCGCGTTTGCCCATCACAGAATTGAACGCCAGGATGAATATCCAGCGAGGCGGTGGTTGTGGCGAAGAAACATCCGCGACCAAATCGCCTCATGTTCGTCCTTTGCGGACCCCGTCTCCGCCCAGCCGTCTAGCCGGAGAACCCCGACACGCTTTGGGGTTTTCAAGCTCGAAGCTGGCTGCGGATCACGTTCCGCCCCCTTTTTTTCCCGCCCCCTCGCCTCGAAAACAGATCTTCCACGCTTTTTTTTTCCCAGGTAGGCGGCCAGATGATAACTCTTGATTTAGTGCGGGTTGGTATCGCCTTGAGGAGCAGATGTCGTTCCCCGGGAAACGGCTAGTCTCCTCCTCGACGGCAAAAAGGGTGGACCAGTTCCCCCCACGCCGTTAAGCAGCGAGACCCGCCGTAGATCATGCTTCGAATTTTCCGTGGCATTTCGTTGCCGAGCCAGTGGCCGGAGACAAGTTTGAGGTACGGTTCCGGCCTCGAGAAGCCGGGGCTGTTAACACGGCAACGGCCTGATGAGATATAGATTTTCCTCAATGAATTTTTTTTCCTATCCTTTCCTTCAAGTGGCAGTTTTAAACGGGGATCAGCACCTCCGGACTTCCACCGGTCCCCACATTTTTTTCGCAGTCCCCTTTTCCTGCAAGACCGTGAAAAGGTGTGTCTTTTCTCGCATCTTTCTCTCGCGATATCGATGATCTGTCTTAATCTGTGATGGTGGTGGTTCCTCCCCGGTTGAAGTGAGTTTGCGGATTGATTTTCTCCAGGGCAAGTGAAGAGCTCAGCTTTATCTTTTTTTCCCTAGCTGCTGTTTCACATCATGAAGTTTATGTCATCGGCCCTAATGAAGGTTGAACTGTCCCACCCCGGCTGGAACCCTACTACTGTTGGAGGACGCGCGTCCCACCCGTACGGCAGCTCCGCCGGGTAACCCAGGGTGGATACGTTCCTCCCACGAAGTAGACCCCCAGTCCTTAACCGAGCAGCCCGTGACACTCCGTGTTTCCTTTCGAAGGGAGTATCTTACTTTTTTCGTGTTACGATGATTAATGTCCGACCCTTTTTAAAGGGAGATTGGGTTTTGACAGGGTATCCCGCCCGATTAACCTTTGAGCTTCTAAGAGGAGCCTCCTGTTTTCCTCCCCTCCTCGGAAAAACAGTTGAAGGTAAGCGGGGTCCCATTAATAGAAGCCAAGAAGGACCTCCTCTCAAAGCAAGGGGGCCTGGTAATACACACTTCCTTGGACATACATGCTCCTGGTCGTTCAGTGATAAAATCCTGCCAGAGTGTTGTTTACAACACTTGGATAAGGGAGATTTCCCGCTGCCCTTGGAGTGACCGTTGTCTTCACGTTATTTTGACCCTTTTCGGATCTGGTCGGTCCGGTAAGGGAGCCTTCGCCCCTGGTACTCCTTCCTTGGTCTTTGGGCGGTAAGGACTTCGACAAGTCACCTCTCACGTTTTTCGCACGTCTCCTCGCGATGCGGCACTACCTTCGACGGCACCCATCGCCGGTCTTCTCTTCTTGGAACTGCGGCGCTGTAGGGCCTTGCTTGTCCTCTTGCTGGATGACCGCGCTGAAACGGTACGTCACTTTCGTTTTTTTTTCTAATTGTCCCTCCGGCCGTCCTGCGGGCACCTTCGGGAGCCGCATTTAAAGGTGTTGCCTTTTTTTCGCCCGCCCCCTTCTTCTCTTTCCTTGTTTTTGTAAGGCGGTGTAGGTTCCCGAACTCGCTGTCGGGCTTTTTTTCTTTTGATTTTCCCTCGTTTGCGTTGTCGATAGAGCTGCCAATCGAGCCCCCCGTCTTCCTTCTTCACCCCGGCTGGACGTGATAGTCGCAGGGTGATACAGGATCAAGGGTACCTTAGGGTTTCCTTTCCCTCGTCATTCCAGCATGACCTCGGCGTCTCCTCGAGGACAGTTACAGGAGTACCTTTTCCCCGCGGGTTGAGGTTCAGACGCCGTGAGTTTCGCGGGACGGCATCCCCTACCCCGCCTGCTTTTTTCTCTTCTCCCAGCCTGCGCGGAAGCGATCCCTTTTGGGAGGCATTACCTTTTTACTCGACTTTGTCGCTTCTCCGGGTGATCTTCGCCGATGAAGACGCGAGTTATGCCGCCCGTCTGCATCTTTTCTTTTGGCAATTTTCCGTTCGTCATGTATGTAAGACGCCAGCGCCTTTCACCGCCGCCTTTCGACGCCCTTTCCCCATGAAACAGCCCGGCCAGCCTCCTTTCCTTTCCTCTCACCCTCTCTCTCGAAGGACATACAGGGTTTCTGCCTCGCAGTTAGTTGACAGTCGGTTCGCCCTCTCATTAACGATCCCGGGCCTCTTTCTTTTCTGGGTCCTCTCCGGCAGGCAAGAGAAGTGGCCAAACCTGACAGACTCCGGCTCCCTCTAGCCGGTGAATGCGTGGGCGGTGGCGCGGTCGGTTGCTCATTTTGTGCCCCTCCCTTTTAACTTTTCCCCCTACGTACCGCCTTTGCCCCAGTAGAGGAAACTTTCGTTTGCCCAGACTTTTCCCCATGTCCCCTGCCTACTGAGCGTGTCTCGATGACGGGTCTCCGCCTGTTCTCTTTTTCCCCTTTTTGCCACCCCCTTTCGGCGGCAGCGGCATTCTGTTCATAGCCCCCTCTCGCCTTTTTGTATCCGCGAGTACCTTCTCTGTTGCCTGTTTGCCTGTGAGGTTTCCTCCTCCTGTCGAGCGACAGCCAGCGAGGGCGATTCTCTACTTTTTCCGCGTGCGTGATACAAGACATCAGTCTTTCAACAGGGACAGGTCGCGAGCGTGACCTCTGTGCCCTCCCCTCTAAACCATCTTTTTTACCCCTCAATCCTTGGGCGACCCCCCCCCTCCCTCCTGTCCTCCAGGCACCACCACAAGGAAGGTCCCTCCCCCTTTACTCCGCTTCAGGATGTGGGGTACTCCAATCGCGCCCCCCTGGCAGTCGCTTCATATGGATGGTGTCTCTACTGTCGCCCCCGCGGGCGGGAACTATCTCTGGGGTCCCCCTAAGAAGCGGGTTTGGGTGGAGAGAGTTCAGTCTTATTCCTCCCCCCACCCCTAGGCAAGAGACCTCGCCCTTCCCAGCAACTCTTTTATCTCTAACGACGGAAGTAGTTCACCCCCTTATTGCTGATCATGAGTAGTCATGACTTGTTATTTTCCTGCGTCCGTTTTTTCTTTGTTCGTAAAACGCGTTCAGCGCTGTGATCTTTTCTTTCCGGATGCTGCACTCTGCTTTGGTTGCTTCTCCTGGACCCCGGTTACTGATGATCTGGTCGTTGACTCCTCCCCTTCGATGACCTTTTCTTTATTCTATTACATGTTTCCCTCCCCGCTGGAGTCGACAGTTTCTGAATTTTTGAGCCCCCCGGCCCGCTCGACACGGTCCCCCCCCTTTCCTTACGGCGATCTAGGAAAGGTACTTCGTGAAGGCTTTTAGCGCCTTTGCGTTAGGGACAAAGAGCTGACCGCTGCACGCCGTCTATTTTTTTTTTTTTTAACTTACTGCGCCCAATCGAAGTCTGGTCTGTATCGAACTTCTCCCTTCTCTTGGACTGAAAGTGTTGACAGGAAAGGAAGTTGGGACTTTTCCCTTTCCCCCCAACTCCTCATTATGTGACAGAGGGTTTCTAGTAGGGGTCTATTCACTGAGGTTGCAGCCCGCTTCCCCTCCCCGCCCGAACGCATGTTCCCCCGAAGGACGATTTTCCCCAATAAGTGTTTCGCTCTGGATCATTGGAAAGAGTCTCTGTCCTTATCGCCCGACATTGGCCGACAGTTCCCGGTCCTTTTTCCCTGAGACGTTCTGTCCTCCCCCCCATCGTTCACGCAAATACCGTTTTCTGGCCGCTTAGTAATAGGATTCATGTGAGCGTCATGCCGTCCTTGATTTCTTTCGGTGTGGTTCCCCGACGGACTCAATTAGGATCGCGTCGTACTGCCCCTGGCATGCTCCCGGGACCTGTAATCCCCCCTTCTATATCTTGGACCCTTATAGAGGAAGATCTGGTTAGACCGGGCGAAAGAGAAAAAGTCCGCGCAGCGACCCCTGCGGTTTTCATTTTTTTTCCGCCCCATTGGATATGTCCCTCCTTGGGTCTCCCTTAAGGGCTTTGGTGTAGGGTTGATGAGGCCGCGCATCCCCTTTTTTTTTTCCTCAGACCCTTGCCCGCGTACCTCCCATGACAACGGTATCCCGGCCCCCTGACCACGCATCTCCCTTGGTTCTTCCTCCAGAACTTTTCCCTTTCCGAAGCCTTGATCGTATGATAACCTTCTGCTCTGATCCGACGGGTGGTTCTGGTAGTCGAAGAGACGAACCCGCCGGGGCTCATTCCTCGGCCCCTCTCCTTCCGACCCACGACGTGCATTCAGCCCCGACCTCTCTCTCCAGGTGACTAGCTAATCAGTAGGTCGAGACACGCGAGAACACTTCCTTCCGGCTGAGGTTCATAGAACGGATCAGCGTGAGCACCTGACCTTTCGCTGATCAATCGATTTACAGGGTTAAGCGACGTTGCCGCTATGCCAAACTTCTCCTTTTCTAACTCTTTACTTCTCTTTCCCGAATCGTCCATATGTCTTTGCAGTCTCATTCGGAAGAAGCCCCTGCGAGCGGAGTGAGCAAGGGTCTTTATTAGGAGGGTTTAAAGTTCGTCTAGCCCGAACAGAACTACGGAGTTCATCACGTTTAGCGGACCGACCCGATCCTCTTTCTGCTCTTCCCCCCCCACTTCCCCTCAGCAGCGCAACATCAATTCTCTCAGTTTGGACGTTTTCGACTCCGACGTTGCCTGAACGAACCGCCTTAGTTTGCCTTGGAGTACAATCTCCCAATTCCTTTTCTCCCCCCCGGTTTTTTCTCTTCTGAATGGTGCAAAAGGCCTTCCGGGTTGCCCCGGCCCGTTAACTCCAGGCTGGCCTCTCCCTTTTTTTCCTCCCGTTCCTCGGGCTAAAGAAAATGGCCGCGACCTCTCATGTTAGCAATCTCAAAACTCCGGCCCAGCCGCTCGAGAACATCATTCCTTCGGTTCTTCTCCCCGACGTCTGGTGCGGTGGGGATCACCCGTTTCTCCCTTTTCGCAGCTTTTTTTTCCCCCCCTCGGAATTAGAGACAGATCTCCCAACCGGACCCTCCATGCAGTCTCTTTTCTGTTATCATCAGTGAAGCCTTTTTCTCACCCCGCTTTTCCGCATGAGCCTACGCGAAAGGGCCCTTCGTTCCGGTTTCCCTCTTTTCTTTTTTCTTCCACGGCCCACTTGTGGCAATCCCCCGCACAGATCAGACCCCCCTCGCCCCTGCGCGACGAGAGAGATGGCGAACACGTCCTGGACGGTTGCCGGTGCCGCCTGTTTTTCCTTTTCAGTCATTTTAAGGGGTTTACGCCCGCTTTTGAGGCGCCATTTTTTCCCGGGGCCCTCCAATTGAGATTATAGATGAATAGATTTTATTTTTTTTTTGTTTCTCGATCTCCTGGGTAAGTTAACAACACGCTGCTGCGCACGCCCACATCCCTTACAAAGGAATTCACTTTACCTCGCGCGAAACTGGCCAACTGTTTTCTACGACCTGAAAACGGACCCCTTTCAGCCCCCCCCCCCTGTTACAGAAGCGACCGGAGCGGGTATGCTTTCTTTTTTCTTGTTGGGTTTGACCCTTAACTCCCCTTTGAATCCGGGCTGATAGCTTTGGCTACCGCCGGGCTATACGAGTGCCTCAATTTTTTTACCCTCTCTTTTTGGTGATCCCTAGATGCAGCTTGATTTCTTACTTTAATGCAGGGCCGTAGGTGTTGACGATGTGCTCTCTCCTTTACTTTTCCCCCGTACAGTTCCGGTTTGATCGCACCAGAATTTTAATCCTCCTCAGATAGTGACGCGTTGTTCTTCTCTTTCCTGATTTTGTGTACAGCTATCCTTTCAGCCCCTCTCCGTGGCCCCGAGGCAAGTTTTCGCCCCAGCCGAACCGCCCTCTTTGTTCTTTTTCTTCCAGCCTTCTTCCTCGGTTGCCTTGGCAACCCCTGTCTGGCAACCCTTATCTAAGACGGCCCATGCATCCCCTGTTCCCCCCGTGTATGGTCCCCTAAAGACTGGTTCCAGGACTCTGTTTTTGTCTCTGATCACCTTGTTTCCTCCTTCTCCCGATTTTCAAACCCGCCCCGGATCCGGGAAGTGATGGACTTATTCCAAAGTGTATAGCGAAGTCACTCTGCCGCTTTCGTACCTTTTCCTCGCTTCTTACTAGCCCTTTGCGCGGTTCTCGTGGCTAGTGGTCTCCTTTCTACTTGAATGGAAAAACGGCCTGCTTTAAATTCTGACAAGAGTTTTTCGCCCGGATATCGTGCCTTTAGACCTGGCACCGAAATCGCCTTCCCCCGGACGAGGGACATTCCCGACAGGCAGGTTTATTCGGATTTCCCTTTACCCCTCGGACAAGAGCTCTGTTTCCCAAAACTTCCCAAGGTTTAGGAAATTTTTTCGCGACCCATTCTTTTTTTTTGCTTCACAGGGAAGGGCTTGCCCTCCCTCCTGGAACTGATAAGGGGCACGCGGAGCTGCTCCTTTAGTGCTGTCATTATTTTGGTTACGCCCGAGCTGTCGGTGGAATGATGAGCCTTTCAGGCAGCTGGCCCTCGTCCGGGATGGTTCCTTTTCCCTCCCGAGTTTCCCAAACTGCCTCTTTCTTGATAGGGCAGAAGGGGTCTCTCTTTGGTTTCGTGTTTTTTTTTTTTTTTTCCCTTCAATGAGGCGAAAGAGTCTTACACCGAGTTATCAGCAATGACCTCTTGGGTCCTCGGTTCCCTTGTCAGGGTCTGTAGTTGCCGATTAGTAGAGGAATCAGACCTCACCCTTTTTCTCCCTTTCATACTCTTGATGAATTGAAGCATAGCGAGGACGAGATACTTCTAGCGGAATTCCCTTCTCAATTGCCTGTTAGATTTTCCTCCTTGAAGGTGATTAGACGAAGATGTCGCTCTCTCTTATCTTTGCCTAGAGCCTTCGTCCGCTTTTAAAGGGCCGGATTGCAGCCCGCGCCCGCCCTCCCCTTCCCCTTTGAAGGGTTTCCCTTGAAAAAGACCCTCAAGCAGCTTTTTTCTTCTTTTACCGATATAAGGACCAACGGAGAGGCCCAGCGCCGTATTAGGGGACGCTTCCCCGACTTTTCCCCCCCTGATCTCCCTTTGCGGTGTAGGAATGGTATTGATCTTCCCAGAGGCCAAAGGAAAGATGGCCAATGGGAATCACGTAGATTTCCCCTCTGGCATCTCTCCTTTCGGTGAAATGGCCGGGAGTTAGGATGTCTTTTTCTTATGCCCTCAGGTGGATGGTCTCCTAACATAAGGCGCGCTCACGCATGAAATTCCCGTTCTTTGATGCGGCCGGACAAAGTCACTTCCTACATGTTTGCAGGCAGACTCCGGACCGCGACCTGCTCGTAGACAGTCCGCTCCTTCAGCGGCCTCTTCCGACCCAGTTTAAGGAGGGTTGGGTCATCTCGTTACAGAGGCTCGCCTGCTTCCGGGCTGATCTACTTTCTTCCCACGTTTTTACGTGTAGCTAGGGAAGGCTGCTCAAGCTTCTCTTTTGCTCCGAGCGGCGGGATGTCGCCTGCCCTAATCCTCCCCTTGCTCAGCGAGCTCGTGATAAACGCTTCTATGCACTTCGGGAGGGGCCTTTAACCGCAGCAGGTGCTGCATACCCGCTACCTTCCTCCTTAACGCGGTTTGCTAACACCCATTCGCCGACTCGGTCGTAATCCACACACGTCACAGCAGCAACTCATGACCCCCGTTCCCCTTGATGGTAAAAGACAAATAGTCTTTTCTCGTCTTTAAGATGTCTCGCGGGCCGATCGGCGACTCTCTCCCTTCCGTGTTTTTGGTTTTTTCGACGGTAGGAAAGAGACCTTGACCCTAAATCCTCTCAGTTCGGAGAACTTAAAGATTGTTAACTCATCTTTGAGGATATGATCTTCTTTTCCCCCTTTCTTTGTGTTCGGCTCTTCTGGCTTCGGGGGTTCGGCCCCCTTTTACGCAGCTGGACTTTCAGGTTGATGAAGAAACTTTTTGGTGGGCCCCGTCGACGACCTTCCCTGGCTTTTGACATTTGATCTCGTCCCCTGTGATTCGAGAGAGCTTGCATTTCTTTTTTGCGGAGAAGTCCCGGACGCGATGGCCTTTCCTTCTTCTTCTTTGAGCTAAGGAACTCCTCTACTCAACTACTTTGGCATAGTTCATAAGTACCTCCGATCTAATGAGCCTGCGATGTTGCGCTGCCACCCCGCGTTGCCCGGAAGCTGGTTTGTCTGGCAGCGGAAGAGGCCCTTTTCGCCGTCGCCCCCCATGCTCGATCCCCTTTCCTGGCCGGCAAGAGGATGATTTCTTCCGTCAGTTTTCAGGGCGGGACATACTTCCAGGGTACAGAAGGGGGAAGCCGGGTGGCTGCGGAAGCAGGGGGACTGGAAAAGACCTTCTCCCGGCTGGGGAAACTGCGGCAACACCAACGCGCAAGGCCCCCCCTCCCCCCCCCCTTAAAGCCTGTGAACAGCCTTTTCGATGTGGGGCGATGAGCCGTTGAAATTGTTTCACCTTCTCTTTCAGATTTTTTCAGCTTCGCCCCGTTTTCCTATCCGCGCCCCGGTTATTTCGAGAAGTTCAAGTTGCCGAAAACTCCGCGATTCTGGCCCAATCCAGGCTTCTGCCGGCCTTCAGGGCACGAAAGCTGTCGGCCGGGGCGGGCTCGACCGGTCAACTTAGTCTCTAAGGCTTGTCCTGCGCGGGCGCTCCCTTTAAATCCCCCCTGTCCCAGAGGATGTCTTTATCATTATAGCGGTCGCTATCCTCGGCGAGCTTTAGTTTTTTTCGGAACTACCCGGCCTGCCTTGCAGATCAAGTAAGAGGGTGTCCTTTCCTCAAGAGGGGAATTCGTCCTAGAGGGTTCGCGTATGCAGTCATCGGGAACCCCTTCGTTTGGGTGTCATGCGGAGCGCACAGGTCAGGTTTGCTTGTCTCAGGCCCTACATGCCTGACCGGTAGTCGTATTCGCCTGGTCGTCGATAGTACTCGGTAGCCCTTAATCCGGGATGTTCATTGATTCTTATCACGGAATGATTGTACCACGAATTCACGCCAGTTTCCCGTGGTAGGCCGTCGATTACTGAGCCATACTTTCTCGAGTTCCCTGCTCCATGCGCTTCTCCAGCGCTAAGAATGCTTTCCCGACTGTGTTTTTTCAGAAAGCAATTTTTATCGAGCCGCATCTGTCCCTCGCCCGCTTTTTCCCCAGGAGCATGCTGCCTGGCTCGTGAGGTATCCCCGTTCTGGTGGGGGGAACTCCGTACCTCTGAAATGCCTGCAGGACCGTCCTCGTACCTTCCATTTGAAGCTTTTCCAGCGAACTTCTGGTTGACCAAACCAAGACCGCAGCTTGGGCCAGTTCCTCGCCGCGAAGTGCCGCTTGTGACCCTTCCCCGGATGAATACGTCTATCCGTTGTCTGTATCTTGCCTGAGACAACCCTTGCGAGATGGCCGAGTTGCGTTTGCGAATGTGACCTCCTCCCCGTCGCCCCCTACAAGCCTCCAGATGTAGAACGTCGGTCGCCCTTCCCCCTTTCCTGCCCGCATAGTCCGTTAGAACCCGTGACCTGCCCCCCCGCGGTCACTTTTTCCCGGTGATCTTGGGTTTGACGTTTGCCGCAGAAGTTGATTCGTTGCCGACACCCTAGCAGGAGGCCCCCCTTCCGCTTTTGTTACCAATCGCACTGCGTTGCTCGTTTTTCGGAGAGGAATTTTTCCAGCTGACCGTGCCTCTTTTACCCAGTCTTCCCATCCTTCGGCCCTGGGGGCACAGGACCGTTTTTTCGCAACCTTCCTCGACCAGCGAAGTCCTGTTTCTTCCGGATCTCGCGTCCCGACCCTTCCCCTTCCGAAGGGCCCCGCCCGATGTAAACGAAAGTCGTGGTGCGCCATTCCTTTTTAGGATAAAAAGGCTTTCCCCAGCTGGTGACGCTCCTCTCACTTTCTTCCCCCCCAAACAGACCCGCTTCATGTACGTTTTTCTGATCCTCCCTTCCGACCTTGAGGTATCAAAGCTCCGAGTTTGCGGCTTCTAGTATGACCTGGCCGGCCGGAGCCGTGCCCCGATTAGTCTTCCGGCCACCGGTGAAGGTCCCCTACCCGACTGCACGAAAGTCCGCTCGAGGACGCGAGCCGTTTCCTCATTCTTCCTCTCCCACTTCCGTTTGCTTTAGGAAGAGACCTGGAAGGAGCCCGGTTATTTGTCTTGTGACGTAGTCCGTAGGCGAGCCGCAGACTCGCTACCTAAGGCTCT
>Ga0179593_1465372_pt1 | contig 15514 bp, 14 predicted proteins | sample CZODoug2_1_08_16_FD_185931 | JGI IMG/M metagenome (GOLD analysis project Ga0179593, IMG submission 185931) | Vadose zone soil fungal communities from Angelo Coast Range Reserve, California, USA - CZODoug2_1_08_16fungal (PacBio error correction) | ecosystem: Environmental > Terrestrial > Soil >... | reverse complement strand
CCCTCCTCATTGGATTGTCCGACTTCTTTTCGAATCCTGCGCATGTTGTCTTTATGAACCCTTGATCTAGCCTCCGTAGATTCCTCATCAGAGCTACTGCCTTCTTTCGGCGGAGGCTTTCTTCTTCGAGGCTTTTCCTATTGTCGTCTTGAATGCGCGTTTCTAATCGTGAAGTTTGACTTTCTCTCTTTTCGCGTCTTTTATCCCTGCGCTGAGTTTTTTTCGTGCTGGCCTCTTTATTTCGGAAATACATCCCCTCGTTGTGATAGACATACGCGGCGCGTTGGGCCCCAAACCCCCCCTCTTGTTCGAGCGCATGTACAGCCCGCACAAAGCAAGCCTTTTTTTCCTCCAAATTCGTTTCTCAGTGCAATACTCGGCAATTTCCGTTATTCACATTTTGCTGACCCTCTTCTCGATCCACTTACCGGAGCCATCCAGCCATGCTATCGATTACCCCTTCTCCGCACTTCTTTGATGTTCCAAGGAGGAATTTTTTTTGTAAGTGCTTAAATGTGGGGTGTTTCGTTTTTAGGTAAATGAATCCAACGGAGAGTTCGATTCCTTCGTTGACAACTCAACAGCGATATACTCCTCCAGGACTTTAATTCCTAATCACGATAGATTTCCCTTTGCCCATTCAGCCTTTCCCCTTGCTCGCTGACCCCCCCCACAGCGTTCTTTTTTTCTGTCTCGATACTGCTCCAGACGCCCCGCGAAGAGCGGCCTTTTTCCCCGCGGATAAAAGACTCTCGCTTTTATGCATTTTGCGCCCCTGTTCGAGGCCATTTCCCCCGCCCTCGGCCTGGATTTCTCCTTTAACAGGCAGTTTTCTTTTTCTACGGGGTCCGCTCTTCCCTCGATGGGCTTCGCGATTAATGATTTATTGTCAAGCTTTAGCTTCCTTGGATGATAACGTTCATCGGATGTGACCGAGTCAGAGCAGATATCTCCCGATCTCTTTCTGCCGCAAGACAGATTCCGTTTCGGTCTCCTTCGATTCAATGACTCCTCCCGTCGACAAGGTCCACCCCACATTGCCCCGTTTTACTCGTTCTTATGAATATGTCACAAGGCGGAATGCTCCTGTCTTCTGCATTGTCTAGCACCTTCCGTCCTCCATTAGGTCTAATTTTCCAGGATCAATGACTCCCCCCCAACCTCCATAGTTCTTTTCATGTTCGCTTCCGTTTTTTTTTGTGAACTTTGTAGGTGGTTCCCCTCGCACATTCTTTTCCCCTGAGCTTGTGCTCGGTTGCTATGAGTTGTCTCGTAATCCCCGTGCAGGCGTCCCTCGAGAAGAGAACGGCGCTGATGCACTGGTTTTCTTGCGATTTTGCCGGGATGATGCCCCCTTTTTCCTTTGCTTGATCTTTTTTCTAGGTCTCGCCGCGGTATTACTTACCGTTTGAATGTACTTTTTCGCCTGCCTTGCTCTCTTACAGAAGAAAACCTTTGAGACGCAACACCTCCCTGAACTTCCTCTCTTCCTCGACTACCGGAATATTCACGCGCGCGAATAGCCCTTTTTAAGGTCCTCCCCCCAGAATAGAGAACTTAAAGAGATGAGTTCCCCCCCTTTGTCTTGTAAAGAAATTTAAAATTTTTTGGGCACTGTTTTTCTGCCCCCTATCTCCCCACCTGTCTCTCTCGAGAGGCTCTTTTTTTTAATGAAACCTAACTCCGCCCTCGTCCATGACAGAAGCTTAAGGCCTGACCTCGCACCCTCAGCATCCTGCCTCCCCCCTCTTCAGCGTTTTTCTCCCCCTAGTTGTTCTTTGTGCTTTTAACCACTTGATGTAGGTTCGCCGTTCAGCCCTTGTTCTTCTTTTTTTCCGCCCTTATGGCAGGATGCCTGACCCCCCTGCGGTGGCGTCTTCGGCACGTATCTTTTTTCCCGCCCTTCCTGTTGTCAGTAGTTTCGCATGTCAAATACTTTTTTTTTCCGTCAGTCATAAGGTTCACCTACTCTTTTTCAACCCAGATTAGGTAGATTTATTATCCCCCCCCCCCCATTCTTTAGTTTTTTCTGCCAGTGCGTCTCTTAGCCTTCTCTCCCTTTTTCTTTTTGCTCTTATTTTTGAGGACCGCACAATTTTACTTCCTTCTGTATCTCCCCTATTAAGGACCTCGTTGATTCGAGGAGCTCCTTTTATTCGAGGCCGTTCTTTTTTCCTTGCCTGCTTCTTTTCTTTTTTAAAACGTGAGTCTTAATTTTTTCCTCCCCGACCTGAGCTTTTTTAATTATGAGAGTTTTTAGTCACCACGCTTCCGATTTGTAGAAAGTGCTACACGCCTTCCTTCGCGTCTTCCTGATCTTACCCCCTCCTTTTTTCCTTTTTTTTTTTTTTTGAACTGACGCTCCTTCCCCCGTGACCTTGTGACACCTTAATTAGTAGAGTGATTCTAATTGCGCGGCTTCTCGGTCTCCGTCCTTCTCCGGTGTACTCAGACCCTTTTCTTTTTTTTTCGACTGAACAAGGTGACAGCTCCGGCGAAGGTTCCTCTTTCCCTATTTCAGCCCAAGATCTGCTTCTTGCACATCTCCTTTTCTCTTTTTTTTGTTTTTGAGAGAATCTGCATATGAAATAAGTTTTTTTTTAATCCTTCACTTTCCAATTGCGCTTTTTTCACGGATATAGATCAACTCGAGTTTCGTTCTTCGAGAACACACCTTCCTTACGTCCCCCGAAGCACAGAGACCTTCTTTTTCTCCCTTCTCATATTTTGCTACATGTCCCGTTCACTATTCCTAGTCCCCCAGTTTTCACCACCCAGATTCAAATTTTTTCCGTTCCTTCTCTTTCACTTCTTTGCTTTAATTCTAGCAATGACTCCCTACTCCTACTTGCTCTTTTTTTTTGCAAGATTCATTCGAGTTTCTTTCTTTCCTTTTGTGGAAGTCATTTTCATTGCGCGAAATCCCCTCTCCCGAACGAGTCCTCTTACATGAAGTTTTTTTTGATAAACGCTTCACACCCCGAGTCCTTTAGATATTATGAGAGATTTACTTTTTTTTTTTCTCCCAATTACGAGGCCCATTTTTTCCACCTCCCGCATATCAGAATCTTTCCCTTCGACTAAAGGTTCCCTCAATCTACTGAGTCCCCTTACCCCCCTTTTTTAGGTTAAATTCCTTTGGTGCTGCCCTTCTGACCCACGCTGTGACTTCTTACCAATCTGTCGCTTTTCCCCACTAAGCCCTTTCCCCCACTCTCCGTACTCATCCCTTCTCTTCACCTCCATGCTCAGGCAAAAACCAAACCATTTGAAAATCCCCACCTCCGAGTGGTGAGGGACCCCACGCCTTGTTTTTACCCCCTTCTCATTTCTTATTTCTTTTCCCTTTTGTAGTGTCTTCGGGCGTGCTCCTGGCGGATTTGGGGATTAATTCGTTCATTCGCCTCTTTGATAGCAAATTTTTCCTTCCCTGGGTTGGGATTTGTTGTTTTTGACATTTCTTCCCCTCCACGACTTGCTCTTCCCACCACTTGTTTTTTCCCTCTTTCAGTTCTTTTGTAGTTTTGCAGAGATATATGGTTTTTTTACTTCCCTGCTCCCTCCGATTGTCGCCGGCGTAAGCTTTCTCCTTTACTCATTCGTTCTTTGCGGCTGACCTCTATATTTCTTTGCTTCCTTTCTTTTTTTTATATGCGTTCGCAGCGCGGAACTTACCAAGAAGACCTTTCCCCTTCTCTTTCGCTTAAGATGAGACCGCGTCTCAGATTCTTCTTGCGCTCAATATTCCCTCAAACTCTCCCCCCTTCCCCCCTCATATTGACGTCAGCGAACTCCCAAAGACAGTTCCTCCTCACCACTTGATTCCCCCCTCTTGTTAAGTTCTCTGATTTGGTCCTGCCAGCCCATAAGTTAACTTCTAGCCGCACAGACCTCCCCCTCTTTCGTCGGTGGTTTGTCTTGTGTTGCGCCCCCCCCTTGTGACTGTCAAACCTTTGTTACCAACGATGTGAAACTTCCCCCCCCCCCCCCCCCTCAGCCCACAACCCGGCCTCACTCTTTTCAACATTTTCGATAACCCTTTCCCTACCGTCTGCGTCATTTGCCCTTTGTCTGGGTTGATGGTACCGGCGTCGCATTGAAACTCGTTTTTTTCATTCCAGAATACGACTCTCAGAAGAAAGTAGATAGCCCCATCATCCTTCTCCGCTTGATCCCTCTCTTTTTCTCATTTTCCCCCAACCAACCCACACCCCCCCCCCCCCCTGTTTTCGCTCCCGTCCTCCTCCGCAGTCATGCTCCACATTCGAGTACGCGCTCTCTTACCAATCAAGTGAGAGCTTGACTTCAGACTCCGCTTCCCCTGCTTGTAAATGCCTTCTCCCCCTTTTTTCAGTGAAGTCTCTTCTTTTTGCCGGGGGGTTCCTCTCTCTCCGGCCAGATCTACCCTCCGTTAGATCGAATAACGAGCACCCCTACCGCTGTTTTCACGAGTTCCCCGTTCGATCCGCTCACCTTTATCGATTCATATTGCCGGTTTATTTTAGGCTATCTTTTCGTTTGCAGTTTCGCATCGTCATTGGGCATTTCTTGACCTCCCCTTCCTCCGCCCCTACCCTGCAAACAGACTATTTCCTTTCCCTCCCCACCCCCCCCCCCCCCCCCCCCCCCCCCCCCCCCCCCCCCCCCCCCCCCCCCCCCCCCCCCCCCCCCTCCACCCCCCCCCCCCCCCCCCCCCCTGGCCACTGTATTAATATTTATGCGCCGAGTCGATTTTTATTCTTCTTTATCGCCCCCTTTTTTTTTTTCCCTGGGCGCCATTTGCACGTTTTAGGAGCCCCGTTGCCGCGTGAAATTAACCTTGACCGTATGCCTTCGGCGCCTCAGCTGATGTTTGTTTGAACCCCGCTTCAACTGAGCTCCGCCACGCAGCCGATCCCTTTTCGCACATGTCTTCCCCCCCCCCCCTTCCATAAACCCTCCCCCGCGCTGATGTATTTTCCCCCCTGAACTTTGAATTTCGAGCTCGTCCCCATGCCCCTCTGCGCTCCCGCCGCAATCCCACCTCGCCCCACCCCCCTCCCCTAATGAAAAATGTTCCGACGCGCAGTGCGTCTAATCCATCTCCCAAGTGCCCCTCAATCCCTTTCCCTACACGTATCCCTCTATTCACCTTTGAACCGGACATTCCCCTGATGAGTCTAGACGAATGTCTCTGATTCCCCTTTCGAAATACATTCCGCCCAAGCGCCGCATCATGATTTTCCAGCCGACTACTATATTTTCTTCCCCCCTTCGAGGTTTTTTTTTTTTCGATTAGATACTTTTTTTTCCTTCTTACTTTCTCCCCCCCTGCACTTCGTTCCCATTGTCCGGGACCCTCAATCCTTTGTTTTTTATCTTGATTACCCCCCTCGACTCTCAGGTTCAGAGAAACGTTCACCTTCCTTGACTCGCTTACGTTTCTTCCTTAGTCTGATTCCTCTTCGGTCGCAACTTATTAGAAAAGATTTCCCCCTCTTTTCGTCGTTTGCAGCATTTATAGTATTACGCTCTCCTGCTCTCTTCTTTACGCTTTTGCTGGCGCCACCCATTCTCTCTTTTTTCTGTAAATACTTTTTCCCCCCTCCCTCTGCTGCATAAAGACTCCCGATTTGCGTCGCTTTTGCCTTGCTTCCCCCCCCCCATTCTTTAATACTTGTATGATGAGCTATCCCCCGGTTCCATCTCCCTCATCAGGAGTGCTCTGTCAGCCTTTTCACTTCTAGGAATTTCCCTTCATCGTGGTCCCCCGTGCAAGCGAATGCCCGCTTTCCCGATCCTCCTCTTTTCGAATTCAGAGAAGCGAGCCCCATTAGCCGCCCCGTATTACAATTCCAGGAGCCTTTTTTGTAACATGTGTCCTTTTCTTTTTTCCTGATTTGTTCTTTTTTTTTTTTCAGTCGTTCCAAATGTTGGATGACATCGATTCTTCCTGAACACGGAACGCCTGACCCTCCTTCCTCTCTCTCCATTTTGCCAACTCCTCCTCTCCTCTTTAATCTTTTGACGCATCCCGACGGGACTCCTTTTCCTTCGCGTTTTTTTTGAAAAACCCCCTCTTTTCTTTTATCGCTTCTCGATCCAGCCCCGCTCTAGCTCCTAGAGCTCAGTGACACGATTTCTTTCCACGCTTACGCTATTTGCCTAGAACCTCCCATCATATTTCTTTTATAGACTACCTCTTTCCGATCACGACTTTCCCATCCGTCCGTCTAGTTCTCTCTGAGCCTGTATATAATCCCCAGGGGTCTGAGATGTCCGTATTGGCTTTTTTTTTCCCCCCTCCTTTCGACGGTCTCCTAGACCGCATCTCTTATTTAGCGATTTTTCTTCCGGACAACTTGAAGAGCTTTTTGTACGGTAGGCTTTTCTAGTCGCAGGCGATTGCACTTCCCTCCCGCAGTTAAGTCCCCCCCCTCCCCCATTTCCGCACAGTCATTTTTTTATCAGATCCCTGACCGTGGAAACGTTGGCTGGCCGCCCTTTTTACCCCCCCCCCCCCCCGCCCCCCCCCCCCCCCCCCCCCCCCCCCCCCCTGGTCCTCCCTTCTCCCCCCCCATCGTTCTTTCTTCCTTCCGATTTCATCCTCCCCACCCTCCCCCTTAGTGGGATTTGCGCGCGTCTTCCCTTCTTGTCTCGTACCACTTCGGCGTAACCTTTCTTCCTCTTTTTGGCTGTTTGGACGGCTCGACGTTATCCATTGAGTCGCCGCTCTGCCGTCTTTAGTTCCCTTCTCCCCTCTCATTTCGGCCTTGGATTGACGCTCCCCTTCTCGCTTGACCGTCTTGCATCGGCGATCTCTTGCCGTTGTTCTCCCCTTTTTGCATGCTATTTCCGGTCAGCCTGCTTCTCCGTCCTCCTCAATCTTTCTCCAAGTGCAATAGAGCAGTCAGTCCCCCCCCCCCCTGCTATGCGCCTCGATTCCCCTGACCAAACGCCGTCCTAGCTCGTTCCGAAATTAAGGCTCCTTACAACCTCTTTTTCTCTCTCTTCTCTCCCCACCCCCAGAACTTTCTTTCTGTGCAAACCGCTTGTTTTTTTTCCCTCTTCCTTGGGACGCATCATACTAGAAAAATGGCGATCTCCTCCTTCTCTTAGTATGAGTGAACGCCGCCCTCGACAAGAAACCTCCAGTCCTGAAGTCCTGTACTCCAAGATGGACCTACTCACTTTTTTTTTTCCTCCCACATAATTTCTCCTGTTTTCATCAAAGATAGTGGTCCTTGTCTTTGGTCTCCAAATACATTTTAGGTGTTTCGTCCCCGTCCTCTGTTTGTGTCTGGGTTGCCTCTTTTTCCTTTCGAGTTCTTGGGAAGAGTTTTGTGGGTCAGTCTTTTTTCCCTTCAGTGTTTTGCCCACGCCTTGCGTGTTTCTAAAGTTCCTTACTCCGCAGCTCACCACTATCTTAGGCTGTCTTAGATTTATGCCCTTTTGTTTTCACCATTTTATTCCTTTCGGTATGGTTTTGCAATCGCTTTTTTCTGCACCCGTTAAGAGAGCTGCTTGTATTTCTATAATCTTCCCTTTTTTCTTGCGCTCCTTATTCATCAGGAATCTCTTCTCTCTTTCTTTTTTTTTTTTTTTCGTACTGATTCACGTTCTCGACCCTGTGACCTTCTTTCTCTTGAACTGAAGCTTAAATATCTCTAGACCCCCCCTTTTCTTTCGGTCTTGAATTTTCTCCCTCTATTTCCGGAGTCGTAGCATAAACTCCTTTTTTTAATCTTTCCCCCTTGGAAGTTACGTGCCTTCTCACACCATAGGAGTGGTCCCTCTCTCCTGTTCCTCGTTTTGAATGACATTCGTACACTTTTTTTCTCGATGCATTCGGTGACGCTCTTTCGAGATCAAGCGTTCCTCCCCCCCCCAACGTTAGGGTTTTTTTTTTAATATAAGATTCCCCCCTTTTTATCTGTATTCTTTTGGTTGTTTAGAAGAGTGCCTCTCACCTTATTGCCATCAGCCCTTCCATTCAAGTTTAACTCTCTGATCCAGTTTTTCCTGAGATTACCCGAGAACAAACCCCCCCCAATTTCGAACCGAGCCTTTTTTTCCTCCCCTTACCCTTAGTGTGTTTCCCTTTCTATTCGCTTCTTTGTCAGTTCAAACACGAACCCCCAACTTCTTAGTTTTTTTCTTTCTCACGCCTTCCGTTCGTTACCTCCAAGCCCTCGGCATTGGTTTTCCTCCTCTACCTCTTTCTGGTGCTTCCCAGATGCTTTCGTTTTTCTTGAGGAGTCCTTTTCACCCTCCTGCGGACCAACTCCGCCTCCCGAGCGCTTCCTCCTCCTCTCAGCTCCTCCCGAGTTTTTTGCTTACCTCATCTTTCTTTTGACTTGTACATCCTTCGAATCGTCGATCCCCCACACCTTCCTCCATTCGAGTATAAGCAGCTTCCAGTCCCCTCCCCCCCCTCTCTCCCTCTCTGTTCTCCCTTTTTCTAGCCGGGATGGAATAGTGAAATATTCTTTCCCCGTTCTTTGTTAACTACTGAATATGGTCCACATCAGACCTTCCCCCCCACTGCCGCACTTCCCCCCCCTGTCAAATGCTGCGGCCAACCCTTCATGCGGAACGAACCCACTCCTAGTAAGCCTACGGGTGGTATAGCTTTATTTGCATTGGCCCAATCTTTTTTGCCCTTCGTAGGCCCGTTTTGACGAGGAGTCCCTGACTCTTCATTTGTTACCCCTTTTGTGTTATAGCCTCGGAGATTTTTCTCCATTTTCTCTTATATGTGTCTTTTCCACGCCCAGTCCCTTTTTTTGAACCCTTGGAGTTTTGTTTCACTATCTTTTTTTTTTTGTGATTTTTTTGTACTTGGTGACTTAAGTCTTTCTGCTTTTTTTTCAACATGGTCTCTCGCCTCTTCTTTCTCCCCTGTTTTTGTTCCGTTCTGATAGCGTAGCCGGCTCGCTCTCCCCACGATGAATTTTTGCAGCCCTATTCGCATCTTTTCCTTGCGTCTGAGAGCAAGAGGAGAGGAGAAGGGGACCCACACCCCCACCCCGCCAACCCACCAGGTCCCCATACCTCCCCTCCGCCCTCACCCCCCACCCCCACCCCCCACACCAACCCCCCCCCCCCTCCCCACCCCCCACACAGACAAACCCCGCACACCACCACAGACACACAAACACCACCCGCCCCGTCCCCCACCCACACCAGCCCAACGCCAACCCAACCATCTAATGCACCCGCCAAAACCCCCCCCCCCCCCCCCCCCCCCCCCCCCCCCCCCCCCCCCCCCCCCCCCCCCCCTTCCCCCCCCCCCCCCAACCCCCCAAACCCCTCTCCGCTCTGCCCTCCGTACCTAGCCCACTGGATTAAGCGTACTCCGACCGACCACTCCCCGCCAATCTTTCTTCGTCCGCGCACTTGTCGTGCCCCCGTCTCACTTGCCATTTGAGACCCATCTCGGTTTGGAGCCTTTCTCATCCTGAAATTTCGACCGACGCATTTCTCCGTCCTCACCAGTAACAACTCCAATTACTCCTTACTTGAAGGAGAACCCGGATCCGCGTTTCGGTCCCTTTTTTTATTTTTTGGTTGACGTGTCACGGCGTCGAGCATATCTCTCCCTGATTCCCCGAAATCTCGTACCGTCGCTGCTTCCCCCCTACGAGCAGCCTTCTAGTGATCCCAAGGTTTTCCGACGCCCGTTGAGTCGTCCCTTAGAACATCCCGCGCAGGTCAGGACCATCGTTTTCCCCAAAAGTTTTTTTTGTACGATCGACGAAAGACTTGCTCACTGCCTATTCCGTAGACGCAGAAGACACCGTAGCCGAATACTCGTAAACCCGAGAGCCCCCCCATCGAAAAACCCAACCCCCCCTCACCCCCCCTCCCACCCCGCCCTGAGTTTCTTATTATCCTCCTTCCCCCCACAATTAGCCCCACCCCCACTTTTTTTTCTCCCCCCCACCCACAAAGTAGGGGATTCCCATTCGCTGCTAGCGTCTCATCTAATGGAATCAGTCCAGACCCACTGAGAACCCCTTTTCACGTTTTCACCGCCAATGAGGTTTTCCTAAAAGGCCTCTCGCGGACTTTCATCTTTATCCAGTTTGATAGTCCAGGTCCCTTTTTTTCGCATTCACGTCGGCATTTCCCCCTCCTGTCCTTCACCCCAAAAACATGCCCAACCTGACTGATCCTTCTACTTATCGCTGAGATTTTTGCGCCGGCCCGTATTCTTCTTTTGGCCCTGCCGTGATCAGCGTCGGAATTGCACGTTCCCGGACCGAACCCTGGCCTTCCATCGATCCCCCCCTCCTTTGATGATCCCTTCCGGCGACTGAAGTATGGAAACGCCCGACCTCTATCTGATTTGATCCTCATCCCCGAATGCCTTGCCCTCCTTCGTCCTCCGCGCGGGTAGTATTCTCTGCATTAAGTCTCGCCAGCACCCTTCATAAGCGCTTCCATTTTTTCTTTTCCCGCTCGAAAAACTCCACGTCAGAAGAGACGCCTTGTCCCCTGACAGATCTCCTTCTTGTTTTCCGCCAGTGCACGACCGTCTTCGAACCTAGCCTCCCCTATTCACAGGTCTTCGGTCACTCTAGGACTATAGCCAGCTATTAGTCCCTCCCCCCAAACTCCCGTCTCCACTCGTCCGCATTCGTTTTTCGCGAGGACTCTGATGTTCCCATCTAATCTGTTTTTGAGTTCTTCTAAGGCATTTTTCTCCTCTAATGATTCTCTGTCAGATTCCTTGCCGTCCTGTTTTGCGCCCCTTTTATCGTACGTCCTTTTTTCCCCCTTAGATGGGCTGCCGTGCAGACATTTTCTATTCGGTTCGAGGACTGTTCTGCCTGAGGTACGCATCCGTGACTGCCGTTGCGCTCGTTTTTTTTTTTTCCCCCTTTTTTACCCCTCTGTTCCCCGCTCGCTGTGAGCTCGGCTGACCCGATTGCTTTCCCCCCAACTCCCCTCTTCGAGTTTCCCCCCATCCAATCCGCGCTTTCTCACTCGATCACGCAATTTTGCGAAGTCTTACTGTTGAGTTCTTCATCATCTTGTCTTCTTTTCGATATCTCCCCGCCCGTTTTGCGTCGCCTTCTTAACTTTTTTCTCGTGATTTAACTCGTCGCCGTTCCAACAGTGTCCCCTTCCTCCTTATCACAGCGCTGCCTTCAATCCCCCCCCCTCCTCCCGACCACATTGATTCTGATTTGATTTAATAACTCTTTTTTCTGTTGTTCATGGTTTTCGTTCTACTTATTTCTTCCCACTTATTAAAGCGAAGGATTTTGACAACCCAGTTCCTTGAGACGAGATTGCACACTTTTAGAGATGCCCTTTGATGAAAATTAGTCCTCTTTCTGTGTCACAAACCAGAGCTATTTAAGTGTCACCTTTTTTTCCCTCCCAGAGTAATTCAGTTTCCCTTTCTACCTCCTATAATGGCCTCTGTCTGAATTTAGTACTCTCCCATTACTCCGTCAAGCCGTTGAGTTTTACCCCCCTGACTGCGCGAAATGCGTGCTTCCCCCCTTTTGTCTTCAGCTTAGTAAAGCTGGCGCCCTTTCCCACTTTGACCTTCTGAATTCTCTTATTCCCTCAGCCGCGACTATCGGCAAGTGTCCCTTGTTCAGCAGAGTTTTATAGGAAACTTCTCCTTTCGTGCCGTCTGAAGATTAACGTACCCCCCAACCCCACCCCCCCCCCTTTGAGATTATTCCTTTTCGCAGCAGTTAAATTAGTGAATTGTCGTTTCTTGATGAAGTGTTTCCTCCATGAAGATTTCCTTCTCCCCTCCCAACCCTCACGAATATGGGAGTTTGATTGCTCCTCTGTGTAGGCAGAGCAAAATAGAACGCTCGCTCATCCATCCGGTTGGTCGGTTTTTCGTTGCTCCTCCTATCTTTCCCTGGAGCTTTCCGCTCGCCGCGATGATCCACTTCTCCCTCTCCCCTGGTATCTTTTGCCTCCCAATTATCCTTAAACCCGTTTCTGTTCCGCACCTTCCTTTTGCGGACGGAAATTTTTGATTCTAGGCCTCGCTTTCCATGATGATAAGGCAGCCATCTCAGCAACGCCTCGACGTCTATGCAGACATTTATACTCTTCTCCTCCTTTCCGCAGATTTCCCTAACGATAGACTAGTCTCCGCAACCACACCATTCACCCCGTGGGTTCCTCTTAATTGGCTTGCTTCCCTTTTAACCATTCCCCCCCATTTATCCCCCCCATGTCTCTCTTCCTCACCGAGTTGACATTTTTTTTCCCGTGAACTTAAGTTCCTCTCTACACGCCCCCTAATTCTTAGCGCCCTGCAAACGAGAACCTCCTCCTTTCCTAGAGAGATACCCAACCCTAGTTTTTTTTGTTTTGATCCCCAAGGTTGGTTTTGAGTTTTCTTTCGCAATTTTTAAGCCTCTTCCTGGCACTGAGTATGCTTCGTTTGTTTTTCCAACTAATTTCCCCTCTTTTAGCAATCCCTACAGGGATGTTCCCCTAGCCTCATTTCAAACATCCGCTCCCAACACAAATTTTCTCCCCAGAGATATGCACTGTGATTTCTTCCTTGTGCACAATTCATCTCTGTGTATGGCTATTCTGTTGAGGACCCGCCCCCCCCCTTTTCCTTCCGTTTGATGTATTCTTAACCCCTCCCTTGAGAGCTTTTCTTTTCCGCCTTCATCCCGTTCCCTTGCCTTTGCAGTCGCAGCCTGATTCTTACTCTTCCGCCCTTCGAGAGCCCCGCACTTCTTCACTTTCGCCCCGGTATGAAGGGTCTTGGATCCTGTGCGATCAGTCTCTATCAAGGAACCTTTTTTTTCCTTTCTTTTGTTTGCCCTAGACAGATCGACGCTCCCATTTTCCAGGCTCGCTCCTGGTCGTCGTCCGGACGACTGTTTTTTCTTCTCTTTGGCTTCTTTCCCAATTTGATCGTCTGTGGGCGTCCTAGCCTTTCCGGTTCTTTTCTCCATTCTTATGAGTCCCAACTTCTATCTCCCGTTGGTGGTCGATGATGCCTCCACCCTACCTGCCCCTCCCTTTTTTCCCTATTGGTTCACGCTGACTCGTTACCATACTTTTTTCTTGACAAACCCCGTTTTCGTGTCCCGTCAAAGACGTACTCTTGGCTCACGTCATTTGTGCGAAATCACCGTTCCTTTTTTGCAGTTTCTCACAAATAGAATTCCAATTCGGGAGTGTAGCTTCTATCTTAGCCGCTGTTCGACTAACTAAAATTACTTTCCCCCTCGTTCTACGTCAGGAGTTAACATTTCGGTCGTAGAAAATTCCCAGTTTTTTCCCCCTTCCCCCCTCCCTAGATTTTTCATCATGAATTTTGCCCCCAGATGCGTAGTGCCGATACCTTTTTTTTTCTTTTCATTCTCCACAGTCGGAACCTTAATTTGCAGACGTCCTGCACCTTCCCCTCACGCATCTTCGACTCCTCTCTGCTGCGCGTCTATTTTGGAATGCCCATCGCCCAGTCTCCTTTTTACTTTACCAATATGTGGTACAGACTAGTCCCCCCCCCTCCTGGAATAGCCCACGGGCCAACCCTTGCGCCCCAATTGATAGAACCTCCGCTGGTGCCCGACCCAATAAGTTTTCCCTTCTTAACCCTCGATCGGTTCCAAATATGAGGTGACAGTTCAGGTTCCTGACTTTGTCTAGTGAGGACCCTTTGGAGATCCTCATACTTTTTAGTTTGGGCGTTTAACCCTCCATCATCTTTTCCACGGTGTTTTTGTTCACTATCTTGATTGTTGCCCCCATGCTCCCCCTGCTCCTGTGCCTTCCCTTGCAAGAGAGATTAGCTGCGTTCACCCTTTAAGTCTCGCGAATAGTCTCTTTTTTCTTTTTCCTTATTGAGACGACGTCTTTCTAATATGACGTAGAGTAATTCATCCGCCTATCTATATCCCGGATTTCCGAGGCACCCATGCACCGTCCTCTGTGGTGTCAGCCCTTCCGACTTCGTCCCCCAGAATCCCTCTGATAGTAGCAGGGATCCCTGATCTCTCGTTTCCAGCCTTCACTTACTTAAACACCCTTCCCCTTTTTTTGTGGTGGTCTGATTAGCTTATGTGGTTTTTTTTTTTTTCCCTCGTCCGCAGATATCGGGTGTTGGGATCTTCACCTGAAATCGACCTCCTCTTTCTTCCGACTTCCCCTCGAACCCCCTGGCCCTAAACTTTTACACCGATACGGCATCTTGCGTTTTCCCGGCTGGTTAAGGGAAGGGCCCCTTCCGCTTCGCCTGAGAAAGATCCGCGTAGACTGCCTCTCTCGCCCAGCCTATCCCCCCCCCTCGATTTCGTGATCAAGTTTAAAAGCGACCCCAGTTGAAGTCCTCTCCCTAAGGAGAATCTAGAGTCTTTATCGTAAAATCCGCTGCGTTTGCTTCTGATTCCGCAGTTGAAAGCGTTCCTCACTGCATAGCAGTTCCCAGAGCTCTTCTTTCGTGTCCTTGGAGAGCTCCTTTGGCCTTTGTCGTCTGATAGAACAGATCCCAACTACTTCTCTTTTTTCCCTGCAAGATGCCGGAGTATCGGCACCTTTCACTCTCTCTTATTTCCTTAGAGAGTTAGGATTTCTTCTCGTTTTGAGTGCTTCACTCTTTCTCCTTGTTGGACAAACACAATAAGGCCGGAACGAACCAAGCACCCCCCCCCCTTGACCACATTACCAGACTGCTATGAGATTGAGACTTAGATTCTTTTTTTCTCCTCCTCGCCGCTTCTCATTGGTGGTCCCTGTCCTGTCAAACCTAAGCGACCCCTTTTCTTTCTCTCTCTGCTTTCGTTCTGTACAACGCGCCCCAGTTATTTTTTTACTCACTAAGTTGTAGTTAAACCCTCTCATTCCTCGCGGATTTAAAGACTAGTCTCTTCTCTAAGCCCCTTCAGCCGAAGAGCCCTCTATCTCCATCCCCCAAACCATACGCCTCCCGCTGTTGAGTCGATATTCCCCTGAAAGACCATTCTCCGTCTCGCCCAAGAATGTCTCACGCGCTCTGTTGGTAGCTGGTACTGATGTGTGTCTTCCCCCGACAGATGACGATATGATTTTTTTCGACCACCGCCCGAATTCTAGTTCGCCTTCCTTTCGATTTCTATCTCTTCTAATCTGGTTGGGTGAGATCTTGTCTAATCGCCCCTATTACCTTTCGCTACTTTAGATTTTTTCGCTGTTGTCTTGACTGCAATCCTCGCTCCTTTTCCCCTCCTCATCAGTTCCTTAAATTCCGCAGATTAGCGTTATTCCAGTTTTTCTCAATGCGCGAGCTTCGCACTTCCTAAATCTGGATCTTGTTGGATATTTTCTCTATGGATAGGCCGAGGCGAGGCTGAATGTTTTGCTCTCCCAATATTTTCATTTGGAAATCATACGTTGTTTACTCGATTCACGATTTGAGCGCCTTTTTCTTTCGTAAACCCACTCCATCTTGTAGAGACGCAGTTTTTTTTTCATGCCCCCCTCCTCCGCGTAGCTAAGACTTAATTAAGGTTCTCACTTTCCTTACCGGCAGCGGTTCCGACCCTTGTCCAAT
>Ga0179593_1455378_pt1 | contig 15514 bp, 20 predicted proteins | sample CZODoug2_1_08_16_FD_185931 | JGI IMG/M metagenome (GOLD analysis project Ga0179593, IMG submission 185931) | Vadose zone soil fungal communities from Angelo Coast Range Reserve, California, USA - CZODoug2_1_08_16fungal (PacBio error correction) | ecosystem: Environmental > Terrestrial > Soil >... | reverse complement strand
TATTGTTGAGGCCCTCCCAGTGTTGTCATTCCCCCCCTCCGGATAGTCGCTGTATCGATATTTGTGGTTGGACTTCCCGAGAACCTCCCGATGTAGGTCCGACACTCCCCTCTGCTCTCTGAACCCCGGCCGGCATCTAAGAATGCTTATCCCATTAAAATGACTTGCCCCCCCCCCCTTGACCGTTTGCGCTGGGATGGAATCTGGTTTTTCGCGACCCCGATGCTCTCGGCTACAGAACTCCCTCCTTCTTAGCCTGGTGCAGCCTTTTCCCGCCTTTCCTTTCAAAGGCCTTGCCCCAAGTACGGCTGAAGTCTCCAGGGTATTTTCCCTCTGACTCCCTCGGAAATTAATCGCATCTGTCATTGCTTAGGAGTTCTTCTTTTCCTGGTTCCCCCTTGGTGATGTTTCGGCGATTTTTTGAGTACCGCTCGTATGCGACCGTTGTCACAGGACTATTCAGCTTATTCCCTCTACGGTCCCCTCTCTGAGGTTGCCGGAACTATTCCCTTGAAACTTGCCGCTAACCAACACCGATGGTGGAAAGTGAACCGCACGCTTTGGATTCCTCCATTTCTTTCGGTTTCCCCGTCATCCGAGTTACCCCAGACTGCTCCTTCCTGCTTTTACTATTCTTGCGACGTTCCGCTCACGACCCCAAAGTTTTTTTCACCCCCCCCCCCCCCCACCCCCACCCACAAACCCACCCCCCAAACCAACCCCCCCCCCCCACCCCAACCCCCCCCCCCAACCCCAACCCCCCCAAAACCCCAACAAAAACGACCCCCCCCCCCCCCCACACCCCCCCCCCCCCCCCCCCCACCCCCCCCCCCCCCCAACAACCCCCCAAACCACACCCCCAACAAACCCCCCCCCCCACAACCCCCCCCCCCCAACCCCCCCCCCCCCCCCCCCCAACCCCCCCCCCCCCCACCCCCCAACCCCCCCCCCCCCCCCCCCCCCCCCCCACCCCCCCACACCACAAACCCCCCCCCCCCCCCCAAACAAACCCCACCCCCCAGGCGACAGGGCGGGAGTTATAACTCGTACCCCCTCGAGTTTCTTGTCTCTTCCGTCTGCTGGCTTTTTTTCCCCACCTTTCTTTATCCTGGTTATGGTAGTCCCTATTTTCGGGCCATTTTCAAGTTCGGTTTCCCCTCCGCTGTTGCATGGTCCTCCTTTCAAAGCCTGCAGGTTCAATATTCTAGAGTTCTTTTTTCCTAAGAGGTTGTCGGGACCCCCTCTCTGAAGATATTCCACGGAGATCTGTGACTACTTTTATTCCCCGGGATTACCCTCCACGGAAGCCACTTTGGTCCAGAAAGTCGTTTCGCCCCTGCTTTTCGTTAACCCTCTTTCGATTTTGAATGGGGGGACGACTACGTGAGGCTCCCCCCCAGTCCCCCCTTTCCCTGAGGTCGCTACACAGCACGGTGAATGCAATTGCCCCCCCTTTCTCATCCCCTCCCTTTCCCGGCGCGAACCTCCGCGCTAGCTTTCCCATTCTCAACTTGGAAGTCCCCTCTTCCTCCGGACCAGAGGTTTTTCCTTCTGGGTTAGTAGATCGTTCGGCGGTTATCCAGCCCTTTCTCAGCCGGAGCCTGCTGTTTGTAAAGTTTCTCCGACACCTCCTTCAGTCCTGATACCCACCGGCGTCATGATTCGTACTTCCGTCGTCTCCCTACGTCGGTGCCTGGCGATCGTCTTTAAGTTTGTTCTAGTCCTTTTTCAATTTCAAACCTCCGCGCGTGTAGATTTCAAAAGGACCCCCCTATTGGGTTTCCGGGAAGTACTGTTTGTTTTCTCCTCAGTCCGCAGGGCGCGTTCTGGTTCGAGTCCCTCTTTCGCGGACGCCATGGACTTTCTCCCTTTGCGCCGAAGTGCCCGGAGGCTTTTAAATCCCGAATTTATTTGCACTTTCCCCTTTCCCCCGATTAAATCGTTCCTGGGGGTGCAGGGTGCGCTAAGTTAATATTGTCCCCCTAATCTTCTTTTTCCCCCAACGGGGTTGTTCGGATCCTCCCCCTTCGGACAGTCTCCTCCTGCAGTTTAGTTTACATGGTTTCTATCTCTTTCAAGCCACCTCCCCCGAGCCGAGACTCGACTTGCGCAGCTACTTTGCCCTGTTCTTCCCCTCCTTGCGTTGGCCTTCTCCGCGCCTCTTCCCTCGTGATGTAAACTGCTGAATGTAATGCCAAATTTTTTTTTTCCCCTTCCGTTTTTCCGCAGGTGGGGGAGTTCGCCGGAAAGCAACTCCCCCCCCCCCCCTGTTGCATTCCTTGGCCCGCGATCGCTGCGGCCCCCCGCCCTCCTTCAGACGTAGGTTAATACTCTTCTCGTTCCTGCTGACGCCCCTTTTTGATCTTTTCTCTGACGCCCTCCTTTCACGTGCTGGATGTGGCTGTGTTGATCCCATTATCCACCCCCCCACCCCCTGAGAAAGGGCTTCTTTCTAACCAAATCACCAAATCGTCGCCCGGTTCCCCCCCCTCCGCTCTTTTTTATAGCCGTTTTTTTTTCTACTTCCAGACTTGATTTCTTCCTCTTTTTTGTTATGTTTCGCCCCTACCAGAAACCCTCTCCCAAAATTACTCTCTGCTACGTCCCAGCCTTCCCAAGGATTTGTTCCGCCGCACGTACCCTGTTTATTTTCTTCATTTTACACCCTTTGATGAGAGGGTGGGGACCTACTGCCCCCTTTTTTGTAAACCGCAGCCTCAGGTTGCAGTCTTTTGGCTCTGGTTGGAACAGACTCTACCCTGGCGAAATTGTCCGACTCCCGGACACCCCGACGTTTTCTTCAGTCTTTTGGGTCTTGGGATCTGTACCCATTTTCGTACTGGCTACCTCTTTTTTCTTTTACTTTTTTCGAGAAGACAGAATATCGGTTTCCCCAAACAAATTTGGCCCTCAAAAGGCTCGCTCAGTTTTTAGTCGAAATCCGCATGATTTCTCCGTCTTTGTGGGCTTTCCGTGAATTGGCGATGGTTAACCCTCCCTTCAGTAGTCGAGCCACAGTTCCCCCCCCCCCTTCGGCATACAACTGGCGCGCTCCCCAAAGACCGCTTCTCTTTTGTGTTGACCTAGGAGAGACGGTCCTTTTTACTCTCGATCCCAGTTCCCCTCAAGTTTCCCCCTTGAAAAACAGACCTGCTACATCCATCACCGCGCAACACTCCCTCCTTTTCACTTTTTACAGTGAAGATTGAGGAGAAGGTATCACGCCCCCCCGTCCCTGAGTCCCCCCCCCTTACGCCGATTCGAGGATGCTTCCTGTTCTGCCCCTGACGGATCTCGCTTTACAGACTCTTTTTAAGATCCTTTTTTTCCCCAAACCATGCTCGACTTGAGCTTTCTCCCCTATCCGCGACAACTTCTCTCCTTTCCTCCCTCCCTTGTTTGTTTGATCTTCTTTTTTTTGTTTGCTCTAGCTCACTCTCGTCTCTTTATGGGAGTTGACCTTTCTGGTAACAGGGCTCTCAGTTCCCCCGCTTTTTTCTGCCGTCAGAAAACAACCACCTCAGAATAAGCTTCCCACAGATTTTTCAAGCGCCTTTTTGCGGTTTCGTTATAACTTCTCCCTCCCCTTTATCCCCAGGCCTAAAGTAGAGGGATTGTGTTGCCTTGGCCTCTTTATGGTTTTTGCCGCTGTATTTTCCCCGTCTTGGACCTTCCTTTCCTTTTCTTGTCGCCTCTCTATCCTGATTCCCCCCAAGCCATTTGGGAGTCTTTCGCGCCAGTTTTAATCATGTTTTTTGGTTGGGTCCCTTGGTAGAGCTATTTCTTTTTCTAGTTAACCCCTTTCTTACCTACCTTTCCAGAACAAGCTCCGTCCCGAACGTTTTTTCTTCCTCAGGATTCTTTCGTCCTTCCCTGCCCCCCCCGCTCTCATTGTTTCTCCTCCCCCCCAACTGTCTGGGACCCCCATGCGCTTTTCTTCGGATAACCCCTTCCCTTTCTGCAATGAACAGCTAATGGTACAGTCCACACCCAAAGCGAACCCTCCTCCTCCTTCGTTTCGGGCCTCCCGTCCAAATTGCCGGCATTCTTCTTTCCCCTTTTCACGACTCCTCATTCAAAGTTCCGATGGCGTTCCCCCCGCCCCTGGGTTTCACCCCCCCCCCGCCCCCGCAGCCAAGGGTTGTTCTCATCGCCCCGATTTCGTGATTAGTTGATGCGAACACCTCTTGAGTCCTTTCGTAGCCCTCTCTTATTTTATCTGGGCTTGTCAGTGGCGCCTCCCAGCCCCCGCAGGCTATTTTTGAAATTTTTCTGTCTTTTTGAAGTAGAACCAGCAGCCGAAGCTTGCCCATTCGGCCTGGTCAAGACTCTCTGGTTTTCTTTATTTCTACAATAGCTATCCGAATCCCCTCCTTCGCTCACGACACCAGCACGGTCCTTTTATGTTGGCTTTCTCCTCATCCCCCCTGTCGCCCATCGATCTTTTCCAGTTTTTCCCCCTTTCCGTAAGGAGGCACTTCTGATCGCAATAGTTCCTTTCCCAAACTTGAGGTTTTATAGTTTAGTTCTCCTCCCCTGTCAATACCCTACCTGCTCCCTAAGGTTTCCCTTTCTTTTGAGCAGTCCTTCCGAAGGTGCAATACGTGACTGTCCACTTTAGCTGTGAATCCTGAGCCAAAACTCCGCTGAAGTCTCCGTGAAATAGCGGCTCCCCTGACTTCTCTTTTTCTCGTGTTGTTCCTGACCCCATCTCTTTTCTTTGCGTCCCCCCTGTTTCCTGCTTATCTTGATTTCCTTCCCGTTTCTCCGAAACCTTCCCCCTTATCCTCCTTCAGATCCGGTTCAGTGAGCTACCCCCTGCGCCCCCCTTTCGCGGATTTGGTCCCGACCTTGCTTGGCCATCCCTTGGTATTTCCTCTCCTGGAACGGCCTTTTCTAGGATCGCCCCGCAGTTTAAGAGAGATGACTGATAACGCCTTCTTACGCCTTTTTCTCTAGCATCTAAATGGTAACCCCCCTTCAATCCCTTCTCCCCATCGTTTTTTTCCACTCATTCCGCATTAGCTTTTAATCATTGTGAGCCTTTTTCCGTCCCAATCACCCGTACTGTCAAGATTCAGCCTCGCCGTACTTATATTCATACGCACCAGGTCCTCCCCATCGATATCTTCCCCCCCCCCCCCCATCTCTCCTTGCCTTCCTGTTTTCCGATTTCCCCCCCCTTTTTAAGGCCCTTCTTTCTGGCTTCACAAGCCCGATAACGAAAATCCTTACCCTCTCATCTTCTCTTTTCCTTCCCTGTTTATGACTTCCCCTGATTCCCTGCCCGTCGCCCTCCGCTCCCTTTCCAGTGGTTTTTTTTGTTTTTGTGTTGGTTGGTGGCGTGTTGGGTTTTTTTGGGAGGGCTCGTTTTCAATTTTCCCCCTTTTCCCCTTTCTGTCGACACCCTGAACGTTCCTTATCCGCCGGTTCAGATTTAGGCTCCCCCCCTTGATTAGTCCCCCCCTGTTTTTTACAAATTAGGGCTACCGAATTTTCTTCTCCCCTTTTCCTTTTCCCCGCGTTACGTACCAGGTACTTTTCGTTTAGTTTCGACGTTTCTGCTAGTCTCATGTTTCTTGGTTTCCCGCCACATATATCAAAAGGGGCTCCTGCACTTCTTCCCCCCCCGTGAATTTCACCCTCTGCTTCATGCCCTCTTTCTTTGACCCCCACACCGGTTAGATTTCATCCATCGTTCCTGACCCCTCTCAAGCCTTTAAAAGAACCCTTATTATCTTCTTCAGACATTCCTAGGCCGACCCTTTAGAGGTGCTGCTTTTCTATCGGCCCCAGTTTCTTTCCTTTTGAGAGTCCCCCCCCGCGCAACCGTTTAGAGAGGACCCATTTTTCCTCTTACGCCTTGCTGACGTCTATATCGACCTCGTTTTCGCATTCTCTCTCTTTGGTTCCCTTTTTTCCCAGCTTTGTTGCCTTTCTGAAATTCGGACCTATCGTTTCGTTTTCTCTCTCTTGTAACTCTTCGCTTCATCCCCCTTTTCTTTCCTTTTGACCCCCCCTTGATTTCCTTTTTCTCCTTCGCAGAACAAACCCCTTAGCCCCAACGTTTCAAATTTGCCCCCTTTTTCGTCACCTGCCCTGATATCGCCCTTTCTTTTCCTCTTTTCCGTCATTCGTTCTCCCCTTCATTCGCTCGGATTTGCCCCCGGCCGCCCTGCTTTTGAACAATCTGCATTGCTCATGCCCAGGTCCTCCCTTGGCTCGTTCCTCTACGCGTTCTTTTCTGCTCAAGTCAAAACCCTCTTCCCTCCCAGAACCTTCTGGCATTTCCTATTGGCCAGCACCCAGTCTCTTTTTCTTGGTTACCCCTTTTGGAAGCGTCCGCCGACGTATCTCGCCTCGGTGTGCGTCTATTCCGAAGCTCTTCCCTGTGACTCACTTTTCTTTCCCCCACACCCGGACCGACCCGCTGCCCCTCGCCGATCCCGACTCAGTTCGCCCCCCGACTTCAAATCTTCGTCTTGTGAATTGCCGTTAATCTCCCATTGTTTTTTTTCTCTCCGATCCTGGACGCATTCCCCCCCCAGAGCTTTTTAATCGGTCTTTCGCGCCGTGATTTCTCCTGGAGTTTGCCTCCCTTCTCAGGCTGTGGTTCTGCCCATTCCCGAGAACCCTTTACGATCCTCCCCCGTTTAATACCCCAGACCCCCGTGATTATCCACCCCTTCCTAGCTTCAACCCTATCCACCATGGCGAACCACTCTGTACATGCCGCCCCTTTAGTCGCTTTCTGGCCAAATTTTTTTTTTGCGAGAATCTTTATCTTTCGAAATTACTCCTCCCTCCCCTTTTTCCCTTCTAAGGGGCCCCTGCCCGTCCCTCTTTCTTTGCACCCCTGCACTCCCAGTTGCTATGTCAATCTTCATCTTAATTTCCCAGGCTCATCTCAGTATTCCGGACCCGTCTCCCCTTTGGTCCCCTTTAGGCCTATTTTTTCGGATTTCTTCAGTAAATTCTTCTACCCGACAGGCCTTCACCACACATTCGCGTTCCTCTTCTCTAAGTGTTCCACTCGGCCGTCCCCGCTTGGGCCCAAACCATTCACCCCCCCCAAGCTGGTCCCCTTTACCCTATTGATTGCTACATCTTCTCTCCTCCAGCCCCTGGCGTCTCCTTTAGGCCAGCTAAGCGTCGCTCTTTTTCGCTTTGTTGTTCTTTCCCCCTCCAAGCTTTGCCTCATTTGTTATCTTCCATGAACCCCCTGGCCAACTTCTTCTTCCGTTTTTCGCAAGAATTGTTGAACTCTGCTGGCTCATCTTCTTTTTCCGAGGGATGGCGTCCCATACTTACTTCGGTTGAAACCGCGTTGCTTGACTCATTTTGGAAGTCTTCCGTGCCCTTCTTCCGGAGTCCCGTGTTTTTTTTTGCGTTCCCAAACGACCTCTAAAGCTTCTGACCAGTTTGTTTTTGCCGAACTCTTGTGTATCCAAACGTGCCGTACCCCTCCCGTGTCCCCTAAATTTTTTTTTCATGGTTTCCCTCTTCTTTCCTCCCCTTATGGTCTCTTCGCATGTTTAAAAAATAGAAATCGGACGATGCTGGTTTCCACTTCGTTTTTGTCCGACCTCCTTTTTCCACGTCCATTCGGAGCCCCCTTTTTAAACCTCTCTTCCCGTTGCCTGAACTCGCCGGAGAGTTTATATTAAACGTCCCCCCCCCCGGTTTTAACTCCGATAGAAGGAGAGAGGGGAGGAGTTATTTTTCGTCTTTTAGGAGGTTTTTTCCTTGGATCGCCTAAAATCCTTTCCGACCACACGTCATTCCCTACGATATGTACCCCTGAAAGCTTATTTTTTCCTCGGTTCTCCCTATAAGTAAAGATAATTGAGACGTCCTTCAATTTCTTGGTTCTTCCTTCAAGCCAATCGGCCACCTCTCCTCTCTTGTATTTTGGCCAACCTTACCTATTCTTTCTACGGCCTTGGATTTTGACCTCTCTCTTCTCTAGAATCGGCGTAGAGGCTTCTCTCGCCTCTAGTACCCTACATTTTCTTTCCCTATTTTTTACCGGCCTTCCTTCCATCCCGCATTCTCGTTGGGCAATTTTCCTTAATTGAGATTTCATGAGATCAGTACAGGGTGGTAGTTTTTCTTGCTCTCTTTTTTTCACTAATCTGCTTTTCCTTCACACTCTTTTCTTTTCTTCACTTTTCCTGGCTGCCCCTATTAGAAAGGTTGGCTAGCTATTGGTTCAGAACCTCCACGCGTAATCGACTCTCCCTTGCTTCCTCTTTTTCTCCAGTTTCCTTTTTTTGCGGACATTATCTCTCGCTTTCCGTTTTCTTCTCCTTTGCACCTTGTCTTTTTTCCTGAAACGGAGGCCCCTTGCGTTCCGCAGTGGCCTTGGTGATTTCGGCTGCTTGAACCTTCTCCCTCCCCTCTTTTGACTTTTTTTTTCGCATCCTCCGGATTCCACGCCTCTTCTCTTTTATTTCCTTCCCCCGTTCTGATTCTAGGAAGAAGTGTTTCTCTTGATCTGCCTCCCAGCGACCTTGGACTCTTATGGCTTCTTTTTCTCATTTTCTGGCGTTATTCCTTCCGCGTCAGTAGAACTCCCATGACCCTTTTTGCTCTTCCCTATTAAGATTCGCGAGCTTCGGCTTTGTGGTTATCCCTTCCGCTGAGGTTCGTAGCTTTTTTGTCTTTGCCACTCCACTACCCGCTCACAAAAGTTACTCTTTCTGCTCCGGTCTTTCGGCTTTTATGCGAAGACAGAAACGTCGAACCCCGGTTGACTATTTTCGTGAAGTCTTCCCCCCCCCCCCCCCGTGCGCGCTTTTGGTGTCACTCCTTTGTTGGTTTCAGCAAGCTCTTCCTTGATTTCTGTGACCAGAATGGTTTTGGGAAAGTCCGATAGGACTCCCCCTTTCTTCCGCCAGGTCCCCCTTTGACTTTCTTCTTCTGGGCCCTGTGGGGGGGTTTTGTTCCCCCCCCCCCACTATGAAGAGGGTTATAATACCGAGTGGTTATCCCTTGCGACTCAATCCCTTTAGGCCTTGTTCTTTCCCCCCCTGGTTCCTTTTTCCCCCTTCGTGTTGCAGTCGACTTTATTCGCTTTACGAGTGCTGGCTTCGACACTTTTGGCTTTTCCGAGAGGTTACCCTAAGCTGATCCCCCTTTCCCCCAATCTTCCCCCTCAGGCGCGCCCATCCCCCCCTCAGATCTCCGGTTTTTTTCATCTCCTAATTTTTTTTTTTGCCCAAGGACCTCCATCGCCCTTTGGCCGGAACGACTTTACCCCTAAAGCCCCTCTCCCCCCTCCGATCTGTGCTTTCGAGCCCGGGCGTCTTCCGGCGCACACCCCCGCTCTGCTTTAGTTTTTTAGGAGTTTATTTTTTCTTTTTCAGGATGCGTAGTCTCTCAGGCTAGGCCATTGGATACCCCGATAATGGCGGCCAACACCCTTGCGCCCTTCGCTTTTTTCGTTCCTCCAAGCACTCTAATCTCCTTTTTTGGTATCCTCTGATATGGCTTTTAGGAAAACGCGAACCTCTTTAGAATTGGGTTTGAACCCACAAGTGATATGAGACAATTTCTCTCCTTTCATCTTTCGTCCTTCAGCACTAAATCCTTCCTACCTCCGCGTCTAAAGAGCCCGTGAGATGTGTTTTTTCTTTCTTCATAGAATCCAGTAGTCCTGCTATAGCTTTCCCACAGTGTTTGAGAGTTTCCTTTTCTTGATCATTTTTACTTTTTCCCCACCCCCCACCCAATTTAGTCTTGAGGAGACCCCTTTTATTTTGCTCATCTTAGCTTCCCCTATTCCCACACCACTCCCGTCTTTTCTGGGGATTTCGAGTTCGATTTTGCCCCCCACCTGTTGTTTCTGCTCTTTCAGAGTTTAGTTAGTGTAACCCCCCTCTACTCGCATTTCACGGGCCCTCCGCCAGCCTCGTCGTTCCGTAGGCGCCCTTAGTTCCCAGGCTATAATTGTTTGAGGGACCCCAATGTTTTTTTACCCACGAACTGCGCGTCCTGTTTTTTACTTCGACCCCCTGTCTCCCAGAACAGAGTGAGAGTGTCCTCCCACCCTACTCCCCGCGCCCCTTCTTCAGCCTTCGCGTTCTGGATCTCCACTATTGCTCAGGATATGAGGTCAAACCCTGTCTGTGTAAATCATCCTACTCACGCTTTCTTTTCCCCCCTCCCATTTCACCCCTTCTCCCCGGGTTGATCCCCCCAATTAAAGAAGACCCCCTTTTTTTCTTGGTTTCTTAGGAACACCATCTTCTCTTTGGTCAGCTCCTTCCGCTTTTTTCCCTTGTTCTTTCTTTTGAGTTTCTGCCCGATCTCCCGGTTGGCCGGTAGACCCCCAGTTTAACTCCCTGCCTTCGCTCTTCGATGTTCCCCCCTCTTTCGACCTCAGTTGTCTTCGTAATGAAGCTTCCCTCCGTATTCCCCAGACGATTTCTCCACCTCCCTCTCCGCCCCTTCCTCGGGGTGTCTCTCAAGCTCACCCGGTTGTCCCTTTCGTCATCTCTGTTCTTACCCTTGTCCTCGTTCTCTAGTGGAATACGATATCCCCTTTTCTCAAACTAGGTTATATCTTTTTTGATGTCAGAAATCCCCCCCCCACTCCTGCTTAAGACCTTCTCGTTTAGTGCCATTCATTCAGCCCGGTGCATCATTCTTCCTTTCCCTCTCTATCTCTTTACCCTCTATAGTCAGGACCTTGTCGCAATATTTTCGAAAGTTCATGCCTTGCCAGAGTGTTTTCTTTTGAACCCCCCCCCTTTGATAGAGACGCTTTATACTGTGCCTTGATTCCTGTCCGTTTTGTTTCCTTCTTTTCCCGAGACCCCGGTTTCTGTAGACAGCCTCTCCTTTCACACAATATGTTGTCTCTCCCATCTCCCCCCCCCTGTGATTTGATTCGAATTGATAGAAAGTAACGGACCTTTCCTCCATCCTGGTCCCTTGCCGAACCCCCTTCTCCCTTAAGCGCCGTAGTCCGCGCTCCCTCTGGAACTCCTCTCCTCCCGGAGATAGCCTCCTCTCATGTACCCCCCTTCACTCCCCTGATCCCTTTTTTTTCACCCTCCTCCTTTCTGTTCGTTTTAACTGGTTCAAGTAAAAGCCCCTGCCCCCAATTAAATCCCCTTCAGCCCTTTTCCTTTTATTCTTCCTCTAGGTTCTTCCCCCCCACTCGTAGGACCTTTTTTTCTCTCGTCCTGCTGAGGGGGGTAGGAATCTTTACAAACTCCCCGGGCTTTCGCTCCCCGGGGTACCTCCTCCCTCTCATACGACCATCCTAACTTCCGCATAGTGATAGCTTCGGTTGACTGTCTTATATACCCTTCTCCTCTATTTAGAGTTTTCGTAGGTTTGAGACTTCTCCAGTTGTTCATTAATCACCTTGCCCAGGAGACTTTCCCTCCGAATTTCCCTTGAAGAATAGGGAAGATGGATCCAACATGCCGAATTCTCTCCGGTTTGATGAGAGACTATTTCTCTCTTTCGCGACCTCACTAGTTTTTTTTTTTTTTTACTTAGGTTAGAAGGTATTCCTTTTGCTTCTCGATGCGAATTATTATTGTGGTTCCCGCCCCTTTTTATTCCCCCCCCCCTCTGTCTCCTTCCTCTGCCCTTGTTTCCCCTGTCCATCGACTTTTTCCTTCGCTGCCCAAAAAAAGGCCTTCCATTTTCACAGAACCGTTCACATACCCCTCTTCAACTTCCCGTCGTGCCAAGTTTTAGCCTGGTACTAAGAGTTGCCCGGTTTCGAAGTGGATAGTATCCCTCCTTCTTCTGCTCCAATGGTCTTCTCGCCACCGTCTCCCCCCCCATTCGCTTTAGCCTAGATAGCTCCTCTTTTCTACATGCCTGCCTTCCTGAGAGAGTTTTCCATCCTCCTAGCTTGACTTCCCTTTGCCCCACCAGCGTTTTGTTTGTTTTATCTTTGCCTGTCCAGAGAGTTTTCTTGGTAAGAGATTGGCCCCTTTCCTCTCCTCCCCTTTTGAATGAAGGTATCCTCTAATTCGCCCCTTCGACCTATACTCACCCCCCCATTAGTCCGCCCCCTTTTCTCCCAGACCGTCTTACTTTGACCTTCCTTCCCTCCTTATTATGAGTTTTTTCTTTTACGTTCACCGTCCGCAGCCTTGAATTCTTCCTAGAATTCTTTTAATTCCTCCCTTCTTCTTTGCCCCTTTGACCTTCTTTTTCCCCCTAGTTTTTGTCCCCCTTTAGGTCACTCTGATCGTTTTTTCTCAATCCCTCAATATTCAATAAGCACTCCCCTTCCCGCTGAAACTGTCCCTCACGGGTTTCTTTTCTCTCTGGAACCCTTGCTTGTCGCCCCCCCCCCCCCTTTCGTGCGTGTCCTTTTACCGCGCTGGCAAGGGGTTTTCACCCCTTATAATAGCATTCCACTTTCGCCGATTTTCCCCCCCTCCGTCGCCTGATACCGCACTCCGTTCTCTCCTTTTTTTACCTTGTCTCATTATCTTTTTTTTTCCCCCTTCCCCCTCCTCCGTGTTTGTGGTGGCTGATATCTTTTTATCCCCATTTATTTTGAAGTAGTTTTTCGCCGGATCCTCCCCGGTTGTACTCGGTTGTCTTCTTCTTCTCCTTCGGTTCCCTTGACGGAACCTTCTCCCCGCTTCGGCCACTTCAAGCCCCTCTCTGACCCGCTTCCTCCCCCTTTCCGCCTGCGTCGAAATATCACCTTGATGGCAATTCTTTACATGCGGCTTTTCGGATTGGAAGAGGTTGGGCTTGAGCGCCCCCCCTTCTCCCTCGTCCTACGCCGATCCCCCCTCGTTCTCTGTCTGACCAACTTTTCTTCTTTCCTTGCCCGAATGTTTCGCTCTTCATTTTGCGCTTCAGCTGACTTGGACTCTTCCCGCTCTTTCAGATTGCCTGAGATCTTTAGACTTTTACCCGTTCTCCATTTTTCCTTCCTCGGATTGTCACAGCTAGTCTGTTTACCCGTCGTCCCACCATCCCCTTCCCCCTTTTCAATTTCTCACTTTTCCCCCACGCTGACCTACTCTTCTCCCCTTTCAGGAAAACCAAGATTTGGGGTTTTGGGCCCCCCCGTGCCCAGCCCGTGGTGCCCGTGTCTCCTCTCGTTTTCTGCTCCGTCAGCCCGGTATCTCTCTCCCCGATATACTGAGTCCCGTGCTCGGTGGGATCTCACTCACCAGTTCGTTCTCGCCGTTTCTTTGGATCTATAGCACTCCTGTTCCCTCGTGGTTCTATGTCTGTATTATTTTCCCGACTTCTACCCTTTCCATGGTCGCCAGTCTTGGTTCTTCAGTCTCTCTTTACCGCCCTACACGCCGGTTTTGTCCCTCAAGGCTTTCTTTTCTTTGACGAAAGGGCCGACAGCTCAGGTTGTCCAGAGTTGACTTGTCCTTGTTGGGTCCCCCCCTTCCTCGAAGCTACGACAACTTCTTCCCTCGGTAGACTGGCCTGGGCCGTCCTACCTGTGAACGAAACAAGGGGTCGTCCCTTTGCTTAGTCCGTCGCCGTCCACCCGTCTTTACTCCTTCTTATTTTTTTTTTTTTTTTTTTTTTCGCAATCGAACCGCATTCGGCTCCCCATTTCTCGGTGGCGTCCCCCTTGGAAAGGAATGTCCTATCCCCTTAGCCGCCCTCCTCTTCCCTGTCTCTCCCTCTAGGGCAGTCTTTTTTCGTCTAACCTTTCAACAAGTCCTCTCGCAGTTCGTCGTTACGAGGTTTCGTTTCGTAGTCGCCGTTGAGGCTTTTGTCCAGCCCTTGTCTGCTCCTAGTTTTTTAAAGGCTCTGGGCCCCTGGCCCCCCTTAAGAAAGCCGTGAAACACAATGCTCCCTCGATTTGCAGGTTTCCCCTTCCGGAGCCTCTCACGTCCCAGGCCTTTTTTTTTTAAGCGTCCTTTTTGGGATTTGGAAGCGAAGTCTGCCAGGAAATGCCCGCCGGAGGAGTCCCGGGGTTTTTCTTTTTTTTTTTGTTTTTTTCCAAAGGAACGATGGGGTCCTGGCCTTTCCTTTATGCCTCGAGCGGGGTTCGGTTCTTCCGTAGTCTCGCTTTTCTTGGCGACTCCCCTCTCCGTTGGTACCGTTTTCATTAATCCGAAGTCTGGAACTTTGTTACTGTCCGCGTCCCCCTTTCGCACTTTTCTCCTCTCAGCGACCTGGCGCTTTCTTTTTTCAAGTTTACTATGACCCCTGATCTTCCAGTGTCTTCCACCCCTTTTGATTTCCCCGGCCCCGCCCGCCCCCTGCCCTCCTTTTTTCAGCAGCTTCCCGGGTTGCTCATTTGTCCGCACGCGTCCACGCAAATCGTTCCTCTCCCCTTCGACCCATGTACTAGCACTTCGGCTTTTTTCCCTCCAAGTAGGCGGGGGAACGATTCCGCGGGAGAAAATTCTGCTGTTTTTCCTGCCAAAGACTTTTTGCAACCGTTCTTTCCTGTTTTTGTCTTTTTCCTCCCGCGCGGAAACAACCCCCCCCCCACAAAACCACTTTTTCCCCACCGTATGTTTAGTCAATGTCTTTCTCTCAAGGAGGCCACTCCCCGCTCAGTTAAATCGTCCCCGCTCAGCTGCCCCCTGGTATTTTTATCGACTGCCCCCCAGCTCCCTTCTTTCTTATGTTCCTCGACCCGATGCTTATTACGATTCCCCCATCACCCCCACCCTCTCGAAATCGTTTCCCAGTGTTCCTCTCTCTCTTCTCTCTTTCCCTTTCCGATGCTAGCCTCGTAGGCGTCCGCCCCTTCCCCCCAAAGCCCCCCCCCCAAAGCTGACTGCCGCAAGCACTATGGTTCCTCCCACTCCACCCTCGACCCCCCTTTTTTTTTTTGAATTTCCAAGGTTCCCCCCTTCCCCCTCCCGGTGTGTGAACCCTGAGGTTTTCTTTTCCAGCTCTGCATGTGGTTTTTTTCTTTTTGAAACCTTTTTTTTTGCCCTTTGAAGCTTCCGCAATTTTTTTCCCCGATCTTAACCCTGTGTTTTTGCGCGGGGCTGAGGTTTGTGGTTCCCAAATATGTGAAGTGTTCCATGGACTACTTTGAGGGTTCGACCCTCTCCCTCCCCGTCATTCCTTTTGACTACCATAACCCTTGGGGCTTCCATCCCAAAAGTGTCGCCTCTTCGCTCCTATATAGGAGTGAGCCCTCTTCCGTTTTAAATTCTTGCCCCCCCTGAGAGTGTTGTTTCCCCCCCGAAGAGTCCCGGACCAACCGGTAACCACCCCCCCCCCCCACCCTGCTAAACCTTTTTTTGGCTTCGTCCCGTCCTGCCTCTTTTTCGCGACAGTGCGCTACTGTTCCCCTCCTTCTGCCGCCATGTGCCCCCCCTTCCACCAGAAATTGCCCGCTTTTTCACCCATCCTCCCTATAAGTGAGTAATGTCAGACCTGGACCCCTCCTTGAGCCCGAAAACTCTCAGTGCCTCGGCTTTCTGAGTGGGATATCTTTTTTGACTTCCTTCGAGAGGAGCGACTTACGAAGGTTTGACCCAGCTTGGGAGTTCAATTTTAGCAGGAGATTTTCAGAGTTCCAAGCCCA
>Ga0179593_1476455_pt1 | contig 15515 bp, 10 predicted proteins | sample CZODoug2_1_08_16_FD_185931 | JGI IMG/M metagenome (GOLD analysis project Ga0179593, IMG submission 185931) | Vadose zone soil fungal communities from Angelo Coast Range Reserve, California, USA - CZODoug2_1_08_16fungal (PacBio error correction) | ecosystem: Environmental > Terrestrial > Soil >... | reverse complement strand
GCATCGTCCCACGTGGACGCAAATCGTACGATAGAGTATTAGATTCAGCCCGGCGTTCTCTTTCAAACATCGCAAGATTTTCCGCCCTGATTCCAGGATGTTGTAGGGAACAGCAACACTCCGAGTACACGGGAGAACAGTAACCTCGGTCGAGGAGGGTCGGGGGTCAGAGCACCCTTCCGCATTTCAATCTTCCTTTACGAAGCCGACCGAGGCTGCACTTTCCCTACCCCCTCTCGACAAGAACAGACCGCGATGCCCGCAGGGCTGGATTTCTTTTTTGCGTAGACTTTAGTAGAGGGAAGCGCCCTCGTGGACTCGTTTATTGTCCTTCAGATTGCCCCCTCTCCAGGTCCTGCCTTACAGGTCTCTCAGCCCCGCCCTCGAGCACCATCGGGCTTCCTTTTATATCCCAGAACGGACGTACGTTGAGGAGCGCCCTTTGTTCACCTTACCCGCTAGTACGTGCAGGACCCTCCACGCCTCCTTCTGGTTTCCAAAAGTCGCCCCGGGTTCCCGACGCTGACCCTTCCCCCCCGAAATGCCTTTTCCCCCTTTGTAGGTTTTGAAGGGCGAACATGTGGCAGTCCGAACATCTCGTAATCCCGTGCACAGGCCAGGTACCCGCACGAACCCCCAGCAGGAAAGACACTCATTTGGGTTCGAAACTTTAACGCTGTTTTCTCTGCCACCTTTCTTCCGCCGACCTTTCCGGCCCATACGTAGATTGTATCAGGAGGTGCCTTTTCGCCTTTCCCCCCCCTGCACAAGGGGAATAGACTGGCCCGCAAGGGGTACACATGGCGAGGCGAACAGCCCCCCACCCCCCCCACCCACACAACAACTGCAACTCACAACACAATTTTTCTCCCCCCCCCTTGATGCATTGTTGGGACTGTTGACTTTGCAGTCGGCGGTCGTTTTTGTCCCTGCAGATCCCCCTACCGCGGGCGTCGATGGTATCTAAAGTTTGCCCTCACCCCCCCCCGGAAACGCGCGCTCTCTTTGAGGCCGTCCACCCCCTTGGTGCAGAGGCCTGCCCCTTAGGCATTCCTCTCTAAGTCAGCGAGTTGTACCTCTCAGTGGTTTTCTACCCGGACACGTGGCCGCCCGACCTTTAACGATTTTCCTGCGGGGAGTCCCATGGGCCCCCCCCCGTTCGTTTCACGCATTCGCGGCCCTCCCTTTTCTGTGCCTGCTTCGGGAAGTTAACCCCGCCCCCTGACCCAGGAGGACGAAGCCCGTGCAGTGATGAGTCGCGGTGGTGGCACGTACGCCCCGATTTTCCAGACTGCCGCTTGCAGTCGAACGTTTGCGTCGACTATTCCCCCCATTCTAGTTATAGTAGGTTCTGCTCGCCGGTTGATTCTATTTGTTGACCTGCCAGATTCGAATCTCACCAAACTTCCCCAACTTCCCGGTTCCCTCTTGCCCCCTGGAGTCCCGGTGGCTTGATCCTTCCGTCCCTGGGAAAGCCTCTTCCTTACAGGACAGTTGCGCAGAGTGATCCGCTCCAGGCGTAAGAAGCCAAGTTCGACTTTGTCCGGGAGCCACTAGTGACCCCCACTCTTGATCACCTTCAAGGGGGGCGCCCCTTTTCCTCGTAATAGTTGTCCTTCGATTGTCACTTTCTCCCCCGATTATCGCCTCGATATACACCGTTTTTCAAACTTGTCACCGACTATCCCGTCTCATTATACAGACCATCCATTACCTCTCCGGTTGGCCCCTAACCTCCCAGTCCGCTTGCAGGATACCGGTTCCTTCCCCCCCGAAATTTGGACATACAAAGCAACCTTTATTTTTGACCAGACACCCATTTTTCGGACTCAGTTTTCTCTCTGTCCCCCCCCCCCTCGGTTTGTGTGGAAGCGATCTAAGGCTCAATTTGAGTATGTCAAAAATAGTCCCCCGGTTTTGCTAGGTTCAAACCTTTTTCCTTTGTCCTCTTTTTTGCTCGGTTTGTAAAAGTGTCGTGTCCGGACGTCTTATTTATTCAGTTTATAGGGCAGGCTCGTTCTGGTCGGACCATCAGGGTGAGGACTAGCTTCGAAGGGTGGCTTGGGCATCATTTACCCGTCCTCCGGAATGTACCTCAAACACGGTCCGGACCCGGAAGTGGGGTGGTTGGGGTTCTTTCCCTTCGTAGTGGGTTTGAGCTAGTGTGCCCCGGAAAACTTCGCTCAAGGGGTACTGATCCTTGCGGACGGGACTCTTTTCCCGAGAGATTGGCTTCAAGGCTTTCTTCGGCCGATGGCCGGCTGTCTACAGTCCCCTGCAAAAATGGGACCTCTTAACTCCTTCTGAACTTTGTGCCCGGGTTTTTTGGAGATGCTTCTCGTTCCAATAACGATGATACTCCCAGGCCTCTCCCCCCCTGACCCTTACTCGTCATCTCTGAAATTAGCACCCCATTTTGCTCCTATTCCTTTTGCCAACTCTACTGTGTAGCCCCACGCCGACTGAATGCCATGCCTTCCCCCCTTCACCGCAAAATTTCCTTTTTTCGTGTTTAGCTCCAGTCCTTTCGCCTCATTTTGCGGGTCCCAGCCGCCAGGCACACTTTGCTCTTTGGAACTTGAACGCCTCTTTTCACCTGTTCAAGGTAGGCGCGGACTGACTTTCTTTCCTTCAGCTGCACTGATTTGACTGTCACTTGGATGGGCTAGTCTCGGGTCCTTTTCCGGGTCCGGCTTTCACATTCTTTTTGGAGGAATAACAATATGCTAGGGTTCGGTTGGTGTTCGGGCAGGTGATTTCGGACTTACATGACCAGCTAAGCCCCCCAGTATTTTGTGCAAATAGTCTCACGCTTCCTGGTCACTTTCCGTGCCCTTTCCACGTGGCGCCACATCCTACCTGTTCTGTTTCCCCCCTCTCTTGTGTGGAGGACTTCAGGTGCATCCCGCCCCCGACCGTCCACGTTAAGTACCTGGATTTTTGGTGTTGTTTTTAGGGCCCTGTGAAGGCGGCCAATTTGTTTTTTTCTGTGTTTCCCTCTTTTTCCTCTTCAAGCCCTCTTCCTTGTGGTCCCCACCCAAAAATTCGTCGTTTTCGCCCCCCCAGACTTTTTACCCCGACCACCGTTTTTTTCCCTGCACCTTTTGAAGATTATTGCTTCCGAGACTACTGCGTGAGGTATCCCTTTTTGTTTAAGCCCGTCCGGGCCTTCGTGGAACTCGTGCGTGACTTAAACGGTCCCTAGTCTGATGAGTTCGTGTTATTATAGACCCTTTTTTCCCGGTGATTGTTAATTCTGGCTTCCCCATCCGCCGAACCTGCAAGTACTCTTCTTCTACGACCCATTACGCATTCCTCTACCCGGACCTAGAACTGCTAAGCTCTCTAGTTCAGAAATAGGGCGTCGCTGTCGGCTCTTCCCCATCCAGTCGAGCGTCTGCGCTTTTTCCAGCCTCGAGTCGGAGGGTTCCTTCAATTGAGAAAGTCATTTTCCTCTAGTGGAGGTGCACAGGGACTCCTCTTGTTAGGACCCGGCGATTTCCCAATTACTAATCCCGCCTGTCCTTCGGGAGGGTAGGTCGCCGTGGTTCGGGTGTTTCCGCCGCACCCCCCAAACGACCCCGAAAGGGGCTGCGCTCACTTCCTTTCTCTCGCGCCGTTTTCGAGTTTCTCAGCCAACAGAACGTCCCCGGACATCCTAAATGCGGCGTCCTTACCCGGCTCAAAACCCAGATGCTGTTCCCGGCTTTCACAGAATCCTGCTCAGAATCGTTAGTTCTAAGGGACCAGGATAACCCTCTGCGGCCATTCCCCCCTCACTTGCCCTGGAGAAAGATGTGAGCCCTTCACCCTAGCAACTGTTTAACGCAACTATACTTTTCCAATTCGCGCTTGATCCGAGCACACTTTACGATCTTCCCCCCCTGAACTTCCGGAGACGCCATTTCCCAACGCTCCCTCTGATCCGGGCAGACTGCTCAACCCTGCCGAGGTATGATTTTCTTGTTCCATAACTTCTTTTACTTTCCTCTCCACTAGTGCAATTCGTCGCATTCAAATGCCGGGACGTCTTATAAAATCTCTTTGATTTGGCAAGATGTTGATCCTTCCCTCCCCAAGACGTTAAGGTATATCTTCAGCTCCCGTATCGTTCCCGATTTTCTCTTCAATTCGGTCTCTTTTTTAATATGCGCGCGACGCCCCCCAAACCCCAAACTGACTTGGCCCCCCTACCAGCTAGGATTTTTGACTCCTCCGTCAGCGATTGTCCAGCTTATTGGCCATTTCGCCCTTTCTGGAGCAGCCTGGATATCTTTTTTGAGGGCCTAATTATTGCCTGTTTTATGCCCTCATCTCTCTTATCTTCTTAGACTCCAATCTTGAGGAAGACCCTGGCCCTTCCGGCACGCCCAAAGGTAATTTTTGGAAGCAGCTTGTGCTTTTTCTAGAAAATATCAGCCGACCTTCCTCACCCGCTCAGTCCGAGTACCCAGTTTGAGAAGTAGGGTTCTTGGTGGAATGAGAGGTTTTCATCCCATCTGCGTCAGTTTCCTCGAAGCTTTTTGCCGCTCCGCGGAGTAGTGACTGAAGCGCATTGCCCTTTTCCCTCGGGACTCCCCCCCCCCCCCGGTGTCCCATGACAGCCCAGTGCTCCTTTGCGTCTCCCTTCTGGCGCTTGGCTGGAAGATGTACGTATCCCATGACACATACGGCCCCCCTCGATGGTCCTGTTGGAACCTCATGGTACTTTCCTTTTGTCTCCTTACTTTATTGGTTCCCACCCGGATCCGCAACCTATTCCCCTTTTTACGTCCTCCGTTCTCCGCGATCCGGCCGACTTCTCCGAAGAACGTCCGGCGAGTTTCTAGTTCCCCTTTTTCTCGGAAGGCCTTTCTTTACTTCCTGAGCGTTGTTCGCAGAGATTCAGGGGACCTCATTTCACCAGGGCCTTCGCGGTATTCTCTAGAGGAGGTATTCTCCCATCCACAAAAGGGCTTTTCTAAGTTTTCAGACTATTAGGGAGATCGTCAGCAGATCCCGATAATTGCGCCCGACTCCTTATTCTGGGGTCTGATTTAGTTGGAGTGGCAGCCATAGTCTGAGAGTAGTCTCATAATACCCCAGTTCCTTCGAAAATCTTTAAAAATCACATCCGAGTCACGAAAAGCAGATGGTGGGGATCATTCCTCAACGGGGTCATTTACTACTTTTACTCTTCATGATTTTTTTTATTTTTTGCTTCCAGTTTAGATTTTTTCCTCTCGTTTGGTGTGAGACGAGATTCCTTCCCCGCCTCCTCCTCCCAGGTCGGCCGTCGCCATAGCCTTGTGCTTGTTGTTTGTGAGCAAGACCTCGTCTTCTAGGCCACCCTGGGGACCTTGAGCATTCCGTCGTTCACTGTGCACCTCTGGGGCCATCTTTATTATGTCTTCTACAAGACTCAGCAGCCCTTTGTTGCTCCCCCTTACCGTGGTCCGACTCACCCCAATTCAGCCCAGAGGGGGAGAGTAGTTGGTTATCGAGCGCCCTTCCCTTTTGTCCTGGCATCAAGGGGGATGTGGACCGGAAACGGATCCTTCCCCACAGTCGCTCTATACTAGAGGGCTCCTGGTCCTCCTTATATCCTCGCTAAAAACATACGGGCATCCCTTGGAAGGTTTTTCCCCCTCAGTTTCCTCCCCTCTGAGTATCTTTTTCTTTCATTCCACTTCTTCGAACTCAGGAGGACTGCGGCCGCCTTCCCTTTCATCTGATCATCTCGAACCGGCGTTTGTACATCCCTTTCTTTTCCCCACAGGAGATGAGGGTCCCGGACCCCCTGCTGGCCAGTGAAGTTCGGCTGTCCGGCTTGATCCTTACTTGACCATTCTCATCCATCCCGCCCTTCTACGGACTCCAAGATAGAGTCTTCCCGTTGAGCGAGCTAAACCGCTGGTAACCTTTCTGGCCCTTGGGACTGTACGCCGTGCAATTTAATAATACGGGTCTTTCAAGGAGCACCGCTGACTCTGCGTCTATTCTGCCCTCCCCTCAGCACCCCGCTCACTCAAGAATTCTACGACCGGACGGGTCGAGCGTCTTTTTCTTCGAAATCTCAGGAGGACATTAGACATTCCCCTTTTCCCTGTTTCCACTTGTTTCGACCCCCAATTTCCTTTTTTTTGCGTGAAGGAAAGATTTCCCTGGCGTCGCGCATTTCTTCTGACTAATGCGCTTATATCTCCAAGGAATCCTGGTGCCAGCTGTCGTTGCCCCCTCACGACGATGATGCCGTCCCTCCTCATCCCTGGCCGATGGCCAAATTTGCCTTGACGCGACGATCTCGTCTACCTCCTCCCTGACTGTGTCGTGGAGCAGTTTTTCGCGGGCCTCTGATGGAACCAAGCCAGCGATTCCTGCCCTGACATCTTTTCCAAAGGAGAACTTCTACACGACTCGAGCCTCAGAGCATTTGGATTCCTTTCTCCCACCTCGTGCCTCGTCCCAGTAGAGCTGAGCGGCTCTGCCTTCCATTTTCTTCTCCTAGTCCCAGAAGGTTGAGAACAAGTAGAACCTTCTGTCACAGGACTCAGACCTCGTGTTGTTCGGTCGTTTCCTTTCTCCCATTCTTCTTCTTTACTACTTAATGTGGGTCGCTGTTGAGGGTTAGCCCATCTTCCCGGTTGCTGGCCCGTCGGCCGCTTACACCTCTTGGTTCTTTTGGGAGTTATTGATTGCGTTTGATTGTAAGTGCTACAACCTTTTCCAGGGCAGATTGTTCACTTTTTCAGACACCTCGCGCTGGTTCTTCCTTGTTTCCTTGATTTCTAAAACCCAGGCGGTTAGGTATCTGATCCGGTCCTCTCGGGTATTACTCGGGTTTTATTAGTTTGGAGCTGGTAAGTAGGATGCCTCCCCATTATCGGTCCTTTTAAGCTTTTTATGTTAGAACTGACCTGTAGGCCGTAATCGTACCTCTTTTCGGGAGAGCCTACCTGGTCTTTTCCCAGGCCCGTCGCCTACTCTGACTTATACATATTGTTGATGCCAGGACCTCGTCTAACTTGACACGACCTCGTCCTATTTACGTTCACCGACCGTCCGCGAAGGTTACGCCGTCGCCCCCCTCCCTAGGAGTCCCTGGAATAGATCGCCTCCAAGTCTCGGCGCCTCCCATCCAAGTGAACGATGGGCCCGGAGCGAGGTTCGAGGTGCTTATCTTCTTGCGCAGTACCTTTTCTTAGTGGACGGTTTTTTTTTCCGCGTCAGCTTTTTTTTTTATCTGGTAAGGCTCGTCCATAGAGCAACGGACTTTTTTTAGCCCCTCATCCCTCCAGTCTCATCTCTTCTTTTAATTCCCTCTGACCCCGCCACGGCCGGACTTGTGAGATAACAGGGCCAGGTCCCCCCCAGTAGTCGCTTTCCACCGCCACTCTTCCCTTTAGTAAAGCCACCTGGATGGTAGTTTGGTTTTCTTCCCCCCCGTGCGCTAGAAATGTGCCTTCGACAAAGGTTATGGCTTTAAGTGCAAGATCCCCCCCCCCCCCCCCCGCCCACCCCCTGGCTCCTTTTCCCAGGGACTTCCCCCCCTAAGAACCAAACCAGCCTTACAGCGTGGTTTTTGACCTTGAAGATGCCTCTCCATGTTCTCCAACGAAAGAAATTTACGGCACACAGGTTCCCCCTTTTTCGAATCGTTTTTCGTCCTTCTGCTTTGGCGGGTGACTATGCAACTTCCCTAGTTCTCCTCTTTTTGCTCCCGAAGACTTTTCACCCGACCCCGAAGAATGATTTGAGAAGGACAGCCAACGTTTGACGGAGCGCCTTCGCCCCTGCCGAGGCCAGCCTCCTTTTGTACCTCATTTCAGTTTTCAGGCTGTGCCCCTTCAGTTGTTCTCTTTCACGACTTGTCAAACAAGTTTACTTCTTCCCCGTTCAAACTGCGACCGTCATTCAGGCGTGTGCCCCATGAGATTAGTTAAACGGCCCTACGGACGACTGGGCCCCCTAAATGCGTGACTGAAGTGCCAGTCATTGTGTTAGAGGGGTGGCATTACTCTCTGCCAGACGAAGATTGACTTCCCGACCCTTTTTTTTCCTCGCTTCCCCTTAGCTGCGAGTAGGTCGCTGCTTTTGCCATCTTGTTCTTGTAAGCGCTTTTGATCGAAAAAGTCCAGTTAAACAAACCCCACTCGGTACACATCCCCATGTTACCCCCCGTGCCCCCGGTGTACTTTCTTCTCCCGGCCAAGAGTTCCTTTGCCCGTGGGCCCGGCCAGGCGCCGATGTCAGAAGCCGGCACTTTTTCCGCCCTTCCCTTGATAGACGTTTTTTTTTTTTTTCTCCACCTATCCCAAGACCCCGGCTTCATACCACGTACCTTTGTGAGTGAAAGTAATAGTATCTTTCCCGGACTCGCTTTTTGGATCCCCCTTACTGGTTTCCCTTTAGGCTAAACCCCAGGCAGGTACCACCTGTCCCCTGCGCATCTCCTTCTCCAGACGCCGTCCACTGGTTTTCATTAAATAGTCCGGCAAGGCAGAACCCTTTGCGGAAAATAATTGACCTTCCCTCACCTTTTCGTTTGACCCCCCTCCCCTTCTTTCTCTCATGGGAGCTCTCTCTCCTTCCTCACCCTTTTGTGTGCGTCTTTCCCCCCTCTTCGCTCAATTTTTCCCCTTTTCAACCCCATAGACCAGGTTTGCCTTCTTTCAATTCATTTTTCCGCACTAGGTCGAGTTCTTCTTTCTTCAACCCAAAGATTCTTCTTTCGTTTTTTTTCGTTTATCATTTTCTCTTTCCTCTTTCGTGCCCGGTGAACCGCCGGGGTGCGGCTGTTCCCGTCGGCTCCCTGTTGTTGCATCATGGACTAACCTCCTTCAGTAGAATTACTTTTAAGCTGGACGGGGGACAAAGGGTCTGGTGTGATCTTTTCTCCCGGTGCCAAACGGACAGGGTACGTCTTTCGGATCGTCTCGCTTAATCTAGATTGCCGGGGCTTCGAAGAGGGGGTACTTGTTTTGGGATTCTCCTTCACGGAAGGGGTGACCGCTTCCCCTATTGAGTACGGGGAGGGGACGGGTGGCTTGCTCATCTCGTGGTCCAAGACTGATCCTCCCTTCGAGTAAGCCTTATCGTACAGCGCAGTTGACCTCCTCTCAACAAGGTCTTCCCCACTTCCGGCTGCAGAGTCTCTTCCCAGCCCCCCTGAAACAGCCCCCTGCATGTGTCCGCCCATTTGGGTTTCCCGGTCAGCCGGAAAGGTTTCGTCGTGGCACAGCAAACGCTGTATGGATCAGCCCATCTAGTACCGCCCCGGCACGACTGGGATCATTGGCTTTACCTCTAACATCGTCCCCATTCGCGGGAGATGTCCCGAAGCGTCGGTCCTAACGGTCCAGCCTTTAAGATCCCTTCAACTATGGTGGATGCGTCGATTACTTATTCGGTAAGATGCAAGAGGAGGCTAATTCCCACGGACTGGGGCGTGGTACCTTGAAGTACACCCTCGTCCCTTGTGGTTCGGGTTTTTGGCAAGCAGGTGTTGAGGTCCCAGCTACTCCCCAGTCGTCGGTTCATACTTACCCCCGCGAAACGTCAAGTTCCCCTCACCCGCGATCTCTACGACGCCCAAGCGACCTGTTCGGTCCCTTCCCGGGTCTTTTTTTTCCCGGAAAACTGCACTCCCCCGCGTAAAGTTACTCACCCAGGTCCGTCTGTTGTATTCTTTTTCTTTGCTTTTTCAAAAGTCGGCAGAATAGGTCCTGCGCTGGCCATCTTGTTCTTCCACTCTTTACTATGCCATGAAGGACAGTACCCCAAACCCCCCAAGGCACCACGGTCACCATTCGCGCGTAGAGTTTCAACGCGCTAACCCCTCCTAAACAGAGCTTGAGATGGCCCAATGGAACACCGTTTGTCGTCTGGCAACTATTTTTTTTCCCCAGTGCCGAGTGTAGATTGGGTGATCAAGACGACCACTTCCGAAGGCAAGATATCGAGTTACTGTACTCCCGGGTTGGTTCGCGACACCTCTTTCTTTGAGGAATACGTCGTCTTTCTGCATTTCTCCCCTCGAGGCGAGTGATTCCGTCTTCTTTTGTGCTAGTTGATCTTGACTGACTTTCCGTTTTCCTCGATTTTTCCACCTTGCCCTCGTTTCGACGTAACGCAAGATGCCCAGAGGAACTTCACTTTCCTTCCCGTCCTCCTGTCACGCCAATCTCCCGCCCGGGATCGCGCTTTCCGTTTTCCGTCTTGCCTGTCTGCGGTGGAGTGGCGGCAATAGGTGGGGCCAGTCCTTAACTCGTCATTCTAATGAGCTCCTTCTTTGGATAGTAACGGCCTTTTCCTCCCGTCCTCGTCCCTCGGGAGGCACTTAAGCGTTCGCGGGCCCACTTCCTCAACACCAGCTTTCAATCGAGATTTATCATTCAGGGGACGGGTTGGGCGAGCAGTCTAAAGGAATGCGGTTGCCCCCTGACTTCCTCAAGGCGTCCCTCTTCAGGGTGGGCATCGTTTGGTCAGTGCTACACATCATTGGCAACCGGACCTCGCCAGATGCTGGCAGTCCCCTCCTTTCTCGCAACCCGCGCTGGCCCCTTACTTTTTCAAGAAGACCGAAAGACCCGCATCCAGGTTTTTTCCCCCTTTCCCTCAGGGATCACCCTTCCCGCCCGCCCGCGCTTTAGGCCCGCTCCCACCGGTCCTGCCCTGCTCCACTCTTTCTTCCGTACTCCCCTCCCTAGAAGAGGATATTCCGACGAAGCGCTGCAAAGGTGCCCGCCCCACCGGCTCTTCTCCGTGACAGAATGCTTCGCCCGATGCGGATTTTCCAGTCCCAGCCCCCTTGCCGACTGGCGGCAAAAGCCGCTGATCAACTGGTCAACGGCGATTAGGACCCTCTTTATATTGCGACTATTGTTTCCCAACAGCACCCCCTCCCTTGCAAGAGGGGACAATTCTACCCTACTTGTTGCTAAGTCACAGACTACAACAAGAATTCCAGAGCACTTTGGCCCTCGCCTACACTGCCGGGCCTGCCCCCCGCCTAGTCGACGACGGACCGTACGGCCGCCCTGTTCTCACGAGACACCGCCTCAACAGCTATATTCTTCTCTGTATTTTTCCGAGTTAAACTAATTCTGTTGAAAGGAAAGTGCCCTACCGAAGAGGGACTTCTTCCGGTAGGGGAAGAAATTTTCCTCGCTGCTCCCTCGTCTGATCGCCATAAAAGAGGTGAGACTCTCTCGCGCAGTTCAGTGTCTTCCCCCCATTTCTGGTCCGGCGTCTCGGAGTCTCGTTTTGCCATGACGGTAGAAATTTTTTGTCTTTTGACTTTCTTTCTCGGAAGAGAGCCCTGTCTGCTCCCGCAGTTGATAGTTGCACTCCCATAAGGTATTTTTTCCTTCTAAACTTGCAGGGTTGATCAGAGTTTTTTGCCCTCCTCTCCCCTTCCCTTCCGACTGAGCGTTTTCATGTCCTCTCCGTCATTCACCCCCATGTTTGAGTCCCTTTTGCTGCTGTGGATGATGGGGGCCCGCCAAGATCGCGCCTGATCTCTCGGCATTTGGGTCTCTCCGCGGAGTCGGAGGATCTTGCCTTCCCGTCTCCTCTGGGACCTATGTGTTCCAAAGCGGACAGTTTTTTTCTCATAGATGCTTTTTCCTGCTGGCGGTGGTTTTTACTTCCCCATACTCCATTTTTCACTTCCCAGCTGTCTTTAAATGACCAGAAGTTTCTTTATTGAACCGATGGTAGGTCCGTTGTCAATGTAGTTCCCTCATCAATTGGAGTCTCCCTTTTTTCAGGTACGGCAGTCCATTCTTAGGCTACTGGCCTCAGTGATTTTTCGGCAGAGCAGTTCAGGTTTGTCGCCGTCTTCGCTGGTCGCGGGGAACCGGAAGGTTCTATCTCCTTTAGTTTTTCGAGGAAGACTTTGGTAAACTGGACCCATCCAAAGGAAAGGACAGTATCGCGCTGGGTCGTTCATGGGCAGGTCATCCCTGAATTCCTTCCCGGGCTCTGGGAGGTTTCCTCTCCTTTTCCAAGTGGATCCAGCAGAGGCGGTAGTTGTGTTGTCCTACCTTTCATGTGGCAACATTAAGTCTTGGAGTTGATATGTTCATTTAGTTGAATCCCCAGAGGGGCACATAGAAGATTCTCGGACGGCCCTTCCACTCTTAGTTATGGTGGTATTTTTAACTGGCACGCCCGTTGTAATTTCTCTTACCTAGTTTTTTCTCGTCTGTAAGTCATCTTCTTCAGATAGTGTTGGTTCTGAGATTTTACCCCGACCAGTATCCCCAGTCTGTCTTCATGATAAGGCCCGGGGGAGTGTCCCTCTTCATCCCCCCCTTTTTTCTCGGACGAGTCCTTTTCTTGGACTTTGTCACATGATTTCTAGCTTCCTGAATCACCTTATCCCTCCCTGATCTTTTCCGCCCACGACCGGATTTGTCCTCCCCCCTTCCCCGCAGACTTTGAGCGGCTGTCTCTCTGATGTCCTATATTACACTCTTCCCCTCTTTTAATTCCTTTTTTATGACCCTCCCCCCTAAGAACCTTGCGCTCTTTCTTCGCCGGGGGCCTTGAAATTTGTACCCATTAGATTCTTCTCTCCACCAGAGTTATAGCCCAGGTTCCCGCTCCAGTCTAATTTAGCGAACTGCCTCTTCTAGATGAAAATTCGGCTTTACGTCCTCCTCCTCGATCCCGTACCTGGACCTCTGATCTACCTCCCCCCTCTTTTTAAGCTTTTTTTCCGGGAACCATAAATACCGCGGGTCCCCTTCAAGTACTTTTGCCAGCCGTCCAGTCGCTTTTTCCATTCTTTCTTCCTTTTTCTTCTAATTCCCCCCGAAGATCGGACCCCGATCGAGGAGCCCATTTTCGAGATTTCCAACGCGTTCAAATCGTGCGGGTCCCTGTACGTTATATCCTACTCCGCGGACGGCCCTTTGATTCCTCTTCCTTAATTTTTTTTTTTCGTGAAACAGCTAATCCCACCTCCCTTCCACCTCCCCAATTTAACCCGCTGGTAGAAGCGTTCTTCTTTTGGACACGATGAGGCGTTAAAGCCGGCTGCATCGGTTCGTACCCCTGAGCCCTTAGGGCTCCCCCCCCAGGAAATAATGGTCGGCCGGAATTTTTATTTCATTCGTAGAACCTTGTTCCGCTTTCCCCTCTCTATTATCAACGAGCAGACCTCTCCCACTCGCTGGCCCTAACTAGATCCCTTTCTTCGACTGCCGGACCTGAAAGCTGGAACTGTTCTTCGCGACCGATAGAGTTCACCCCTGCGTGGGGGGCGCGCCTAGTTCTAGCCGCTCGAGGGAACCGCGCCGCGGGCAATCATTTTCCCCCGCGTGCTGGCATACGGCCGCGTCTTTCCCTTCACTGTTTTTTCTTTCCGGATTAACTGGAAGATACAAGAGTCTGAGCTTCTACGTGACCGGAATTTTTTTTCTTTCAGCGTTCCTCAGGTGATGACCGTAGCTACCCTAGAACCCTACCAGACGTCTTCTTTGGGTCGTTATTATGATCTGGTCCTAATTTGAAAGGGGATTCGTGATGTGCATCCAACTTTCTGACCGGGTGTCTTTTTTGCCGATTTTCAGGCGGCACAGGCGTTTGTGGCCGGGGGTCCTGCTGTTTTTTTTCTTGTGGTTGTACCTGTGGAGCATAGGGCTAAGGTAAGGGACTTTTTTTAGGGGCCTCAGCTGGAGGTTCTTTTCCTTGATCCCTAGTTACCTTTCAACATTCTTTCCCTGGTATCCTCAGGGTGACAAGCGGAGTTCGACTTCTTATGTCCTCCTCCCCTCGAATCCGTGTCCCTTATCTTTTTTCTCACTGACCTCTGCCCCCACGGCTCATCTCGACTTGCTCTCATACAGAGTTCTGCCTCCCCCCCCTTGAGCGAGCCGCCCTTTTTCTTCCATTTTTTATTACGGTCCGAATCCGGCGTCACGCTCAACGCTTTTTAGGTTTTTTTAAGTTTTCCCAGAAGAAGGCTCCTTCGATCTCGAAGTAGCCGCCCTTTCCTGCGGCGCTCAATTGACTCTGCCCGATTCCGCCCAGATCTCTCTGTTCCCCTTTTTTATTGTTTTTTGCAGAAGTCGGTACTGCTTTCTGGTCCGTATTTGACCTTTCTGCTTATGGGTTTCAGTTTCCCTCATTACCGTGTCCCTGCCGAAGACAAGCCTCCTCTCTCTGAAACGTTTTTTTAATAATGACTCCAGCCACTACAGGCAACCCGTTTCGTTAGCCAGAACCGGTAGTACATGAGCTTAGTTTAAATCGTTTTTTCTACCCCGCTTTCCAAGGGGCCGACAACCTGTTTCTTTTTTCCTCCTCTCTGACGAATCCTCCTATGAAGTTTGTACGGTCTTTCTTTCTTTTGAGGGCTCCCAGGCTTCCCAATGACCAGCCCAGCTTTAATGGCTTGACCAGGTGACATCCCCCCGCCTACCCCACCCTCCGGGGACAAGCCGTTGTTTCGGTTTGCCCTACACGCTTTTTCCTGAAAGTTTTTCCCTCCCCCAGAAGATCCGGGGGAATACCCCCTTTTTCTCTTGGTTTTAAGGTTTTTTTTTCAGTTCAGCTGAAGTGACCGCTGGCTTTTTTCCGATCTTCCCAAGGAATAGCATTAGTACTCTTTTTCATCCCTTAATCATTGCCCCAACACACTTACCCCCGACCTCCTATTTTTTGCCCTTTTTTTTCAAAGGGTGCAGGGCCACACTGAGCAAAGATTCAAGCCAGCTTTTGTTACATTTCTCGTATTTGAGATTTGACTTGCCCCGGTGCGAAACGTGCCTTATGTTAACTATCCCTCCTTTTCATTTTCCTCATCGTCACGTCCCCTGTAGCCCGTTGGTCCGGGCGGGCGGACCCTCCCTCGTTTAGCCTACACGAATTTTTTTTTTTTTCAAGGTTAAGCCCCACTATGTGACCCTTGGAATACGGCATTCTTTGAGTCGCTTTTTTTACAGTACGCGGATGCCCTCCGGAATGGGTCGAACCTTTGGGTGAAGTTCCCCTCTCTTTCTAGTTGGTTTTGATAGACGCTTATCAGGGCCTGTTCATTGGCCTAGAGAGATCGAACCCGACACCCAGTCCTTTAAAAGGAAAGAATGCTTTTAAGGTCCCACTTGCCCGTGCCGGAGCATCCCTTCCTCTTTAAGTTCAGATATTCACGTTCTCGCTATGTAAGGCACTTTCCGTTGACCCGTCCCTTCATCATTACCGGATGATGTTTCCCTTTCTAATACCCCCTGCTTCCCATCCCCTTTTTCTACCCCCTTTCCCTTTAGGTCAATCCTTTTTCATCATAATACTCCGCGATTCGCTGTAAATTGGATTACCATTCCACTACTCTGGCCCCGTTTTACTAAGAACCCGGCAGTCTTTTACCCACTTGAACAGCTTTCCCTTAATATTTCCGAAGAAAGAGTATATCAGGTTGTCAACCCCATCCGCTGTCCAGATAGGGCGTCCCAATCTTTTCCCTCCTCAAACCTGTTCTTGTTTGACCCCCCCATTATTCTCCGGGGTTTTTTTTTTTGGGTTGCCCT
>Ga0179593_1344559_pt1 | contig 15515 bp, 13 predicted proteins | sample CZODoug2_1_08_16_FD_185931 | JGI IMG/M metagenome (GOLD analysis project Ga0179593, IMG submission 185931) | Vadose zone soil fungal communities from Angelo Coast Range Reserve, California, USA - CZODoug2_1_08_16fungal (PacBio error correction) | ecosystem: Environmental > Terrestrial > Soil >... | reverse complement strand
GTCCCTTATACCGACTCTTTATTTCTCCTGTTATGGGACTCCACGGTTCCTTTGGCGTGAGTTTACTTGCTAATCCGTTCCTGCTGCCTCGAAAGAAGGCCCCGGCGCTGTTTGCCCGGTTCCCCAAGTGACTACAACTTTATTGGGCGATGCGTCTTTCATCTCCGATCCGACCCTCACCATTGCGTGAAATGCCATGATTTCGCCGACTATTGTTTTCCCTTCAGCCTTCTCCTATTCCCTTTCCTTCCCCAGGACATTATATGCGAGCATGTTTTCCCGCTTTGCCTGTCGCCGATATGCTGTACGAAAACCCTGGTGGCGCGATTTTCTCGGGCGGCGATTCGTGCTGAGGCAGAGCCCCCACAGTCCCTCCTTCGGCTTGCGCAAGATGAGAAGGTCTTTTAACGCGGTTTCCCTTTTTCCGTTCGGTTGCACCTTCCCGTTTCTTTGACCAACTCGGGCCCACAGACGTTAATCTGGTCCTTAGTACGCAGATACGGACCAGACCCACCTTTCGTTGTTTCTTTTTTTTCCCCCGACCGAATGGTTCGGCCTTTCTTTTATGCAGCCCCCCTTGTTTTGGTTTTCAGCAACCAGGTGTGAGTCTGGGGGAGGGTGCTTTTGTTTTCTGCGCTCTCCTGCCAGGCCGTCTCCATCGGTTCAGTTGACCTGGCCCAAGAGCTTTTTGCGATCTCTTCCGGCCGGGTTCTGTAACATGCGAAGGGCGTTTTTACCACGCCGTTGTTTTTTTCCCTGACCACATTTGCGTTGTACCACGACCGTCTCCCGTATCATTTATGTTCCCTACCTATCTATTTTCCTTCCTGTCCCAGAGGGTTATGATCTCGCCACGCAGGCCGTCCCCGTCTCGAAGGTCTTCCTTTAGCGATGCATGACCTGATCAAATCGCTTCGGCCCCGGGAAGGGATGTCCCTTCCTTTTTTCTTGAAGTTTCCCCAAGGCTTCGTCCCCTCCCACCCATTTTCGGTGTTAGTTTTTTGTGTTTTTCATTAATTTTCCTTTTGAAGCGGAATCCTCCAGCCCCTCCTCCACATTCTCCTCCCCAAAACTGCGAATTTGTCAGTTTTGGGTTTTGGACTTCAGTCTCCGGGGCGCTCCAAAATAGGAACCCCATCTCCTGACGGCGCCTCGGGCCGCCCCGCCGCGCAATAACATCCCTTCAGGGAAGGCGCCCCTGAGACTCTTGCCGTCATTCTTTCTCGCCCACGACGGACGGACTTAATCTCTCTTTTTTTACTGGTTCGTTCTCGAACCCTTCTCATTTTGAACGGACCTCCTGGTTCTGCACTGTCCCCGGAAGACCCTGGGCACTTCTCTTTTTTTCACTCACTCCGCCCGCCGTTTCGTCCAGCTAATTTTCACAGGGTGTCGTCCTCCGATGGCGTTTTCTTTTTTTCAGATCCACGCGTCCCCCTCCAACGTTCATACCAAGCTCCCCAAACATGCTTGGGACGTCGGGTCGGACCTCCCCAACAACGTCGGCCGTCGTCCCGATGGCTCTGCTGTCAATTGCCCATGTCTTGTTTTGTACCCCCCCCGACCACCCGCCTTCCCTGCACTTGGTTTTTAGCAAGTCACACCGCAACCCTCTTTTTTTTTTCATCGCGACCCAAGGTCCTTGGTTTGGACTTTTGCGTCTCCTTTTTGGCGCCGTAGCGCTTTTTTCCAATCCTGAGCCCTAGCGTGCCTTCCGTCCGAGGTTGAGGTATTGCGAGTTCACTCGGGTTCAGTCTTTACGTTTTCCCCCCTTTTTCCCCAGACCTTCTCCCACATCCCTCTTCCCCCGTGGGGCCTGGGTGCTTTTCCGGGCCCCCCCTCTTGCCTTCTTTTTCTAAAGTCGGCCAGTCCCAGCAGGAGTTTAAGGTTCTACTAAGACGGAACATCAGAAAAAGGATATTTACGAGAGGACCCCGAATTTGGGTCTTTTTTTTGTGTACTTGTTAGGGCCGCCGCCAACCCTACTGAGTTCTTTGTCGTTACCCCACTTCCCATCTTTTACAGCGCCGGCCGTGCATTTTTTTTCGGGATCTCTGACCTGCCGGTGTGGAAACCAGGGCCAGCCTTGGCACGACGATTTTGGCCCGAGAGACGATGCCGATAATCGGGTCTTTCGGGCCTTTTTTATTGTATTCATCAGCCCCTTTTCATCCGAGCTATGGCGCGGATTCCTGGATTTTCTGAGAAGTCCCCCACCCGGGCGCGGTCCTATATTCTCGTTCTTATTTATTTCCCCCGCGTCGTCATCGATTTCCCGACTCACACAAAGCTTGTATACCCATCCGGGCCGGCGTCTTTCCTTATGAGTCTGCTTTCCTGCCGGCGGCCGGGCGGTGATCGGAACATCTTCACCCTGTTTTCCGCGATACCTTCCCACGGCATTTCCCCCCCAGCCTCGGGCTTTCCCCCCGCCACTGACTTCTACTGGGACGCGCTAATCACTGTGGTTCGTGTTCAGGATGTTAGGTAGCTGGCCAATTGACGAAAGGTTTCAGCTTCCTCTTTCTTTTTCGTACTCCTCTTTTTTGGTTTTTTGAATATGGGCAAATGTGTGTGCCGCTTCCATAGTCAAATTAAAGGAAAGAGCCTTTCAGCACAGGGTCGCGCCTGTCTAGTTTCCCCTTCTATTTCTAGGGACTTCCTCTTTTTTCATTTCGTGCGGGAAATTCAGTGTTGATTTTACCCATGAGTCGAGAACGGGCGCCGACGGTTTTTCCCATTCCTGTCCCAGCAAGACCGTTCAAGCAAGGCAGCCCGCTGCCGCGCTTCATTTTTTCGCCGGGTCCGCCGATCTTCTTTTTGTAGGAATCGGGCGCGATCGCTTCTCGTCCCTGAAATCGACTCAGAACGATCTGCCCGCTGGCCTTGTGGTATCCTTCCGCCCTCTTGTTGCATTAAAGCGCCGATCTCGGGCCCTGAATCCGCAGTTGCCTACCAGCTTTAACAGAACTTTTTGAATGATATCTGCATCGTCCCCCCGTGCCTTCCTTTTCAGGGCATTCGGTAGCTTTTTGGGGGGTCCTTTCCATCCGCACGGTCCCAAATCGCTCTAGACCTAGACAAGGAAGGATTTCCTGGGCTCCTTTATCTTCTGTCTCCTTGAATAAGTCCTGACTTTTCCCGTTGGGACTAGTTTTTAATTAGAATCCGGCGGCCCGTCCCTCCCTCCTGGGCTTCGATCCTTAGGTACCGGCTGGGGCTTGCAAACCTTACCCCATTCGAACGCCGAGATGCTCCCCCCTTCTTTTTCCCCGATGTGGTTGCGTAACTACCGCCATCTTAAAAGTACGAGATTCTTTTCTTTCGTTCCATACTAGGGTTAAAGGTTATTCTTGGCTCCATTCCTCCCCCTTTTCTATCCTCCCCTTGCTCTTATTGACCGGCTTTCCCGATCGCCAACTTCCCCAACCGCCAGGTGGTTAGAGATCATTCTGCCTCTTACATGTTCTTGTTCAGGATATTCGTCTTGCCGTTGCAGTTCAACTACCTGGCTTTTTTTTTTCCCTGTTAAACCAATGGCCCTTGTCCGGGCGTCGCCCCCCGCGCCCTGAGGATGTACTTTTTGTGGCGTCTCCCTCTTTCACTCGTAAAGTCCTGAGAGTCCTTTGGATTCCCTTACAACGCTTTGACACTTTCCGCCCCGCGTGGCAAAGGTCTTGCTGGTCGGTCGGGCCTTATTCTCCATCACATTTTTGCCAGGATTGCACAAAAGGACTCCCCGTGCCTCTTCCCCCGCTAAGCTTCGTCCGTCCCCGGGGATGCCAATCCTAACCGTTGAGATGGCCTTTGCCGGGTACCATTTCCCTAACCTGACGCTGAGACCGAGCATTCCGGAATGTTCAGTTGATTCTCTTTCGCCCCCCACCAGCCTGCGAGAGTGCTCGTTTTTTTTTAGTCCCTTTGAAAGACAACAGCCGCGACGGTCCGGTCCCCACCCAACAAGTGTTTCCGAGTTTTTTCGCGCTCCGTTTCCCGTTCGCTTTAAAGCAGGTTCACAGTTTTTTTGAAGATTTCCGAGCCACCTTGCACGAAAACGATGTCTTTTCGACCTTCCTTTCTTCTCGGTAAATACTCCTCTTTTTTCTCTGAGCCCTCTTACAGGTCATGGGCGACCAGCCGGGTTGAAATTTCGGCGCGGTCTAGGAATGCTTTTTTTGTTAGCTTCATGAAACCCCCCTTCTGGCATACGCCGGGCCAATTCTCGTTAGGAACAAATCTTACCGATTAGTCGTTCCCCCTCCAGGTTGGGCCTGACACCGGAAATTCTCCTTTTTTTTCACCTTTGCCTGACGGACACGGAGCCTGTTGCTCGATCGCACGCGCGCTGTGCTTCGCCTCTCGCGCTGGGTCGGAAGCCATTTTGCATCAAACCCGCCTTGCTTCCCTCCCATTACCATTCGAGGCCGACCCACGGATTCTTTTCCAAGACCTCCGCCCCTCTTATTACCCTTCCCTCTTGCCCAGCACTCTCCCTCCTTTCCCCTCTCTTACTTCTTTATTCCCGTCCCTGCTGTTGCAGAACAGCTTTCGCATTTTGACCTGTCCCCCCACCAGAAGGGTTGTCTTTGGGGCTTGAAGCCGGCTCGGGTTTTTGGGTTCCTAGTAACTCCCGGTAGTGCCGTGTTTTTCCAAAGGACCGCCGGTTTTCCTTCTGCACCCCTCTCAGAAGTATCGCCCTGCGCGATCGGTCGTCCCCTCGAGTCCTTCGAGCATAGTCCGCACGCCCCTCGCTCGCCTCGCTCGCGTTTTTTTTTTTTCCTAAAAAGAAGGATGGACCCTCCCACTCCCCCATTGCTTCCTCGAGGTCTGTTTGTTTACGGAAATATACGTCGCTGTCCCATTCGCAGAAGGGGATCCGGTTCCTCCTGATAATGTGGACTTTCATTTTTAGCCAGGGGGGGTGTCGGTTTCGAGGCTTGTCTTTCCCCTAGATTCGTCGGGGCCCGTAGATGGACAGGCCTGTTAATAATTCGTATTGAGATAACCTCGGCATTGGATTGGAACTGTTTATGCCTGCGACCGAAACCCGGGTGAGGGCATCACCGATTTTTCGTGGACAAATGGCTTCTTCGGGAGCTAGCGTCATCTCTCTGGTTTCCCGGGGTGGTTTTGCGCGTCCTCCGATAACTCGATGCAGGCGATGGGCCTTTTTCCGGCAGCGCACGTATGTGCCCGCACTTTGTTCGGCGGGTCGCTTTGCACAAGGGGTTTATCCGTGCTATTATTTGATGCCACTGCCCTTTGTTGCTTGATTCTGACAATTTCGCCGTCCCAATCTTTTGGCATGTGACTTATGTCGACCCCTCAGGCTATTTACCCCGAACAGCCACCATTTTCTGCCAGTTTGGTGATGCTGGTTGAGACCCCCGGCCGTTTCCCGCCCTTTCCTTTGACAGCTGGGCCGAATTGCCTCCCCCAGTCCTCTATTTCAAGCATTTTTGAGAATGCTATCACTTCGATTTTTCTTACCCATTCTATATCTGATGCCCCGGCGTTCAGAGTTTGCGAGTAGGCGGACGGACCAGCCCCTGACCTGTGAGGAGATTTCCGCCTTTTGAGTTCGACTGTGCCTTCTTATGTGTGTTTCTCCCCCCTTCCGTTTGAGGGGACAGCACTCCCTTTTTAATCTGTTGGGCGCTCATCGGGTCTCCGCTCCTGCCCCACGCCCCCTTTTTTTTTATCTTTTCCCGGATGCGAGTGAGTTTCTGACCTGTCTTTCAAGCATAATGGATGTAGCGAAAACAAACTGAGGGACGCTGAAGTTCGTGGTTTCTTACCTTCTGATTCGCTGACGAGAGATACTGCACCACAAGCTGCGTCATAGAGAGAGTAGGCGCCGTTCAGTCCACCTTGGCCTCCGCAGGATCCCCCCTCGCTTTCTTTCGCTAAAGCGCGTTCTTATGGCCCCCCCGACCGCCCCTTCTGTTCCGAATCGCTGTCCTTGGAAAACATTGGGATTTCCATGTTTTAATGATTAGCCCTGAAGGCCGCCAGGGGTCTAGGATTGTCGGATTTTCGTCCGCTGGCATTCTTGATCAATCTCGGTTCATGAGCTCCTTGGATTTCCCTGAAAGTTTCACAGCGGATTGTTTTTTTCCCCCGAAAATTTTTTTGGTCCCGGCTGTCTTTTCTTTATCCTGACCAGACAAAGACGAGAAACCGTTCTGAGAAACTTCCCTCTTTTATTGGGTGGGAGCCCCGTGCGTTTTTTTTTTTATGAATAGACCCATATCCCTCCTTACCGAACCGGCTTGTTGGGCAGGTTTTGCCTGCGAAACGGACCTTCAGACGTCGCGTCAGTCCTGTGCTCTCCGGGTGGTAATCAGGCACCGTCCCTGACCTCAGTCGGTTTCGTGTTGAATTCCGTGCACGATTTTGGCCACGTCTGCCGGGTTATTCCAAACTTCCACCGTTGTTAACCGTGTCGTTTCAGACGACCTTTTTTCATTCGATGTCTCCCTAGCTAACCAGCGTGCTGCACGCGAATTTTCCCGCTCGTTGGCGCCCCATGTGAGTTACTCTGGCCGACGAGAACATGGACTTCATCATTTGTCATGACCTTATTAACTAGGGGCCTCAAAAGACGTCGCAAGCGCTTGGAGGCCGCTGCTGGACTTCAATAGGCATGTTGAACGTTCAGTGTTGCACTGTCCCCCGGTTTGCAAGCTTACAGGACAAGAACATGAAAAGCCGCCGCGCCTGTTGATAGTCGACCACCGGGGGTGGCTGGTATCTTGTCGCCGTTCGGTTTTACGTAAATCCCTATTCCCCTCTTCGTGCCCGATACTGATGCTGTACATTGCGCTTATAGAGGTTTTTCCCCAGTACCAGTCTCTACAACGTAAGCCCACTGAGAAACTCGTCCCCGTTTTTTTACGTTGGAGTTATGAGGCACCCTTTTCCCCTGCGTTGATCCCCAGCCACGAGTGATGAACATCCTTTCTTTTCCTTTGTTGAGTCAAACCGCCTCAAAGAAGCTCTCCCGTCTGTAGGCGGCTTTCCCCTGGCTGACCTGAGAGAATTCGGCGTGGCAGTCAGTTGCGTTGCACCTGCGACCCTCCGCCGTCCCCCGCATCTTTCGGGGTTCGACGCGGATATTTGAGGGACCTTTATTTCCACCCCAAGGATTCCCTTCCTTCCCGGCCTCCCACTCGCTTGCGACGATAATAATTTTGGCGTGGGTTTTGGTCCCCAGAGCTTTCTGGCCGCGGAAGTTCGGCCCTTCTTCATGCGGTTGGTAGTCTTCTGCCTCCCGGAGGAAAAAAACCTTTTCCCTCGTCGAGTTATCGGCCCGCGCGGATTTTCCTCTCGAGAATTTGTTGAGAAGCTGCGCCCCAGATCATCTTTTTTTCTTTTGCCTCGATCCCCAAGTCCCTTGTCCCCTAATGCATGTTAGCTTTGCGTCTTTTGGACGTTGAACACATTTGCGCCGGTCTCCGTCTCGCTGGAGCACGGTCCTTCGGACTTTTTTCAGGGCCTTGGCACGCCAGCCTTGACCCCCCTCGCTGCGCTCCTGTGTCGGAGAGCTGAGTTTTCGAGTCGCTCGCCCCCATTTGCTCGTGCTCAGACTTTTTCATCCCCCGTTTGGTGATCTCGCCCTTTTTTTCTTTCCCCTTATTTTTCATGGAAGAGGCACAATAAGGTCCCCCAGGCTCTCCCTTTCCTTTCTCGAATCGCGTCCAGGGGATGCTGTCGGGACGTCCCTTGGAACTTTCAGTGGTTTTTTTTTTTGGACGTCTTTCCACAAGCGCTCCGGTTAAACCAACCGCGTTTTCGCTCCCTTCGGCGGCCACCCGGACCGACCTGCGACCGAATCAAGGGCGCGCCTCTCGTCGCGCTCAAGCCGTCCCCCTATGATTTGGTTCTTTCCCTTCCCCAGCCTTTTTTTACGAGCGACGAGGCCTCCCCGACTGTATACGATCTTTCTTTTTGAAGGTCTGTATTCCTTACCTCCTCTTTCCCGCGTTTAATAGGAGCCCACTGCCTAGCTGCTCCCTGTTGCAGCGGCATACCCCTGCTCGGGTTCAAACAGTTCATGATGATTTCATTCCTATGTAAAAGGGTCATTTTCCGGCTTGTTTGATTTCCGTTACGGGCAAGTCCAAATCGAATGAGTCGACGAAAAGGCCTGATTCTTTCGTGGTATTCATTTGTTTTTAAGTCACAGGCTTCACGCCTGCTTTCAAGGATCGCCGGCGCCTACCCGAAATCCTTTTCAGGGAGATCCTGTGCGGGCTTAGTTGCGGGCGTCACCATGAACTCCTTTTTGCAAGGAGTCCTAATTCCAATGAATTTCGGTTGTTCCGATACCCTCCCAAAGCGATTTGCCTCCAGGTCAGTAGAATAGGTACGGACGTTTTCTCTGAGCCGCGCACCTTCCATTTTTTCACTGGGCACCGGGATTTCCTCACTCTCTCCAGGGCCCAGCAAACAACACGTCCCCCTTTTTCGCCATACCCATGAGGTTCGGCTTAATGGTAGGTCAGTGAGCTGCGAACGTTGTTGGCCTTACCTTTTCGTCGGGTCACTCTTTTTTTCCCACAAATGGCTCTTTTTTCACCCGGAGCGACCCCAGAGACATGAGATAGAAGAATTTGGTGGCCTTTCCAGGTAGGTGTTCAGATTGCTTCGGGATTGTAGGTTCGCTTTGCCCACCCGCTTCGCCTCCCGGTCCCCCCCCTCCAATGCGTTTGCTGGCAAATGCGGGGCACTGGCCTCTTTCCCTGATCGACTGGGCTGAGGACAACCGTGCCGTGTCCCCTTTCACTTGCAAGCCGTCTTCAAGGTCGGTTGTCTATGCACCCTCTCGCCCACCGGAACCTGAGAATTCCGGGTTCCTTCTTTTGGCCCTCCGGAATGCAGATTCCTTTTTCCTTCGCCTTAAGGCTGTAAGGTTTTCTTCGCTGGGGCCACCAAAAGTTATTCTCGCTTGTCGCGTCTGACGAACCGCGCCCTTTCCCTCCCACAGAATCTAAGTGTTCGAAGCCGGTAGAGACTTGCTTGTATTTCACAGCCGCTAAGTTAATCTTGCCTGTGCAGCCCCGTTTCCAACAAACACCGAAACGGGTTTATTGCCATCGTTTTCTTTTCCCCGCGAGTTCTCTTCAGTGACAATCGCGCCGGGATCGTAGGCGATTGATCGGCCTGAATCCCCGAATTGTCTGGCTTCCTCCCTCTGCATGCGGGACGTTCTCATGCCCACCACGTGGCATCGCCTTTGCCAGGTTTCCGGACCTCGGATCTCAACCTACAGCCCTTTTCGGTTGGCCCTTACGAAACGGCCGCAATGTTTTCCCTCTCCCCTCCTCGTTGGCTGGGCTGCATGTGACGGAACTCTGCCCGATCCCCATCGATTGTCCGTTCGGCTATCGGGGCGGGTCCTCGCGCAGCAAAACGCGCTCCCATCCTGCCTGTGCGATTCCTGACATCAGAGGCTTTCCCCTGATTTCCTCCAATCCACCCCTTCCCTGAGATCACACGTGTGCTTTTTTTTCTTCCTTCGTGATCCGGGGCTTCCGCCATTCGCAGATTAAGCGTTGTGTTGCCGCGTGTCCCTGCACCCTGGGACGTTATCCCACGCCCGACCTTCCAATCGACGCTCCCCCTTTTCCTCTCCCTCGACTGCCATTAGAGGAGTCCGTCACCCGAACTCTTTGCCCTCGGAGAGGTCGGGTTTACGAACTCTTCTCGCGACATGTCAACGGCACACCCAATTGCTCTCCAAGAAGGTCTGGTGCAGGAAATCGTCGCCGGCTTCCATATTTGGGTTAGGTCAGGTTCTGACGCAAGGTTTTCAGAGTTTTCACTTCTAAAACCGCATGGGGCGGTCGTATAGCTGCCTGTCCTAAAAAATCGAATTTTCCAGCGTTTGGTACCTTGACCTTGACATAGGGCCGCTCCGTTTCCGCTACAAAGAAGGTAATTTTTTCCATGACCCCACGAAATGTAATCGATCGTCCCCCTAAAACCTTGGCCAATAAACTCTTTCGCCTCTTGGCCCTGGAAATAGTAGGGAAGTGAGCGAACTTATACTACGGTGGTATAGATCTGGGTTTCCTAAAGAAGCTTTCTCCTTTCTCAAAGATCCCTTTTGGCCGCCACTCGGGTTTGAGGCCAACGTTTTTTTCTCCGATGCCGTTTGTTGATCCCGACACTACGACGGTCTGATTTTCCATCGATCAATCTTGAAAGATTCCTTTTCGACACTCTCCTACTCAATCAGGCCACCAGGAGTCTTGACCCAAAAGCTTACTTTTCTACCTCCGCCCTTATTCTGAAATATGAAGACAGGTGCTTTTTCCTAATTGCATGCAAGGGACCTTTTCTTAGCATTGACGCAGTTTTTTTTATCAGCTGGGTTCCCCCCCCGTCCGCGTCTGTATTTATGGAGGGAGTTATTGAGGATTTTAGTTTTCAGGCCCCAAGTCCCTTCAGTAGATCGAGGGTGGACTCTCTGGCGAAGGGCTCTGGGTCTTCTCTGTTTGTCTAACGTTTTTCCTTGGGACAGCGCCCACACGAGTACCTTGCGCCCTGGCGTTTTTGCCCCCCTTTACCTCTTGCCCCGGCCACATGCTTTTTCTCGTAACATGTTTTACGTTGCTTTTTTTTCCCGCAGGACTTTGAACAGCCTCAAGTGATCGGGCCGTCTTCCAACCTTGCTTCTTGGGTCTGTTGGTGTGGAGCCTGAGCCCGTGTCCCGAGCGATCCCCCACTGACCCATTCGTTATTTGAGCTCGATTTAGTCCTCGTTTTCAGTGCAGTTTCGGCGGCCGCGCTGGCGGGTTCTTTTTTAACCATGGGTTGTTTCGGAATTTCCCCGCCTTTCTTCCCTGCAACATTAGTGATCAAAAAAGATAAGCCTTTTTCCCCTGGCCCGGATAGTGCCCTCGGTGTCTGCTAGATTAGGCAGTTGTCCCCCCCCTGGTGCCGGTGATTTTCTCAAGGATGCGGACTGATTCAATCTATACTTCCTGCGTAGATTTTTTCCACCGAATCCCTTTTTTTGCGAACCACCTGATTTCTTCCCCATTAGTGGTGTGAGGGGGGATCCGGCATTTTTTCTTTTTTTGGAATTGACCCTCTCAAGATCCCCATGGGCGCACTTCCAGAAAACCCACGGAGGGTTTTTCGGGGGGGTGTTCCACACCGTTTTCTTATGGTTCTTCCCATCGGAGGGAGCCCTGGGCTGCACGCCCCACCTCACAACCTGGAGTCCGTCAGTCCCTCGGGTTCATCTTGCCGGCATTCGTGAGCTCCTTTCCCCCGGCCCGATGATTCCGGTTTCGGTGCTTTATCGCCCCCGTCCCCTTCTTTTTTCCTGCTCGCTTCTGCACGTCACTTCTTTTCGTCTTCATCCTGGCACTTCCCCTTTTCTCGTAGAGAATCCGTGAAAGGCCGGTTCCCTCCTCGGGTTCTTGATTCCTTGTCCGCCGGAGATGGCCCGACAAGTTTTCCCCTTTACAGCGACCTGCCCCTCCCTTCCTTTTTTTTCCGATTTTTGACGGAACCACGTCCGGGTCTCCTAGTTTCTTGTTTAGTCACAGGCCCAGGAATTGTTTTTTTTTACCAACAAGCGTTTCCCCCTATTTTCCCTCCAGGATGTCAGCTCATGTTACCGCCACTGACAATGAGTTTGGTGAGCCACCCTTCAGGTGTGGATTCGATCTTTAGCCGGCGCTTGTCTTCCAACCCTGCCTTGCGGCTGTGGCTCGCCAGATGTGAGATTTGCGGGTTACAAGGCTGAGGCAAGTAACTCCCCTCAAGTTTCGGTTGCGAGATGGTCTTTTTTTTCATTGAGCAAAAAAATCTCTTCCTCTTGTCTTGTAAGACAATTCTGAGACCTGTTGCACCGTCCTGGATTTTCCGTGTGACTCCTCCTGGAAGCAGAATAACTTCCTCGCTCCTCGGGTTTTCCGGCAGGTCTTCCCTGCGAAGGACTTTTTTTCACGGCCTCTACCAATCGCAGTACGTTTCCTTTTGGGCTTGCCCCCTGAGACCTCGATAAAAACTTCTCCCCCTCCCTCTCTTTGTTTTTGTTTTTTTCGCTTTTCGGGATCGATTTGCGGTTTTGACCTTGAGTTGACGGAAATGTGGTCAACCTCCTCTTTTTGCTACCGCGCGTGCCGATTGTCCGTCATCAGGTCTCTGACCCTAGGTAGGGCCGATTCCCCCCCAAGGTGACTTTAGACTCTCGGTGGGAGACGTCTGAAGCGCCTGAAGAGACGAAACAAATTCGAGTCTTAGTCTTTCTGTTTGCACCCGGTTCTCTTCTTTACTTGAGGAATCCCTCTCGGCGCCCGCTCCCTGTCACACCCATAGGGGGATGGCCCAGCTGATCCAGAGGCGTGGTGTCCTCCCTTTGGTTCGTGCCCCTTCAGGCGAGGGACTTCACTTCAACCCTTCTGACCTGCGCGGTTCAGGGTCCCACGTTTTCCCCGCGTTCGCCCGTTGACTCCGGAGGCCCTTCCAGCCTTTCCCTTCCTTGGAACAGAAGGAGCCGCGCTGGCCGGTCTTTGGATTTACTGCTCTTTCCCCCATTTGCAGGCGCAGATAACTCCCTCCCTCCTCCTCCTTTTTTTTGTTGAGTCTTGCTTCTTCAGTTTTTCCCTGGCTGAAGCGAATCTACCACCAGGAAGCGCGGCCGAAAATTTTCTGCGCTCTCGTTCCAGGTCGATTATGTAGTTGACCCCCGAGGAAGGTTCGCTTGGAAATTCTGGGTTTTTTCTTCAGCCTCCTTAGGGTACCCGCGCAAATTTTTTCCCCCACTTTCCCCGCAGTTTCGTTACCCGAGAACACATGAAATTCCGCCTCCATCCCCGTCTGATCGCCAGCAGATGATTTGATCTGTCCCCGTCCCCTCGCGCGATCTCTGTCGCGGCCTCTTCCCTCGAAATGGACTCCCGGCTCGACCCAGCTCCGTGTATCGCGAGCAGCGCTCCAACTGCGCACTTAGAGGCCCCTTTATTTGGCACTTCCCAAGCTTTTGGTCCCCGATTGTACTCGGCAGCGTGCAGGGACTTCCCCCGTGTAGGTCGTCCTCTTGGTCTTTTCCTCGTCAGGTTCTTCAAAATCAGATAAGAGTAGACCCCTCGCCCCTTCCCTCTTATTTTTTTCGGTAATTGTCGCCCGTTTTTTGTACCCCGCACCTGCAACCTCGCTCTTTTCTTTTTCCTCTACGTCAGCAAGGGAAGTTCTTTTCCCGTTTTTTCCCTCCCCCTGGCGTTGAACATGCTTTCTTGGAAAAAAATGCCACTCCATGCGTGCAGATTGAAGATGTATTTCCCTTTCAAATCTGAGTCCTCTACAGAATAACGACATCGCCCCTACGCTTGTAGCACTGCTTCGACAATGGTACGCAATTTTTTTATGAGAAGAGAAATCCCTTCCCTTTTTTCCTAATTTCCCGACGGTTCCCCTTTTTTTCAGAGACCCAAGATCGCAACCCTTCCCCCCCTTCAGGTGTCTCTACCCTTTTCTTTCGGGGCGTCATTGGGTAAAGTGCGCTCCCCGCCTCCCGGTGCCAGTTCCCATTCTCTGCGTTTGCTTTGCAACAAACTAAGTATGACCTTGGCCTCTGACCTCCCATTGAGAAAGGTCCGCGTGGTGGCGTCCGCCCTGCCCGGTCGCTTGTTCTGTTTTGGATTTCAGGGCCAAGCCTCGTCTTTTCCCCCCCCCTCCGGATAAGCCCCCGCCGTGTCAAAGGCTGTCCACGGGTTGTGCCCTCTAGGTACACCGACGTGTGATGAACCTCGACGTGGCCGATCAAACGGCGAAGCCGTAAGAAAACGCGTTCCGGGTCGATTCACCAATTTAGTCAACGAACCTCGAGATACCGGGGCTGTTCCTTCGGTACATCCAGGATACGAGGAGATACCGAGGACCTTCGGATTTTTCTTTTCTCCAAGATGGCTTTACCAACACCGTCTTCTCGTAGTGGGGTTATGAGTTAAGAAAGCCTCTTTTCCGGACGAAAAAACGGACACTAATCACGGGTACGCTGCAAGTATTGTCGATTCGCTTTCAAGAAGGCGAAGCTTAGTCAAGCGAGTACCATTTTCCAACGATGGTATTTTTTTTCCTCTCTAATTTTTCTTTTCCAGAATTTTACATCCGCAGGCCTTAGTGTTCCGTAGTTCCCCGTGCTCCTCCCGGGCCCCACGCCGGCGCCGGGTCTTGTTGTAGTTTTTAGCCCCGCTAAAAACAGTTTTCTCTCTCCATTTGTGTTTGACCAGCGGGCTTTCGTTAGGCACCCTGGCTAGATTAAGTCGGTGGTCCATCCGGACGAGACCCCCTCATTTGTTTCCCTCCACCCTACATCGCTTGTCGGGAGTTTGCTTCACTTAGATTGCGGCTCGCACGCAGCGATTTGTCACCCCCCCCGTTTCGATCTCGACGTGCCGAAGTGCCGTCTCAGCACAAAAGCGCCCCATCGGCCATTTTTGAAGATTCTCATCACTGCTTTTTCAAAAGCGTTCGCGTCAACACTCACCCTTCTATCGTTGTAAGATTTCCCACAGCCTTGGCGGTACGCGAGAGGTTTCCCTTTTCTTGACACATTGGCTCAGAGTCAAAGCTAGTGAATGCCCTCCCCTACTGTTGATTCGCAAGGACCCCCGGATTAGCCCCCTCCCTAGACTCTGTATGTCACCCCTAGGAGGTTCTTCATTCTTAGGGCGCGTTCCGCCTCACGACCTTCCGAAGACCCTTTTTCCCTCGCGTTTTCTTTTTCCTCCAGTAAGTGCTAGAGCATTCTTTTGAGGTTCCCCCCCCTGATCTCCATAGAGGTCTGTTTTGGAAGGCAAAACTCTTTCCCTGTCATATTGCAGAAGCAAGGCGTGCCGGGTGGCCCTCACTCCTGGTTTACCCGTTTTCATGCACGTGGGGATGGGGACTCCGGACTGTCGATAAACCCCCTTCCCCGCTCTTTGGCGATGGCAGCGGGTCACTCCATCGAGTCTTTTCTTGCTATTTTTTGCCCTCCGGCATGGGATAGGAACACTGTACTCGCCGCCCGCACCTCAACCTCGGTCCCCCTACCTGATGCTGATTTGCGGAAGTCCTTTCCCTTTCTGGATATGTGAGAATTTGAGAGATCTTTCATCCCTTCCATCCCGGGGGTGGTTTGTATTTTTTCTCTTTGACCTCTCTTCAGGATGAGCATTTTAAGAAAGCCGAGGTCTTGGAGAAACACCCCATGTTTTGGGGCGAGTTGGAGTCCACCGTAGGTTTACTCGAAGTGTTGATGTTTTCTCGAAGAAATGTTGCCCGACACGCTTGAGGTCCGCTTACAGGAGACGGACCCATACATGGTGGCCAAGAAGTTCGCCTCCTCGCGAGCCCCCCTCCAGGCACCAGTCGTTAATGGACCGCAATGCCATGTGGCAACGAAAAGCAGAAGAAATTGTTCCAACTTCGAATCTCCGACCCTGACCACACTGGGATGGGAGCATTGGTTCCCGATGCAGGTCAGCGTTAATGCTGGTCTAACGTCCGCT
>Ga0179593_1332633_pt1 | contig 15515 bp, 22 predicted proteins | sample CZODoug2_1_08_16_FD_185931 | JGI IMG/M metagenome (GOLD analysis project Ga0179593, IMG submission 185931) | Vadose zone soil fungal communities from Angelo Coast Range Reserve, California, USA - CZODoug2_1_08_16fungal (PacBio error correction) | ecosystem: Environmental > Terrestrial > Soil >... | reverse complement strand
TTTTCGAAGTGAAGGAAATCTTCTCCCCCCCCCAGTTCCTTTGCAGTGATGGGATTTTGGGCGGTTCTTTTGCTGAAGGTCTTATTCCTTTTTTCGCGCCGGTCCCCGCCCCGCTCCTGCTTCGTTCATTCTTCCCCCTCCCTGCATAGTTCAGAGAATCTGTGCGAGTATTGGCTGCTCCCCGAAAGTGGTCACCGGTCCTTTCCCAAAAAATGTCTCTTTTAGATTCGTGATGAAGCCCCTGGCCTTTTCTCACCCCCTTTTCTTTTTACGTTCCTTTTTTTAGCGCTCATAGGCAGACTCTTTTGCAGTCCCCTATTTCGTAGTAGAGACACTCCAGAGACATTTTTCTTTTAGCTCTTCTCTCCTTGCAGCGATGCCCTTTGGAGGCGGCGCTTTCCTTTTTCAGGCGCTCGCTTATAATCTTGCGCGCCCGACAGGCCTTCTCTGCCTCCTCTTTTTTTCTTCCCAGTTTTTCTCTCTGATCCCGCCTCTCCCAGCGTCGATCCCCAGAGTGGATATTTTTTACTTTTTTGTCTAGAGGCGACAAGCCTCCCCCCCGCTGACTCCCCGTTCCTCGCTGCCTGATCTCTCCCTGTAAACCTCGATTGCTGATCGAGGCCGTTTTTCCTGACTATGGACTCTCTTTCTTTGCGATCTCCGCTCCGCAAAAAATTGCGCTTTTTTGATCCCCCTTTTCCCCATGGCGGTCATCCTGTATCTCTTTCTCTCCTCTTCCTTGGATTTTTTTTGCTCGAGTCTTCCCACGTCCCTTTCCCTTGTTACGATCCCGGCTTCGCTTCTGGCTCCAGACCCTGTTTTTTCGGGTCCTCGGCGACAACCGTCAGTTGAAGACAATCAGACTTTTTTGTTCACATCCCTACCAGAACTTTCCCCTTGATTCTGGTCTTTCCTTGGAGTTTCCTATCCCACTTCGAACCAAAACCCCCCTCCCCCTCTCTTTTTCTCCAAGAATGATTGCAGAGCTCTCAGCTCCTCACGGATCGCCGAGGGTTCTTCCCCCTTACCACCGCGTCCCGGAGATGCCTCTTTTACTAAAATCTCTTTTTTTCCAGCGTAATGTCCCTGTGGGTCCCCTTATCGTCGTTTATCCCCTCGCAGTGCCCAACCTATCGGAACTAGAAGTCGAGGATTTCTTTTCCCGTTCGGCAATTTCCCCCCTCTGCCCCTCCTTCATTTTTTGAAGTCGCTGTGTCGACCCCCTCACCGCCAGAAGCTACCCTCTCCCTCTCTCTCTTTTTTTGCCGACCCTCTCCGTAATTTTTCATGCGGCCCTTTTTTTCTAAGGTCATTCTTAATTGCTTGACCGCCGGTTCCGAGGTCATCCGAGTCTCCACGTACCCCCCAATCTCTCTTGACTCGGCCTCCGGCTCTTGAACAGTTTGGATGGAGTTCAGATCCCTTTATTTTCGCTTCTACCTTTTCTCAGCTGAGACTGGAGCTCCGTTCTGTCCCTCTGGAGTCTATCCTCAAACCTACCAAGGTGACGACTTCAAACTCGGCTCTTTCCTTTTTTTCCGACACCCATAGACTCCCTTTTTCCAAACTGTCCTTTTTCCTCCTCTCCGAACTTCGCTTCAATTTTTCCTCACGGCTGCCTGAACCTCCTCTTTCTCCTATAGTCTTTCCTCCTCGAATCGTCGTTTAGCTGCTGATAATTTCTTCATACGTACAGCTTTTGGAGGACATCTCCACTGTAGGACCTTGCCAGTTCATGTGCCTCCCTTTCCTCCCGTCCTTTTAATCCCTTTCCCCTTTCATGGACGCGGTTTTCCTTTACAGAGACTTTTTTGTTTGAGATTTTTTTTCGTCGAAGCGATATCTCTCTAGAGTTCGCCTTGCCTTCCTCAGGATTTAGGTAGTCCGAGTCGGCACCAGCCCCGCTGATCTTCACTCCTGCAGTAATTTTTCGCCCACGTTCTTTTTCTCATAGCGCGCAGTCTTTCCTGTCCTTACCTCTTATTGACCGCGGTTCCGATTTGAACCCCAATGCCTGTTTGCCCCCCGCCGCAACACCATCTTTCCCCGATTCCCTGAAGAGACTTTTAATTGCTTCTTACCGGCTTTTCCTTTCTCAATATGGGGATGGTTATAGGTCCCTTTTGTAATGACCGTCTCCCTCTCTGCCGTCGACTCTCTTAGAGTTCAAAAGATAGCAGGTACTTCCTTTCCACCCCTTTCCACCCCTTTACGATGTGACCCGAGGGTCGAAATTTCTTCGCTATCCGATCGTGACATTTTTTCCTTCCTCTTGGACTTCCTGTGTGTTTCATGTCCGCTTGATTTTTCTAATCCCTTACTTTTCCCGCGGAGATTTTCAATGGGTGGCCCCCACGAAAGGGACTTTTTTCTTTCGGGTGTCCCCTAATCCCACCCTGCTTCACCCATCTCTCTGAGCGAACAAAGGAAGATTTCTCCGTCTCCCTTCCCCCCCCCTTCATTCGGGCCGGAATCAGTGTTCTTTTTACGTCACTCAATCTGCCCAGCGTCTTGAGGGACAGAAAAGACCCCTCCCATCACGCCGCGCCCCAGCCCGTCTGACCAGGTCGGCCCTTCGTTTCTCAGATTTTGAGTAAGCACTGAGTCCCCCTCTTCACCCCTTTCCCTGCCTGCGTTCAACAACCCGAACTTTTCCCCGTCTGACGGCTGCTTCTCAACTGCCGGCAATCTTTTTTTTTTGTAGCAGAGAGGGCCGACGGCCCACGTTTCCCCTTATTTAGCACCCCCCCATCCGAAGCTGTTAAACGTGTCTTTTTACTGTCACCCTTTACTCTGAAATTTTTTCGATCTCTTTAATCCGCCGTTTTGTTTTGAGTAGTCTTCCTCTCTGTCATCTGTCAGGGAATTGAAAAACTTGACACAGACGTACGAGCTTGGTCCACATGCTCCACTCGGTTTGTTTGATCTCTCAGTCTGGCGCCTCCCCCCACCTCTGAAATTCTTTCAGACCCTCATTTTAGACGAGGTCCTCCTTACCTTTGTGTGTCCATGCACAATTGAACCCGAAGTGCTACTTCGGGTCATTGTAGCAACCTGACTTTCTCTGATTGACCCCTTCCCGGAGTTTTGGGCTTCCCGAGTGCCCTTTCTTTCTTGATTATTCCCCCGTTTTTTTCTTTGAGGTAAGAGTTCTTATCCCCAATTCAGGGCGATGTCAACCCCCGATCCCCTTCTTCCTGTCCTCCTGTTTCTCCCCCCCGGTCCGGCCCCTCCTTCTGTTATAAGCTTTGAATGGAGGTTACTAGTTTGTTTGGATTCTGAGAGCGGTCTTCACCGTTAAGTTTTTGGTTGTGTTATTCCCACCCCCTGGACACAGTCTGCCGCTTAACAACTTCGGCCTTGGTCAGACCCCCCCTACCCTGCCCGCGGCATCCCACAACGACGTGACCCCTTTCTCACCCTTTTCAGCTCTCTCTCCAGCACGGTCGCTTCCCTGAAACAAGAGAATGTCGTGCAGGTTTTATTTTCCACGCGGATTGCCATGAGATGCCCGTCGGTATAGGCCCTCTTCTCTCTAGAGACGGAAGAACTCCCCCGTGCATATTCGGTCCTTACCTTCGCCGTTTGCCTTATCTACCAGAGCTATGTAAGGGTCCCTCCCAGAACTCAATCGTTTTCATTGAACTTACGACTCTATAGTTAATACTTTATGTGGCTGGTTTCTGCAAACTATTTCCCCCCATACAAAGTTTGTCCCTGGGCAGGGGCCTTTGAGACGGTTCATGAGTATCATGGGTGACATGATCCTTGCTCCAAGTCCTTATTTCCTTCCATCGTTCCGCGATTGATTGCGGGGATCAGCCATGGATGTCCTGACCTCTTCTATATCCCCTTATCAGCTCAGTAACCCCTTCGTTCGCCACCCTTCAATGGTTGATTGTTCAACCTCGTCCATTCCCCTTGATACCTTCTCAGTGCCCCCCAATTTCTCATTTGACCCTTTCCCCCCCGGTAGTCCTTTGGAGTTATCTTTTTTTTTACTTTTCTTCTTACCCCCTTGCTCTTTTTTTTCCCCTCGAATCGGTTTTTAGCTAAGTGAGAGGCTTCTTCAAGCCTTCGTCAGCGCATCTGTTCCAAAACGAGGTGAAGTCCTCCTCGGAAAGATGACTGAACGGTGTTGCAGAGTCCCTTTTGTGCCCGGTCTCCCCGGTGTCCGAAGCGTTAGGATGTCCCCGGATTCACGCCACTCCCTTCCCACTGTTTCTTCGACCTCCTACCGCGGATGACCTTCGATTCCTGACTTTTTGACACTTTTTTTGGGGTGTTTTTTTTTTTGTTTTTTTCTGTTCTTGCCGCTCACTTTTGAGAGGTCTGGCTGAAAACCTGAGCCACCCCTGATTGAAGTTTTTTGTCTGAGAGGGACCTTCTCCTCTGGGTTTTCAGTTTTTGCTCCCTGGATTCCTCCCTTTGCTTTAATAATGTCCCCTTCCGAGAAACCATTCCGTTCCTGAAAAATAATCGCGTCACTGATACCTCCGGTAAGGCCGAACCCTCCCTCGCTTCCCCGGTAGCATGACTTCGGTCTTGTCTCACGTCCTTCCCGTATCCCCAACCCCCATATGCCCTCACTTCAAGCCCTTTGATGTCCCCTTGAAAGTCCCCTCCCTCGAGAATAGTCTAAGGAGGCCTTTTTTCGCGCTTGAGGCAACCCCATTCCCCTCCCCATTCATTTCACCCCCTGGTTTCAGGAGATGTTCCGAAAAGCGAAACTTTTGGCAGTTCTCTCCTTTCCCAAGGTCCTCCTTCCCAAACATCGCTCCCTGACCTGGCCACCACATTTTCACTGCCCTTCTTCTCCCATATTCTTTCCATCCCTTTAAGCCCTGACCTTAAGTTCCCGGGCGCTTCCTTATCACTCCTCATCCCCCTTCGTCTCGGTCGTCGGAGAACTCGTCCTCTCTTTCCGATCCCTGATAGAATTCCCTAGCGTCATGATCCAGATGTTCCTTCGGTTGTCGCTCGGTGGAAAGGTTTAGCGTTGGAATGCCGAAAAGCCGTTCGGATTGTTTTTGGTTGTCGCGATTGAGCTTACCTTTTTAAAGACCCTCCCAGTAGATCCCCACCCCAAGGGTAATGTTCTGGAAGTTTCCTGGGGAACCTGCGCTGGGGCGTGTTTCTTCTTCTCCCGACTGCTTTTGATAGCAGGCCCTTCACGCTCCATCGAGTCTCATTACCTGATCGGCCTCTTGCATCCCTAGAGATGTGCGATTCTTCTCCCCACGTTTCCTGATCCCGCCCAAATTTTGGACCAGCGGCTTCCCCAAATTTCTCCTCTTACCTCTGCAGTCTGAAAGACCTGGCTATTTTCAACCGTTCGGAATTTTGCTGACCTTTTCTTTTCTATGAAGATGAACCCCCTTTCGCTCCCGCTCTCATATGTGACGGTTCCCTTGCTGCGATATCTCCTGGCGATGCGAGTCCTTTTTTTTCTTGCACCCTCCTCGCTTTTTTCTCCCTCAAACCGTGCTTTTTCTCCTCCGATCGTTTATTGGAGAGGCGTTGAGGCACCCTCCCCCCGTTTGGGTGACCTTTTTCCTTCAAAATGAGGAGATTCTTCTTTTTCCTACCAGCTAGGATGCATTTGCTCCCGAGTCGACCCACGCGCTTCCCGCACTCTTCCTAGAGTGCTGTTTTTTCACCACAGTCCCTTCCGGCGCATTTATCCCGACCTTTTTTTTTTCCCCTGCTTTAAATGAGCATGGATTTTCCCTCTCTTGGCACTCCTCCCCTAACACATTTTTGTTTTTTTCCCTTCCCTGTTGATAACTTGGTTCCGGTGAATAATGTAGTGAGTTTTTTTCCCCCGACTGGTTCACTTTTCGGGCCCCTTGCCCGTGGCTCACCTTCTTCACAGATGTTTAGATTCCTTCCCCCTGACCATACATGGTTTGCTCCCCGACGATGGCGCGTCGGGCGGCGCGCAACCGCTCCTTTTCTCCCAGACCGCCACAGAGTTGAGGTTTCCTTTTTCCTTTTCCAGACATGACCCTTTTGTTCGACGTGAGTTTCCCCTTGCCGGCTTCTTAAGGCTCCCAGCTAATAGAGCGCCCCCCCAAAGTACTCCCGTGGAGTGCCCCTCCTTTCATGAAGGCGACCAGTTTCTATCCAGCAAACGGCTTTAAGAGGGCCATCTCTTACTGCACCGCTCGCCCGTCGGGACGTTATTAAATTTGTTTTTTTTAAATTGCTAAATCCTTTCTTGTGAGGGATTTTCCTCCCCTTGATAGCAGCCAGTTCGTACCGGCCGATTCCCTTCGCCGGTGGTTTTTTTTCCCCTTTTTGAACTCCGCCTTTCCTTGCCTCGCGAAGTTTTTTGTCCCTTTGATGCATTTCCTTCCTCCCTGCAGATTCTATCTGTTTTTTCAGCCCGCCCCTTAGTGAATTGTTTCCGCGGAGGATTTTCTTTTCGCAGGACCCTTTTCTCCCCACTAGGTCCCTCTTCCTTCCCTTGAAGGGTCCTTAATGTCTTCCTCTAGACTTAACCCCTCCTGCAGCTTCAATCACCATTTTGGTCGCGCTGACCCATTGGTTTGTCGACTCCTCTTTAAGGTTCCTCTCCCTAGGAGTCTGCGTTCTTATGAGCCGCTTCCGCTGGTACGACCCTCAAGCCAGTACGTTCTTTATCTCTCCTCCCCTCACCCCCCGGTTTGTTCGGTGTCCCCTCCACCCCACATGACTCTCGAACCTTCAAAGCCTGCATGGCTTGTTCTATGCCCCTTAGCCTGGCCTTTTATTTCCTTCCGATGAAGCCTTACCCTTTTTTGTTCCCCCTCCTGAACTGAGATTCTTCCTAGAATTGCCGGAGTCGAAACGTCTGAAAGATTGCGGCCCCCCTCTCCTAGCCATTTCTTTTTTTTTCCAGTTACTGTTGTGTTTCATCGCCCGATTCAGCCCCTCTGGTTTCTTTTTTTTTCTGTTTAATCCCCCCACCCATTGCATCGCTGTTTTTTTTGCTTCACTCATTTCTTTTCCTTAGGCAGATCGCTCTGAGCGCGCCTTGTCTTGTCCTCCCGCGGCCTTTTTAGCCAGGCTCCTTGCCCCCCAGGTCCCCTTAAAAGTTTTTTCGGAGTGAAAGAATGTCGGAAATTACCCGACCCTTTCTCGGGGCCATTTTTCTCGAGTGACCATAAGAGCCGAAGTCTGGGCCGTTAACCGCAGCTGGCCCATTTCCCCTCTGCAACATTTCCTTTTCAGGTTGTCACTCCCCCCTCCGCCCCCCTCTTACGATTGTCCAAGCGCCGTGGTTTCTCCTTCCCTTTGCTTACTTCTTTGTCCTCTCCTGAAGATTGTCGCCGGTGCGTCCCGGTTGCGGAGCCTCTGTCATGACCTCATTTACCCGCTTTCTCCTTCCTTCTTCCCCGATGCGCCTTGCCGAGCCCTGCCGGTTTTTCGATGACCCGACGTCATACCCTATGATGACCCCGATTGGCTTTCCCGCTTTTTTGACTCTCCCCTATCCTGTCTTTTTCAAATGTCCTTTTTTCGTTTTTGTTGGTCTCCCCCTTCTTTGGTGGATTGTAGACCCCTTCACACCCTTTTAGAGGAGTCTGCCAGGTTGGCTCCCCTGCCTCCCCCGACATTCAGAGGTACCCTTCTTTTTTTTTTTAATCCTGACCCCCCAAAAGCGGTCCCCACAATCGATCTTTGACTTCAGAAGAGTCTGCAGTGCACGTCCTTGCCCTTTTTGGACATTCGGGCACGGCAAGTGACTGTGGCGGATTTTCCTATAGCCTCGGCATCTGGGGTCATCCTGCCAGAAACGATCTCCCTAAGCGGACAACTTTTCTTTGCCGTTCCCTTGGACTTCCTTTTCCTCCCCCCTCTCTCCAGAAGTACTTCCCCGTTCCCTCGTGCGCTTGGACACCCCACTTTTCCATTTTTTTTCCCAATCGTTCTTTTCTCTGGATGTTCCCTCTACCACCCCCCACCATTCTGCACGGTTTGGGCGTGAAGCCCCCCGTTTCTCTTTTCCGAACCGAAGAGCAGTGGCGGAAGTCCGGTAGAACCCTACAGTTTTTTTTCCCTGGTTCCCTGGTTCCCCTTGCAATTGGCATATACGATCGCTCTCTCCCCTTTTTCTTTCCAATGAGTTGTGTGATGGCCTCGATCGCTTCTCCCCCCGTTATGCCGTGCTTGGTTTCCAAAAGTGAAACACGCCCTCCCGCATTGGTGGCTGACCCATTTTGTGTCACTGATTTCGGGAGCATCTCTTCAAGGCGGGCTTTTCGCAGCAATTCTCCTTTCTTTTCGAATCTCTAGCAAGATTCCCCTCATTTTAAGCTTGGCCGACGTCCCCATTTCCTTCTTCGGATTTTCCATCTCGTAGAACTTTCATTTCCATTGCGCCAGGTCGCCATTCGGCTGGCCTTCTTGTCTTTTTCTTCCAGAAGAATTTTCTTGCCCTCCCCAAAAGCAGTTTCCCCTCTGTCCTAGCCGATTACCTCCTCCCTCCTTTTTCCGCCGGGCAGGTCAGGCGTAGTCCCTCTTTACTTTCTTTGATGTTGTTTTGCTTCGGACATCTGCGGTAGAGTTTTTTTTTCTTGGGCCTTTTCATGACAAACATTTACACCTCGCCTCTTACCCCTACCCCCCTTTCCTGTGGTTTCTTTTCGAAATGACCTTTCGAGGAATAAACACCTTTACAAGAGGTCAACCCTGCAGCACCACTGTAATTTTTCTTTTCGACGAACCTTTCTCTGGAATACCTCGATTCAGCATGAGGTCTCCTCACTGGAAAGTTCCTTTTTACTTTCTCTTGCCTCGGCACTCCCCCGTCCGGCAAATTTTTGAGGCCTGGTAATTACCGCGTTCCGGCGAGCCTTTTCTGTCCGGAGCCCCTTTCTTCCATGGGCGTCCGAAGAAGCGGTTTCCCTTACCTGCTCTTGCAGATTGAGACCGCTCTCATCATTTTTCAGTTTTTGGTTTTTTCTGAAAACTTTCCTGTCCCCCTCGTCTCGTTTTTCCCTTTGCCCTGCCTGCGGGCCTTTAGAGATTGATTCTTAGCCATGATATTTTTTCTACCAGAGAGCTGTTTTTCTTTCGTTAGAGCATCTTTTTTTTTGAATCGATTTTATAGCTTCTGTCTGTGATCCCAAATTCGAGCTCGAGTGTTTTTTTTTATAGGTTCCCCCGTCACCTCGTTGACCCCGCATGCCCTTTTTTTTGTCACCCGCTTCCATTCCCCTGCGACGATGATGACGCGCTCTTCCAAATGTGCTGCTTGAACTGGCCACCGGTCCGCTTTTTTTTTTTCCATCTCAAGTTGTAATTTTTCCGTTTCCCACTCTTTCCCTTTGCTCAACTCCCTAGCTTGCAGTGGATACGAAGACGATCGGAGGATTTAACGGTTGGCCAGCGCATTTTCGTTAAAACCCCCCCTGGTTAGCGTTAAAGTCCCTTTAACAAATGACCTTTCTTGCTAGAACGTGTTTTCGAGTCCTGTGTTTTTTCTTCCCCCCCTGCGTCGCTTTTGATCCGGATTTGGAGCAATCCATGGACCTGGTCTTAGATTCTTTATCCGTCCCCCCCCCCCCTCTGTGACCAAGATAGAAGAGACCATACTGTTGGCACCTTTGCGAGACGCGGTTTTCCTCCCCCAGAATCCCCAACTGATTTCTGCCTGTCCCTATGTTTTTCCCCCATCCGCCGCGGGTGTCCAGTTCCCTTTCATCTACAAGTAGGTAACCTTCTTCAGATGGACTCTTTTTAAGGACTGCCGTCCCAATAAGCGATGCCCCCCTTTTCCTCCCGGTACCCCCGCCGACCCTCGCGAGCGGGTTTTGCCTAGGTTGATACTTGTCCTGCAACCTCTTCAGAAAATACCTGATCTTTCTTTTTTAAATTTCTGAAACCCTTTTTCCCGCGGACCCCTCCAGAATTATTCTTTCGCGGACGTTTCCTTTGGAGGAGTGACCTCCCTTTAACCTGCCATGGCCAATCTTGCACGGCCTGATTTCGCCCTGCAAAATGCCATCATCGTCGAAGGTTTGTTTCTTTTCCTTTCTCTTTTCCCCTTCTCCTCCCTCTTCCTCTTGTATTTTGATGTAATCGAGAACACTTTTTTTTCGGTTTTTTTTCGCTCCGAGCTTTTCCCCCTTCTTCCCCCCTCAGACGACAGGCCAATAGTCCCCCAAAGTTGGTCTTTCCTTGGAAGTGATGGGACCCCCTTCGCTGGGTTTTTTTTTCTTTCGTGAATGTTCATGGGTTAGCCTTTCCCTTCCAACGCCCCATACCTCTGGCCCCCTCTTGCCACGGCCCTGAGAGGACCGAAAATACGATCTGTGCTCTTATGGCGCCCCCGTGCTTGGTCCCTTCCCACCTTGAACAACGTCTTCACAACAAAATGAGACCTGGATTTCTTCTTCCTCCTGCGATATTGAGTGGAGTTTTTATCCCTCCCTCAGATATCTTTCCCCTTCCCCTCCTCCTGCTGGAAGTCCCTGGCGCTACAATTTTTTCTGCAAGTTCGAGTCCTTCAGTTTCTTCTGGGAGGCTCCCCTGCGTGTGTGCTTTCTCTGTCAAAAGCCCGAGTCTTTGATTGAACTCCCAATCGTGTCTCGGGGAGAGGGCATACACATTTTTCCTTTTTGTTTTTTTGAGAGAGATATCGCTATTTTCACATGCGATCGGCTTCCTTTCCCTTCTCCCAAGCGATTCTGTTTTTTCTGAATTTCTAAGAACTCGTCTTCCGGTCTCTCTGTCCTTCCCTATCTGATTGGCGCGTCCCAATTCGTCGCATTGATCTGATACGGCAGCCCCTTTTATGGAAAGATCTGCGAGTGCGAATCGCTCACTCCCCCCACCTTCCGCGACCTTTTGATTCAAAGCAGGGGTCTTCTGCAAGCCTTTTTGAAGAACTGGCCCCTTTTTTCTCATTCCTTTTCGCAATAATTGCACACTCCTCTTTCGGTTTTCCCCTTCACGACCCTTTTTCCAGTTTTTTTTTATGAGTCTTGCGGGTCCGGGTCTCCCCCCTCCTTCTACTTTTTCTTTCACGCCCCAGGGAGCCTTGGGTAAAAGACCTCCCTCCCTACCTTTGGGCCCCCTCCTTTCCCATTGTGATGTCTATCTCCCAATTGATAATCGCGCCAACAAAAAGTTCAACCCTTTGTCGATTCTCCCTCAGCGACGCTTAGTCCCCCCTCCAGAGTCTCCCCTTCCTTCTAGCGAGATTTAGATCTCCCATTTCCAGCCCCCTAGCGCATCCCGGGAGCTATTGACGTGAGAATTTTTTTGTCAAATCTTCATTCCTGTCGGGCCTTGATCGCCTCTCCCTCTCCGGTTCCCAAGGAAGCGTTTCCTCATTCTCTTTTTTCTCCTTTAATCGGCCCTTTTTTCCCCCCCCTCCCTCCCGTATTTAGAGGTTTTTCTGGCACTTGTGTAATCAATCCTATGCTAAACGAGAGCGAGCTTTCCTTTTATTCGATTTTTTTTTTCACGCTGTCTGTCTTCGAGCATGTTTTTCTCTTCCCCTCCTTACTTTACCCAAGGGGACGATTCTTCTTTCCCTCAGCATTCCCCACACCCCTCGGGCTATACAGAAGTTTTGGGATCTTATTCTTCCGTTTTTCCCCGGTCGCGTTTTTTGCCCCTGAATATTTCCGCAAGGTTCGCAGGAGAGCCCCCTTTTTTTTTTTTGGACGGATCAGCCTCAGACAAGGTCTTTTTTTTTGTCGGACAGCGATGAACTTTTTTGAACCCCGTTCCGCCATACTTCTAGCCCCCAAGAATGCCGGGAATTATACCCTCTTTCACTTCCTCCTGGCCTTTTTTTTCCAGAACCTCCCCTTCAAATTGGTTGAACCCAGATTTTTTGCAGTCTTCCCTCTGACGACTCTCACGATTTCTTTCTCCTCTTCTTTTTCTTAATGCGATCTTAGAGACTAAAGTATGCCCGGCAAGTTCTTCTCCATTTTTCTTCCTCCTGCACCTCTTCGGACGCCCATGGCATCCGCGGTTCCGCGGTGAGGTCCTTCTCCTCTCACCTACCCTCCCTCCCTCGATTTTTGATCCTTTCCTGATCATGCCGACTCATCCTTTCCTAGCCCGAGGCAAACGGAAGTTTCTTCTTCCCGCCCTTACAGGAACACTCCGAGTTTCGCCTTTTCCTTTACATATTGAATGAAGATCAGCCGCGGCAATCTTCCCTCTTCCTTGGCCCGCAGTTCCCTCAACAGATCTTAAAGCCTTTTTTTCCCGAGTCTTCCAGGCGCTCGCCGGAATGTTTTTCCCGATTCTTTTGTATGGATTTTTTTCCTTTTCAGCGTCCCTTTTTCCCAATTTTTCCTCCCCCTTTCATCAAATTTTTCCTTCAGTTTTGTGGAGAGCGTCCCCTCTTGACAGCCCTTCTGCTCTTTTTAAACCGAGTTCATCACCAGCTCTTTCTTTTTTTTCTTTTGAGCTCCTCCGTTAGTCCCATCGCTGTGACGGTGCCTTCTCCTTGGACTAGTTAGTGCATCTTTTTAAGGCGGCTTTTTTCTCAAAAACATGCCCCCGCCATACTTCTTCATGAACCTTCCCCCCACGGAAGTGTGTTCCCCCCTTTTTTTCCTCCCTTTCCCCCCCAAACTCCTTGAAACCCACTCTCGCACCTGCCCAAGAGTCGAGTATTAGGAATTAGGCTTGCATTCCTTCGGGGTTTGGTTGTGCCGCCGTGCGGTCTTCTGGGACCTCTCCCTCCCCGGACTCTCCCGCTCCTCCCATGGTGGTCCGGCCGGGGTCCATGGTCATACTTTTCCTTCCTTTTGGTGACTTCCCTGAAGTCGATAGGTAAGGAGGCGATGGACCCCCCCCTCTTCGAAATTAGCCTCTGACGGCTTGATTTTTTTCCGTTTTTTTTCATATGGTTCTTAACATTTCATTTCCTTCAGAAGTCTTTTTTTTAGCATTTTTCCTGCAATTTTCTTGTCGTGAATTGTCCCTACGCCTGCACGGCCGCCATTTATCTCCCTCTATATTTGTTCCCTTCTCCGGGGTTGTGGGTGCTTAGATCGCGCCCTTTAGGCCTGTTGCCTCTTCCGAAAAAAATCTCAACCAAAACTGCTTCTTTTTGGACCTACACATGCTTGCCTCCCCCTTTCCCCTCCCCCCCCTTTGCACCCTCTTCCTGGTCGTTTTTGCGTTCCTGATTAACCGAGGACGTGCATGAGCCTCCTCACCCAAGAATTTAGAGTCATCCTCGTGGTGGCCCCTCTGCCGCATTGACCGATTATGTCGGTTTCAGTTTCTGCCAAATCTGAGTATTCAATGCCCGGTGCCTCCAGTTTTCGATTGCGCTGCAGTTTCGTTGAGCAAGATCGAGGAAGTGTCTCCCCTGGGCCTTCCGCCAAAGCCCGGCAGACTTCCCTGAGACCCTCTCCTTCATGAGACGTTTTTTCGGTTGCCCGACGCGACTCATGGGGTATTTTTTTTTTTTCGAAGAGATAGAGGTTTTTTGGTTTTCCCTTTCCCTCGCGCCCCGAGTACGGTCGGAGGGTTCTTGTTTCCAACCCTGTTGTCCAAGTTCTCTCTTTCTCACAAATCAACTATGGTCCGTTTAAATCACGGCGTTCGCCCTAAAAAAACCCTTCCAGGAGCGGCCCCCTTCTTCAACCAACTTTTTATCTGATATATCCCCTGACGTCGCGTGTCATCCCAAGATCCAGGAGTGAACTTGTCCCCGGACATGCCTGCGCTCGTGAGGAGTTTTTTTTCTAAGATGACGTAAAGCCCAAAGCCTAGGTGCGACCCTATGCATTACCGGAGATTTCTCCCTGATGTCCGGAGCAAATTTCAGTGCGCGAAAGCCACCCTGATTCTTCCTGCCTGCTCGCTGTTATCTCCTCAAGAAGCGAGGAGGTTTTCTCAATCCTTTTCCTCGTCACCTTAACTTGCTTCGTTCTTGGCTCCTTCATTCGATTCGGCTGATGTTCCCATCACAGATCTGTGCAGCGTCTCGCTTATCTCCTTGTAAGTCAGTTTCTCATGATTGTTTCTTATTGGATCCTCCCTGGCTGCTAGCGGTCTCTCTTTTTTCTCTTTTTAGACGGTCGCTGCGGTTGAAAAACCTCTCCCGCGGAAACTTCGTCCGCCCCTTTTTGCTGGGTCAATTCTGAAGATGCTCTCCCTGAGACTTTTCCCCTCTTTAGGTGACATTCTCCATTTCCCAAACAGGCGGATTGGGGGGTGCGCTGTTTACAGTCCAAGTTTACTCCCAGTTCTGCAAATCTTTCTTTTTTCAAAAAGACTTTTCGTAGTCTCTGGATCATGATCATCGGAGGTCTTTTAAGGAGGCTTTTTTCTTTTTTATGACCCCCCCTTTTTTTTTTAGGGACAGGTCTCTCCGGAATGGGCAAGCCAGTCAGTATTGCTTTCGAACTGTGATTTTTCCCTTTTGTAGGACCCCCCTTGTCTAGACGGGAGGTCTTTCGGCTTTCTTTTTTTAAACTTTTTTCTTATCTTTACGTCCCCCAGCGGAACCTGCCAGAACCTTCTGACACGTTTCTGCGTAGGTCACCTTCGCGATTCCCTTTTTGTTCCAAAGCCTCCCAATCTTCAGTGCGCCCATGTCTTCCCTGTAGTTCCACATATTTTGTTCTTTTCTTTCCCCTTCATCAGTCTTTCCTTCCCCTTTATGACCGATGCTCTGAACCCAGAGTCCAACATCATCGTTATGACCCCTTAGCTTTTTTACCGGCCGTCCCCCATTGGACTCTTCTCCCTGTTAGCATTCTTTGGATGTTTGGTGAGCCGACATCTGTTACCCCAGTGCCCCTTTAATTTGCACTCCCCCGCGTCCCCTCTTGTGTAACTACGACCTTTTCCTCTACATCCTATTTAAGAGTTTTCTCCTTCCCGCTGCGCTGTTCTTTCTAACTCCTTCCCTTAGGTCCTTTCTATGGTACGGCGATTTCCTCCCTGCCTGCTCCTGGAACGACGGGGAGCGATTTTTTTTTTTCATTTTTTAGACGTCCCGATTTCCTTTTTGGAGTGCGTCTGGATTTCGCTTTTCTTTCCTCTTCGTCTGAGTAGACCCAAGAAGAGGCGGAGGTTTTTGGGCTCTAGGAGCTGTTTCATCTTTCCGCGCTCCTGTAGATCCCACCCTTTCAGTTTATTTTCCTAATGGGGACCTTTTTTGTTCGGATTTTTCGGAATGCAGAGGTCCAATTTTCCCCAGACGCTCCATCGCGCGAGTTTTTTCGGCCGCGTGTTTCCCGTAAAGATCTTGTCTTTTTCTGGCCTCTCCGGTCCACAGTGGACCGGTTTTCTTCCAACCCCCACTGCTATCGATTTTCCAGTTTTTTTAAATCGTTTAGCGAAAATTTTTCTTGAGACTACCTTCCTCGGGATGCCTTTTTTCCTTTTTTTTGAGTATACCCCTTTCCCTTTCGTCTATGGTGCCCCCGACGTCCAGTTCGCTCTCGAGAAGGGAATCGATTACGGGGCGTACGATTTTTTTTGCAAATTTTAGATGGAGGACTAAATGGTCCCCTTTCGATTACTTTCTCTCCCCCTCT
>Ga0179593_1758224_pt1 | contig 15516 bp, 22 predicted proteins | sample CZODoug2_1_08_16_FD_185931 | JGI IMG/M metagenome (GOLD analysis project Ga0179593, IMG submission 185931) | Vadose zone soil fungal communities from Angelo Coast Range Reserve, California, USA - CZODoug2_1_08_16fungal (PacBio error correction) | ecosystem: Environmental > Terrestrial > Soil >... | reverse complement strand
CTGATTTGCTCTTATCCCCCTCTAAGTCCTCTCCCCGCCCTCCATCTGGCGGATTCCTATAGAGCGGTCTTGTCTTTTTTTACGAGGTCGAGGACATCGTGACGCGCTTCACGCCTCCACCAGCTTACGAGAAAAATCCGGGCGCGCACGTTCCCCCTTCCTCCCTAGTTCTCTTCCTCCCTCGGATTTCTTTAACTTTGCACTCGAGAATTTTATCCAAAGAGATCTTTCGTTTGCTGCAGCAGCCTGAGGCGACCCTCTTTTACGTGGCATCATTTATGAAACCCCGTCGCCTATTGTATCCCTATGCCTCGAGACCGACGGCACGTCGCAATCAAAGTAACCCGGACGGGTTTCCCGACTGGTGCATTTCTTTTCAAGTCCTCGACTTCTTTTTTCTGCTCTAAATCCTCCCCCCGATATCCGCCTTCTTCCTCGGACCGGACTGATCATGTTGCCATTGGGCTGCTTCTGGGTTCCTCTTTTTCATCACACGCGAAAGTCGCGCAATTCCATTCTTTTTCCTTCACTTTTCTCTTTCTTCCCTTTCTGTTGATGAATAAATTTTGCCATTTGGACCCATCTTATTATTAATACTTCTTTCCCCGCCCGCAGTTGTGGAGCCGCCGATCCCCACTCCTTCCAGCCTGTCCATTTAGCACCAGCTCTCCTTTTCCCCCCTGAGCGTCCTTTTCTGTCAATTCTTAAAAATCTTTCCTCCCCTTCCAACTCTGCCCTTCCTTCTCCCCCCTTCCTCAGACCCGTTGCCGGCAATCGTCAGTTTTCTTTTCACGCGCCAGACATTGTCTTCGCTCATTGACCGGGGTCTTATTTATTGTTCGCGGTGTTCCCGTGCCCCACGATTCAGGGCTGGGCTTTTTTATACTTAAATTTTCTTCTTGGTGCTATACTCCGTATTTTTGTTTTTTAGACGCCCCAACTCAATCCGGTGCCCACTTGTTTCGCAGCTGCAATCCCTTTCGTTTCCTGCCCCCCCCACCATTTAAGTCCGAGTCCCTGATCCAGAAAATTTAGGCCACGCCCCCTGAGCCCCTACGGGAGGAAGCCCCCTTGCCCGAATTCATCTTTTCTGTACCTTCTTGGATTTTTCATATTGCCGTTGCCATTCGCCATTGCTTTCCCCCTTGAGCTTGGAAAATCGCCTCAGTGTGGATACTGACGGCTCCTGGAGTGCAGGATCGTCGAATACTCCAACTGGATTGAGGTAGCCATTCCTCCCCTCTTCGAGTTTCGTTTCTCATGGTTCCCGCCTTATTTTCCCCAGAATGGCTATCAATGCGGAAAGTGAAGCAAAGAATGGTCGCTTCACTTTCGCTTGAATGGACCAGGTCCCCCTTCATCGGTCTCCCCCCCGCCTCCATGGCCCCCAAACCTTCTGTTTCAGCATCGATTCCAATCATCTTTTTCGCGGGTGGTTAGAGCGGCTTAGTCGTCGACTGCCTGACTCAGAAAGAAGAAACGGCATTGGGTCGCAAGTCCGGCGCCGTCCCCGTTTTTCGGCAATGCTCCGCACGAGCGTTGGTTTCCCCTCCAGCAAGGTCGCTTCATTGTGCTGCAGTGAAGAAACGACTTTCCTTTGACTTTTCTTTCCTTCTTCGTCCCCTCAGGTGATTCACCAATCGATGCTCTAATCTTTTGCTTCTTCTTTCTTCCCCGCTTTGTGCGCGCCCTTTTCTGAATTGTTATTGCCGGCGTTACCCCTTCCCCCCCCTCGTCACAAACCAAAATGGAGCTTTTCTCCTTCCCCCTTCCCTTTTCTGGAGATGGAGAGCCCTTCTCTAAGAACGGTATTCATCACCTACGATCCCTGAAGTCTAGAACCCCCCCTTTCGTCGCTATGGATTTTGCATTCGCCGGACACTCCCGATTTCTTAACTTGTCCTCCCCCATGCCCCCAGTAAAGGAACTGGGTTTTTCCCCCCCCCTCTGATATCAACCGACGGTTTTCGCTTCGATTCGATATTTCCCTCCTGTTGGTTGTTTTTCGCCGTACGGACCACCAATTTGCTTCCCCCACAACTCACGCGGGTCTATCTTTTTCCCGCTTTGACGCTTTGATCGTCTTCGTTCCTCGTCCGACCATGGTCCCCTCCTTCGAATTTTATGGAGGTTCGAGCCAGTTTTCCCTTAGTGCCTTGACGACGGAGAGTCGCCGCCCTGTGAATCGTCGCCCCTTTTTCTTCTCCTTTTCTCGTTCCCCTCAGCACTGTCTTCCACATTCCCATTTCATTCGGCCCCCCCCAAAATGGCGCCTTTCAAGACGTTGTTAGGTCCGTCTTCACAAAAATAACATTGGAAGTTCCATTAGTTCCCCCATTTTCTTTTTTTCCCCCCTCTCTTCAGCGTCAAAAACTGCCGAGACTGTTTCACACCTGAGCTCTTTTCCTCCCGTTTTCCTGCTTGGTTCCTGCTCGCCCAGCTAGTGAGGCCGGACTCACAGAGCGGCGGGATGATTCTTCCTTTTTTTTTTTTTTGGCGAGATTTTCAGCCCGCGCTATGTGACCCCCGTTCGTCTTCGGTCACTCTTTTCCAAGGGCGACCCTTATTTTTCAGTGGGTAGTCCCTGGTGAGCTCCGTTTTTTGCTGCTGACGCTCTTGTCTGGACTTTTCTGTGATAAGACTCCTGTCTAATACTCATTTTTCCAGGGTGCAAAGCGCTGACCCCCCCCCCCTTTCTTTTTAAAGGCCTACCTTCAGTTGGGTTTTTCCCTTGTGGCTGGCCAGTCCCCCCTTTCTTCTCTCCTCTCACCTAACACGGCGACATGATGCCAACACTATTCGTAAACCTTTTCACATTCGGCGAGCATCGACGGCTAATTCCCCCTTCCTTCTGATCGTCCCCTCAGACAAATTCTCTCTTTTAAATCTCCCCCTTTCTCCCTAAAGACTATCGAATGCTCATGGGGAGAGAACTCGATTTTTTTTTGCCGCCAAAAATTTGGGTTGGTAGTACTAGTCCCCCTCTTCGAACTATCCCCCCGATCGCCGCGAACTTTTTTTTTTGATTCATCCTCCCCCTTCGTGACTGGTTCATTTTTCGGCCCACGTTCTTGAATTTTTGGAGGCGGTTCCTTTTTGTTCAGGCGGAATGACATTCGTTTTCTAAGTCCTCATTCTCCCCCCTGCAGATCTCTTGATTTGTCGATGGGATACCGTTAATTTTTAGACTCGAAATTCGAGTAAGAGCGGAGGTGGAGTTGTTACGATGACTAGGAACTCAAGTGAAAGCGGAGACCCCCTTCCGCCCCCCTCTTCGAGAGTTTTCTCCTATTTCTTCCCTTTTTCTTTATGGAATATGGATCAAGATCATTTCGTTTTCCCCCCTTCCCTCACAGCCGCGCCAGGGACATTTTTTACCTTTGCCTCCCCCCCCAAACGCGCCCCTAGTTGTTCCCTCCCTATTTCCCTAAGTAGGAGACGGACCCATCTCCCTCCTTGAATTTTCCCTTTTAAGGCATTCATCTATCCCTCTTTTCCCCCCCCCCCCCCCTCTCGAACACTATATCGTCCCCGGGCCGTCCCACCTCCAGGTTTCATTGGGCGGCGTTTCCATGGGATTTCCTTCCACAATCTCCTTTAATCTCACCTTTTTTTTTTCTCTCCATTTGAATTGAGCGATCTTCTGTTCTTCATAAAACTCTCATGATTCCCCCCCCCCCCCTTAAGATTCTTCGTAATAGTGCGGCTTCCCGCCCTCCCTTTTGAGGCCGCTCTTTAGGCCCCCTTTATCCCCTTGAGGCCCCGATTCCCACTGCCAAGCTTACCCCTTGCTCCTGATTCACTTTCTACCGGTCTCTAACGGTACTTCAGCAAAGACTTTTGCTGCACTTCAAGTTGACTCCCTGATTGCCCAGAAAATTGTCTTCGAAGGGAACTCGGTTGACTCTTTTTTTTTCCTCTTTCTAAATTGAGGGATGGGCATGAGTTCCCGCTTCTTCCTTTTTTCACCACGGATGGTTCTCACTTTCTTTCCCCTCCCTTTTTTTTGTTGATGGGAGAAGCACCCCAAAATTCAGAGCCTTTATCTACGGTTTAACGATGCCCCCTTCCCCCTTTCCCCCCCCGCCCCTTGCGACACAAAACTCTTAGTCCTTGACAGCCAGTTGCCTCACGTGAATCCGAGCAACTGTCGCTTCTGTTTCCTTTTGCCTAATTCCGGAGTCGTTCGTTGTCTTGCTCCCCTGACCCTTTACGCTCATTAGGGATCATTTTTTTTTCTATACGGCTGTATCGAGTAGTTTTTTTTGTTCCGGCTCGGTTTCCCTTTCCCTTTTTAAGCTTTCGAACTATTACTCAGTTTTCTAGGTGATGTATTTTTTTTTTTTCCCTTTTAGCAGCAACCGACTTTTATCTTTGAAAGTTTCTCACCTTTTTTTTCATGCTCAGATTTAAATTTAGCTTGTTTGAACTGGCGATTTCCTTTTTCTGAAAAAGTCTCCCCCTTACCCAACCTCTTTTTCCGGCCAGTTCCTCCTTTTTCTTATCGTGCGCGGAGGTGTTGAGCGCCTCCTTCTTGTTCTTCCCTTCAATTCTGGATCAAAACGGCCCTTTTTTATTTTTTTTTAGATCTTCTTAGATGCCTCTTTCTCGAACCGTACTGAGCGTTTTTTTTCAATCTCCCCTTTTTCCCCCCCCCCAAACTTGCGATTCATGTTGCTGACAGTGCCCCCCCTTTCTATTATTCCAGTTGATTTTCCAATTCTCTTCGACCTCTACTTCTTCGCCTAATGTTTGAACTATGGCGCATTGTGCGTTTTTTCTTTTTTAATTGTTGGTGGCGGAGTTCCGCCCCCGATCCTCTTCCTTAACAAACCCCCCATTGCTCTTATCTTCTTGACGCAGATGGGCTTTTTTTTAGAGCTTCCTCTCCTAACGGTTTCCCAATCGCCAACTTCATGACTCCTTTCTCCCCTACATTCGGATAGCCGACCCCCCCTCCCCCCCCCCTCCATCCCCCCCACGCCCCCCCCCCCTCCCCCCGCCCCCCCCCGCCCCCCCACCCACCCCCCCCCCCCCCCCCCCCCCCCCCCCCCCCCCCCCCCCCCGTCCCCCCCCCTCCCTCCAACAAAAACGATGTACCGGTTTTCACTCCCTCCTTTCTTCGCTATATGAGTAGTGAACTCGCTTCTCCTTCCTGTCCAGAGACTTTTTTTTTCGGTGGGTTTTTCTTCTTTACGAAACCACCACAACTTCAAAACGCTCTAGGTTAGAACATTTGGGCCGTAGACCCCCCCGTTCTCTTTTTTTGAAGAATTGTTCTTATTTTCCCCAGCCTGAGAAGTTCTTCGGTTCCCTCTCAGTTTCCGTCCTTGAGCGCTCAATTTCTCTCCTTTTTTAATCGTTAAGCGTATTCTGTTCTTTCTTTGCTATGTTCTCTCTGCTGCCCTCCGTTTTCTCCCCCCCACTGGTACTTCGGCCCCCAATAATTGCGCTTTTCCTTCATCCCTTTTATTTTTTCCCTTTTTTCAAGCGTCAAAAAGAGGAAAAAACCTTAGTCCCTTCTTTAGTTCACCTCTCCTGTTTCAAAAACCCCTTTCTCTTATCTATCAAAGGAATTTTTATCTCGTTGCTTCGCAGTTTCATGCTTGTTAAGTTTATTCTGTGATTTTCCCTTTCCATCGATTCTGATGATATATCTCTTTCCCCCACGTTTTTTGTTGATCCCTCCTCCACCGCCCCCCCCCCTTTTCCCACCTTCCCCCTAGATGGCGAGGCGTAAACTTTGCATGAACTTTTCTTTTTTTGATCTGGTAGTTCTTTTCTCCGGTTCCTCGGAAGTTTTTTTGCTCGATCTTGTATGACCCGTCCTTTTCCTTTGCTCACTCGTTTAGCTTCCTCCTCCCCAGGCTCTCGTCCTTAGACCACCCTTCTTCTTTTATTGGGCTAATTCCAGTTTGGGTGGAATCTCAGTTTTTTTGCTTTGACCTTTTCCTCCTCCCCTCACAAGTAATGATGGAAACCCCTTTTTTTCCCTTAATTTTTTTTTCCTCGACGGAATCTTTCCCGCCATGAGGTTTCTTTTTCCCCCCCAACCTCCGGACCAATTCGCAGGGTGTTTTAAGAACTTTCCTAGACCTCCCGATCATTACGTCAGGGGGTCTCTCACCATGCTACCGCTTTTTCTTAAAGCTTGGGTTGGTTTTTCCTTTCCGACACAACCCCCCAACTTCCTTCCCCTCACCTATTATAGATTTGACGCCAACCACACAAAAAACAAAACCCCCCCCTGTCTAAAGTCTCTTTTTTACTTTTTCTTCAGTTCTTTTTTTCATTGTTCTGCACATTTCCCTTTGGTTTGGCTTTTTTTCCTCGGCGAATTCGGGATTTAATTCTTTTCCCGTCCCGATTTTTTTCTCTTGTATACCCCTTTCTTGAGAAGATATTCCCTTCCTTCTCCCCTCTGAGGTCCTTTGCGGCATGGTGTTTTCTCTGTGCCTTAACGTTGATTTCCTTCCCTTCAACATAGTACAGCGGAAGCGTACACTTTTTTTTTCTTTCATTTCAACCAACTTTCCTCTTTTCTGAGTTTCTCCCTCGATGTGTGTCCCCCTTTTTTTTTCTGACCGCTTTCCCTAGATCGCCTTTTTTTTGACTTCCCCGCAACAGGCTTGCAGTGTTTCCTTTTTCCCGTATACTGGGATTGAACCCCGCTTTTTTTCTTCCCCTATGGAATATTAGGTTTTTCCTTCCCAATCGCCAATCACTTTCAGTTTTCTCCCCTCTGAAGGCCCCAGTCAAATTCACCTGACGCCCTTTTGGTTTTTTTCTTAACCCTCCCCCCTGAAAAGAGACGTTTTTTCTTTTAAATTTTTGGCTTTTCCTTGGGAGGAGTGTGCGATGGGGAATTGCATTTCTTCCCCCTCCTACCTCAGTGAAACTTATTCTTGTCTCCTTTTGTCGATTTTTTCATAACCTTTCCCCCCCCCCCCCCCCCCCTTCGAAACCACAACTAGCATATTGAGTTTCATTTTTTTTTTTTTTTTTTTTTTTTTTTTTTTTTTTTTTTCTTTTTAAAATTTTTTTCCCAAGCTTTTGCTGTGAGCCGCGTCAGACATCTTCTCTCCGTTAGGGTTTCTTCTTTTTTTTTGTTTTTTTTTTTTTTTTTTGTTTTGTTTTGTTTCTCTTTTCTGTTTTTTTGTTTTGGGGTTTTCTTTTTGTTTTGTGGGTTGGGTTCCTTTTTTGTTTTCTGGTTCTTTTTGTTTTGTTGTCTTTCTTTCCCTCTCTGTGGTTGGTTCTCCTTTTGGTTGGGTTCTTTTTTTTTTTTTTTTTGTTTTTCTTTTTGTTTTTTTTTTATTTTTTTTTTTGTTTCTTTTTTTTTTTTTTCTTTTTTTTTTTTGTTTTTCTTCTTCCTTTCTTTTCTTTTTTTTCTTTCTTTTCTTTTTTTTTTTTCTTTTTTTTTTTTTTTTTTTTTTCTTTTTTTTTTTTTTTTTTTTTTTTTTTTTTTTTTTTTTTCTCTCTTCTGGTTTTTCCTTTTTGGTTTCTTTTTTTTGTTTTTTTTTTTTCTTTTTTTTTTTTTTTTTTTTTTTTTTTGTTTTCTTGGTTTTTTTTTTTTTTTTTTCTTTTTTTCTTTTTTTTTTCGTTTTTTTTTTTTTTTTTTTTTTTTTTTTTTTTTTTTTTTTTTTTTTTTTTTTTTTTTTCTTTTTTTTTTTTTTGTTTTTTTTTTTTTTTTTTTTTTTTTTCTTTTTTTTTTTTTTTTTTTTTTTTTTTTTTTTTTTTTTTTTTTTTTCGTTTCAATGGCCTTCCGGCAATGTCTGGTACCATGAGAGTTTTTCCCCCCTTCGACACCCGGAACTCGCAAGGTTCAATTTAAAGTCCTCCCCCGGTTTTCGCAAGTTTTTCGCCAGAAATTGTCTTCTTCTTGAAGCGGATTCCTTTGTTCTTTTTGGCCAGTTTATCAACGATGACTTGTAAGCTTTTTTCTTTTTCCCCTTCTCTTTTGTGTGACTATCCCCTTTTTTCTCCCCTTTTTTTTTCTGAAGCACAAAATTAGTTTTCACCCTTCTGGTATCTCCCCTCCCCCAGCCATCCTTTCCTTTCCGTTCCTTTTTGTCCTTTTTAACAGCCCCCGCTTCCAGATTGCAAGACAATTTTTTTCACTTCTTCTAACTTTGATGCCGGCAACGTTTTCTTTCCAGTTTTTCGTGCTCCTTTTTTCCTCCCCCCCCCCCCTCTGTTTTCTGCGATGCAGCTTTTTTTTTTTTCCCCTCCTTTATCTTGGAACTAGATTCTTGTTTTCTATAGAGTGTTTTTTTTTTCGGCCGGTTCAAGCACCCCCTTTTTTTTCCTGCAATGCCTCTCTTAGACGCACAGATCCGGCGCATTTTTTCTCCCCCAAGTGACTTGTTACCTTCAATTCGAAAGTTTTCTCTTGAATTTTTCCTCGCTTGCACATTCCTATTACATAGGTTCTATGCCGCCCCCCTTTTCAAAACTCCTTCCCTTTCCGAGGCCTCCCCGTCTTGTTTTTTTTTTTTTCGAGCGCCCTCCCCTTACGTTCCTTAAGTGATCCCCCTTCTTTTGGCTTAAGTTTTTATTTACCCCTTCCCCCTTTTCCTTTCCGAGCGCCCTTTCTTTTTCTGCAATAGGGATCGAAACTTCCCGGTTCTTTTTCCCTCTGCCTCTCCACCCGGGTAGGCTCGGTGCTCCTTTCAACGTTTTCTTCTCTTTTGATTCTTCTCTCTAGTAAATATTCTCCACGGTCTATCTCTATCTTCGCCTAATGTTAATTTTTTCCTCGTGACTTGGTGGCGGCGTTCCTCCGCCCCCCTCTTCCTGAACACGCAACCCCATCTCCAAATTGCCGCTTTCTTTTCCTCCTGTTTTTTTTCTGTTGGAGAGCTCTCGAAGAACGCTCCAATCCTTAGATAACTCACTGTCCCTTCTGCCCGGCTAGGCTTTCTTTTCAACTTTTACCTCCCCCCCCAACCCATTCTACGTTCTGTTTCCCTGACCCATTCTCCGAACTTTTTTTTCCTGAGTAAAGACCAGACGGCCGGTTTTCCTTTTTCCTCGTCTATGAGGCAGCCGTGGGTTTTTTTTTTTTTTCCCCCACTTGGCTTCCAAAACTCCACGATCCAAGTTCTCTCGAAGCGCCGTAGAAGGGATCGACGCCTCCTTTAGGGTTTTTTATTTGATTTCGATCAGTCGACGCGCCCCCCTCCTTTTTTTTTTTAAGTTCTCTTTCTCGCCATGTGAATCCCATTTTCAGCGAGAATACCCTTCCTTCTTTTATAGTTTGTCGCATCCCTGCTTTCTTAACTTTGTCTACACAACCCCATTTGCGCCTTTCCTCTCCTTTTCCTCTCGCTGGAAAGCGTTTACACCCCCGATTCCCCACTTTTCTCTTCTGTCCCCCCTCAGACTTCGAGAAGAGTAAAACCCTGCCTTCTTTCGAACAGGCACTTTTTTTTTTTTATTTCGTGGATTTTTTTTCCTTTTTCGCTTTTTTAGCCTCTATTTCTTTAGTTTTCCTTATTTTTATATCTTTCCCCTTTCCTACGTTGTTGTTGTTTTCTCTTCCCTCCCTCCTTTCTTCCCTTCCTTCTTGGGCGGCGGCCACAAGCAGGAAAACGGTGAAGCGTAGATCTTTTTTTTTTTGAGCTCCCTTTTCCCTTGCCGTTTTGGAAGTCTTTCTTGTATGGAAGTCCTTTTTTCCTTGCTCTTTGGGACCTCCTCTTTCCCAGTCGAGTCCCCAGCCGAATTAGACCCCCCCCAATTTTCTTTAATTGGGCTTTTCCCAGTTGGTTGGACGGTGATGTCTCCTCCATCACATCCCACCCTGAGCCCTTTCACCCCCTTCTTAAAATTTCCCCCGGCCCGACCCACTTCCTTTTTTCTGCATTTTTTTTTTTTGACTGGTAGCAACTATCAAAGTCTCGTTTTCCCTGACACTTCTATTTTCCTCCCCTAATAGCTACTACTTTGTTCATTTGGTAGTCTCCTTTTTCCCCGCGTTTTTTAAAAGTGTTGGTAGTCCGGCGACCCCCCCCCTCTCTTCCTCAGTAATTCTTTTCCCGGTTTGATACTCGAGTTCACTAGGTCTTTCATGACGTTTTCTTTTTTTCCCGTTCCCTGGTTTTGTGTGGCTTTTCCTTTCTCCTCATTTTTTTTTTTCTTTCTTCCTACCGCCTGCTTTTTGTCTCTTTTCTACCCTTCCGCGATCTTTTTTTTTCTTGGTCAAGCAAGAGCGGATGGTGTCGCCCTTTCCTCTTTTTCTCTGACGCTCTTAACCCGGACGCCATAAAAATTATTTCAAACGGCCGCCTTTTTCCCCCCAGGCTCATTTCGGACCTCATTGTGGCATATCTAGAGCCTTAATGATTCCCCCCCCAAAGCCTTTTTTGATGTCACTGTCAGCCACTTCTCCTCTCCTCTTTTATGCATCTCTTTGTGTCCCCCCACCCTCCGTTCTGGTCGTCCCCTCTTCCTCCCGTCGCGCCGGAACTTCTTCAATCTACCTCCCCCCCCTCTCATGTCCCCAGTTCACAGTCTTTCCTTCGCGACTTTTCGGTCCTATTCTCACAAGGCTCTTTCCTTCCTAGGACAGGCTTAAAATCTTTGGCGGCTTTGGTCCACAAGCGCCAGTGAATTCCCCTTCCCTCTTTTTCTCTTGAGCTCTTTTTTTCATAAATTGCGCCATTTCTAACAATCCCTTTCTTAATAGTAGGTCTTTTCTAAGCCCCCAATTTTGCTGGACTTGCCCTGGATCAGACTTTATCCCCCGTTTTTGCGTTTTCAAGGAGGCATGAGCGTACATGTCTTCACTTTCCCCTCCCCCCCGTGAACGGAACGGTTCCCTTCCTCGAAAAGAATCTCATCCGTTGCCGGCTTCTTTCCTTTCTTCCAGAACTGTCTTAGAATCCTGGACTCGTTTTCCGTCCTTTTGACTTCCCCGGTCAAAACGATAAGGGCTGAAGCGTTTTTACTCTTCCCCAAGTTTTTCCCCTTGCCTTTGGTTTCTTATATATGTTCCTCTCTTCCTGATGACCTCCCCCCCCCCCCCCCGCTGTGCCCAAATCTATACCTTCTAAATGCGCCCCCTCCCCCGTCATCGGTGATCACTTTCCCGCACCTCAACCCCTCGGTAAATTCGAAGAAAATTTTTTCTTTTTCCTACGCGTTATCTCCCTCCCGGTAAAGGATTGGCTTTTTTTTCTAATTCTTTCTACCGTTTTTCCTCTTCCCGTATGTACGCTCCCTTCCTGCCTTGAGCTTTTTCGTTGAATTGATCCGAGTGGGCAGTTCTCCGCGTTAATGGATTTCGGTAAGCAAGTCCCTCTCCCCCTCAGTTTCTTTCTCATGTTCCCCCATTTTATGGGAAAGACTTGTCCTAAAAATGAATCCTGGTTGCGCGATCCCTTTCGCTTTACGCCCATCGATTTTGAGCAACCACTCAAACGTTTCAGACGTCTGGAACCTTCTCCTTTTTTGCGTTAGTTTTTTCTGAGAGCCTTCACTCCTTCGACTTCGAATGTGGGCCTTGAAATGCTTTTTCTTGAGAAACGGCAAGTTCAGTGTTTACTTTCGTCAACGCCTCCGTTCTCGATCCGGATAAGACCCTCATTTGCTGGTTGGGCCCAGTATGAAATCGTACAGAAGGGAGCGGTTCTTCAAGTTCCTTGGAGCTTTTTGATTCTTCATTATTGTCAAAAGGGGATACACATTCCACTTACTCATCGGCCTGTTTGAACTCGCCCCCTTCCCCCTGGCGCGTACGTCTTCAATGTGGAGTTTTAGGCGTTCATCGACTCGATTTTAACACAGATCCCCAGCCGCTCTTATGATTCTATCCGCCAGATGTTGTCGTCTTTCTCTGTGTCTTTTTGCCACAAGGTTATAACCAGCGCCATCTATTTTCCAACCTAGTCTTAGCCGAGGACTGACTTATTCGACGGAATCACCCCCATGCTACGGCCGTGGGTAAAGACCATTGAGATCTTTTTTTTTTCTCCCTACGACGCTACCGGGTTCGCGGTCTCAACTAGTGACTCTTGTAGTCGTATAGACACCAACCCCCAATTGGCTTCAACACTAATATTTTCGCGACATGACGTAGCAACGTAGAATCTATTCCCGACTCTCTCGGTTTTGAAATTCATGAGAATTTTTTCGTTCTCGCTCCGTCCTTTCGAGCGTCTGCCTGCGAGGCTCGCCCTCCGGTGAGAATATTGGCTCAGGCGCCCCGCTTCAGCACTTGCTCTGCCAAACTGGCTAGGCCCACCCCTGCGCCTTTTTCCTTTAAAGAGTAATTTTTTGGTCGATCCCCCCTGAACAGCGTCTCCAAAGCGAACCTTGGCAGTCCCTCCATCAATCTTCAAAGGATCCTCTTTTCCCCCCCCCTGCCGAGACTGTATCCTCACACGCACTAGATTCTTTTGTATGCTTGTTCCTCGCCCAGCTCTTTTGAGGCGGAGCGTATGTTCACCTGCGGTCCGCCTCGTTTTGTTGTTGATTGAATCATAGCCCTCCTTTACCCTACGGCCTCCTCTCTGCGAGGGAAAACCAAGCCATGCCCTCGAAGTCGCTGTAGTGCGGGGTGAATCTCTCCCTTTCCTTGCCGTTGGAACGCTTCGCTCTTGTCTTTCTGAATTTTTTTCCTTTTCCTTTTGTAAGACCTACTGAGATCCCGCTAAACATTGTCTTAACCTCGCATTATGGCCCTAATCCCGTTGGGTGCCTGCGAGCAGTGCTCTCATATCCCAATCTTAACACGAGACTTGGCACTCGTCCCTTGAATGGCGGCAGCCATCCGGTCTTCCTCCCTCTACGGGCCTTTTTTTTTTACTGTCCGAAACCTGCCAATTCCGCAGCGTTTTAACTCCGAGGCCCTTCCTTCCCTACCGATCCGCTACGGTCATGGGTCTTGAGAGTTGCAGCACACAGGGTTTTTTTTTTTTTACTTTCCCCCTCTTTCACTAGTCGCGATATGCCGCGACCCGTTGAAGTAGTCTTTTCACACCTAGCCCCTTCTTTCTTTGAATTTGAGGCACGTTCGTAGCATTTTTGAGTCCTTCCTCGCGAATGAACGTCTCGGCTATACCTCAGTTTATTCTCTCCTCTCTTTTGCGATTTCTCCCTCTGAAGCTGACATCAGCCTCCTTCTGGCGGGGCACCTCCCCCCTGGTGGAGTTTTTTCCTGTGCGAGGCCTCGTGACGCGCTCCCTCAGTCCAGCGTTAAGCGAAAAGCGGGCGAAGCCGAGTTCCTAGGCGAGTTTCTGACCCGATGGGGAAATCCCTGTCTCTCTTCTACTTGACCAGAGCTGCATTCCGTGCTTTCCGCAACATGAGCCGCCCGGGCTTTTACTCCCCCGTTATTCCACCGCGCCGGTCCCCTTCTCAATTATTTCGCTCTTTTCTTCGCAGTGGTAACGCTCCCTCCTATCCGTTTACGACTGCCTGGTCAGTCACCCTTAAGTCGGAATTTGACTGCGACTCAACCCCCCCCCCTGCGTGACCCCCTCCTCGGAACGGCTGAAACGAAGGTTGACATGTATTCTTTGCTCTGCTTCCTGGTAATGAACAGCCACGTGCTCGCCCAATTCCTTTTTCACTTTCTGATCGAAAGTCCTTTTCCACTAACTTTCCTGACCATGCTTTTGCTGCTCAGCCAGTTTGCTTTCCCTTTTCTTCCTGCACATCGTATATTAGCGCCCCGCGAGGCGATTCACTCAATTCCTCTTGAGCTCTGTGCGGCCTATCTTCAACATCCCCTTTTCACATTCCTCTTTCCTTCTTCAATGACTCAGCATTCTTGCCGCATCGTCAGTTTTCGGACCCCGCCCTTCTTCGATAGGGACTCTTTGCTTTTCTGTTTCCTTTCCACGCTGCATCACAACGCTTTTACGTTTTTTTTAATTCTAACCGGCCCCTCCTTTGGGCACACGTGTGATTTCCTTTGTTGGTTTCTATCTCCCTCATCCTGTTGAGATATTTAGCACCAAAATCTTTTTCCCACTTTCTCCTCTCACCCCGCCCCTTCTTTGATTTTCTTTTCCCTCAACCTCCCCAAGAATTCCCGAGGCCCTGACCCTCAATCCCCCTTTCCTACTCTGCCTCGCATCTCCTGCCCCCGGATATTTTATGATGAGTGCTAATCCGTGAGTCGTCCTTTCTGCTTTTGCTTGAAGAGTGCCTTTTTATGTTCGTGTTTCGAGTTTTTTTCCCTTCGCCTTTTGGCTCCTTCTTTTTTTTTTCGGCTCCAGCACTTGCTGCGGTAAGTTCCTGAGCAATCTCGAGTTGTACTCCTTTTTTTACTTCTCCCCCCCCCTTTTTTTCAATTTCCCCTCCTGGCCTTGCGCGATTCACTCGCTTTTTGACCCTGCGATTCCCTTCGCTCACCACGTCGTTCCCCCCTTCGTTTCTCTTCCGGACTCCTTCCCCGAGCTCTTTTTTTGATTTGCGCCTCAACTTTTTCGTCCTCTTTTCCTGGGCAAACGGCAGGTCCGGGTTATCTATTGCCCCTTTCCCTTTGACTAGGTCCCTCGATTAAAAGACACTGCGCTTTGTTTCCCCCCCCCCCCTCCCCAGTCTTGTAAAGTGTGCCGGCTACTTTGTTGTTGCCTTTCATCCCACTCCCTTTTTTGATCTCTATTCTTACGTAAATCAGTTTTTTCTCCACAACCTTCTAAATCTAATGTTGTCCCTAGGCGGCGACAGCTTTTTGTCCTTTTTTTTTTTCTGGCGTTCGCGGGATTAATAGCCCTTCTCCCCCTTTCCCCCCCTCCTTTTACATTCTACCTTTTAGTCTATGTCTATGGCCTTTCTTTTACTCTTCGGTTCCTCAAGATATTCAGGATATTCATCCTCCCCCTGTCCGGCTATCCCTCTCTTCTGGCATTCGCCGCCACTTCACCTGCATCCAACCCCAAACTTGTCCTTTTTCTTTCCTTCCTTAATGGTCTAGTATAGCCTTTTAGACCTCTCCCGTTTTTTTCTTGAGGCCTCAGGGGGTTTGTCGCCGACCACATTTGGCTTTTCCCCCCCTAACTGGCTAACTCTTGCTCGACCTCCGCGTCTACCTTTTTCTGTCTATAATGTTTTCCGGTTTTCCCCCCTCCTGTCTCGGTCTTGCCAGTCGACCGAAAGGCACTTTCGAGTATGAAGCATCTTTCCGCCATGATCGTTACGCGTTTTAGTTTGAATCATTTTGTTTCCCTCATGTCCGATTTTTATTTCTTTTTCTTCTACTCCCGCAGCCACTTGTCTTTCCAACTTTTCATTAATTTCCTTTAATAAGTAAATTTGGCTAATTCGCTGTTCTGAAAAGCTTCTTCCCAACGGCAAACATTGGAAGTCCATTAGCCCATCGTCCCCCCCCCCTTTATTGTAACAAAGTTACGCTCACGCACTACCCGCTGTTATCTCGGCCGTTCTTTGGTTTCCGCCTCGCCCTATTAGAAGGACGTTATGTCACAGAGCGGCGTTTTTCTCTCTTGTTTTTGTTGTCTTCGCGATCTGTGCACCTACTCGCCCTCCCCTCTCGGCGATGCTGTCCAA
>Ga0179593_1616661_pt1 | contig 15516 bp, 25 predicted proteins | sample CZODoug2_1_08_16_FD_185931 | JGI IMG/M metagenome (GOLD analysis project Ga0179593, IMG submission 185931) | Vadose zone soil fungal communities from Angelo Coast Range Reserve, California, USA - CZODoug2_1_08_16fungal (PacBio error correction) | ecosystem: Environmental > Terrestrial > Soil >... | reverse complement strand
TTCAAACGACCCAACTTGGACGTTATGTTCTCTGGAGCTTCCCCTTGGGAGTTGGTGGTACGTTTCCTGAGCAAGGGGCCTTCCAACCCCCTGCCTCTCTCCACTTCCCCTAAACACGGCATGCCTCCAATGCCAGCTTTTCTAAGTGATCCCTTTGCCTCTGATTTTCTTTTCCGCATTGGCCGTGGGATTTGAGGAGGTGCTTTCGCGTAGCGCCGTCGCCTATTTATTTCGACCCGCGAGATGCCGAGAATCTTCCCCCCTTTTCCCCTGAAGTCGCCGTCTTCAAAGGATGTATATTCCCCTGCGCCCTTTTTAATCGACAGTGTTCCTGTCTCTTTGACGCCGCGGCCCGAGGCCTTGTTTCTTTCGAGAATTGAAAACTTCCTGGCTGTCCCTTTTTACCACCCCAAACAGGACTGTCCTTGCCTACCTTTTGCACAATCTTCAATCATGATTTTAGATCATATCTCCCCACGCTGGCTCCTTTGTGATCAAGGAGGCCAAAATGCAGCCCCCCCCCTTCCATACACGGCGTCGTTTTTTTTTATGATCTTTGTCAAAAATTCCGCCGCTGGGCCGGCTTGGATTTAATTTGAAATCGTCCGTTGCGTCTCTTTTTTTTTTTTTTTTCTTTTTTCCCCTGACCCCCCCTGGAGCCCCTTCCGGAGGCGACCCCCCATGCACGGCCAACTTTCTAAATTTTCATACAACTTGCTCGCGGTGTTTTGAAACTGGCCCCCCTACCGCTTTTTTTCACTTGCCCGCCTTTTTTCGCGCGCCTTTTATAACAGAGTTGTTTTCAGTCCCCTCCTTTATTTTAGGTCGGCTTTTCAAAATTTTTGAAAACTAGGTGGCTTGGGCTTTTGCAGATATTCGTCCTGCCCGTTGGGTTTTTTTGTGTTATTTTTCTTTTTTGGACAGTTTTTTTCTAAAATAACCTATAGTTTCTTCGCAACCAGTAGATTAATTCACTCGATGGCTGAAGGGCGGGCAGTCGTCACGCTTTCCGCTCGCCTTGACCTTATGTATGCTCTTTCATTTTCAAGGATAGTCCAAAAAATTCTCCCCCTTTTTTACCAAAACCCATACGCCCCCTCGGCCCTGTCTCATTTTGGATGGGTTTTCGTATGAGAAGGACCCCTTTTTCTCAAGCATTCCCTTGTGCCAGCAAATGAAACCAGGTTGCACTTCCTCTTGTTGCATCCTCTTCTTGTTTGCGTCCCTCCCCACAAACGAAGATGCTCTCGCTGCCTCCCCTGCACGCTCTGGTGCGTGCTGGCCCCTCTCCCCTCCCCCGTATGTTCCTTGAAATCGTTGATGGGCTTCAAAACTCTGGGCGACGCGTGACCCTGGCGCCTGGACTTCTCGGCTTTTCTTGTTGCTGCACCAGCGCCTCCGGGCGCCGTGGTCTTCACAACTCTTTTTTGGATAACTGGCAGGATGACTTCCCTGCTTTTTAGACGATGATGATTCTCCCTCTTGACTTCGCCATTTTTTCCCCATTGCGCCCCTTCAACCTGGTCAGGATGTCTCTTTTTTTTTGAACTCACTTACCTTCCCTCCATTGCTGCCCAGCTTCACACTTCCCTTTTCCCCGGTGACATCGTGACCGCCCTGTCCCCAAAGATCTTTATTGATCCCTCTCTCGCGAAGCTTGCCATTAGTACCTTGACGGAGCTCCAAATTGCTTTTTCCCTTTTAAGATTGCTCTTTCCCGTCGACAACGCCGCAGTTTTTTTGGAATTCTTTTTGAGAGCGGCTTTTTTTTTTAGTCCCCTCTGCTTGTGGCCCCATCCTCCCCGGCGTCAGAAACTTCCTCCGCTGCCGCCAAGGGTCACGGGCATTCCCCCCAAATGTTCCCTGAGCGCCCAAGTTCGACTTTTTAAAGCTGCGCCTCCCCTGGAATCCGATATGCACCCTCTGCCCCGCTTGGCCGAGACCTTTTCTCACCGGGCCTGGCGCTTCCCGCAGTTTTTTTGGTGTGTAGATTTTTTTCCTGCAATAGGTCCTCTTTTCGAACAGCAAAGACGTGGTTTAAGGCCTTCTTGCAAACTTCGCTAGCTCCGGCGTCCCGGCCATGACGTTCAAGCAGCAAAGGTTTCCGACCTTCCTTTTTTTCCCTTGATTTCCGAACCAGTTAGCCCAGATTGCAAGAAGTTTTTCCGGTCGCTGTACAATGGGTGACTGGCGTATCCCCGTCCCCTTCAGTTGCTTTTCGGTGATTGGCACGTTCTTTGGCAAGTCAGGAGCGCCTCCATTTTCAACCGTCTCCCCTCCTGAGATGCGTGCCCTCCCTTTTTCACAGCCCGCTGACCAGTGCCCAAAGTGTTCTTCGAAATACCACATGGTCTACACACGTACCACCTTTCCGCCGGCATTTTCCCCCTGACGGACACTCAGATGTTACAGTTTGGCCCGCCGCGAAGGTCCAGCCCAGATGCCGCTTCACCACCAATTTGCGGCCCCTGTGTTCTTCTTTGCCAACAGAAAAATTTCGGAGTCGTACATTTTCTCTTTTTCTTTCCCCCCCACTCGAACGATTCAGCTGAAGCCTAACTCCACCACTTGACGTCTTTGAACTCCCCTCTGGGCGCGATGGAAATCACTCCCAAACGTTGTTTGCGAACCTTAACGGCGCCGCTTGTCCCATGCTGACAGCAAGACGGTGGCTCTTTTTTTCCCCCGAGCTTCTGCTGCCCTCCTTTTTTTGAATTCCCACCCTTTTTTCGTGCGCGTGAAGCTTTAAAAACACCCCCCCCCTGATTTTCACCCCTCCTTTCTTTTTTTCCTAATAAACCGTTTTCTGAGATTTCGGGAAGGGACGAAAAGGGTGTTTCTTTTTTTCCCGGAGACCCCTCATGGTCCTTTCCCGCCGCCTTCGATGGCTGGTGGCAGCCCCGAACTCCCGCCGCCCCTGCTTTCTTTCATGCGTGACAAGGTTTTGTTGGCCTTTTCTTTTTAAAGGGACAAGGACGTGATTCCAATTTCATCCAGAGACAATTCAACTGCATAGTCATTTATTTTTTCCCAACCAGGTGATTCCCCTGCGTTAGAATTTCGCTTGAGCGCCGTACGATTTTTCGCCAGGCCTTAAATCGGTTGTTTTCCTGTTGGCAAGTGGCCGGAAGCGTCTTGGTGAAAGCTTGCCTCCTTCCCCCCGTCGCGGGTCGGTTCCCCCCCCCTGTCCAGGGCCCAGCTTTTTTTTCCTTTTTGGTGGCTTTTTCCCCCCAAATCGTTTGCGGGCAGTGTTAGGACTGCCCATTTTGAGCGTCCGATTTCGACTACCCCCTTTTTTTCCATTTCTGGTCTCGGGCTGTACTCTGGGGCGCTCAAAACTATATGGTCCTTTTCCGGTTTTTATGACATCCATCGCTCTCTCCTGCTTGCACCCCCTTGCCAATCCGAGAGCTGACATCGGGCGCTCCCTCCACCAGTTTTCAGCCGACCTTTGCCTGACCTGCCTCTTTTTCTTTTGCCCACTTGCATTTTCAATCCGCATCTGGACCTTTGCTGCCTTTCGCTCTCTATCCCCCTACGCTCCCTTTTAAGTCTTCAATGACCCCCCCCCCCGGAGGATTCTTTCTCGGTCGACTTTGAAGGTCGTGCGCTCATCCCCCCCCCCCCCCCGCGGGAAATTCTTTGGTCGCCAGTCCCCTCTTTTCGAGGCCCCTGGCCCTCGTTCAATCTCGGTTCCCTTGGCGTTCCTCAGAGGGCTCTTCCCACGGAGTAAGACAGTAGTTTGTGTCCTCCATCCCACATCAGAACCCCATTTGCCCACATTGGTTCTAGCCTCCACGCGATGGTTCCCACCCCATTGTTCCCCCCAGTACTTGGCTTTGTTGGCTAGTTGCCAGCGCTTTTTTTTTTTTTCACGTCGTTGCTGTAGCCGGTGCCCTTCCTTGGCAGCCAGAATTGTTGTTGTGCTCGTCCCCGGGCTCTGCCCCCCTGTGAAGTCAAGGTTGCCTTGTCGAGTTTTAGCAAATAGGAACTTCCCGCATTTGGGCTGCCGCGGTGTTTGCAGTTAGGTTTTGAACTCTCGTCTTTATGAGGAGGGACTTCAATCGATTCACCTTTTTCGGAAGCTTTTCTCGCATCTTTGCTTTTCCGTGTCCTCAAGTTTTGCAGGCCCCCTTTTAAAGTTTGTTGAGTGTTCTTCCCCCTTTTTTTTGTCCGACCTTTTTTCATCGGGGCTCTTTGTGTATGCCAGGCCTTTTTTGAGGATCTCCCTTCTTCTTCCACAGCATGGGTTGCATTCGTCCTATGCGTTCTTCCCCATTTTTTTTTTTCCCCTTTTTGACCCTCCCGCCAGTCTGCGATGTCCCACGTCCTTCGCCTTCATTCACTCCCCTCCCCCTCTCCCAGGCGCGTCTTCACGGCACACGTAGACTCCCTCCAGTCCCCCCCCCCCTGCCAAAACGCAGGCACACTTCCTTTTGAGCCTATCGTTGGCTTCCTTTGCCCAGTCCCTTTTCCCATGGGGCTTTTCCTTCGGCATCTCGTTTTTTTCTTTGCGCGCCACCATGAGCTTCTCCCTTTTGCAAGTCCCCCTTCATTTCAATTTGGCTTTTGTGTTTTTTTTTTTTTCGGACTTTTCCCCAATGAGACGGTTCCTCCCCGAAGGGCGGAGGTTTGGTTTGGTGAGTTTCATGGAGCTTTTTGCAGTCGAGAGGACCAAGGTAGAAGGGCCCGTAGAAACCCGTGTCTTCCCCCGGCGATGCGGCCCATTGGAAATTGCCTCCCCCCCCCCCTTTTTCTAGAACATCCCCCCCCCCCCCCAAGCATATTTTTTTCCCTTTCTACGTATTATTCTATCTACTTTTTCCTTCCTAACACAAATTTAACTGCACGCTTACGAATATTCTTCATAAGCGTTCCTGTTGGCGTCAGGCCCCCCCACCAATCCTGGGCTTTGGCGGGCATCGTTTTTTTTGTTTAGACGTGTCGCGCGAAACGCCAGCAGTTACCAACGTTCTTTTTTTTTCCAGTTTTACTAGGCTTATCCCCGTTTGTATGTAGCCACTTCCTTGGTCCGTTGGTGCCTTTCAACTCTTCCCCGTTTTTGGTTTGGGTCTCCTGGAGGAGTTTGTAGTTTGCGCACCCCTTGGATTGCGTTACGCTCGAAAACGTTTTTTTCTGGGGAAGTCTCTTTTCATGAAATCCGAGCGTCACAGCGGCGCCACTTTTAAGCTTTGAAAGATCATATCCTCCCGGGTTTTGGGCGAGCATCTTTTTGGCCCATCCCCCTTGATTTCCCAAGTGAGATTTTTCACAGGGCCTTTTCCCCTCCTTCATGATGCCCTGTCCACTCCTCAACGATTTTCAATTGAAGATGACCTTTTTTCGTTTTGTTGTTCGGTTGGTTTCATTCTCAAAAGAAACTTGAACCTCCCTCTTTCCCCGTCCCGTCGGATTTTCCGACTCAATTCCCACACTGCTATTCTCATCGTCCCTCCGGGGTGCAAAATTTATGCCCCAACTCCTTTCCAGGAATGGCGTCTTTTTTTTTCGCGGACTTTGGGGTGTCCTTACAGGTCGTTTATCCTTTCCCTCAAAGGCGCTCGAGCGACTTGCTGCGCCCTCGGTCCAATGCGGCCAATGCTTCATTCTCAAAGGTACCTTGTAGAAACTGGCAGGCAGGGCTTTTTGGCAGAATGCATGTCCTTTCCGGCCCCCCCCCTCTTCGTTTACACCCACTCCCCAGGGCCTTGACTCCATTCTTCAGGATAATTTAACGTTCCACCCCTGTTTTTTTCGTCTCATTGATCTCTCTTGTTGTTGTTGTTGACTTTTTGCGCTTCATGATACGCCCAGACCCCAGTTTGTTATTTTCCTCTGAGCATTGTGTTTTCCGGCCTGGTCTTGGTACGAACCTTAAGGGTTGCCCCCGCCTTCTCTTTCATTCATTCTGTCCTTTGACGAAAACCCCTCCCTTGCCTGCCTTTTTTTAATGAAGCCTTTTTAGTGACCTTTGCCTGATTTTTTTTTCTGGTGCCTGCTTGCCGAGGTCTGACTTCCCCCCTCGCCGCCTCGATTTCCGCCTTTAGGATTTTTTGCCAAAACCGGCTCCCCTGTTGGGGTAAGCTCCGCTTCCCGCCCACGACACGAGCGGAGCGCTTTTTTCCCTTTCTTATTTCCCATTTTTCCGCGATTTTTTTTCTCCATCCTCCGTCTTGTTCCTGTTCCATCTTTGTCCTCGACGATTTTGAGGCCCTCGTTTCGAGCTTGACCCGACACTTCACCACCCACCGAAACCGCTGCATTATAACCCTGTGCAAATCTTGTGGCAATTGCACTTCAGCTGCGTATCTATTCTTCCCTTTTGCCCCACAAGATTTTATCTTTCTGCCCCCCCAAATTCCTCAACCCCTTCAAAAAGCCCGCGGTGATTTCCCCACTTCCGCGCTTTTTGCGCGCTGTTTTTTTCATTGAAAATCCCTACTTTTGCGTGACGCGTGGAGTCGACCCCCTGAGAATCATCAACCATCCTCGGCGACTTTTTCGGCAAATGCACGGCCCCCAATTTTGAATTTTTGCTACATGACCCCCCCCTTGATGCGCTTCAGGAGAACGAACTTTTGCAATTTCAATTGCGTCGTTTCGCGAGAATCTAACCGTTTACGTAAGACCAGCCACCTCAAGCTCTTCTTTTGGCGCCCCCGACTGGACCCCTTGGGTTTCTTTTGGGTTCTCCATAATCGTAAGCCGTTGGTGTTGCCTTTCCTTTCTTGGGTTTTCTTTTCCTGTAGTAACCTTAGTAGACGGAATACCGTCCCCCTAAGAGTAGATATTGCTTTTCTGGCTAGAACTTTTTTTTCCTTTCACGTCATTTACCCTATGGGGAGCTCGTGCTTGCGAGTTTTTTTATTGCCGGCTCCTTTTCCCATCTCGACTGAAATTTCCCCAAACCCCCCCGCCCCTTCGGCCGAATTGTTCTTCCGATGCTTTTCCCCTTTCCTACCGGGCATCCATGTGCCTTTCCCAACCTCCTCCTGTGCATTTGCTTCTGGCCCCTTTCTGGTGCGAGCTTTTCAACTAGCTGCCGATTGAGCTGATCTGCCAAACTCCCTTTCCCCTTGTGTGCGTGTTTTTCCAATCGCGTTTTTCCTATGATCTCCGGAAAGAGTTCTTCTTTTGCTGGCTTAAGTTTACTGCGCCAAAATCCTCCAGTTGCGTTGACCTCCTGGGATCTTCCTGTAATGCCGCGCGGTCCTTCCAGAGCTGGCGGCGCGGTCCCCCCGCTCTGTGTCCTTTTTTTTTTTTTTTTTCATACCATCATGGGCCTTGGCAGTTTTTTCCGGCCCCCCCGCGCCAATCGCCTTTGGAGATACCTCCGAGATTCTCCAGGCGGATTCCCCCCCAGGGGGCTTTTTACCACCTCCCTGTTGAAGAATCGCCAAAAATGGCGATCCTTTACGCCGAACCCAGCTCCCCTTGTCCCGTCTGCACGGTTTTACAATGCATCTTCTGAATCACGTGAACTTCTTCTCAAATTCTCCCATTCTAACCGGGCTTTATTTTGCCTCATTGACACACCTTCTCAACAGGTTTCCCACAAAGGCTCGTCCCTTTCCGATTTGATCGACTCCCCCCACCGGGCCGCCCCGTGGAAATCCATTTTTTTTCAGCGCGAGACCCAGCGCTTTGGCCACTCTTTTTCTTCCCCACGACATTTTGCCGCTGCCGCGCAAGACGGCCTTCCCCCAATTGTTGTCGAGCGACCCACTCTCGTTCCCCCAGTAGAGGGGGGAGCCACTTCGTCTCCCGCGGACCACGGCTAGATGAAGAGTTTTGCGCTGGACGCGACCCTTTTCTGGCGACTTTTTTCCAGCAGGGTGGTTTGGCCTTTTTTTTTGTGGTTCGGTCGCGCAACTTTCCTTCAAAGTCGCTGGTACCTCAAGAACTCAAATCTTCCCGGGTCATTGCAAACTTCTCTTAGCTGATTTGAGCTTTAGACTCTTTTTCAAAAGGTTACCCTTCTGATGATTCCTCCTTCAAGTATGCCAGATTACCCAGAAGTCCTTCCCCAACCGGTTACGATCTTGAACTGGTTGATGCGTATCGCCGACGTTCGTGTCCAGCTTCTTCAGGTGATTTTAGTGCTTGCCCTCCAGGAACCCGGAAAGCGATCTCTGTCATTCTCCAAACACGTCACACCTACCGAATGCTTCTCTCCGAAAAGGCTTACGGCCCTGCGTGTGTCTAAAATTGCAAACGTGTTCTTCGCCCTCCAGGTCCCACACTGGGCATTTACCACCCGATTTTGCCCTTTTTTTCCCCCTACAGGACTTTTCAGCTGTTTCCTGGACGTTTTTTCCTTTTTTACGGTCAGCCCGTTTCGGCAGATTAAACCAAAATTTCTTCTGTCCCATGTTTACTTGGTCCCCCTGTGACACTGACAAGCTATCTCGGTCACCTGTTTAACAGTATAGACGCTTCCTCTCCCCCCCAACCAGAATCTTTTTCCCCCCTCCCCCCATGCGTTGCATTTTCACGATCCCCTGATCTTTTTTGTTATTGAAAATTTTTTTTTCCCCTCTTGTTTTCTTTTGCGGAACTCTTTCTAGCTTGTTGTCCCACTTCCTCGACAGAAATTTTTCGGGTTTTGTCGCCTTTTTTTTCTGCCCAAGCACATTCCGCTGCGGCCGAATTCAACCTGACCGTGTCGCCTTTTCCGCTTTGACCAACGCTCCCCTCTCCTCCGTTGTTGTTGTTTTTAATCTCTGATTCGGAAAGCTTTCTCCCGGGTGAATTCGCGCCTTCTCTTTTTTGTCGTCAAGACACTCGCCGCCTCGACCCCCCCTGCCCCAGGGTTTTTTGACAGACGCGCCGTTGGACATCCTGAAGTGTTGCTTGCCACCCTCGCCCCCAGAGGACCACTTCTCGTGGAACTGTTGCGACCCCCCCTTTTTTCCCCCTTTGTTCGTGAACCGGAAGCGTTCGAGTGTGCCTTCTCTCCGATAATGTTACGATTTTTTTTATACAATCGTGCTTTTTGGCCTGTGGTCATTACCCCCTGGGCCGTGCCCTTCTTTGGTGAAGCCTCTTTCGGCGAATGAAAACAAATTCCTTCCAGCTTCCTTTTGTCCGTTGGAGTCCTTGGCCCCCCTCGGGGCGGGAAGGTTTTCCCTTTTTTCTTGCCCAGTGTGGGCTTTCCTTTGATTTAGACTGTAGACCCTTCTGTCAAGCTGGTGTGCGCAACCCCTTTCATCATTATGATCTTTTTTTTGGAATTTTTTCTCCCTTTTTTTTGCCGCTTTTTTCACCGAGAGCTCCCCTGCCGGTAGTCCTTCACCCTCAGCTGACCGTGGCCTGCTGCTCTTTTTGCAATTGTCTTTCGGAATCAGCAACTTTTTTTCCCTTTTTCTGGACACTTTTTTTTTCTCTCTCTCATGATTCCGTTTTGCAATTGCCATGGCCTTTTTTTACCACTTTTCTTATTCTTTATGTCCTGAAGCTCGTGCGCTCCCCTCCAAACCACCCTGCGTCAGGCAGGTTCCAATGCAAAATGTTCGTCCATTAAACATTCTTTCGAGATCCAATCCGGCTCCTTGTGGTTTTTTTTTTCGCGCCTTAATGGCGTCGATTCGATTCCCTGCACATTTGGTAATTGCCTTCTTGTGCTTAAGCCCTTCCCCTTGCTGCGCCGTTCTTTGGCCCGCGCTTTCTTACAGAAGATCGCCCACCTTTTGAATTCGGCGGCTGCCTTGTCTGTCCTTCTTTAATCGTTCCCCCCTGTAGTTTGCGGATTGTGAAACTTTTCTGGAAGGTAGGTCATGTCACCCCTGCTTTTTTTTTCTCATTTAGTCAATTTCCTTCCCCTGCGAACTTTTTCCCCCCTTTTTTTGCGACATCTTTCCGGGAAAGTTTTGCGTCCCCCCCCCCCCCTGCAGCCAAATTTCTTCCTAAGTTCCCTTTGGTGCTCACTTTTTCTCTTTTTAATAGGGGAGCCTGGGCCGCCTGGGTTTCCCAGCTGGAGAAATCTTCCCTCACAGCCCTGGGTCTAGGCAGTCTTTCTTGCCAATTTTTTTTTCATTATTGTATTATCCAAGTTTCAAGGAGAACTCCCCTGCGCTGCCCCCCCGCAGAGGAATTCTCCTCCACGGACGCCCCCTGAGTAGGTCACGCACTTCTCCCTTTAGTTTGCATCCCCCCAAAAGAAGGGGAACCCTTCGCAATCTCTTGAGTTCCTTCTCGCCTTTCTCACCTCCCCCTGATGAGGCATCTCTCCTCCTTCTCCCCCTCCCCCCCCCCCTTTCACAAGGAGTCTTCCATGCCAGCAAATGCCCCTTTCCCTTCAATTTTCTTGAGGATGTCTTTTCGGTTCCTTGGCCTGTCTCTTTCCCAATGAGACTGCTCCTGTTTGCGGAGTTTTTGGTCCCCTGACTTTGTCCTATTTTTCTGGAAAATAGTCCCGGCCATACCTTCAAAAAACGAGTTCGAGCTGCCCATCGGCCAAATGGACTCGTCTTCCGCCCCCCTCGCGTGACCCCCCCCGTAGTTTATACTTTTTTCTACGGGTATTCTACTCTATAATTTTACTTCCCCCCCCCCCCCCCAAGCAAGCCCCCCCCCCTCTACTTCCAGCCCCCCCCCGCTCAGTCTTTTTGTTGTTTTCAGCAGGACTCTCCCTCGGGAATTGGCCCTTGCTTCTTTTTTTTTTCTAACGTCCGACGCCATTTTTCTTTTTCTTTTTTTGCCAGTGCCAGAAAGGTTTTTCCGCCAATTCATTTCTTCTTTTTGCCTTTCCTCCGCGTTTGCTCTTTTTTGCGACCCCGGCAGGGGCCTTCCCACGCTCGTATAATCTTTTTCATGAACTCCCTCCGCGTGCCCCTTTCGAAAGAGATTTCCGTGAAGATCCTCCCCACTCCTCCTTCAGTTTTTGTCGAGAGTTGGCCTCCTTTTCCCCCTTGGGACGCCAGCCGTTTTGAGAACTGTTTTCTTCCGCCTCACTTTTGTTTCCCCTGAATCAGTCCCCCATTTGAACAAGTTCCCCTTCTCCAGCTTTTTCGTTTGTTCCCCGGTGGTTCACCTTTTTTTTTTCAAGATCCCCGAACCAGCTTCCTGACGTCAAGACCCCTTCCCCTTCGTGGTCTGCTAACCCCTCATCAGGGTCACACTTCTCATCATTTTTACGTCAGACAGGGTTTTCTCCGCGGATCTTCAGCTCTTGTTCCTTTACACTAGTCGCATTCCCTCTTTTCTTTCCCTTTATTGGATCCCTCAGCCTCGTAATTCTTCCCAGCTCTTTTCCCGGCAAAGGTCTTCGCAAAGCTTTTTTCCCTTTTTTTTTGATTCGGCAGAATTTGCTCTCCTCTTCTTTTTCCCGGCACCATTGTGGTTTGGACCCCCCCCCCTCCCGGCCGGTCCGATGAAAATCCCCTCCCCCCCCCCCCTGTGGTTATTTTTTTTCCCCCTTTCCTTCTTTACATCCTGCAGAATTTTTTTGTTTTCGAAAGCCTGTCTCATTCACTTTTCTTTCTTGACCCCCCCCCAATTTGGGACGTTATTTTTTTTTTCCTCTTGATTACCCCTCCTTTGAGTGGCTTTTTTCCCGACCCCAGAGAAGTTGGTTGCTTTCCCCCTCCCCCAGGCTTTCACCGGCATGACTTCCTCCATTCTCCCCCCATTTCTAAAGCTTTTTGAAGGATTCTCTTTCCCCTTCCCATGCCGAGGATGATGTTGTTGCTCCCCTCCGCCTCCCCTTCAGAGTTCGCTTATTCTAGTTTTTTTTTTTACTGAGGACTATACTTTCCTCCCAACCCCCCGTGCGGCTCTCGAAACCTTCCCCCTGACATTACTGACTTCCGGAGCAGCCCTTCCTTTTCTATTTTCCCACTCTTATTTCCCCTTTTTCTTTTCACTTTGATTCTGAGTCTTTCTTTCCTGCTTTTTCCGATTTTTGCAGCGGCTTTTTGCTGAACATCTCCCCCCTGTAAACCACCGACCCCCCCCCCGACTGTCCTTTTTTTTTCAATGAAAACTTTTTTGGCAACAACTCTTTTCAGTTCCCCTTAGGAGTTTTTACCCTCGGATACAGTTTCTTTTTTCCCCAACGATGGCCACCTTGTTTCAAAGGATAGATACTCTCCAACAAGGCCGATGGAGATTCCCCCCCCTCCCGCATTTCCCTCCTCTTTTTTTCCGCGTCGGGATTTCTTTCCCACATCCTGCAGGAAGAGTGGTCTTTTTTCTTATCCCTGCCGAATTTTTTGGGGCCCCCCCCTAGACGGACCTTTCCCCCTCCCGGCAAACTTTTTCCCCAAATGAACGGCCATCCTTTTTTGGCTAACTTCCAAAAACTTTCTTTTTTCGCCGTCTCCCGAAATTAACCCCCCTTTACAATTGCTTTCTTTTTTGCGACGCTTTTCTCTACCTCTCACTCCCCTCCCCCATAACCTCTTTAGAGGCCCCCCGACTTTTCTAGGGTCTTTTCCCTCTCATTAGTAGCATTTTTTTTAGTTTTTTTGTGGTATTTGTTTTTGTTTTCAAAGTAAACCCCCCCTCCTCCGAGTGATGTTAGTCCCCTTTTTCCGACTTTCTCTTTTTGGTAATTTTTATTCACTTCGCTCTTTTTTTTCGTCCGGTCTTTGCGGGAAGTAAATTTACGATTCTCGCCTTGCTCGTTTTCAATTCTTCCTGCCGTCTTCCCCTTTTCTCGGACTGACCCCCCCCCCTCTTCCACCCCAAAAAATCCTTTCCCAGTATAATGGTCTCTTTTTCTTACGCCCCTCAGTACGCTGTCCCCTCCGCCTTTTTCCAGCAAAAAATTTTCCCCTTGTTTCTTTTTTTTCCAGGAAGACTATGTTGCTTTCAACGCCCTGTTTTCCCTCGTTCTCTTGCTTTTTCCGCTCTGGTTTCTTTGCTGTTCCTTTTCCGCCCTATGCTAAGGGGAAGTGTTCCTCGTTTTTTTTTTTTAAAGTCTGCCCCCCCCGAAGTGGAGTGACCCTTTTTTCTCTTTTCTTTTTTCCGGAGTGAATGCCTCCTTGCCGCGCCAAATTTTTTTTCTTTTTTCCCCCCAAAAACCTTTCTGAACTCCTCCCACTGGAAGATTTCCCCTTTCCCCCCCGCTGTGTCCCCTTTTTTGACGAGATTTTCCCCCCCCTTTGATTCTCCCCCCCATTTTCCACAAAATTTGTCCCGATGAAACCGAAGTCCCTCACAAATTGTTCCCAATAAATTAAGCACTTCTCTGCCCCCCTTCCAACGGTAAAGTAGGGCCCCCCCCCCTGAAGATGAGCACCGTCCTTGTTTTTCCCCTTCGCCCCCTCTCCTTGTCCTGACTCCCTCTAATCCTCCCCGTAGCCATTTCCCTTTGAGAACTTTCCTAACAGGTCAAGCCAAGCCTTTTACGTCTTTCCCTCCCTCCCCCGTCGACAAGAAGCCTTCCCCTTTCCATTTTGTCCTCTCCTTCTCACATGCCAGAGAAAAGCTTTTTTTCCCTCCCCCCGCGTTTTGACATTCACTCCTCTGGACGATGCCCCCCCCCTTTTTCCCTTTTCCACCATTTTTCCACGTTCGAGAAGACCCTCTTGACGCCCTGATCCCCTATTCCGCATTGGGGAAGTCTTCTCATTTCCTCTCCAAATTTTGTGGACCCGTGCATTTTGGTGCTCACCCGGGAGATTTTCTTTTTTGATGTATTCGATAGGCCCCCAGTCGACTTTTTCCACCTTTGCATCAAGCCCTTTTTTGTAGAGGCCTTCTTTCCATTTGTCAACGCTAGATAAGTTTGGATTGCGACTCAGCAAATTTTCCCCCTACTTGCTTGATTTCCCTTTCCCCAAGTCTCCCCCTCCCCAAGAAAGGTTTGGGCCCAGGTCCTTTCCACTGCTTGGATTTTCTGAAAGCTTTCGCAGAACGCCTCTGTGATTGGCCCTCAGTGTTCCTGAGACGACTCTTTTTCCTTTTCAAAAGGAGAACTATGATGCTTTTTGATCCCCCCAGAAAGCGTTGTTTCTGCTGCCCACCTTTTGTCTTTCTCCTCCCCCCCTCCGCTACCACGTAAAATGCCCTTTTTGAACGCCCCACCTGATGTACCGTTTTGGTTGGGCCAGAAGAGTTCCCCTCACCCGATAGGCATCCCCCCCAAGATCGCGCTTTTTCTTGAATTTTTTTTCCCGACCCCTGTTTATCGGGAATGGCTCCCTTTATCGCTCGCTTTTTCCCCCCCAACCGATTCAGCCTGACTTCCCAACTGTTTTTGCCCCGCTCTTTTTTCTCTGGCTTCCTTTTTCCAGCAAAAACACGGGTGGACGAAATTGTGCCCCCCCTGCTCGCTCCGCCCTGACATCTTTGTGGGCGGTGTTTTCTCCTTGTTTATTGCTGCCCCCCTCAATCGCCTTTCCTTGAAAAGATGCGCGACTCCCCCACAACCGCTTTCACCGATCTTTCAGTCCCTTTTTTTGTTTTCTTCTCTTAGTTCCCTCCTTTTCGATTCGTTATTTTTTCCTCCCCTGAGGCGATGGGCGGTGTTTTCCTCCTTTTCGCCAGGAGAAGACCTTGCTGTCAGGCATTGGTTCCCCCCTTCCGCGCCGTTCCAAGCAAGTGTTGTCTTTTTAAATTTCATCGTTTTCCTTTTCTTTTCTGAACTTGCAGACGCAGTTTTTCTTTTCTTAAAAGGCCTTTGTGAGCGAGCGGATTCCCTTCACGCATCTCGCCAGCCTCCCAAGAGCTTTTCTTGCCAGGTGGGTCAAGTACACTTTTTCGCAAGAGCGATCTCCTATAGGGATGGTCCCTCGGCTGGGACACCCTTTTCCCTTGTTCTTTCTTTTTTGGCAAATTTCTTTTTCCTTTGGGTAGCTGCCAGTTTTTTTGAGAGCTCGAAACAAGTTTTCCTTTTTTCCTACCACAAAGGAGGGGCGTCCCCCCATCCTTCCTTCTTTTTTTTGAATGACATCTCTCTTTTTTTCGGGCCTTGCAATCACCGATCCCCCCCTTTCTGGTAGTTCCCCCTTTACCTTTTCCCCCCCCTTTCTCTTCTCTTTTTCCCCCTTTCACTGCATTTTCGGACTCCCCCCCCCCCTTTTTTCAAAGGTTGCTTGCGCCCCCTTCCTTCTCCCCCTAGAGAAGTTTTCCCTTTTCTCTAGGATTTCCCAGCTAGTGAGCCCACCCAAAATGAAGGCTTTTCCGGTAGACATCTCCCCCAGATGTCCCCTTTTTTTCTGGCTCCCCCCCAACACCCTCTTTCTCTAGGATTTTTTTTTCCTTCCCGGAAAGCTTCTTGAGTAGAATTGGGGCTTTCACTGCAACCCCCTTTTGGTTTTCTTGCGTGCATTTCCCCCCTTTACGTTGCTGTCGCTTTTCCCCCCCAGCGCTCTTTCTTTTCCGCAGGATAGCCAAATGTTCCTCCCTTCGTGAGGCCCTTTTCTCTTTTTTTTTACTACCCCCCTCAAGGTAGCCTTCCTTTTGGCTTTTCTCAGGTCGTCCTTTTTTAAGATCTTTCCCCACAGGTCACTTTTTTGTCGCATCTTTGCGTTCCCCCTTTGCGACTTCTTTTTTGGGAAGCAATTTTTC